>CEAR01040903.1_pt1 | contig 26855 bp, 27 predicted proteins | sample 557461 | NCBI WGS metagenome assembly CEAR01 (sample SAMEA3182075, study PRJEB8094) | gut metagenome | biome: human; feature: gut; material: Stool; isolation source: human stools | place: Canada | collected 2012-03-14
GTCGTGAGACAGTTCGGTCCCTATCTGTTGCGGGCGTAGGAGATTTGAAGGGAGCTGTCCTTAGTACGAGAGGACCGGGATGGACTGACCTCTGGTGCACCAGTTGTCGTGCCAACGGCACAGCTGGGTAGCTATGTCGGGACGAGATAAACGCTGAAGGCATCTAAGCGTGAAACTCCCCCTAAGATAAGATCTCCCATCCTTTATGGAGTAAGGGTCCATGTAGACTACATGGTTGATAGGCCGGCGGTGTAAGCGCAGTAATGTGTTCAGCCTACCGGTACTAATAGCCCGAGGGCTTGACCTACAGTTATGCAGGCAGCCTTGTTTCTTCCTTCCTTTTCTGTTCAGTTTTGAGGGTGTAATGAACCCCTTAAGATCAATATGGCCCGTTGGTCAAGTGGTTAAGACGTAGGCCTCTCACGCCTGAATCAGGAGTTCGACTCTCCTACGGGTCACCATATGCACCATTAGCTCAGTTGGTAGAGCACCTGACTCTTAATCAGGGTGTCCAGGGTTCGAGTCCCTGATGGTGTACCACAAGGGGAAGAAATCCTCTTCCCCTTGAAAAAGCTCTTGACAATGAGAGCGTAATAGTGTAGTATTTGGTGTGTTCCAAATGCAGTTGGTGTTTTTAACGGTGAGGGTCCACCCGTTCCCATTCCGAACACGGAAGTTAAGCTCACCAGTGCCGACAATACTTGTCTGGAGACGGATCGGGAAGATAGGTCAATGCCAACATCGAAGGGTTTGGCGCAAGTCAAGCCCTTTGCTTTTGCCTCCTTAGCTCAACAGGTAGAGCATGCGGCTGTTAACCGCAGGGTCGTAGGTTCGAATCCTACAGGGGGCGCCAATGGTATTGCCGCCACATTTGTGACGGCAATACTGATATTAGGGCCTTTAGCTCAGTTGGTTAGAGCAACCGGCTCATAACCGGTCGGTCTGGGGTTCGAGTCCCTGAAGGCCCACCAATTTTATAGGGGAATAGCTCAGCTGGTAGAGCGGCGGTCTCCAAAACCGTAGGCCGAGGGTTCGAAGCCTTCTTCCCCTGCCAAACACCGGACAATTTGTCCGGTGTTTTTTACGTATTCCTTGACTTATATCTTGATCTGAATTATGATGCTTTTGTAGACCTGATTGGCGAGCTTTCAGCGTTCGGCGCTGCCTCTGCCGGTGTAGGGTCTACTTTTTCATTTGTGCGTCTTGTAGTCTTGTGATAATGAGGTTTCAATACACTTTTTTGAACCATATTTATATCAAATATTTGCGTAATGATTTAAGTTCGCGATCTGTTGGGCATTCATTTCGCGCAAGCTTTTTTGATTGATCAGCATAATGTTTGTTGACATTTTCGCTTGAGGTGGGTATACTGTTAGCAGAAGTAGGCGCACCACTTCTGCTGCTCACTGCTTTAGTAGGCGGTACGGTGCGCCTGCCATTCTATCTGTGCATTTTTCAAATTCGCGCTGTATATAGCCGTTGCTTTTGTTTGGCATCTTGGGCACTGTGACCCTTGCTCCCGAATATAAAGCAGCGGCTTTTTCCGCGTCAATATGAAGGCGTTCGTTCTGCCGCCGCAGCACGGTAATGCTCTCCGGCTCTCGGGAGTAGCTATTGACTTTTTTGCTTTCATCGGTTATACTTTCGTCGAAGTTGGAATTCTGCTCCGCGCCTCTGATTTTCAGAGAGTGCACTTCAGCGTTTCCAACTTTTTTTATTTTGCCCCTTGTGGTATACAGAATCGTTCTGCCATCCGAAGCTTTTGCTATATCATCTTAAAGAGCATGGCACTGCGCAGCTCGTCAAGGCTTATATCGCCCTGTGGGCCGCGATAAGAAAGCCAACATATAAAACTGAAAAGCTCCTGCAAGATGATCTTGCAGGAGCTTTGAGTTTAGATATCAGAATGCCTTGACAAACTCCATGTAGCGATGGAGCATTGCTGCCATCTCGGAGCGGAGAGCGGTCTTGTTGGGGCCGAAGCTGCCATCGGTGTAGCCGTTGACAACACCAACAGAGGTTGCCCAGATGATCGCATCGCGCGCCCATGCACCTACGCTGGCCGCGTCGGTGAAGTTGGGAACGCCGCTGACGGTCGGGGAACCGGAGTAGCGATAGACCATGGTGACGATCTCCGCGCGTGTTATGCTGTCGTTGGGAGCGAACGTCGTGGCGGTCTTGCCGAGGGTGACTCCGGCGTTATATGCCCAGATGATCGCGTCGTAGCACCACTTTGCGCCGATATCGGTGAATGCAGGGATCTGCATGCCTTCAACGGAAGGTGAGCCCTCCATGCGATAGAGGACGGTGACGAACATTGCGCGCGTCATCTTGGTGTCCGGGCCGAACTTGGTGGCGGAAACGCCCTTCATGATGCCGTGCTGCCATACATACTCAACATCACTGCGGCACCAAGCGGTCTTGGGAACATCGGTGAAGGGGAAGGGAACATATTCGCCGCAGTTCTTGCAGCGGATACCGTCGAGGTCGCTGAAATCGTGGCCGGTGGCCTTGATGACCTCGGATACGCTGAGAACTTCATTGCACACGCTGCAGTGGCTGCCTTCGGTGCGGCCGTCGGTGGTGCAGGTAGCTGCGATGGCCGGAGTGTCGATGACCTTGACGTGCTGGCAGGGAACGACCGGGGTAACGGTGAGCTTTGCCTCGTCGGTCACAAACAGGGTGATGTCCTTAAGCGCGATGTTATAGATCACGCATGCGAAGGTGCGGCCGTTATCCGCGGCTGCGGTGTTCTTAAGCTCAAGAGTGTCAGTGGTGCTGAGGGAAACCTTGCTCAGAGCCTGGAAGAGCTTCATTGCGATCTCAAGCTTGCTGCCGGAAAAGTCGATGCCGCCGAGGTCAAGACCCTTGACGACGGAAGGCTCGATCCACATGTACTTGAGGCCGGATGCCTTACTGTTGACCTTGACATTGAAGGTCGCGGTCTCGCCTTCATTCACGGTAACGTCTTTGGGGCCGGTAACATCAAGCTTGCTGCCGATAAGTCCGGCGATAGCCTTGAGAAGAGTGTATGCATCAAGCTGCCCGAGAATTCCGCCGATATCGCCGTCGCCGCCGATGAGTCCCTTGAGGATCTCAATAATCTTATCGGTGTCGATATCGCCGTTGCCGCCGATGAGTCCCTTGAGGATCTCAATAATCTTATCGGTGTCGATATTGCCGTTGCCGCCGATGAGCCCCTTGAGGATCTCAATAATCTTATCGGTGTCGATATTGCCGTTGCCGCCAATGAGTCCCTTGAGGATATCAATAATCTTATCGGTGGGGATATTGCCGTTGCTATCACCAAACAAGTCCTTGAGGATATCAATAATATCCTTGCTGTTGAAGTTGCCGTCTTTAAGAAGCTCCTTTAAGGTCTCGTAAAGCGTTTTCATATCCATATCCTTGAGCTTTTCAAGGAGCTGCTTGGCGGTATCGCTGTCAGGGCCGAGCTTTTCGAGAATTTGGACGATCGTGTCGATATTAAGCCCTTTCAGAAGATTCTCAAGCTCGCCGTTGGGGTCGCCGCCTTTGATCAGGGCTTGTATTTTCCCGACGATATCCTGAATATCTATACTCTGACTGTCCGTTGTATCGTCGTTTCCTGTGACGGATACGGCATCGGCAATGGCATAAACAGGCAGCAGCGTGAATACGAGCGCCAGAACCATTACCAGACTGATAATTCGTGTTCTCATTTTTTTCCTCCTTGCTCCATTTGCAAAAATCATAGTGTCAACATACGACAAATATTATACAGAATTATTACATCACTTGCAACGGTATTCATACAAAAAGTTTAAAAACAGCGAAATAGCCAGTTATATAAGAAAATAATTGTGCATAATTTGCACTGACATGACGATTATACAATCATATGTATGTCGTTTCCCGACGAAACTCGGCCGGAACGTCGAATATTGATTCGTGCTCGCTTATCGCAACCTCGCGCAGATCAAAGCCGCCGACGGAAACGCACCGCCGGCAGGCTGTGCCGACGGCTATGCGTATGCAAAGCTTCACGATATCCTCCGGCTTATTCTGTTTCTTAGTTTTGCAGGATAGACAGCTTCTGCACCAACGCAGGATCCACGCACTTTGAGTAAAATGAATTAAGAATTCAAAAAGCCAATCCGGGAGGACAGGCTTTTTGCTATGCAATAGTATTTTTTGTGATTCTTTAATGATCCGCCTTTTTGCATATTGCGCTTCCGAATATCACAGGCTTTTCCCTGCCGTGCAGGGTCTGCTCGAAAATTTCCTGCGGAAGATCGAGCACGCCTTCCTTGAACAGCAGAACGATCGTTGAGCCGCCGAAGCGGAACAGACCTTTCTCCTCGCCGCGATGGATAACGCCTGCCTGACGGTAGTTTTCGATCTTGCCGACGAGGCATGCGCCGACCTCGATCTGCACAACGGTGCCGAAATTTTCGGTGTACAGCATACAGTATTCACGAGTGTTCTGCATAAACACGGGCCTTTTGCGCACTACTATCGGCTGCACGGGATGATAGCGCCCCTGAATGTGCCAGTTGCGGCTTTTGAAGCCGTCGTCGATATAGCAATAGCGGTGGTAATTCTCAACGCCAAGCCGCAGTACGAGGCAGGTGCCGTTTATGTAATCGTCTGCGATATCCGCACCGCCTACGAGATCCTCGACGTTGTAATAGCTGTTTTTTATCGCAAACTCGGAGTCGCTGCTTATTTTATACGCCGACATGTATCCGTCGCAGGGGGAGATGAGCGTGTCACGGTCGGTGTTTATCGGACGCGCGCCGGCCTTGACCTGCCGGGTGAAAAAGTCGTTGAAGCAGCGGTAATCCTGCTTTATATAGTCGCTCATATTGAGCGCGTTCGCGCGGATAAAGCCGCTGATGCGCCGGGTCGAGAGCTTCGTGTCCATATAAGCGCCGATGATTGCAGTAAGTATCGGGTTAGTCATTATCTGACGTGCCGGCCAGCCGAGATGCTTGAAGTAGCAGCAGGTAAGGCCGACGGCCATTTTCTTTGAAGTCATATCTTATCACCGTTTTTAAGCTTTCTTTTTATAAGTACGCAGAGCAAAAGAACACCGCAGAACACTATCGTTGCATAGAAGCTTATGCCGCGGCTTAAAAGCTCAACGCTCACAGGATCGTGTACGATCTGCCTGAATCCGCTGAGCAGGATGAAATCCGCAACACCGACCGCTCCGGGGATGGGAACCGCATTCGAGCCGAGCACGGCAAGCGCCTGCACGGAAAACGCCTTGAACGCGCACTTTGCCTCGCCGCCGACCGCAAGAAACACACAAACCGAAACAAGTATCACTGACAGACGCTGCGCAAGATTGCACAGGAACACCTTTATTAGCAGCCCGGTTTCCTTTTTCAGCAGTGCGCCGCATTCCTTATACTGCTTTATCATTGCAAGCAGCTTTTCATACTGCACGTCATAGTCCTTATAAACATGTATTTTGCACAGCAGCCTCAGCCCCCAGCGGCAAACCTTGAGGATGAGCTTTTCATTGAAAATGCACATGAGAAACAGTGCGATAAACGCTGTCTGAACAATGACGCCGAAGGCAATGAAAAGCTTCGGAACAAGGCTCATGCGGCAAAGAATGCCCGGATAAACAAGGCAGCACACAGCACTTATAATAAGTATGGCAACCGTGTACATCACAAGGTTCAAAAGCAATGCGATAGCTGACACCGCAGCCGGAGTTCCGTACTTGAGCATGAAAATAAGCGCTGCCGGCTGGCCGCCGGTCGCAGATGGCGTGATCGCGGAAAAGAAAATATCGGAGGCGGAAAAAATAATGCCCTTTCCGGCTGGAAAACCATGCCCGAAGAATCGGCAGGTGCATTGCAGACCGAGTCCCTCAAAGTAGATAAAGCCAAATGCGCACAGCACGGCAAGCATTATCCACACAGGATCAGCACCCTTTAAAAAGCATACAAAACGTCCCCACGAAAAGCCTTTTGAGCAGGATGTGACGATCTTTATCGTTATTGCCGATATGGCAGCCAAAAGAGCTATCCACAGCAGATTGTTTTTAAGCGTATTTTTCATGAGCTTTTCTTTCACAAATCCAAGCAGCAGATCGAACAACTGTATGGGTTTTATTAGTACAGTTAGTATACACGCCTGTGATATGTTTGTCAACGCTTTTACATATAAGCGTTGACAAAAATGAGCATCGGGTAATATAATTCCTCTATTAGGGCAATGTTATACCCCAATGCACGAAAGGCGGATCTGCTAATGAAAAATGTAATTGAATTGTTTGGCTCTATGGTGTTTAACGACTGCGTCATGCAGGCGCGGCTGCCAAAACAGGCATATAAGCAGGTCCAACGCTCAATAAAGCTCGGCGAGCGGCTTGACGGCGAAACGGCCGAGATAGTTGCAAACGCGATGAAGGACTGGGCGATAGAAAAGGGCGCAACGCACTTTACGCACTGGTTCCAGCCGATGACCGGCATCACCGCCGAAAAGCACGACAGCTTTATTTCACCCAGTGATAACGGCAGAATAATCATGGAGTTTTCCGGCAAGGAGCTTATCCAGGGCGAGCCGGATGCGTCAAGCTTCCCGACCGGCGGACTGCGCGCAACGTTTGAAGCGCGCGGCTACACCGCGTGGGATCCGACCTCGTATGCGTTTATCAAGGATAATGTCCTTTGCATACCGACGGCGTTCTGCTCTTACGGCGGCGAAGCACTGGATAAGAAAACGCCGCTTTTGCGCTCTATGGAGGCTCTCAACCGTCAGGGACTGCGCGTGCTGAAGCTTTTCGGCAACGATGATGTGACCGCGGTCAAGACCACCGTCGGCCCGGAGCAGGAGTATTTTCTCATCGACAAAAGCGTTTATGAAAAACGCAAGGATATAATGTACACCGGCAGAACGCTCTTCGGCGCGCAGCCACCCAAGGGTCAGGAACTGGACGATCACTATTACGGGACGATAAAGCCGCGCGTCGCCGCGTTCATGGAAGAGCTTGACGAGGAGCTGTGGAAGCTCGGCGTTCTTGCGAAAACCGAGCATAACGAGGTCGCGCCTGCCCAGCACGAGCTTGCGCCGATCTACACGACGACCAATATCGCGGCAGACCACAACCAGATAACAATGGAGCTTATGCAAAAGCTTGCCCGTAAGTACGACATGGTGTGCCTGCTGCACGAAAAGCCCTTTGCCGGCGTTAACGGCTCGGGCAAGCACAATAACTGGTCTATGACGACCGACACGGGGTTAAACCTTCTCGAGCCGGGCGAGACTCCGTATGAAAACGCTCAGTTTCTGCTGATGTTGTGTGCGGTCTTGCAGGCTGTCGATGATTATCAGGATATGCTGCGCATATCCGTTGCAAGCGCTGCAAACGACCACCGCCTCGGCGCTGCCGAAGCGCCCCCGGCGATAATCTCGGTGTTCCTCGGCGAGGAGCTTGAGGAGATACTCGAGGCGATAGAAAACGACACGCCCTACGGCGGTAAGGAAAAGGAGCAGATAAAGGTCGGCGTCCATGTTCTGCCGAAGTTTGCGCGCGACACTACCGACCGCAACCGCACCTCGCCCTTTGCCTTCACCGGCAATAAGTTTGAGTTCCGCATGCTCGGCTCGTCAACGTCCATATCCGGCGCAAACGTCGTTCTCAACACCGCCGTTGCCGAGTCGCTGCGCAAATATGCCGACATTTTGGAGAATGCCGATAATTTTGAAACGAGTCTGCACGAGCTTATCCGCAGCGTTATAAAAAAGCATAAGCGCATCATATTCAACGGAAACGGCTACGGCGAAGAGTGGCTCAAGGAAGCGGCCTCGCGCGGACTTAAAAACTTCCGCACGACGGTGGACTGCGTGCCGTATTACCTCGACATAAAGAACGTCGATCTTTTCGCGCGTCACAGAGTGTATTCCGAGATCGAGCTTGCAGCGCGCTACAAGATGAAGCTCGATAATTACTGCAAGGTCATTCGCATCGAGGCGCAGACCATGCAGGAGATGGTCTGGCAGGATATTCTCCCGGCGGCAAGCGCTTACTCAAAGCAGCTGAGCGATACTGCTATAGTTAAAGCGCAGCTCGGCATCGACAATAGCTTTGAAAAGGATCAGGCAGCCAAGATAAGCACCCTTATGAGCGAAACGGTCAAAAATGCGCAGGCATTGGCCGACGCGGCCGAGTCTGCCGACGAGTATTCGGATAACTACACAAGAGCATCCGTTTTCCGCGACAAGGTGCTTCCTGCGCAGGAAGCGCTCAGAGCAAGTGTTGACGAGCTTGAAGTCAATACGGCAAAGCAGTTCTGGCCGTATCCGACCTACGGCGATATCCTGTTCAGCGTGCAGTAAGAGCTGGAGAAGGGGGTTTAGCATTGGAACTCAGTAAAAAAACCGTAAAACGAATATTGCTCATCATAACGTTCACGGTGCTTCTCATATGGGCGATATATAATCACAAGCTGCTGCTTAAATACATCGGCGAGCTGTATTCGCTCATTTCGCCGTTTGTGATCGGCCTGTGCATAGCGTATGTGGTCAATGTCATCATGCGGCCGATCGAGCGGCTGTGGATGAAGCTTTTGAGCAAATGCAAGGGCAAATGGGTCGAAAAAATGAAGCGCCCGATATGCCTGCTGCTGAGCATACTGCTGGTCATCGGCATCATTCTCGCCGTCGTGTTCATCATCATGCCGGAGCTGAGCGACTCCGTGTCCTCGCTTGTGAGCATGGTGCCCTCGTATGTATCCGAGGTGGAAAGCTGGTGGGAAGCTCTTGCGCTGCGCCTGGATAAGTACGGCGTCGAGCTGCCGCAATTCAGCTTTGATACGGATAAGTTTATTCAGATCCTCAAGGACGGCGGAACAGCTGTTTTGAACACCACCCTGTCGGCAACGACGTCGATCGTAACGGCGGTCATAAACATCGTGCTGGCGCTTGCGTTTTCCATCTATGTTCTTGCTCAGAAGGAAACGCTCAAGCGGCAGTCGAAAAAGGTGCTTGCAAAGCTCATGAAGCCCGAGAAGATGCAGAAGCTTCTCGATATGCTCGACCTTATAAACCGCACGTTTACAAACTTCATAACCGGCCAGCTCACCGAGGCTGTCATCATCGGCGCTTTGTGCTTTATCGGCATGTCGATATTCCGCATGCCGTATGCCCCGGCGATATCCGTGCTCGTCGGCTTCACGGCGCTGATCCCCGTGTTCGGCGCGTTTATAGGAACCGCCATCGGCGCGTTTTTGATCCTGCTCGTAAAGCCTATCCAGGCTGTGTGGTTTGTTGTGTTCATCATCGTCCTTCAGCAGTTTGAAGGCAATCTAATTTACCCAAAGGTCGTCGGCAAATCCGTCGGCCTGCCCGGTATATGGGTTCTCGTTGCTGTTACGATCGGAGGCAATGCAATGGGAGTTGTCGGAATGCTCATCAGCGTTCCACTGTGCTCGGTGCTGTATGTCGTTGCGCGCAACGCGGTAAACGGCAAGCCTCTTGCCGGAGAAAAACCGGAGCCGAAATCATAATAAGGACTCAAAAGCTCCCGTATCCTGCGATACGGGAGCTTTTTATACGGTTTGCCCACGCAAAACATCAAATTTTTAATGATAAACGTTAAAAAACGCTTGACATACCTTCGAGCCGGTGATACTATCGATTTAACGTTTTGCGTTAAATAATTTACGTTGATCACAGTCGGAGGTGGCTTTTATGGAGAAAACCGTGAAGCACAGATTTTTAAATAACGCGCTGTTTACGGCGCTGATTGTTCCGCTGGCCTTTTTTGTCCTGCGCGATACGATTTCCATTTTGACCGAACTCATGTTCAGGTCGATCGGCGGCGAGGATTCGCTGCTGTATCAGATAAATGACGATATTGCAAGGCTTATTATCGCCGGATTGCTGATGCTGATAATGCCGATCTTTTTCCGCGGAAGGTGTAATTTCGGTTTTAAAGGCGGATTTCTGAAGCTCGGCATTTTGCTTTCGCTGCCGGAACTCATCGTTCCGCTGTGGAATCTTTTACAGATAAAGGTCTATGACGCTCCGCTTGTTGCCGGAACGACCGCCGTTATCGCCGCTATATTCCATGGCATCGGACCCGGCGTGTCCGAAGAGGTGTTTTGCCGCGGCTTTACCGTGTCAAACCTGATGCGCATCTGGAAGGATAAGCCGAACAGAATTTTTCTCAGCGTTCTGGTTTCCGGCGCGGCGTTCGGACTTCTCCATGCTGTAAATGTGATCGTGACCGGCGACGTTTTCGCGGCTCTGATCCAGGTCATCTACACAACTGCGATCGGAATGTTTTCCGGCGCTGTTTTCCTTCGATCCCGGAGCATCTGGGGTGCTATTCTAATGCACTCTCTGACCGATATTTCTGCTTTTATAGCCGTGTTTGAAAGCAATACAACAGGCATGGATATCATGTTCTGCGTTGTCGGCTCGCTGCTGTTTATTGCGTTTGCGCTTTATCTTATTCGCCCCGCAAAACGTTCCGAGATCGACGCTCTTTGGGAGGACGGCTGGTCCTTCGGCGATGAGGACGGAAAAACGCATGCCGGAGCAAAGGCAGCGGCCATTGTATCGGCGGTCGTTGTCATTGCGTTTTCGGCGTCGATCGGCGTTATGCTCTATCAGACAAAAATGGGGTATGATATCCCGATGTTCCCGACGGAGGAAAAAACGCTGGACAAAGACGTGCAGTATAATCTTAGCGACGATAAAAAGGAGCTTACTATCCTGCTTCCGTATGTCGGCGGCGAAACATATGATCTTGAAAATTCCGATTCCGAGTCGCTTGCTTTGGATGACTGCCGCGAAAACGGAGATACTTACATTTTCGAGTTTTCACATAAAGGTACCGGTACGGAGAATGTCAAGCTCACTTTCTCAAAAACATTAGGCGATATGCCCGTAGCGATCGAGGACTACACGGTGACAGTCGGCTTCAATGCCGACGGTACGATATCTTCGGTCGGAGGCTGAGAAATGAAGAAGATATCCGCTGCGTTCGGCGGCCTGCCGATGACATGGCCGATAGTCTGCGGCTTTGCGGTGATCATCGGTATCTATGTCGGCGTAATAAATCAGATACCGATCCTGCACGACACTTCGTTTCAGGACATTGCCGTCACGCTCGAGTGGTGGGTGCTGTTTGCGGTTTTGATCGTGTCAAACTGCAAAAGCGCCCGTGAGGCCGGACTCAAATGCCTTGTGTTTTTCCTCATAAGCCAGCCGGTAATTTACCTCGTTGAGCTGCCTGCGATCGGCTTGGACAAGGCGCTTTACTATTACACGAGCATTTGGCTGCCCGTTTCGCTGCTGACGCTCCCCGGTGGAGCAATCGCGTTCCTTGCAAAGCGCCAGAATGCCTTGGGCGCTGCGATACTGGGCGTTGGAAATACAATAGTTGCCCTGATGGGCGTAAGCTATTTTCAGCAGATACTCAAAGTGTTTCCACGGCATTTGCTGACGGTGGTATCATGCGCGGCAATCGTTGCCGTAACGGTTCTCGGAATGCAAAGAAAACGGCGGACGCGGCTTTTGTCGGCGGCGATCACCGTCCTGCTGACGGCCGGGATCGCGGCATGGACAGTGATGAATGGAAGAACTCTCTAAAGCTGCACTGCGCTCTTAATTTTTGGTGCATTGCGCGCAAAAGAATGCTATAATACAGCTATCTATCACAGGGACGCTCGGGCAGAGCGCTTTCGCAGAAAGGAATAGCACACATGAATTCCGATACTATTTCAAAATTCCGTCTGTTTGGCAAGGCAGGAAAGATAGTCATGACGGTTTTGGCCGTTATAGCGGCGATTATAACGATCTCATGCTGCATTGCGGCCGCTTTCGTGGCGGCTTTGCCGGATAACGCACTGACGGTGCGCGTTGTTGAAAACACCGAGCTGCGCTTCAATGCGGAAAGCTTTGATACATTGTGGAATATTATCGGAGGAAGCTTCAGCTATTCGGGCGAAAGCAGCCCTGAGCAGATACTCGGGGAGGGGTCAGGTACGATAACACCGCCCGAGGATCAGCAGTTTAAAACGGAGCTTAGGCTCTTTAACCGCTCATATGATTCTGCCGAGATCCACTCCGACGGAAATACGAAAGTCATGCAGGCCGAGGCTTCCCCGGCCGAATATATCGCAAGCGATCTTACGAAAGTGTTTATCTTCGCGGCGCTGTTTGCAGCGTCCGCAACCGTTGCGCTTTGGCTGCTCAGAGGGATGTTTTCCGTGCTCACCAAGTGCGAGTCTCCGTTCTGCAATGAAGTTGTGGCCAAGATGCGCGGCTTTGGCTTTTCACTTCTTCCGGTTGCCGTTTTTGCTTCTGCCGCCGAAACGATGCTGGAGAGCTTTTTCACCGCAGGAGAAAGCACCAATGTCAGCATTCAGTGGGGCATTTTGATAGCGTTTGTTGTAACCATGGCTCTGGTGGCTGTTTTCAGATACGGTGTTTGCCTGCAAAAGGAATGGAATGAGACCCTGTAAGGAGGCGGAAGAATGGGACAGATCATTTTGCGGCTGGATCGTGTCATGGCCGACAGGAAGATGAGCCTCAACGAGCTATCGGCAAGAGTCGGCGTGGCCAACGTGAATTTATCAAAAATGAAGAATGGACATATCAGCGCCATCCGCTTTTCCACCCTGGCGGCCATCTGCGATGTTCTCAACTGCCAGCCGGGAGATATATTGGAATACAAGCCTGACGAGGAGTGAAGCTCGCCGGCATATAAAAAACGGCATAGTCGTTTATGCGACTATGCCGATATTGTTTTTTGCTCAGTTCTCTTTTTCGTCCTCGCACTGCGCGTTCAGGCGTTCGACCTCGGCCTTAAGCTCTGCGTTCTGAGCCTTCAGCTCGTCGAGCTTTTTGTTCACCGGCGCAAGCTGACGCTTAAGCTCGCCGGAAACGATGCCTTTATAGAACGTATAGCGCCCCGTAAGGCTCACTGCCGACAAAACGACTGCCGCGCCGCCGGCTGCAATGCCGACCTTTTTGATATCGACCTTGCGCAAAAGGTGCATAACCGTGCGCTTGTTGAGCTTGCCGGGCTGCAAAAGCTCCAGAGGGCTTATATCCCCGGGCTGAACCTCGACCTCAACGCTGCGCTTTGCGATCTTTTTCATAAAAACCCCTCCAAAAATATCTTTGCCTGTATTATAGCACCATCTCCGCTTTTTTCAAGTCCGCATATCTTGAACATGAGCTGCGGCTGTGGCATAATAAAACGATCAAACGAAAGGCCTTGGACAATGGAAAGATTCATAGCGAAAAGATTCCGCTCCTTCGGCGGCGGACTTGCTCTCGATACGGGAGCCATATCAAAATACACCGATCTCATAGACCTCAGCATCGGCGATACGGACATCGTGACCGATGAGAAAATAATCAGCGCCGTCTTCCGCGACGCGAAGGCAGGACACACCCACTACGGCGATCCGCACGGCGACCCTGAGCTTATAGACGCTTTTTGCCGCGCCTGGAGCGAGGATTTCGGACAGGCGATCGGCTCCGAGCGCGTCTTGGTGACCGCGTCGAGCTGCCTTGGAATGTCGCTCGTCATGCTCGGCATTCTCGATCCCGGCGACGAGGTGCTTGTTTTCTCGCCCTATTTTCCGATGTACAGGGAGCAGATAGAGCTTGCCGGCGGCGTTTGCGTCGAGGTTCCGACCTATGCAAGCGAGGGCTTTGCAATAAAAAAGGAGCGCCTCGAGGCGGCGATAACTCCGCGCACAAAGGCGATGATATTCAATAACCCCACAAATCCGACGGCGATGGCCTATGGAACGGACACGATGCGCCTGCTTGCCGAGACAGCAAAAGAGCATGATCTGCTCATCATTGCCGACGAGATATACACATCATATATGTTTTCAGAGCCGTTTACGCCGATGCGCACGCTGCCGGATATAGCAGAGCGCACCGTCACGCTCAACAGCTTTTCGAAAAACTATCTTATGACCGGCTGGCGCGTCGGCACGATCATAGCGGAGCCTGCGCTTATAAAAACCATGCAGAGAATAAACGGCGCGCTTATTTATACAGCGCCGTCCGTTTCACAGCGTGTTTAAATACTCTGTCACCGCGGCAAGGCCGCCGATAAGCTCCTGCTTTGAGCACGCATAGCCCACGCGGAAGCTGCGCGGCTGCTCGAAGCAGTCACCGGGAGTTACAAATGCACCGGTCTTGTGATACATTTCGCGGCAGAAATCGTAGGAGGGGATATCGAGATCGTAGTACACAAGCGCGGTCGTTCCGGCCTGCGGCTTTACATAGTGTACCTGCGGCGTGTCGTTTACCCATTTATCAAGTATGGCGAGGTTCTCGCGCACGATGCTCTTGTTGCGCTCGAGCAGCTTGTCGCTGCCGGAGAGCGCGACTGCACCTATTGCTTCATCGAGCATGCCGCAGCTTACGAGGTTATAGTCCCTGTGCGAGAGGCAGCTTTTAATGACGTCCTTATCGCGGGTTGCTATCCAGCCGAGGCGTATTCCGGCAAGCGAGAATACCTTGGACATGCTGCTGACGGATATGCCCTTGTCGTACAGATCGACGATGGATTCGCTCCACACATCGTCCTGCGTCAGGTGCCGGTAGACCTCGTCGCACATGACGTATGCGCCGACGCTTTTTGCGATCTCGACTATCTGCATGAGCATATCCTTTGTCATCAAAGCGCCCGTGGGGTTGTTGGGATTATTTATGCAGATCATTTTGGTTCCGGGAACGGCAAGAGCACGCAGATCGTCAAGATCGGGCAGAAAACCGTTTTTCTCGCTCAGGTGCAGAAGCTTGAGATCGGCGCCGAAGGACTCCGGGATGGAGTACAGCTGCTGATAGGTCGGCATGATGCTGATAACGCGGTCGTCCGGCTCAACGAGCGAGTAGAAAACGTGGTGGTTTGCGCCCGATGCGCCGTGAGGGGTGACTATCTCCTCGGGCTTGAGGGCCTTGTAAAGCTTGCAGATGCCGCTTTTAAGCTCCGGCGCGCCCTCAATATAGCCGTAGGTCAGGCGCTGCGAGCACATGGAGCTCAAGAATGCCTGCTTGTCAGCTCCTGTCAGCTCAAAAAGCTCATCTATTGAGACGGAATTTACGCAGGTCTCGGCAATGTTATAATTTGCGCCTGTTTCATAGGCGTTCATCCATTCTTCGACTTCAAAAGGCTTGATCTTCATCTTTATACCTTCTAAAAAACAATAAAACGCCCGAGGCTCTTCCTTATAACGTGTTTCCACGCTGTACCTACGGAAAAGTCCCGTGCGCTTTTGATCCATCACCCGGTGGTGACGGAAGCGAATATTATGTTTGCAGGATGAATTAAAACACAAAATTTTGCGCTTTGTCAATCACTGTGATGAATAAAAATGCATTCTGACGATAAAAAACCGCGAAGAACCGCAGCCTTTTGCCCCACTCGATTTTAGTGAAGAGTGAATAAGTAAGAAGCGCCAAGCTTCGCAGAAGCTTGACGCTTTTTGGCAACAGCTGATAATGTTGATACGGTTTCAAATGGTTTCATTTGGCTTCACTCAAAAAACCATAGCGGTGGAGGTGAAACCACGCAGCTCTGTTCGACAAACCGGAATCTGCAAACCTCATTTTGCATTTCTATATGAAATCGCAATATGACTTGGTGCAAATAATACTGACGCAACAATCAATAACACCGACCTACTTATAATTCCACTAAACAGAAACAAGATTGAAGGAATAATAGAGAGTGCTAATGCTCTGAAAACGCTGCTCTTCTTGAAACAAATAATCCAGATTGAACAATAAAGCAATACCAATATGGCATCTACAATCAGATATACCGTGAAAGCTTCGGCAGACCACCACCCAAACCAAGTTCCCGGAATATTGATTATCATAAACCCAAAGCAGCCAAATCTACCGGCTTGCTCCATAACCTCAACATATTTATTATTCCACTTATTGTCGAAGCCATCTTTACACTTGATCGCGAATATGATATTAGGTATCAAAATGAAAACCATAAAAATCAGTCCAAAAACATTAAACCATCCCATATTCTTCCCTTTGCAAATACCTATTTGTCAAGTTCATTATATCAGAATTCTATTGGCTTATCCATAGAAAAGTCCGATGGCTTCGTATCAAAACCATCGGGCTTATTTGGTGCGAATGTAATTATAGGATCTCAGAAAACACGGATATATCAACGGTTTGCTGGTGGTCAGCGAGAGAGCTTTATCCGAATCTGGTTTTGAGAAATCATTCGACACAGGCGGGAATTTCGATAGGAGACTCATCGGCAGTATACTGCTCAATATTGTTATTTAAGATACTGTCATCGGATAGCGCGCCATATACACGTGTCCGCTCAATTTCTACAACCTCTTTTATTGAATCCACGGATACAACAACTGTAAGTCCACTATTTTCTTCGTTAATTACCCTCTTTCGGTGTGTTTGCATACTATATAATGTTTCACAATATGGCAAATAGGCACTTACAAGACCTATTAGATTAGCAGATGTATTATTTGGCGTATTCGTAATAGTCAAACTTTCCGGGCGGCTAATAACGGGACCTCCAGAATTGCCGGGATATGTTGTTGCATCAATCAAAAAATTCTTAGAACTTGACCCATGATATACATTTTCAACTCTCGAAATACACCCCATCCTGCATATAGGAGTCTTGACTGTGCTATTGACAAAATCACTAGCAATACTCACGGGAAAGCCGAGAGTATACGCTAATCCACCTTCGCACACTCCAGTGTCACGCATCTGCTGTAATGTAAGAGCATGATTTCTCAAATCAAAAAACGGCAATTTCGCACCTTCTGATAAGGCTTGATTAATATTAATATGACATGCTATCACATCGGCACTTGGATGAGCACTAAACCTAGTTGCATTATCCTTGTCGAGGAGTTCAAGTAAATACGCCTTAACGCCATCCTGGAGATTTACTTGCATCACCATTTTCTTTTCATTATCAACAACATGTTTGTTTGTTATTAGGTATGTACTAAACTTGTCTACGCTGTCCTGTGCTCCTTCATATCGACCAACTACGAATCCCGTGGCGTACCACTGAGGACTTGGTAGCGTATTCCGGCCGAGCGCAACAGTTGCTTCAATGAAAAAATGCGGAATAATAGACATAAAAACACCCCCACTCTTCTGATGTACTTATATAATGACATATTCCGATTGTTTTTTCAATAAATACTTGCTTTCTGTGTAAACAAAATCGGTGAGTCATATAAGGACTCACCGATGGTGCCGGTGGCCGGACTCGAACCGGCACGACGCAAGCATCAGAGGATTTTAAGTCCGCCGTGTCTACCATTCCACCACACCGGCAAATACCTGATTATTTTAGCATTGCGCCGCAAAAATGTCAATCATTTCGGGCACCGCGAACATCCCATGCGGCATAAAATGCAGGGAGGTGAGGCTAATTGAATGTAAGCTGTTTTCTCGGCGCAAATTCCGCAGGCGGGTTTTTCTCGCTTTACGGCGGCTTTTGCAGCGGCGAGGGCGACTTTCTGCATCTGATAAAGGCAGGGCCGGGCGGCGGCAAATCCGGCTTTATGCGGCGTATTGCGCAGGCAGCAGCCGAGCGAGGCTACGACACCGAGTGCGTGCTATGCTCGGGCGACCCGGACTCGCTCGATGGGGTGTACATACCCGAACTGCACGTCGGGTTCGTGGATGCAACAGCGCCGCACGCATGCGAGCCTGTAAATTTTGCGTACAATTCAGATTATGTTAACCTTGGGCGCCTTTGCGGACAGATAAGCGATCCGATTATTCCGCGATTGACGGATAAATACCGCGCTATGTATAAAACGGCGCATGCCTACCTTGCCGCGGCAGGCAGCGTCGCAAATGCCGAGATTCCGGGTCTGATAAGCGCAGAAACGCTTGAAAAAGTGAAAAAACGCGCGCAGAGCGCAGCGTTGCGCGAGCTGGGCGGCGCAGGCAAAAAGCGCAGCGATGCCCACGAGCAGCGCAGATTCATGCGATGCATAAGCTGCAAGGGAGAGCTTGTGCTTGCAGACGATATTAAAAAGTTATGTAAACGAATATGTTTCCTTGACGACCGCTGCGGCCTTGCCGATATTTATCTCAAGCAGCTGCACGCCGAGGCAAAAGAACGCGGCATGGGAAGCATATCGTGCTTATCGCCGCTGTGCCCGGATAGGCTTGACGCGCTGCTTCTGCCGGAACAGGCAGTGGGCTTTGTGTCCGCCTCGGCAATGGATATAGCAGAGCCTTATCGCCATGTGCGGCTCGATGCGCTGATACAGACAGAGACCATGCAAAAAGCACGGAGCGAGCTGAAGCGCCGCGATAAGCTCGTGCGCGAGCTTACAGGCGAGGCGGTGCACTGGCTTGCACGAGCAAAGGAGTATCACGACGAGCTTGAGCGCGCGTATAATCCGCATGTAGATTTCGACGCGCTCGACACCTTCACCGATGAGACTATAAAAAAGCTTTTTGCATAGTAAAACGGCTGAGGCGTTTGCCTCAGCCGAAACTGTTCTGTTTAGCAGCACATGCCGCCCCACGGGGTCAGGCACGAGCAGCACAGATACGAGGTGCAGCAGTCGTCGCAGATGCAGCAGGAGCTGTTGTAGTTTCCGCTGTAATCCTGATAATACTGCCCGTTGTTTTGCAGCCTGTTGAGAAGCTGGCGATAGTTCGGGTTATCCGGATCAATCTCGACGGCGCGCTTTGCGTCCTCAAGGGCGTTTATCTTGTTGCCGAGATACATATTGGCAACGGCGCTCAGATAGTACCAGCGTCCGTCACGCTCGGAAAGCGGAACCTGCGAGAGCGCGGTGAGAGCTTCGTTGTATCTGCCGTTGCGTATGTAGTTGACAGCCGCGCGGCACTCTGCGCGCTCCTGCGGCTGCTCATACGCGCCGTAGCCGCCGTAGCCGCCGAAACCACCGAATCCGCCATAGCCGCCGCCGTAACCGCTGCCGTATCCTCCGCCATAGCCGCCGGAGGGGCCGGTCTGACCGTTTTTGATCTGGTCGTATGCGGCGTTTATCTCGTTCATCTTCGCCGCCGCGGCTGCATCGCCGGGGTTGCGGTCCGGATGATATTTCTTCGCAAGCTCTCTGTAAGCTTTTTTTATTTCCTCGTCCGTTGCATTTCTTGAAACGCCGAGGACTTCATAGGGGTCCCGTGCCATTCGGTACTGCTCCTTACTTAGTGCTTATTCCGTAGTGTTGATTGAATTTTATCCACACGCCGCTGCACAGTATATTTTTTATTATGCCCGCATCCTGAATTATCGGCAGCCGCTCAAAGCTTCTCACGCAGTCGGCAAGCAGAAGCTCGAGTATCGCCTTGAAGCGCTCCTGCTCGTCAAGCCTGCCGTACAGGTAAACGAAGGGGTTGTACTTATATGATCTTTTGTCGCCTTTTAAATCAATGCAGGCGTCCATGACATAAACAAATTGTCCGAGCGCCATGCCGAAAGCGCGCAGATCGCTTTGCCAGTGATCCTCGCGCATGACGAAAAGCTCCGCCATAAGCCGGCCGAACGCTGCGGCCGCGGCGTCGGTCGAGCTGTCTCTGCGATCCTCGATCTTCTTAAGCTCTTCCATCGACTGCTTTATGACAGCGCACTGGCGCGGATATTCGACGCATACCTTTTCGTATGACTGCTTGAGCACTCCTGCCGAGGCAAGCGCCGCGGCGTTTAGCTCATCGTGCCAATCGTCAAGGCAGTTGAGGTATGCCAGCGCAACATTCATGTCGGCGGCATAGTCGCTGATCTCCGACTGCAAAAACGCGCGCTTGCCGAGCGGATGCGCAGGGCAGGGAGCCTCGCCGCTCAGGTCAAACGGCTCATACAGACCGCTGAGCATCATGACCAGAAACGTCATGTCGTAGGTCAGCGTAAAGCGCGCAAACGAGCCGTGACGCTCGCTCAGACTGCGGCACAGGCCGCAGTAGTAGGCTTTATATCGCTTTCGCTGTTGTTCATTGAGCCCGGCAAGATCCGCCGTTACAAAGCCGAACATATCAGGTCTTGCCCGTGAACGAGTTGCCGCATTTCTTGCAGACGATGTTTATTTTCCCCTTGTGACGGGGAACTCTGAGCGTCGTGCGGCAAGCGGGGCATGTGAAGAACTTATAGTCCTTGCGCTGCGTCCAGCGGACCTTGATCATCTCGAACTTTCCGCTAACGCTCATGCGCAGCCGAAGATAGCGCGTATTTTCGGCGCTGCGCTTATAAAGATTTCTCGACAGCATACGCGCGTAGACAAGTATGAGCAGGATGAACGCGATAAGCCAAATGGGTCTTGAAAACCGTGTTCCGTTGAACACCACAGCCACGATCATGAGCACAAGGCTCAATATCGACAGGAATCTGTTGAGCTGGTCTATTCCGCAGCGTCCTGCCATAAAGCGCGCAAATTTTTCTCTCATGGAAAAGTCACCTGATTGATAATATTTCAATAATACATATTATCACAGCAAATGCCCGAATATATAAATTAATTGTTAATTCGTCAGCCTTTGACGTAGCTCCAGCTGTATTCAATGACCGTGCTCTGCTCGCCGTCACCCTGAGTGCGCGTGCATTTGACTATATTGCCCGGTTCGTCGTATTCATATTCGTTTTTCGTGATGCTTATTGCACTGCCGTCCGGGCCGTAAATGCTGACGGAAAGCTCGTTTCCGTGCTCGTCATAGCTGTATTCGGTGCGGCTTTCAATGCCGTCGCTGCCGCTTACCTCGCGCGAGGCGAGAAGTCCGGTTTCGTCATAGGTGCAGGTCTCCGAAGTCTCGCTGTCCTCGAGCATATCGCGGCGCACAAGCTTTGTGAGCCTGCCGGCCTCATCGTATTCATAAGCAATTTCGCTTATGAGCTCCGAGCCTTCATAGTATTTTTCATTGACAAGATCGCTGCCCTCGTAGGCATAGGTCGTGACCGATGCGGCCGTGTCGCCGATCATGCTCGTTTCTTTCATCTTAAGGCCTGTGTCGTTGTACTCAAACAAAACGCGGTACTCCTCGGAGTATTCCTCCGGGCCGTCTGCGATATAGTTTATCATTGTCTCCGGCAGCCCGTCAGCGTTGAGAACGTATTCCTTGTATCCTACCGGCGCGTCGTTTATGCCGAGGGTCGTTTCCTTTACAAGACGGCCGGCAGCGTCGTACTCGTACTTGACAGTGCTGAATTTAAGACCGTTTTCATTGTACCATACCTCCTGCGAGAGAAGTCCCTCGCTTTTTTCGTATACGGAAAGATCCTGCGTGGATGAAGGCTGCGTCTCGGTCGGCTGAGTCGTGCTCTCGCCGCTTTTTGTGCAGGCGCAAAGGCAAAGCGCAAGAATAAGCGCCGCTATTATGCCAAATGTTCGTTTCATGCTGCTTTTAAGTCCTTTCGAAAGGATGTTTTTTGAGATTATATCACGAAACGCGCGAAATATAAAGTGCTTTTAAAAACAGTGGAAATGCAAGGACGTAAGTGCTATTGGAACTGCAAAAGCTTTGGAGATGGGAGAGATCGAAGGAGCCATGAGCGGCTTGTCGATCGCTGTGTCGGGAGTGTTCACCGTTATCGGCGCAAGCGTTTTTGCGCAGTTTATATAAAAATATCGAGGCTTCGAAAGAAACCCCGATATTTTTCAGTCGTCCATGTCCTTTTCAAGTATTGCGCCTGAATACGCCTCGATCTCGTACTCATACTCGATCGCAATGGTGCGGAATGTGACCTTATAGCACCACACGCCGTCATCAAGCTTGATCCTTGCTTTGAGCCGTGAGACCTGGTTTGCCGCAAGCCCTGCGTCATTAAGGGCTATCTGCTGCGCGCGCTCCTCGCCTATTAGGAGATCATCGTCGCGCGTCTGGAAAATGAGATATATAACTCCGCCGGCGATAAGCGCCGCAATAAGTACGCAGATTATAAGGATCTTTACACTCTTTTTCATGTCGTTCTCCGTTAAAATATGATAAACGATTATAGCATTTTTCCTGCCGTTTAGCAATATGCCTGTTTTTTTGAGTTTTTGTCCGAAAAGCGAATTTTTTCGGTTGACAAGCCGGGGTAATTCCACTATAATATTCAAGCGACTGTGGAGAGGTGCACTATGCTGCTTGATTTGAGACAGATAATTGAAGTTCCCGGAAAGAGTGTTCCGTTCAAATGCGAGCTGAACACGGAGGGATTGGAATTTGACTCGATCAAAGAGTATAAGACCCCGCCCACGGCAGAAGGCAGAGTGTTTAATGAGGCAGGTATCCTGACACTCGAGGGTACCCTGACAGCCGAAATGACTTGCGTCTGCGACAGATGTGGTAAACTGTTTGACAGCAGCAAGGTGATGGACCTCCACGCCTTCATATCCGACAGAGAGTCTGAAGATCCCGAGGTCTTTGTTCTCGACGGGGACAATCTTGATCTCGATGAAACGCTCTCGACCCTTTTCGTCCTTGACATGGAAACGAAGTTTCTGTGCTCGGAGGATTGTAAAGGCCTTTGCTCCCGGTGCGGAGCCGATCTAAACCTTGGCCCCTGCGCGTGCGGGAAAGAAGTCGATCCAAGACTTGCTGTTTTGCAGCAACTGTTGGATAGTGATCAATAATATTTACGCTGACATGCAGCTATTATTCAGGAGGTGTCACCATGGCAGTCCCTAAGGGAAAAGTATCAAGACAGAGACGTGATAAGAGACGTTCGTCTCACTGGAAGCTCGAGGCTCCCGGCATCGTAAAGTGCCCCAACTGCGGCGAGTTCAAAATGCCCCACCGTGCGTGCAAGGCATGCGGTATGTACAACGGCCGCAAGGTTCTCACCGTTGATGAGAAGTAATTAAAATGCTAAGCTCAAGGAGGAATGGGTACAGGTACCCCTTCCTCCTTTTGCTTATTAAAGTGTATGAAAAACGATGTTATTTCAAAAATCGATAACGACAGTCCTCTGCTGCACAAGGCGCATATAGGCGATGAGATAGTCAGCATAAACGGAAATGTGATCCACGATGTTCTCGACTATAAATACTTCTCCTATGAGCCGGTGCTGCATATAAAGCTTCGCCGCAAGGACGGAACCGAGCACATCGTGCGTGTCGAAAAGCCCGAGGGGCGTGACCTCGGCCTTGAGTTTGCCGAGTATCTGATGGATAATCCCCGAAGCTGCGCCAATAACTGCGTTTTCTGCTTCATCGACCAGCTTCCGAAGGGCATGCGCAAGACTATGTACTTTAAAGACGATGACGCGCGCCTGAGCTTTTTGCTGGGAAACTACATTACGCTGACCAATCTGTCCGAGCGCGAGATACAGCGCATAATCGACCTGCACATAAGCCCTGTGAACATCTCCGTTCACGCGACCGATCCCGAGCTTAGGGTGAAGCTCCTGCGCAATAAAAACGCGGGCAAATGCGTCGATATAATGCGCCGCTTTGCCGGCGGCGGCATCGTCATGAACTGCCAGATCGTCTGCTGCCCCGGACTTAACGACGGAAAGGCGCTCATGCAGACCATGCAGGATCTTGCGGCCATGTATCCTGCGGTGCACAGCGTGTCGATCGTCCCGGTCGGACTTACGAAATACCGCGAGGGTCTGTATCCGCTCAAGTCGTTTACGCCCGAGCACTCGGGAGAGACGATAGATATGGTCACGGCATTCGGCGACGAGTGCGTAAAAAAATACGGCACGAGGATATTTTTCTGCTCGGACGAAATGTATATCTGCGCGCAGCGAGAGCTGCCGGACGACGATTTCTACGAGGAGCACACGCAGCTTGAAAACGGCGTCGGAATGATACGCCTGCTCGAGCGCGAGTTCCGCGGCGCGCTCAGCCTTTCGGAAAAGCCTGACGGAGTGCCGTTTTCCATAGCCTGCGGAGTGTCGGTAGCGCCGTATTTTGAAAAACTTATTTGTATTGCAGCGGAAAAGTATGATAATATAAATGGTAAGGTCTACGCCGTTCAAAATGACTTTTTCGGCCACGGAGTAAACGTTTCCGGCCTCATAACGGGGCAGGATCTCATTGCTCAGCTGCGCGGAAAAGACTTGGGCGAGCGCCTTTTCGTTTCGCAGAATATGCTGCGCCGCGACGAGCTTGATTTTCTCGACGATATTACGCTCGAGCAGGCCATAGATGCCCTCGGCGTTAAAGTATACCCGATAGAATCGGACGGGTTTGCCCTTTGGGATGCCATCAGCGGCGATAACCTGCCCGAGGTCAAAATACCCGTCCGCTCGCCCGAGCGGCAGCAGTACTATAAATATAATCAGAACTAATCAGAACGGAGGTTATCTTTATGTCAAAGCCTCTCATAGCCATAGTCGGCAGACCCAATGTGGGAAAGAGCATGCTTTTTAATAAGCTTTGCGGACGCAGACTGTCCATCGTCGAGGATACGCCCGGCGTTACACGCGACAGACTGTATGCCGAGTGCGAATGGCTCGGAAGAAAATTCAACATCGTTGACACCGGCGGCATTGAGCCGACAACGGATAACGAAATACTCATGTTCATGCGCGAGCAGGCAAACATTGCGATAAACTCGGCGGATGTCATTGTGCTCGTCACCGATGTGCGCACGGGCGTGACGGCGGCGGACAAGGACGTTGCCAACATGCTGCTGCGCTCGAAAAAGCCGACGGTGCTTGCGGTCAACAAAATGGACTCGACCGGCAGAACGGACCCTGCCATATACGAGTTTTACGAGCTTGGCCTCGGCGATCCCATCGCGGTCTCGGCCGTTCACGGCCACGGCACGGGCGATCTGCTTGACGAATGCATGAAGTACTTTCCGCCCGAGGAAGAGGACGAGGAGGAAGATGACCGGATAAAGGTTGCCGTCATCGGCAAGCCGAATGTCGGCAAGTCCTCGCTCGTTAACCATATCCTCGGCGAGCAGCGCGTCATAGTCAGCAACGTTGCCGGCACGACGCGCGACGCGGTTGACTCCGAGATAGATAATAAGTACGGCAAATATGTGTTTATCGACACTGCCGGCATCCGCCGCAAGAGCAAGGTAGACGAGCGCGTTGAGAAATTTTCGGTCATGCGCGCACAGATGGCAATTGAGCGCGCGGATGTGTGCATAATAATGATCGACGCGCGCGAGGGCGTGACCGAGCAGGACACCAAAATTGCCGGTCTTGCGCATGAATCGGGCAAGGCCAGCATAATTGTCGTCAACAAGTGGGATCTTGTCGAGAAAGAGACCGGCACGATGGAGAAGATGCGCAAGGAGGTCATGCGTGATCTAAGCTTCATGAGCTATGCGCCTGTGCTGTTTATCTCGGCAAAAACCGGCCAGCGCACCGACAGAATATTCGAGCTGGTCAATTTCGTAAACGATCAGAGCAACATGCGCATAACTACAGGTATGCTCAACGACGTTCTTGCCGACGCTCAGGCGCGCGTCCAGCCGCCCACGGATAAGGGCAGAAGGCTCAAGATATATTACATGACGCAGACCGGAATCAAGCCGCCCAATTTCGTCATTTTCTGCAACAGCCGTGAGCTGTTCCATTTCTCGTACCAGCGCTATATAGAAAATCAGATACGCGCGGTGTTTGGACTTGAGGGCACGCCTATACGCATGGTCATACGCCAGAAGGGGGATAAGCAATGACTCCCTTACTGCTTGCAGTTACTGCAATAATCGCTTATTCCTTCGGCAGCCTCAGCACACCGATCCTGTCCTCGCATATTTATTTTCACGAGAATGTTCTCAATTACAGTCGCGATAACGCCGGAATAACGCGTTTTTTGAAGCGCCATGGAGGGAAAGGCGTCGGCGTCATTGTGCTCATCGAGGCGATAAAGGTCATTGTTCCGGTGCTGCTGGGCAGCCTGCTCATGCTCATCGTTGACCAGTCGAAGATCGGAAGCGCGTTTGCGCTGTTCTGCGTTGTCCTCGGCACGAATTTTCCGATACTTTATCGCTTCCGCGGTGAGCACAGCCTGCTCGCCGTCGCGGTCGGAACGTTCTTTGTCAGCGGCGAGGTCGCCTTTGCCGGCATAATAGTGTTTGTCGTTGTGTATATATTCTCGCGATATATATCGCTGTCTGCGCTTGGTGCGATGCTTGTCATGTGCCTTGTTGCGATCATGAGCGTTGACGATACAATCGTCAGAAACGTATATCTGCTCACCGGGCTTTTGGTTTTCGTCGAGTATCGCCGAAGCATTCCGCGCCTTATAAAGGGCAAGGAGAAAAAGTTCCGCTATAAAGAGGATGTGACGTATATGTTCGACGATGATTACGGCAGCGGGCAAAATTAATTTGAATTTTCAGTTGACAATATGCTCTCGGTCTGTTAAAATAACCAATGCGTCTGGGGGTATAGCTCAGCTGGGAGAGCGCTTGAATGGCATTCAAGAGGTCAGCGGTTCGATCCCGCTTATCTCCACCAAAAAACACCGCAACTTGTGTTGCGGTGTTTTTTTATCCCGACGCTCGTCAGCTTTAATCTTAAAAACAGTGCAAAATTCAACGAAAGCCCCGACAGAAGTCTGTCGGGGCTCAGCGTGTCGAAAAAGTCCAGCAACGGCTGGGCTTTTTTGCGTTTATATGATAAAATGGTTCTGGGTGATGAAAGATGCTGGAACGCGGAAAAATGGATCGTGGTGTCATAGAAATCGTCGATACAGAGAGCTTGGTTCCCAAGGGGCATCTGCTGAGAAAAATAGATGAAGCAGTAGATTTTAACCGGCTCTATGAAATGGTGGAACCATTGTACAGCGAAGATAACGGGCGGCCCAGTGTGGACCCTGTTGTGCTGTTCAAAATGGTTCTGATCCAGCATCTGTACGGCCTGCCGTCCTTGCGGCGGACGGCGGATGAGATCAGCGCAAATATCTGCTACCGTTGGTTTCTGGGCTATACGCTGC
>CEAR01043182.1_pt1:5000-24888 | contig 24888 bp, 20 predicted proteins | sample 557461 | NCBI WGS metagenome assembly CEAR01 (sample SAMEA3182075, study PRJEB8094) | gut metagenome | biome: human; feature: gut; material: Stool; isolation source: human stools | place: Canada | collected 2012-03-14
TGAGCTATACCCCCAATTAAGTGGTGGGTCTGGGAAGACTTGAACTTCCGACCTCACGCTTATCAGGCGTGCGCTCTAACCACCTGAGCTACAAACCCGCTCTCGCAATCACTAAAGGATATGTGGACAGTACAACCTAAGGCTCTTCTTCTTTGAAAGGAGGTGATCCAGCCGCAGGTTCCCCTACGGCTACCTTGTTACGACTTCGCCCCAGTCGCTTACCCTACCGTGGTCGCCAGCCTCCTGCAAGCAGGTTAGCTCAACGCCGTCAGGCAGAACAAACTCCCATGGCGTGACGGGCGGTGTGTACAAGACCCGGGAACGTATTCACCGCGGCATGCTGATCCGCGATTACTAGCGATTCCAACTTCATGTTCTCGAGTTGCAGAGAACAATCCGAACTGAGACAGCTTTTTAAGATTGGCTCCGCTTCACAGCTTCGCTCCTCTCTGTAGCTGCCATTGTAGCACGTGTGTAGCCCAACTCGTAAGAGCCATGATGACTTGACATCATCCCCACCTTCCTCCGGCTTGTCACCGGCAGTCCTATCAGAGTGCCCAGCTCTACCTGATGGCAACTGATAGCAGGGGTTGCGCTCGTTGCGGGACTTAACCCAACATCTCACGACACGAGCTGACGACAGCCATGCAGCATCTGTCACTCACCCAGCCTAACTGAAAGAGGGAATCTCTCCCCTCCCTAATGAGGATGTCAAGAGTTGGTAAGGTTCTTCGCGTTGCATCGAATTAAACCACATGCTCCACCGCTTGTGCGGGTCCCCGTCAATTCCTTTGAGTTTTAATCTTGCGACCGTACTCCCCAGGCGGAATGCTTATTGTGTTAACTGCGTCACTGAATTCCTCCAACAACTAGCATTCATCGTTTACAGCATGGACTACCAGGGTATCTAATCCTGTTTGATCCCCATGCTTTCGTGCCTCAGCGTCAATCAATGCCCAGATAGCCGCCTTCGCCTCTGGTGTTCTACCCAATATCTACGAATTTCACCTCTACACTGGGTATTCCGCTATCCTCTGCATCATTCTAGCTAAATAGTCATAATGGCAATTCCGAGGTTGAGCCCCGGCATTTCACCACTATCTTACTTAACCGCCTACACACCCTTTACGCCCAGTAATTCCGAACAACGCTCGCCCCCTTCGTATTACCGCGGCTGCTGGCACGAAGTTTGCCGGGGCTTCTTCTGGTGTTACCGTCATCATCTTCACACCCGAAAGAGCTTTACAATTCGAAAACCTTCTCACTCACGCGGCATGGCTGGGTCAGAGTTGCCTCCATTGCCCAATATTCCTCACTGCTGCCTCCCGTAGGAGTCTGGACCGTGTCTCAGTTCCAATGTGGCTGATCGTCCTCTCAGACCAGCTATAGATCGTAGGTTTGGTAGGCCTTTACCCCACCAACTGCCTAATCTACCGCGGGCCGACCTCTTAGCAATAAATCTTTCCCCCTCAGGGCGTATGCGGTATTAGCATCCGTTTCCAGATGTTATCCCCCACTAAAAGGCACGTTCCCACGTGTTACTCACCAGTGCGCTACTCTCATTATATGGTGCAAGCACCACACAAATCCCGTTCAACTTGCATGTGTTAAGCCTGCCGCCAGCGTTCGTTCTGAGCCAGGATCAAACTCTCATATTAAATTTAATCCTGTCTGTCATTACTACTCTAAAGAATTTCCTCTAGGTTCCTTAATATACAGACTTATATAATCTCCTCAGATCATACCGTCCGCATATCCTCTAGTTCTTTCCTATCTACTCTCTTCTATAGCTTCCCGCTGCCGGGAACCGAACCCTTTCAAGTTCGTCGCTAACGTTTCAGTGCGTCAGCGAGGTGGTTTATATGACACCCTGTCACAAATGTCAACACCTTTTTTCAAAAAAAATTGCAAAATTTGTGATTTTTTTGATAACCGTTTGAATGTTCGTAATTTATAGCATAATTTTTTTTGCCGGTCAATAAAACCTTCCGCTATAACCTCTACTTTCGGCCGGTCGGATTTCTTATTTGTAATATATATTTTACTTGCCAAACAATTTTCGGTTTGTAATATATAAAGAGTTATTTAATTATTTGAGGAGGCTAAAATATCTAGAGAAAACACCAATGCGCCAGTACGGGAAGGTGACGGACCGCGCATTAATCAGGAAATAAGAAGCAAAGAAGTTCGTCTGATTGACGAAAACGGCGAAAACAGAGGAATCGTAGCAATCCGGGAAGCACTTGCTCTGGCGGCGGACGCCGGGTTGGATCTGATCGAAATATCTCCCCAGGCCGTTCCCCCCGTCTGCAAAATTTTCGACTACGGCAAATACAAATATGAACAGCAGAAGAAAAAGAACGAAGCCCGGAAAAACCAGAAAGTCGTCAATATCAAAGAGTTGAAGCTCCGTCCGATGATTGATACCCATGATTACGAAGTCAAAATCAAACAGGCCAGAAAGTTTTTGACGCAAGGCGACAAAGTGAAATTTACGATGCGTTTCAAGGGACGCGAGATGAGCGCAAACGACATGGGGAAAGAGGTTTTAAAACGAATCGTCGACGATCTGGAAGGCATTTGCAAGGTCGAATCGGAACCCAAACTCGAGGGACGGCAAATGACGATGGTGGTGGCCCCGCAATAGTTTCATCACCGCTTCCGTACTTTTTTCAAAGCATGCTTCCGATTCGGCGGCATGCTTTTTTTGTCGTGCAAAAGAGCCGACGGAAAGATTCTTTTAAATAATGCTTGCTTATTACCCTTTTTTACGTTATCTTTGTCTTGTTTTTCAATTATGTAGATATGTATTATTATCTGCCGCGTCTTCCCAATGCGACCAAGATGGGATTTTTTTCATTTCTAAAACTTTTCATTTATGGAAACCAAAAAAAGAATGATTGCAATTGCAATCGCTGTGTTGGCCGTTATTTGCGGCGTGGTAATCTACAATGTGGTAAAAAGCGATCCTCCTCAGGAAGAACCTGCTCCGCCGATACCGGTCGCAGTAGAAGAACCCGAGGTTGATCCCGTGCAGTACAACAACGAGCGTTTCGGCGAGTGCATTGACGACATTGTCATGTCAATCGTCTACTCTTCCGGCTTCAATCAGACGACGCATCCGACCGGCGAGCGATTCGCTTACGGCTTTAACAATACCGTCGTCGGCAAACGTCTGGTGAAAGAAGGCGAATCGATCACTCCTCGACAAGCTTATGACGTAACCGTAAGGCATCTGAAAGAACACGTTCAGCCCTTCCTGCGTTATATCAGCGTCCAGCTGAGCGACGGGCAGATCATTGCCGTGGCGCATTTTATCTACAACGTCGGCGGCGAAGCTTTTACCGGTTATTCCGAAGACGGTAAGTTGTTGAAAAAGCCGTCCCGCCTGTTGACTGCGATCAACGACGGCGAACAGCCCGAAATCTGCGCCCGCTGTTTCACCGGGTTCCGCAACTTCGGCGGCATAAGGTCCGACGGCTTGCTGAAACTCCGCTGGCTGCAGGCCGCACTCTATACGGAAGCCGTTTCGGTTGAAGATCTGAAATCCGCTTATGCGGCCGGCATTTTTGATCTGCATCCTTCCGTATTGTATGAGCACAACCGCCCCGAAAAAGACGGTTATTACACGCCTAAACTTGACATTGAGATCGTTCAGAAAGTCCTTAAACAAAAAGGAATCGGCACTTCGACCAATGAGTTGATGAAATTCTGACGAATCGCATTCTCTGACGAAAAAACTTCCGCTTGCATTAAACAAACGGAAGTTTTTTTTATGCTTTGAAAGCAACGGCACAGTCGACACGGGCAGAACCGGTCCTTCTCTCCGGTCATAAGATTCGGAAAGCTTGAGAAATCATTCGAAACAATCAACACTGCCTGCGTTGACCGGCTGAAGTTCGCGATTCGGAAGAATATCGGCAGCCTCTGCCGAACCGGCCGCATCTTCACACCGCAAAAAAGGTATAAAACGAGGCAACATGAAAAACACGGAAAAGGCGATTCTTTCCGGCATATCCGGCAAAAGCGGGAAATAATGCAACAGAAAACACCAAGGACATAAAAGGATACAAAAAACCTGGAAGGATACAAAAAACCTGGGCTGATGAACACCGGCATAAACCGCGAGAATTTCCGGGGATCAGTTTGACGGTCGTGAACAGGCAAAAACACCTTACAGAAAAAAGGTGTTTCCGTTCGGCCATCCCTGCCCGGCCCCAAAAACAATGCAGAAAACAAACTCGTCTTTGCAAGCAAAGAGAATCGGCAAACGGCGCCGAATCCGGCAAACAGAAAAAACGGACGAAAACCAAACCTCGGCCAGACAGAATCCGGGACAAAACGGCAAAGATACCACAACCGCGAAAAAAAAGAAAAAGGCAAAAAGAAAGAAGGAAAGACGAAAAGGGGAAAAGACAGAAAAAAGGAAAGATGACGAGAAAAAAAGCCACAGAACAAAGGAAAAAAGGAGAAACGGAAAGAAAGAAGAAAAAAACAAGAAAACGACGAAAGAAAGAAAAGGAGAGAGAAAGGAAGAGAAAAAGCTTAAGAGAAAATTAAAGAAGCCGCTACCATCGAAGCAACCGAAAATGAAAAAGCCGTTCCTGCAAAAAAGAAATAACAGATATCCTCCGGTAAACCGGGAGACTGCAAAGCTCATGATTTGCCTATGATCGAAGGTACGGGATGCAGCAAAGCTTACGGTTTGATCATGATCAACGGCGCGGGGCGGTACTGTCCCGACGCTAAAGCATTCAGCCCCGAGTAAAACCGGAGAGACCGTCAGGTATATAATAAAGCTGCAAATTTTTAGGATCATATATCTGGCAGGGAGAGCCGGACATAGAAAGATCCCCACGTAAAATGCGGAATTCTTCGTATACGGATATAACCCACCGGCAAGCACCTGAATAGCGCACAGAAACTTGACCGGACGGTTGTTACTTGCACCCGCAAACGGAGCTAAGTCCATTGTCAACTGACTTTGCTCAGCGTCTCCTTTTAGTCGATTTCGTACGTATTCAACAATTTTTTGAGCATTCTTCTTGATGGTATCGACATAGCATCTTTTCGGTTGCTGTATCGAAATTTCGTATTTCTCTGCCATTCATATATCAATAAACTACTTTTTTTGAAACATCCCTTAATCAAGCTTACGGAATATTTGAACGGTATCTCCGGCAACATACGAATATGGTCCGGACAGGACTCCGCCTCAATAGTTCCTTTTCCTTTCCATCGGTATCGTTCTCTGAATCTGAACGTCCGCCGTAAAACGCCCCTTCCGCGATACTTCGCTGCGGAGACGACACGATCTTTTTGGGGTCTATGTTGTGTGTGCTATCGTATATGTGTTCATAAAAAACTCCTTTGCTTCTGTTCAGACAGTTGCCGGATCGTCTTTCTTACAATGGTAAAGGAGTTTTTTTATACGCAAAGAACAAGACGTAAAAAAATACAAGAGAGAGAGAAAGAGAAAAAGAAAACGGGAGAAAAGGAAAAAGAGGGGAAAGAGCAAAACGGGAAAGAGGGAAAGAACAAAAAAAGGAGGCCAGAAAGAAGGAAAAGGAAAGCGGAAAAGCGGGGAAAAGGAAGAACAGAGCAAGAAACAAAAAAGAGGAAAAAGTGGGAGGAGCAAAGCGGGAAAGAGGGAAAGAGCAAAAAAAGAAGGTCAGAAAGAAGAAAAAGGGAAGCGGAAAAGAGAAAAAAGGAAGAAGAACAGCGAAAGGAACGGAATCGAGAAAAAAAGGAAGAAGAGCGGCGAAAGAAACGAAAAAGGGAAAAAAGGGGGAGGAGCAAAGCGGGAAAAACAAAAAGAGCGAAAAAAGGACAGAAAGAAGGAAAAAGGAAGCGGAAAACAGAAAACGAACAAAATGGAAAAAACATAAGTTCTCCTCAACCACGCGCCCTTTGCCGTTTTTTCTCGGTACAAAAAAAGACAGGCCGGGTTCTTATGCCCCGTCCTGTCTAAAACATATCCACCATTTAAAGTGTCAGTCCGACGTTTTCGTCGATATTGCCGCTGATCCGTGCCCAGTAGGTGCCGGAAAGGCTGAGCCATACCAACTCATGGGAAAGTTCGCCGTCCTTTTCGATCATGTTGCCGTCCGCGTCACAAAGAGCAACTTTGGCCAGCGAGCAGGCACCAATCGCGTTCACCGCTTCTTCAAGCGTTACGGCTTTGACGCGGTTGAACTTGGCTTCGCGAATCACCGGCACGCCTTCGTACGTTCCTTTGACGGTTCCGACATCGGCATAACCGGAGGTTTTAACCCATGCGCCGCCCGGAGTCATCCATACTCTCTCCTTGTCGACGACAACATCCTGATCGTTCTTTACGAATACGGCGGTTAAAGAGCAGACACCGATTGCGGCAGATGCTTCTTTATAACTCATTCCCTTGTTCGCTCTGAATTTATCTTCTGCGATAACGTTCAGATTCAGTGCATTATACGTCTTCATATGTTATATATTTTGGGGTTAATAATTTCTATGTTATTTATTTTATGGTATGATTATACGCCGAATCTTTACTTCTGGCAAGTCATAAAACATAATTTTGTATGTCTGCATCATTTTTTCTGGAAAAGCGAAAGTGATGAAAGTATATTATCGGCAGATAAAAATTGTTTAACGGAAAAAGACATGATTGAAGCAGAAAAGCTGACGGCGGAAGAAGCCGCTGCGGAATTGGAAAGAATCGCCAAAGAAACGGCTCGGGCAGACGCCGCCTACTATCAGGACGACGCGCCTTATTTAAGCGACGCCGAATATGACCTCCTCAAACGGCGCAACGAAGAAATCGAAAAGCGCTTTCCCGAGCTTGTCCGCAGCGACAGCCCGTCAAAAAGAATCGGCGCACCGGTCAACAGCGCGTTCGGCAAAGTTACCCATCGGTTCCCGATGCTTTCGCTGGCAGACGTCTTTTCGGTTGAAGAAGCCGAAGACTTTATCGCTTCGGTCAAACGTTTCCTCAATACGGAATCCGACATCGCCTTCATGTGCGAGCCGAAAATCGACGGCCTTTCGTTCACCGCCCGCTATGAGAACGGCACATTCGTTCAGGGCGCCACCCGCGGCGACGGCAGAGAAGGCGAAGACATTACCGAAAACCTGAAAACAATCGCCGAGCTGCCGCTTGAAATTAAAAACGCGCCGGCCGTGCTTGAGGTCCGCGGCGAAGTGTACATGTCAAAAGCCGATTTCCTCGCCTTAAACGAAACCGGCGAACGGGAAGGGAAAAAGGTGTTCGCCAACCCGCGCAACGCAGCCGCCGGCTCGCTCCGGCAACTGGACCCGGAAATCACCCGCAAACGGAAGCTGAGCCTGTTTGCCTACACCTGGGGCGAAGTTTCCGAAAGGGTATGGAATTCACAGGAAGACTTTTTCGTGCATTTGAAAAAATGGGGCTTTCCCGTCAATCCGAACAACCGGTTGTGCCGTAACATTGAAGAAATCGAATCGTTTTTTGCCGGACTGACGGAAATTCGCGCTTCCCTTCCCTATGACATCGACGGCGTGGTATACAAAGTCAACGACATTGCCCTGCAGGAACGGCTGGGCTTTCTTACCCGCACCCCGCGCTGGGCGGTGGCGCACAAATTTCCGGCCGAACAGGCACTGACAACCGTCCGCGGCATCCGCATCCAGGTCGGGCGCACCGGCGCCCTCACCCCGGTGGCGGATCTGGAACCGGTCAACGTCGGCGGCGTCATCGTTTCCCACGCCACCTTGCACAACGAAGACGAAATCAAACGCAAAGACATCCGGGTCGGAGATACGGTTATCATCCAGCGCGCCGGCGACGTCATTCCGCAGGTGGTGGCCGTTTTGCTGGACAAACGCCCGGACGATTCAAAAGAATTCGTTTTTCCGCATTTCTGCCCCGAATGCGGCGCGCATGCCGTGCGTGAGGAAGACGAAGCCGTCCGCCGCTGTACCGGCGGCCTGACCTGTCCCGCGCAGGCCATCGAACGATTGAAGCATTTCGTTTCCCGCGACGCTTTCGATATTGAAGGTTTGGGCGGCAAAATCATCGAAGACTTTTACAAGGAAAAAATCATCGGCGGACCGGTCGACATTTTCACTTTAAAAAAACGCAACACCGGACAAAAGACGGACCTGTTCGACGCCGGCGAGGGGCTGCAGCTGGAAAAACGCGAAGGCTGGGGCAAAAAGTCGGTCGAAAACCTGTTTGCCGCCATCGACAAAAGAAGAACGATTCCGCTGGCGCGTTTCATATATGCTCTCGGCATTCGTCAGGTGGGTGCCGCCACCTCCCGCCTGATCGCTCAAAATTTTGAAAGCTGGACGCATTTTGAAGAGGAAATGGCAGCAGGAAAAAGCGAAAAACTGCTCTCAATCGACGGCATCGGCGAATCGATGGCGCATGACATTGTCGAATTTTTCAAAGAAGAGCACAATATTCTCACCATCCGCCGGCTGCGCGAAGAAATAACGATTGAAGACTTTAACGAGAAAATCGACGCGGACAGTCCGCTTGCCGGAAAAACCGTCGTCTTTACCGGCACACTCGACAAACTGACGCGTTCCGAAGCCAAGGCCAAAGCCCTTGCGGCCGGCGCCAAGGTAGCCGGTTCCGTTTCCAAAAACACCGATTATGTGGTGATCGGTGCCGCGCCGGGCTCAAAGGCCAAAAACGCGGCCGAACTCGGCATTCCCCTGATCAGCGAAGACGAATTTCTGGCAATGATCGGCGCCTGATCAGAGAAGCATCATGGTTTTGGCATGGCGGCGGAGCCATTTGTCGGTTCCGCGGCGAACGGTTCTGCGCAACAGCGAAGGGCGGCAGCCGGGCAGCAGACGGCGCAGTTCGTCGTCGCCGGCATTTTCAATATAGTCGGCAAAGGCAAATACCAATTCCGTATAATAAGGATAAACTCCCCCGTATACGAATTTTTCTTCGGCAAACCGCCAAAACAAACTGTCCAGCTTTTGTTTCAAATCACCCTCTTTTATACATTATATGTATATATAATACTAAAAATGTATTTTAGCAAGTCCGAAACAATACCGTCCGCGCAAAAAAAACGCCGACAAACTTTAATTGACTTTTAAGCTGCTTACTTTACAATGAAAAACAGTTTTCTAACATCAAAGGAGTGGGAAAAAATGTTTTACAAATTATGTCTGGTCGCAGCGTTCGCACTGTTTTCGCTTAACGCGCAGGCGGCGCAGGAAGCTGCCGCGGAAGCCGGCGGGGAAAGAGTAGAAAACGACTATTACAACTGTCTGCAGGCGGCCAGCGGCTACAGCGACGACGAAAAGGCGATCTGCATGTCGGGCGAAATCAAACGTCTGGACCGGGCCATCAGCGACCTTTACCAAAAAACCTTTCTCAAAGTTGAGCGCATTCAGAAATGGAACAACGGCAACGGCATGTTCCGCGGCAACATCAAAGACATGCAGGACCAGTTCAACGGTTATCGCAGCCGCTTCTGTTCGTTTTATGCCACGACCATGCAGATATACAGCGGCTCGCAGATGTACCTGCGCAACGAATGCCTGATGCGGCTGACCACCGATTATTACAACCGGCTGCTGCAGATGTCGCGCGATTATGACGCCGACCTCGACTAATCGTTTTTTAAGGCCTCAAACAGACGGCTTCCGTCGCGGCGGGAAAGGACAAAATACCAACCGTCGTAGCGGAAGCCGTTTTGTTTTACGAATTCCGCGGCTTTTTCCGTCGGCATAATGGTGGTTTTGAGGCTGACCGTCAGCCGGTAGTTTTCCTTATATTTGTAAACACCGAAAATAACCTTGATACCGTCCGCGGTTACCGCGGCAAAGCTTTTATGTTCGGGATCGAGCGCCGCTTCCGGCAGCCGGCGGGAAGCGCCCAGACAAGGCAACGACGAAAGCTCTTCCGCCGCTTCCCGCGGCAGACCGATCACCTGCTCAATCTTATGTTCCGCAAACGGCAGCAGAGGCTGCAGGTAATAGTCGGCAATTGCCGCCGGCGGCATCAGGTTTTCGCTGACCAGATAGTTTTTGCCGTCGATGCCGATGACGCTCCGTCCCGGATCTTCCGTCGGCAGGACGGAAAAAGAGAACCGTCGCCGCGCGCCGCCGTCCAGCCGGACTTTAACCGCCGGCTTCGGCTGCGCCGCGTCGGAAAACGACAGGATTGTCGCCCTTTGCAGTCTGTTTGCATATTCGTCCGCCGCGGCGTTGCGGCCGTAATAGCCGTTAACCAGCCAGCTGCCGTCCAGCTTTCTCAGTTTTATCTTTTCTTTGCCGAAACGTACGGTTATTCCCGTCAGTTCGTCGGCACCGGCATAAACGAGATCGCCGGTGCTTTTGCCCGACGGTGAAAAATAGGGCATTTTTTTCACGACCGCAAACATGGCCGCCGCCAGCAGTGCTACGGAAACGGACAGCCAAAGAATAATTTTTTTCATTTTTCCTTCTCCAAAGTCATCATCTGCCGTCGTACGCGGCGACGGACGAAAAACGCCGTTGCAAAGAACAGTCCGAGCATCCCCGACGGGAAAACGACAAAACAGAGCCAAACAAACAGTTCCAACCGGTCATCGGCGGCAGCGGCAATCTGCCGCTCCAGATTCTGCAACGCTTTTCGGTCACGCCGGTTCTCATTTTCCGCCCGCTCGATTTCCCGGCGGCGGGAAACGTCTTCACTGTCGGTCAGACTTTTCTTCAAACGGCGCAGACGAGCCGAGGAAGCGGCCTCTTTTGCGTCAAATTTTTCTTTTTCCTCCCGCAGTTTTTCCGCACTTTTTAAATACAGGGTTTCGGCAATGTTGGCGGCTCCCGGTGCCTCCGGAGAAACCGACGGCGGCACGACGGCGCGGCCGCTCAGCCGGTCAATCAGCCCGAGCAAAAACGCCGCATTGCCGGCATAAGGCACGATGCCGTACACCGGATTTTCCGGATCACGGGAAGCGACCCACAGCTCATCCGCGGCAAAATCGCTGTCGGCAACGACCGCCACCGCGGCGTCACGAACGGCAAACGGCAGATAGGGCTGGGCAGATTTCGCCTTGTCGAGAATGCCGCCGCGGTAATGGGAACGGAACTTTCCCTCCGCCAACAGCGCCAGCACCCGTTTTTTATTGTCCTGATTATAGTCGAGAATGACCTGCGTTTTCGACGCGTAGCGGATTTTTTCCGCCGCAATGTCGCCGCTCTGGCCGCCGGTTGCCGCCAATTCGGAAAAATGCAGATCGGCAAAGTTCTCTGCGGCCAAAAGGCTGCCCGGCGTATGAAAACGAAGCGGCCGCCCGTCTTCTCCTTTAGCCCAGAACCACAGCGGATACACCCGGTAACGGCCGTCGCCGCCTTTCACCCGTTCCCCGCGCAGAACGTCGCCGGCCACCCGCTCCGCATGATAATCAATTCCCCAGGTTTTCAGATATTCGCCCATTTCGGCATCGGGCCGGGGCGGATACCCCTGCAGCGCATGTCGAACTTCCGAATAGGGATCGACCAGAAAAACGACTTTGCCGCCGCGCATGACATACTGGTCGAGCGCGTAGGCAAACACCGGCGGCAGACGGCCGGGATCAAGCGCCAGCACAACACTTATGTCCTGAGGGACAAGCGAGCTGCCGGCGGGAATTTCGAACACTTCGTAATATTCTTGCAAAAGCGCCGCCAGAGAAGCGAAGGCGCTGCCTTTTCCGTCCGGCGAAAACGGCAGCCGCGGCGAAAAAACGCCGATTTTGACTTTCCGTTCTTCGTTCAGCCCGTGTAAAATCCGGTTCAGGTCGCTTTCCAGCAATGCGCGGCGCTCGGGTTTAAGGGCGGGAATCAGAGCGCTGCGGCCGTCCGCGGCAATAACCTTCAAACCGAAATACAGCTCTTCCTCGTTTTCCGGAAAAGGCAGCATCCCCTCGCTCACCGCTTGTTTTTCCATATCGGAAAAAGGTTTTATCCGCCTGATTTCCAACCGTATCTTGTCCGGCGCGGCCAAAACGCAGCGGGCAAGAAAGGCTGTCGTCCGAGCCGCATGGGCGCCGAGTTCGTCCCAGGCGGACTGCACTTTTTCGGAAACATAAAGCCGTATCGTGACCGGCTGCCGCAAAGCGGCAACCGTTTTCAGGCTTTCTTCCGTCAACGTGTAACGCCCTGACGCCGTTGCATCCAGCTGGCGGCCGCCGACCAGCCGGCTGACGAGCAGATTGGCGATGACAAAAAGCAAAGCCAGCAGCGCGCCGGCCAAAAGTATCGCGCTCCGGCGTTTCATCTTCCCCTCCTTGCCGCATAAACGGCCACCCAGTTGAAAGCCAGCAGCGCCGCGGTCAGAGAAACGAAATAAAAAACGCCGTCCAGCCCGAAATATCCGTCCGTAAAACTCTGATAGCGGGAAGAAAAGTCAAGCGCGGACGGCAGATAAAAGGGCATTTCCGGCCACACACCGGCAAGCGGAGAAAAAAGCGGCGCCGGATTGAAGAAAATCAGCAGCCAGCCGAAAAACACGCTGACCAGGTAAGCCGCCGCCGGCAGAGGAATCAGGCAGGAAACGGCGCAGCCGAGTGCGGAAAGCGCCGCCGCGGCCAGCAAAGCGCCGAAATAGGCGGAAGCCAGATTAAGCGGATCAACGGCAACGGTGCCGGCCGTCAGCAAGGCGAGCGGCACGGAAGTAAGGATCATCAGCCCCCCCATTGTCCAGGCCGCGGCAAATTTGCCGAAGACCAGCGTCAGATCGTCCGCCGGCAGGGTCAAAAGCGCTTCCAGCGTGCCGGTTTTGGCTTCTTCCGACCACAGCCGGCCGGTCACCGCCGGCAGCGTTACGGACAGCACCAACGGCTGAAAAGCGAAATACGAACGCATCGCCGGATTGTCGACGACAAAATACATGCCGACAAAAACCGCAAAAACAAGCGAAAAAACCATATATACGGCAAAAATAAAATAAGCCGAATAATTAAAGAAAAAGCTTCCCAGTTCCCGTTTGTAAAGCGCCGTCAGCATATTTTCCCCTTCCTTTCGTCCGCGGCATTTTCTTCCGCACCGGCCGTCAGGCGGGCAAAAGCGTCGGCAAGCGTACCGTCGGCGGAACAACTGCGCAGCTTTTCGACCGGTGCGTCCAGACGTATTTTGCCCTCAGAGAGCAGCAACACGCGGGATTTGAGCGCTTCCGCCTCTTCCAGCAAATGGGTCGAGATCAGCACCAGGTTGTCTTTGGCATAATCTTTTAAAAAACGGCGGACGACGATTTTCTGGTTGGGATCAAGCCCTTCCGTCGGTTCGTCCAAAACCGCCAGCCGCGGCCGGTGCAGCAGCGCCGAAACGATCCCCGCCCGCCGTCGGTAGCCTTTGGAGAGGTTTTTTATCTTCTCTCCCAAAACCGGCTCAATACCCAGCCCGACCGCCGTTTCTTTGACCCCGGCGGCAAAATCCCTTTCCGTCATTTTGAAAATCCCGGCCACAAAACGCAGATATTCGAACACCGTCATTTCCTGATAAAGCGGCGTGTTTTCGGGCATGTAGCCGAGCTGGCGCAAAATGCCGGCCCGGTCGTTTTCATATGACAGGCCGCAGATCCGCACGCTGCCCGCATCCGGCGCCAGATAGCCGCAGATAACCCGCATCAGGGTGGTTTTGCCGGCGCCGTTCGGCCCGAGCAGCGTTATCGGTTCTCCCGCGCCGGCCGAAAAGCCGATCCCTTTCAGCACCTCGCGCCGGCCGAATTTTTTCATCAGCCCCCGAATTTCGATCATATTGTTCGTTTTCCCGTTTGACATGAGGTTATAATAAACCGCTTTCTTTTAAATTTCATGCTTATTTGATTATTATCCTCATCATTTCCACAAACCGGCCCGTTTTTTTGAAAATCTTTGATGACAAAACGGCAAAATTGGATTACCCTGATCAGCATCAGAAAAAGAACGGAGCAAAATAAAAGTGAGCAACGAATATTCCCGCGAAGAACAAAACGCGCTGAAAACCGGCCTGTACGTAACGCTGGCGCTCATTGCCCTGTCGCTGTTCTACGTTTCCGGCCGCAAAGCGGTCGAACACCAGGAAAGCGGCAGCTACTACCCGGTATACGCGCGTTTCGGCAGAACCGACGGCTTGCAGGTGGGCGACGTCGTTCGGCTGGCCGGCATGCCGGTGGGCAAGGTGACGGCGGCCAAACTCGACGACAAGTTCAACGCCATTTTGACGCTTGAGCTGAAAGACGGGCTGAAAGTTCCCGACGACAGCAGCGCGTCGATCGTCAGCGACGGCATTCTCGGATCAAAATACATCGAAATCGAACCGGGAGGGTCGGAAGACTACATTCCGGAAGGCGGGGAATTCAGCTACACTCAGGACGCCATGGTGCTTGAGGAACTGGTGGAAAGAATTATCGGCATGGGCAAAGCCAAACAACAATCTGCAGGCAAAGGAGAAGCAAAATGAAAAAACGTCCGGTTGAAACAATTATGGGAATCGTCGTCCTTCTGGTCGCGGCGTTTTTCCTGTTTTTCGCCTATCGGGTGTCCGACCTGCAGGTTGTCAGGGGCTATGAGCTGAACGCCAGGTTTTTGAAAGTGGGCGGCCTGACCACCGGCGCCGACGTCATGATCAACGGCATCAAGGTCGGCACCGTCATCGGTCAGAAGCTTGACAACGAAAACTACGATGCGGAAGTAAAACTCAGCATCGCGCCGAACGTCAAGCTGCCCAAAGACAGCGCCGCGGTGATCGCCAGCAACGGCCTGATGGGCAACAAATTCATCAAAATCGAACCGGGCAAGTCGGAAGAACTGCTGCAAAACGGCGACGAAATTACCAACACGAAAGACTTCAAGACTTTGGAAGACCTGGTCGGAGAAGTCATTTTTATGGTGACGGGCAATGACAAACAGAACTAAACTTCTACTGCCGGCCCTTTTTGCCGCCGGCATCGGCATTGAGGCGCAGGCCGCCGAAATTCCCACCAACACGGCGCAGATGCAGGCGATGGACAAGATCACCGGCCGCGTCAGCGTCATCAACGTGCCGGTCAACGCCGAAGTAAAGTTCGGCAGCTTTTCCGTTCTGGTACGCGACTGCCGTACCCGTTCGCCGGAGGAAACGCCTGAAAACTTTGCTTTCGTCGACGTGGCGGACACCGTCAACGGCAACGAGCAGGTCAACATTTTCAAAGGCTGGATGCTGTCTTCCTCACCGGCGTTAAACGCGATCGAACATCCCGTTTATGACGTCTGGCTGCTGAAATGCATCGACACCGACATAAGCGGCGTACAAACGCTGACGCCGGACGAGCTGGCGGCCCGCGACCAACTGCCGATGCAGCGGACGGTTGAAACAACGCCTCAAAAAGCGAATGTTCGCGAAGACGGCTTTGAAGAAATCAATTTGAGCGGAGAACCGATAGATCTGCTGCCCGCCGCCGTCCGCGAAGAAGGCGAGGAAAGCGCTGCCCAGGCGGAAATCATCCCCTTTAAACCTGAGGGAACCGAAACTGATGCCGATGATGCGGCAACGACGGAATTTCCGGCCGACGAAAACGCGCCGCACTCATTGCTCAATTTTCCGCGACCGGACAACGAAAAGCGCCCGGACGAAATTACAACCAACATAGAAATCCGTGAAAATACGGCCAATGAGGCAGAAACTGTCGTCAACAGCGACGCACGTATTCTCAGCCTGCCGGAAAACGGCCCAAATGACGGTTCGGAACCAAAAGCGGCGGAAACGACTGCTCCGGCAGAAGGAAACAAGGCCAAAACCGGCGAAAATGCGGAAGTGACGCCGGAAACCGACGGCGCGGCAGCCGTTTCTCCCGTTGAGCCGGCAGACGAAGCGGCTGTCACGGAGATGACGGCAGCAGCGGAAGAAGAAAACAAAGCCGAAACGGGTGAAAACCCGGAAACAACGCCGGAAAATGCCGCGGCGCCGAAAGTCAGCGAAGACACTCTGCGCGAACTGGAAGAAGAACTCAGCCGCAAACTTGCGGACGATTAAACGGCCACGATACAAAAACGGAGAAAACGGATGGCGGAAGAAATCGATGTCAGTTTTGTAATGACGGTTTACAACAAGGAATTTTATCTGCCGTCGGTCATAACGGCTTTGCTCGGACAAACGGGGCTTAAAAACCCGGAATTCATTTTCGTCGACGACGTTTCAAACGACAATTCAGTCGAAATTATCCGGCGGATGACCGAAGGCGTCAAAAATGTCACCATCGTCACCAACCCTTACAACCGGGGAATCAGCGCCAGGATCAATCAGGGTATAGCTCTGGCCAAAGGCAAGTGGACGCGGATGCTTGATTCCGACGACATTTTTCCCTTGGACTCCACGGCGAAAATGCTGGCGGTGGCCGGGGAAACCGGCGCCGAGATGATTTACGGCTGTTTTACCAAAACCGGCAAAGATCCGAAGGAACTGGAAAACTGCCGGCTGGAAGAGTTTGACTATCAATACGTGCCCGACGCGATGAGCGGGGTTTTGAACGGACGTTTCACCCGCATGGGACAGTTGATAAAAACCGACGTATTGCAAAAGGCCGGCGGCGCCGACGAACGGGCGTTTATTCAGGACGAATCGATTCCGCTCCGGGCGGCGCTTTATGCCAAAGGCATCGTCAAAATGACGGCAAACGTCGTATTGGTGCCGAAAGAAATCGGCAACTTTTCCGGCAACAAAATACAACTCGACCACGATCGCTTCATGGCCTATTACTGGATGCTGAAAGACCATCCGGAACTGCCGGACGAAGCCCGGCGACGGATGTATTTGCGCGCGGTTTCCGCCTTTTGGAAATTTACCAAGAAAAGCAGGCAGTTTCCGTTTTTCACCTCCGCTTTTGCCCGTTACCTCGGATGCAAGCTTCTGGCTTCAAAACCGGACATGAAATATCTCGACCGGATGTATCAAAAGTTTGCCGCCCTGACCGACGTGCGGCGGATAAAACCCTAAAAACCGAAAAGCGGTATATTTACATCACCCCGGAACGTAAAGTTTCGGGGTTTTTTTTAAGGTTGTTTTCATAAGGTTTCAGTTTTTTTATAGTTGTTTTCATTTTGCCGGTTAAAAACAAAAGAACTCCGCAAACCCGGCTGGTAGTTTTCCCGATACAAAAAATCCTCTTTGAATTTTTTTCAAAGGGGATTTTCTTTTTCCCTCCGCTTTCCGGGGTACTGACCATTTACGGGGAGGGTTTGCAGTTGACCGGTTTGCCGCTTAAAAAACTCCCGGAGTTATCCGGGAGTTTTTTCTCGGGAGATTGCGCTTTCACGTTTTCCGAAAAGCACAGTTCAAACCGGCGGCAAACGTCTGCGGTCAGAACGCATAGTTTAAGCCGATGCCGACGGCGGCGGCACCGTAGCTTGAACCGAACGTATAGTTTGCCCAACCGTAACCGGAAAGGCTTTCCGTGACGCCGAAGCGCGCGCCGAGTTCAATCCGCCCCAAAAGCTGGTCGTGGTAAGCTTCCGTCTTGCCCAATCCGCTGATCAGCACTTCGTCTCCGTCCGTGATCGTCTGGATCAGTCCCGGCTTGATATAAACGACCGACGTCAGATCGTTCTGGCACAGACGGTATTCCAGTTTAACCGCCGTTTCGATTTCAAGCTGTTTCAGGCTGTCAAACGACGCCGTCTTGCCCGCACTGTCGCGAATATCGTCAAACTCCGACTGCGTGTAAAAGACCCCGAAACTCGGTTCCAGCGTCAGCGCTTCGCTCAGGCCGTACTTTCGCCCGCCTTCCGCGCCGATGCTCCACAACGTCCCGTTGCTGTCGGTGTTGACGATACCGTCGTCGGTTTTGAGGTCCGCTTTCTGGAGACCGCCGTAAACCGTCGCGAACGCGTACCAGTCGTTTTGCTCAAAGCGATAGTATAAACCGCCGAGCCAGCTGTCGATGTCAAGTTCCGAACCGACGGTCGAACGATATTTGCTTCCCTTGCCGCTGACGTCATAGTCGCCCTGACGATAAGCCGCAAACACGCCCAGACGGTTGTTAGCGTCATATTGCAGATCGCCGCCGGCGGTGACGCCCCAGATGTCGGCGTCAAATTCGGCCGGTTTGTCAACCGTAGAGCTCAGGTAACCGCTGTCAACCCACAGCTGACGGTCGGCTTTTGCGTCGCGGGCGCAAGCGCCTTCTTTACAGAAAGCCGTCTTTTGTTCCAGCGTGTCGCGCAGGCCGCGAACCTGTTCCAGACCGGCCGAAGGCAGACTGATATAGGCCGTCACTTCCGGCGCAACTTCGGGGTCGGTTTTGCCGAACTCGGGGTTAAGGGTATCGGTCAGCGACAGGTACCAGACGTTGCCGCTTTCCGGCGTTCCGGCGACGTTCTTGCCGGCATGCCACATGTAGGGGCTGCCGATCACGCGGGAAACGTTGAAGACGGCGGAAGTTTCCTCATTGTCGTTGGGGGCGAAAAGGAAAGGCACGACGGCGTCTTTTTTGTTGTCGAGCACGTCGGGGTTCAAAGCGTTGACCAGTACGTTGGTTTCTCCGGCAACGTCTCCGTTCACATGGATGGCGCCGCTGTGAACGGTGTTGTTTTCCCGGTCGACCATCACGTCAACGGTCAACAGGGGCTTTTGCGCGCCGGTACGCGCATATACGGAAGAGGAACCGCTGACGAAGTCCTGCGCGTAAATGCGTCCGTTTAAGCCGAGATGAACGACGGCGCCGCCGTTCATGGCAAAGCGGTTGACGTTCTCAACCGCATTGTTGAATTTGACATAACCGGTGCCGTCACCAAAAACGTCAATGTTGTAGTTCTCGCCGTCAATGCCGTCGTCAAAGACAATCCGGCCCCGGTTGACCGATTCCAACGTTAGCTGACCGGCCGGAGCATTAGCAGGAATGACGATTCCTTCAAAAATCGTGTTGCCGTCAAATTCATCATAATATTGATCCAAAATGATGTTGTTCAGCCCCGCGACATAAACGGCGTTAGACTTGCCGCCGGCGGTGTTGCCGGAAAAACGGCTTTCGCCGTTATCGGCAACAATCCTGACGTCGCTGCCATAGATGGCACCGCCTTTGCCCGAAGCTTTGTTGTTGATAAAGCTGGAGTTGACGACTTTTAAGGACGGAGCCAGCATATGCTCGATGTCGGCCTGATATAAGGCGTCTTTATATTGTTCAAAATCGCTGATCCCATAACCTGGTAGGATCTCTCCCTGATAATAATCCTGCGCATCCTGATAGGTTTGGGCGTCGACGGCAGTTGCGACTATGTTATGTACGTAAAATTTGCCGCCTTCCCTGACATATTGGTCAAACTCGGCCGCCGTCATGTTGTATATATTGTAGCGCGCGTCCCTGCGGTCTTTCAGATAGAAAAGTGTTTTTTCCTGATCGCCGTATTTTATCGTCACTTTGTTGACTTCCGGCATGTTCCAAACGGCATCTTCCACGTTCCATCGATCGTTTTCGGACATGCCGGACATCATATAGATTGCACCGCCGTCTTTGGCACTGTTGTTGATAAAGGTGCTGCCTTTAACATTGATGCCGTAAGTCTGGTTGGTATACTCGTTAACCATGCCGGCAATCGCGCCGCCGAAGCCGCTTGAGCGGTTGTTCTCAAACCGGCTGTTGCTGATGTTGTGTTCTCCGGCATAAAACGGTTCTTCCGGTTCCGGCAATACTTCAGTAGGTGCTACCTGCGTTTCTTCCGTCCAGAAAGCGATTGCGCCGCCGGCACCGTATTCGTCCCGTGTCTGATTATAGTTGCCGTCAAACACGCTGCCCTCAATATCAAGCCACTGGCTGGAGAAAATTGCTCCGCCGGCTGCCGCATGATTGTCCTTGAAAGTGCTGTTGACAATATGGGTTACCGACAGATCGTCAGCCTTGAGGCTTCCCGGCAGCGAAACAAACGGATTCTGAAGATAAAGTGCACCGCCTCGACCGACGTCACGTTTCTCCGGCATGGCTATTCTT
>CEAR01018593.1_pt1 | contig 24489 bp, 16 predicted proteins | sample 557461 | NCBI WGS metagenome assembly CEAR01 (sample SAMEA3182075, study PRJEB8094) | gut metagenome | biome: human; feature: gut; material: Stool; isolation source: human stools | place: Canada | collected 2012-03-14
TCGTTCATCCGCATGTTCATGCCGACCATCGAGCGGTTGCCGACCTCGACGCCCATCCGGCAGGGCTTATGGCCCTGATCGTGGAAGCCGAAGGCGCGCTCATACAGCTCGTCGCTCGACGTGCCGACGAAGCCGCCGTCGCCGGTGGTGATGGTCTTGAAGACGTTGAGCGAATATGCGCCCATATCGCCGATGGTGCCCACGCGCTTCCCATGATATGCCGCGCCGACAGCCTGGCAGCAGTCTTCGATGACGTACAGGTTATGCTTCTTCGCGATCTCCATGATGGGATCCATATCGCAGGGGTTGCCCAGCATATGGACCGGCATGATGGCCTTCGTCTTCGGGGTGATGAGCGCTTCGATCTTCATGGGGTCGATGGTCAGCGACTCGTCGATCTCCGCGAGGACGGGGATGGCGTTCATCATGGCGATGGTCGCGATGGAGGCGATGAAGGTATAGCCGGGGACGATGACCTCGTCGCCCATGCCGATGCCGAGCGCCGCCAGGCAGCACATCAAAGAGCCCGTGCCCGAGCTCGTGGCGACCACGTGCTTGTGGCCCAGCCGCTCTGCCATTTCATTTTCAAACGTGACGACCTTCGCCTGGAAGCCGTCCACGCCCGGCGTGCCGTAGCGGAACAGATTCCCCCCATCCAGCACATCCAGTACTTCCTTGCGCTCTTCCGCGCCCAATACATAAGATCCAGGTCCGCCTGCCATTTTGTTTTTCCTCCTGTTTTGTATTTTTGTTTCCTGTGTTTTCATCATAAAGCAGTTTAGTTTAAAAAGCAATAGACAATTCTATTTTCTTTCTCCGATTTTTATGCAGATTCGGTCAATTTTCCTTTACACCCTTCACAATTTCTGTTTTTGGATCGGTAGAAACATGTGGATATTGATGGACTCGGCCATTTTTCCGGCTTGCTGCTCCGGTTTTCATACATAACCGGTTTATCTTGCTTTTGCAGATATCTGGGCAGGAATGTGCTGTCTGCAGCTTGCACAAAAAGTTGACTGAATTTTTGTGAGGCAAACTGATTTTTTGTCTTGCTTTACGGATTCTTAACGACTATACTGATCCTGAGGCCAGAATAACGGTTGGCGCGGGTCACTTTTCCCTTTTCGGGCCCGGCGTCTGCCACCGGGGTCCCGGTTCCGGCCATCAAATAAAAGGAGATTTTACAAATGAAAGACCAGAGATCCCGCGCACCGGCCTCCGTCGACAACATCTACAGGCTCGACGGACGCGTGCCGGTCGGCAAAGCCATCCCCTTCGGCCTGCAGCACGTGCTGGCCATGTTCGTGGCAAATGTCACGCCCGTCATGCTGATCGCGAGCGTCGCCGTGTACAACGGCCAGGCGTTCACCGCCATCGACACGGCCCTGCTCATCCAGGCCGCGATGCTCATCGCCGGTATCGGCACGCTGATCCAGCTCTACCCGGTCTGGCGCATCGGTTCCCGGCTGCCCGTCGTGATGGGCCTGAGCTTCACCTTCCTGTCGGCGATGATGACGCTGGCCGCGAAGGACTACGGCCTGATGATCGGCGCGGTCATCGTCGGCGGCTGCATAGAGGGACTTCTCGGTCTGACTGCGAAATACTGGCGGCGGTTCGTCAGCCCCATCGTCTCGGCCTGCGTCGTGACGACGATCGGCTTCAGCCTGCTGTCCACGGGCATTTCCTCGTTCGCCAGCTCCGCCGTCTACCCCACCGGCGCGTGGCAGAATCTGCTGGTCGCGGTCATTACGCTGGCGGCCTGCCTGGTCTATAACTCGCTCGCCAAGGGCTTCTGGAAGCAGTTGTACGTGCTGTTCGGTCTGATCGTGGGCTATATCGTATCCCTGTTCTTCGGCATGGTCGACTTCGCGTCCATGAAGGAGACGGTCTCCGAGCTCGGGATCATCGCGCTGCCGAAGCTCTTTGCCTTCACGCCGAAGTTCGATCTCGGCGCGATCATCTCCGTGACGCTCGTGTTCCTCGTCTCCGCGGCGGAGACCATCGGCGATACCTCCGCGGTCTGCACCGGCGGTCTCGGCCGGGACATCACGGAAAAAGAGGTCTCCGGCTCTCTTGCCTGCGACGGCTTTATCTCTGCCGTGTCCGGCGGCGTGTTCGGCTGCCCGCCCATCACGTCCTTCAGCCAGAATGTCGGCCTTGTCGCCATGACGAAGGTCGTCAACCGGTTCACGATCATGTTTGGCGCGCTGACGCTGATCCTCGCGGGCCTGTTCCCGCCGGTGGGCGCGTTCTTCTCCACGCTGCCCGACTGCGTGCTGGGCGGCTGCACGGTCATCATGTTCGGCGCGATCATCGTCTCGGGCGTCACGATGCTCGGCGAGTGCGGCTTTGACCAGCGCAACACCATCATCGCCGCGACCTCCTTCGCCATCGGCATCGGCGTGACGCAGGTCCCGGAATTCTTCTCCGGCATGCCGCAGATCATCAGCGACATCTTCGCGGGCAACCCCGTCGCGGGCGTGTTCGTCGTCGCGATGATCCTGTCTCTGACGCTGCCGAAGAAGGTCAAGATCGAAGAGGTCGGCGCGCTGACCGAGGAAACGCTCGAGCGCAAGCCGGACGAAACCAACTGAGGTTTTTCATCTGCATGCAAAACAGCCTGCCGCGACCTGCGGCAGGCTGCTTTTTCGGTATCGGCGAACGCCGCCTGGTTTTACTTTCTTCCGGTAACGTGGTATCTAGTCAAGCATTACATCAAGGAGAACCTTTGAACAGCATGGAAAAGAAAGCGAATCATTTTTCCGGGCAGCTCGGCTTCGTGCTCGCGGCTTCCGGAAACGCAGTCGGTGTCGGGAATCTCTGGCGCTTCCCCTATCTCGCGGCGAAGGACGGCGGCGGGCGTCGTGGTGGGCGCGCTGTTCTTCGTCACGGCGATCTTCGCCACGCTGACCTCCTGCATCTCGGTGCTCGAGTCGATCACGGCCAACTGCGTCGAGATCTTCCACTGGGAGCGCAAAAAGGCCGTGCGCATCCTGTCGGTCATCTATCTTGCGGCCTCGGCCGTGATCGCGCTGGGCTACAGCGTGTTCTACTTCGAGGTGCAGCTGCCCAACGGCTTGGCCGCGCAGCTGCTGGACATCATGGACTATGTCAGCAACAGCGTCATGATGCCGTTCATCGCCCTGCTGTCGACCATCCTCATCGGCTGGATCAAGACGCCCGACTATGTGATCGGCGAGATGGAACGCAACGGCGAGCATTTCCGCCGCAAGAGCGTCTACCGCGTCATGATCCGCTACATCGCGCCCGTCATGATGCTGATCCTGTTCCTGCAGTCCACCGGCATTCTCTCCTGAGATGGCGAAGCCCCTCTGCATGCGTATGCAGAGGGGCTTTTCTGTCTCTGGTCGTTCACTCCGTGCCCAGCTCGACCAGCACGGCTTCTTCCGGGGCAAAGTAATCGTCCAAGTTGCTGCTCAGACCGGCGGCCATCGCGGCCCGCTCAAAGGAGATCTCCGGCACGTTGCTCAGGTAGACGAACACGGAATCACAGGCAGCTCTGCTCAGCCTGCCCCGGATCTCCAGCCGGTAGGCGTAGCTCCTGCCGTCGCAGGTCCAGGTCCCGTCCGTCATCTCGGCGTAGGTCTTCATTCCCTCGATTGTCCGCTTCACCTTCGGTTCTCTGGCACATCCGGCCAGCAGGAGCAGCAGGCAAAAAACTGCCGCAAAACATCTGATCCTTTTCATGCTCCGACCCTCCTGTCGATCATACGCGAGTATAGAGTTGTGTTCCTGTTCCGATCATAGCAGAATCCATGGAAAATTTCCACTGTAAAAACCCGCCCGAACCACAGTTTGGGCGGGTTTTGCAGCATATTTACCTGGCGGCGGACTTTTTGGTCAGGTGGAGCGTCCGGTCGCAGAGGGCACAGAAGACCAGGCCGCAGGCCAGCGCCTCCTGCTCCGTGCCGCCGAGCTCCGGCGTGAAGGAGAACAGGTCACGGCAGGCCTCTGCCAGCGTCGGCGCTTTGCCGTCCGGCTTGCCGAGCAGCGACTGCACGTCGTAGACCGTCCTTCCCTCGCCCGCGCAGCCGATCCCGGCTGCGGACAAAAACGCCAGCTCCTCCGCCTGAAAGAGGACGAGCGGCGCGCGCTCGCCGAGAAACGCTTCGATGGAGGCGGCGACTTCGGCCGCCGCGGGAGCAGACGCGACCACGGAATCTGTCACACCGGCCTCCCGCGCATAGCGGGTCAGGCCCTTTTCCGGGCGGATGGACACCGTGAGGATGGCCTCCGGGGCGAAGCGGCGGAATTTCAGCGCGGACAGCTGCACCAGCTCGTCCCGGCCCGGGTGCTTGCCGGTGGTCTTGAGCGCGAGGACGCAGAAGGTATCCAGCGTCTGCAGCGGCGTATCCGCGCGCAGGGCGGACGGCTGCGGGAGCGGCCCCTGCACGGCTTCTCCGGCAGCACCCTCCTGCACGGCAGGCTGCACGCGGCGCAGCTGCCTGCAGATGGACTCGAACCACTGCTCGGCGCGCAGGGCGCTCTGCAGGGCGCTCTGCAGGGCGCTTTCCTGTCGGGAGGCGCGTTTTTTGACGGCGGCGGTCAGATCGTCCAGCAGCTCGCCGGAGGTGCGGCGGCCGTGGATGCGCCCGCGTTTGCCGAAGCCAGGCAGGAGAAATTCGTCGGTATAGTCGGCGTAGCGCGCCTTCGCGCGCACAAAAGACGCAAAAGCGGGATCCTTCACCGCCGCCTCCCACCGCTCACAGAACGCGCGGCACAGGCGGATGTCCCGCTCGAGCATCCACGCCGGGCCGCGGCAGGTCAGCTCGTCGATGCGGGTATAGGCCTCGGCCAGCGTCCCGAACAGTGTCTGCGCGTCGGCCGCGGGAGGCGGCTCGGGCTTTTTTTGCGCGGGCGGGTCGGTCAGGATGTCCGGCAGGGCCTCGGGCCGGAGCTCCGGCGCGGGGTCCTCGGGCTCCGGCGCGGGGGCGGGCGGCTGTTCTGCCTGCGGCTGCTGCGTCTTCTTCGGCAGGGCGAAGATCACGACCGCGGCCAGCCCCGCCGCGGCGAGCACGCCGCCCGCGATCAGGCTGTAGCTTGTGACGGCAAAGCCGAGCAGGATCAGAAGAAAGCCGATGATGATGCCTTTGATGGAACGCACGGCGGATCCTCCTTCAGGTGCGCGGCTGCGGGAACTTCTCGAGGCAGTAGAGCTGCTCTTCATCGAGCGTGTCGCCGCCGGGCGCGAAGGTATAGCCGAGGCCCTGATAAAAATGCAGGGCGTTGATGGACGCGGGGATGATGACGCGCCGGGCCGTCAGGAACCAAGGGTCCCGCTCGATCGCTTCGATCAGCGCGCGGCCGACGCCGCGATTCTGCTTTTCCGGCAGCACGAAGACGGAATACAGGCAGCTCTCCGCTGGATCGTCCCGGTACGGGCGGCCGATGGCGGCGCAGCCGATGACGGTCCCGTCGTCCTCACAGGCGACATAGAAGTGCATCTGCTCGCCGCGGCGCAGGAAATACGCCCGCGTCTGATTTTCGACCATCTCCTCCACAAAGGCCTGATCGTAGACCTTGCCGGAGGTGATGCGGGTGGCAAGCTCGGACACGCGGACAACAGCGTCGGCGTCCGCGGGGGCAAAACGGCGGATGTTCATGGTGCATTCCTCCCATGCGTCTGTTCGTAGTGTTCCAGTTCCTTCAAAAACGCGTCGCCGAAGCGCTCGGCCTTGGCTTGGCCGATGCCGGAGACCTCCAGCAGCTCCTCGATGGTGCGCGGGCGTCTGGCCGCCATGTCGAGCAGCGTCGCGTTGGTGCAGATGATGTAGGCCGGGATGTGCTGCTCCTGAGAAAGGCGCAGCCGCAGCGCCTTGAGCGCGGCGAGCAGGTCGTCCTCCGCCTTTTTGGGCCGTTCGGCCTTGGCTTTGGCCCTGCCCCGGGCCGGCTGGTCCTGCAGGGGCTGGCGCTTGACGGAGACCTCGACCCGCTGGCCGTGGAAAAGGACCTCGGCCGCCTGCGGCGTGGTGTCGACGCCGCCGTGGACCGGGTCGGTCTGCAGATAGCCGCCCGCCTCCAGCAGCTCGAGAAGCTCGCGGATGCGCCCGGCGGGCAGATCGCGCATGAGCCCGTAGGTCGGCAGATCCTCCAGCCCGAGCTCGCGCACACGGGCCGCGCGGCTGCCGCGCAGCACCTGACCCAGAAGCGCCGTGCCCACGCAGTAGCCCAGCCGGGTGCGCACGCGCACGACGCACGAGAGGATCATCTGCGCCTCGCGCGTCAGATCCTGCAGGTCGTATTCCGCCTGACAGTTGCCGCAGTTTTCGCAGCGCGGCGCATGCGGCTGGCCGAAATAATCGAGCAGATACCCGCGCAGGCAGCCGGTGGTCTTGCAGTAGCCGGTCATCTGCTCGAGGCGGATGAGGTCCTGCGCCTGCACGGTCTGCCGCTCCTCGTCGGTCAGCTCGTCGTTTTCCGTCTGGTTGAGGATCAGGTATTTGGCCGTCGTGATGTCGCCGGGAGAAAAGAGCAGGATGCAGTCGGCGGGAGCGCCGTCGCGTCCGGCGCGGCCGGCCTCCTGATAATATGCCTCCACGCTCTTGGGCATGTTGCAGTGGATGACGTAGGAAACGTTCGACTTGTCGATGCCCATGCCGAAGGCGTTCGTGGCGACCATGACGGTGCAGCGGTCGCAGATGTAATCCTCCTGATTCTGCCGCCGCTCGTCCGGGCTGAGTCCGGCGTGGTAGCGCGAGGCGGCGAAACCTCTGCTCTGCAGCAGCTCGCAGATCTGCTCGACGCCCTTGCGCGTGGCACAGTAGACGATGCCGCTCTTGTCCCGGCGTTCTTCGAGCAGCTCGAGCAGCGCCCGGCGCTTGTCCTGCGGCCGCAGGACCTCAAAGCGCAGGTTTGGCCGGTCAAAGCCGGTGACGACCGTCACCGGGTCCTGCAGCTGCAGGATGCGGACGATGTCGCTGCGCACCTGCGCCGTCGCCGTGGCGGTGAAAGCGGCCAGGGCGGGCCGCCGCGGCAGCTTTTGCAGAAAGTCCAGAATTTTCAGATAGCTCGGGCGGAAATCATGCCCCCACTGGGAGATGCAGTGCGCCTCGTCGACCGCGAGCAGCGAGATCTCCAGCTCCTGCGCGAGCGCGCAGAAGCCGTCGGTCAGCAGCCGCTCCGGCGCGATGTAGAGGATCTTGTAAGCGCCGAAGCGCGTGTCGCGGTAGGCCTCGCGCAGCTCCTCGACGGACATGGCGCTGTGGATGCAGCCGGCAGGGATGCCGGCGTTCTGCAGGGCCATGACCTGATCCTTCATGAGCGAGATGAGCGGCGAGATGACGAGCGTCAGCCCCGGCAGCAGCAGGGCGGGCAGCTCATAGCAAAGGCTCTTGCCGCCGCCCGTCGGCATGACGCCGAGCACATCGCGCCCGGCCAGGACCGCGTCGATAAGCGTCTGCTGCCCCTCCCGGAAGGAAGAAAACCCAAAATACTGCCGCAGCACCTCCACCTTCTCCATCCCCGCACCCCGTTTCGTCGTTTTTCTCCATTATATCATATCCGCACCGGTTTACAAGGGAAAGAAAAAGCCCCCGTCTCCCCTCGCGGCAAGGGGCGCTGTCAGCCGAAGGCTGACTGAGGGGATCGAGGGTAAAAATTTAGACTGTAGTAGAGGAAAATGGAAGTCTATCAAAAGGCTGATAGATTGTACAGGTTTGTGACTGCCCTTCAGCATTTTCTTTTGCTTCTCCAAAAGAAAACGCTGGCGCGTCAGAAATGACCACGGCGGAACGAGCCGCCGCAAGCGACGTCTCTTTTCCTCTGTGCTCATTTCTTCCTTTCCAAACCGCGAACTGCATTCACGGTTTGGCGGGGATTTCGATTTCCCTCCGGACCTCCTTGAACCGACCAAGAAAACCGCTTCGGTTTTCTTGGATCTTTCCCGCGATAGCTGAAAACCCAATGCGAATCCGTACTGCCCTAAGATTTTATCCGCAGGGTGTTTTGCCGCAGCTATTCAAAGGCAATTACCTGCAAATCTGATACCCCCGTATCAGGCGGCGCGTAGTCAGACGCCCGTAAGGTGACTCCCGAGTGGAACGCCAGACTAAAACATTGGGACTTGCCTAAACTCAGATGCAGAAAGCACCAAACGTAACCCAGCGCCCCTTTTCTCCCCCATCTTTTCCGGCAAGACGGAAAAGATGGGGCCGCCGGAGGCATAAGGCAGTTTCAAATCTGCGACAACAATCCCTCAGTCACCTGCGGTGACAGCTCCCTTTACACAAGGGAGCCTTTGGGGTGCGCCACCGGAAGTACAGCGAAAGTGGGTGACGACCTCTCAGTCTCGGCTGCGCCGAGCCAGCTCCCCTGAGAGGGGAGCTGAAAAACCGCGCGGGCTTTTCGGCCCGCGCGGTATTGGGGTTGGCTTATTTCTGTTCCTGAATGTAGAGGCTGACGCGGCTCTGGATGAGCTTGGAGGCCTCTTCGACGGTCTTGCTGCCGGCAAGATAGCCTGCGGCTTCGTCGGAAATGATGTTCAGGACGTTCTGGTCATCGTCGACGAAGCTGGTCGTGGAATCGATCACGGCCATGACGGCGTCGTACTGCTCCTGCGTGACGGCGTAGAGCTCGATCATCGGCTCATCGCCGTAGCTCATGCCGCCGGTGGAGATGGGGATGGGGTTGCCGTTCTCGTCGAGGATCTGGTTGCCGTCGGCGTCGGTCTCATACTCCTGCGTCATGGCTTCCTTGGCATTGGCCTCAAAGGCGGACTTGAGGATCGGGAAATTCCAGAGGCTCTTCTGGAAATCCTCCTCGAGCGTTGAGCGGATGAAGGCCCAGGCGCCCGCCTTGTCCCTGCAGGTGGTGGTGATGCAGAGGGTCGCGTCGGAGTTGAAGGCGTTGCCGGTCGAGCCGTCTTCGCGCGGGAAGCCGACGAAGCGGGCATCGTTATTGAGGGCGGCAAAGGTATAATACAGATCGTCGAAGCTGCAGAGCGACGTTGGATAGAGCAGCTGCTTGCCGTTTTTCAGGCGGGAATAGTCGCTCTCATACTCCTCGCTGTCCGACTGCCAGTCGTATTCGGCCGGGAAGGGCTTGACGAACTCGAGCAGGGCGCGGAACTCGTCGGAATCGAAATTGCAGGTGCCGTCCTGCCAGTTCATGAAGCTGTCAGCGTTCATGGCGACGCAGTACTGCAGCATCTCGGCCTGGGTGTAATACTTGTTGAAGACGGTCGCGCCCTCGGGCAGCTTGCTGAGCGCGTCGTTGACATCGGCCAGCGTCCAGGTGTCGTATCCGTCCACGACCTTGCCGAGGCCGATGGCCGTGGTGACGCCGAAGTCGATGGGCAGCTGATAGAGCTTGCCGTCGGTCTGCAGCGACTCGAGCGGCTTGGTCATGAGCTTGTCGCGGGAATACTCGGGGTCCGCGTCGATGTACGGCCAGAGATCCTCGAGCAGGCCCTTGGCCGCGTACTGCCGGATGGGCATCTGCATGTTGTTGGCGATGAGATCGGGCACGCTGCCGGAGATGATCTCGGTATTGAGCTTGGTGAGACCCGCGTTGTAATCGTCGTCGGTCGCGTATTCGGAATAGTCCTTGACGACGATGCGGTAATCGGCGCTGCTGCGGTTAAATTTGACGATCTGGCTGCGGAGGTTATAGTCCAGGCCGAAGCAGGCCAGGGTCAGCTCGGTCTTCTTCTGGATGCTGGCGGCGTCCACCCGGTTCAGGACAACGAGGACCTGCCGCGAGGGACCGTCGGCCGAATCCTCGTAGGTCACGGCGACGATGCGCCCGTCGGAAAGGACGCCGAAGCTGCCGTTGTTGATGGTGTTGCTGTCAATGTCGCAGGCCAGCCAGTCGACGACCTTCTCGACCGCGCCGGTATCCTTCCGCTCGCCGAAGATGCTGCCGTTGTTCGTGAAGAAGTAGGTATAGACGTCATTGCCCGGGTAGATATTCCACGCGCGGGAGGAGATGGGCGTCTCCTTGCCCCAGTCCTTCGTCTCGGGGTCGAGCTGACGGAAGACCATCTTGCCGTCGGCGGAGGACGCCGTAATGCCGACCTCGCTTTCCGACAGCTGGCAGAACTGGCCGTTCAGCTCGTCGCCGGACTTGCTGAAGACAAAGCTGCCGTCCGGGCCGTAGACGTTGACGGTCTGATAATCGTAGGTGTAGACATAGCCCTTGTCATCGGAGAGGATGGTGTCGATGTAGGTATAGCGCCAGCTGTCCGTCTCGTCCGCGTCTTCCTCCTCCGTCGGGGTGATGGTGCGCAGCAGCGTGCCGTGGGCGTCGAGCTGGATGAGCTCAGAGATGGAGGCGCCCTCCGTGCCGTCGTCCGCGTAGCTGTTGGTCTGGCGGAAGAGCCAGATCGTGCCGTCTGCGCCGGGGGCCATGGTCTGGATGTTGGTGCTGCTGTTGAACACCTGCATGCTGCCGTCCTGGCCCATCGTCACGCCGTTCGCGCCTTCCGGGTCCTCCACGACGGGCTCGGCGACATAGTTGTCGAGCTTCACACACTCGCCGGTGTCGAGGTCAAAGCGGAAGATGACCTCGGAATAGGTATCGTAGGAGACCTCCGCACCGGTCTCATCGGTGTAGGTCTCCTTGCCGCCGTCGGGAACGCTGGCGGTAAAGTAGAGCGTGTCGCCCGAGACGCAGGTCGAGCCGATCCACTGGATATCCTCCGGCAGATCAAAATACTGCGGCTGATAGGCGTACTGCGACGTGGTTTCCGTCGCGGCGTCGGTCTGCGCGGCCGGGTCTGTATCGTCTGTCTTCGTCTCATTCTTGCTGCAGCCGGCAAGCACGCCGAGCAGCAGCACGAGCACGAGGCAGAGGGAAAGAATGCGTTTTGTCATCAACGATTCTCCTTTCTCATTGTTACCATAATATTTTTCTTCGCTGCCACATGGTAACAGATTCCGCCGGAAAAAGAAACCCCTGCGGGGGTTTTTTAAGAAAAACTTAAGTAATCCGAAGCTTCGCCGTCCGGCTTGGAATCCGGCGGTTTTCGTGCTATACTGTAAAAAACGCAGAACAGGAGGGCTTTCATGCCTGCGCATGTCATTACCAGTGAGCAGCAGCGCGACCGGATGCTGCACACGCCGATCCCGCGGCTGATCCTGTCTTTGTGCCTGCCGACGCTCGCCACGCAGCTGATCTCCGTCTTCTACAATACCGCCGACACCTATTTCGTCTCCAAGCTCTCGACGAGCGCATCCGCGGCCGTCGGCGTTGTGTTTTCGCTGATGTCCATCATCCAGGCCTTCGGCTTCGGCATCGGCATGGGCTGCGGGTCGATCATCAGCCGCAGTCTCGGCGGCAAGGACAATGACCGCGCCGACCGCATCGGCAGCAGCGCGTTCGTCTTCGCCGCGGCAGTGGGGCTGGCGCTGTGCGCAGCCGGGCTGTGCACGCTCCGGCCGCTCATGCGGCTGCTGGGATCGACGGATACCATCCTCCCCTACGCCGAGAGCTACGCCCGCATCATCCTGCTGGCCGCGCCGGTCATGTGCGCGTCGTTCGTGCTGAGCAACGTCCTGCGCGCCGAGGGCGAGGCGACGCTCTCGATGTACGGCATGTGCGTCGGCGGACTTCTGAACATGGGGCTCGACCCGCTGTTCATCTTCGTCTTCGAGATGGGCATCGCGGGCGCGGCGCTGGCTACGGCGCTGAGCCAGCTGGTGAGCTTTCTGATCCTCGGGTGGCAGTTCCTGCACGGGCGGAGCATCGTGCGCCTCCGCCTGCAGGCCGTCAGCCGCAGCCCGCGCGACTACGGCCAGATCCTGCTCATCGGCTTCCCGACGATCTGCCGGCAGGGCTTCGCGAGTCTGTCCTCCGCGCTGCTCAACAACGCAGCCGCCGCCTATTCCGACGCCGCAGTCGCGGCCGTCACGATCTCCAACAAGGTCTATCTGCTCGTGCGCTCCATGATCATCGGCATCGGGCAGGGCTTCCAGCCCGTGGCGGGGTACAACTTCGGCGCGGGCAGCAAGCCGCGCACGCGGCAGGCGTTCTGGTTCTCCACGCTGTTCGGGACGGTGGTATGCGTGGCGGGCGCGGCGCTCATCGCGCTGTTCCCGGAGCAGATCATGCACTTTTTCCGCGACGATCCGGAGGTCACGCGCATCGGACGGCAGGCGCTTTTGTACGCGTGCGCGGTCATGCCGGTGATGGCGTATTCCACGTATGTGAACCAGCTGTACCAGTGCCTCGGCTTCCATCAGGCCGCGACGCTGCTGGCCTCCTGCCGCAACGGACTTTTATACGTGCCGCTCATCCTGCTGCTGCCGGGGCTGCTCGGCCTCTCCGGCGTCGCCATGAGCCAGCCCGCCGCCGATCTGCTCACCTTCCTCGTCTCCATCCCCTTCCAGATCTGGTTCTTCCGCCATAAACTGCGGGGATAACGACCACCCATAGGCTCCCCTTCCAGGGGCCGATTCCCCCTATCAGGGGGAAATGTCCCGAAGGGACAAAGGGGGTAGGGATGCTGGCAGCCGAAGGCTGACTGAGAGGTTGCTGCAGATTTGCATAGAAAAACCCAAACCGCAAATTCAGTTTGCGATTTGGAAAGGAAGAAACGAGCACAGAGGATAAGAAGCCTTGCTTGCAAGGATTCGTTCCGTCGTGGTCGTTTCTGACGTGCCTCCGGCGGCCATATCTTTTCCCTTGCGCGGGAAAAGATATGGAAGAAAAGGGCGCTTGGACGCGTTTGGTGCATTCTGCATCTGAATTCAGGCGAGCACCAATGTTTTAGACGTCGTTCCACACGATAGTCACCTTACGAGCGTCTTGGTACGCGCCGCCTGATACGGGGGTTCCAAATTTGTAACTAGTTGCCATAGAACAATTGCTGTCAATAGAAGGTGCTTTGGAAATCCAGATGAATGTTACCTTCTTGCGGGGAAAGGCTCCCCTTCCAGGGGAGCTGTCACCGAAGGTGACTGAGAGGTTGCTGCATATTTGCGGCGACCTCTCCGTCTCGGCTTCGCCGAGCCACCTCCCCTGGGAGGGGAGGCCTTGGGGAACGCACTCCAATGGCTTCCCCTATGAGGGGAAGCTGTCGCCGGAGGCGACTAATGGGGTGGACTGCGCCGCGGAAACGCAGCTGCCCCCACCTCATCCGTCACGGCTCCGCCGTGCCACCTTCCCCTCGTAGGGGAAGGCTTTTATATGAAAAAGGCTCCCCTCTGGGGAGCCTTTTGATCAATTTATCGTTTTTCCGTCAGGATGCCGCGCAGGTCGTAGATGGCGTGGCGGGGGCATTTGACGGCGCATTGGCCGCAGGAGAGGCAGAGGGACTCGTCGATGTGAGAGAGGTTGTCCTGCACGGTGATGGCCCCGGCGGGGCAGAGCTTCTGACAGATGCCGCAGCCGATGCAGCTGACCTCGCACATCTTTCTTGCATCCTTGCCGGGATCCCGGTTCGAGCATTTGACGACGACGGGGTTGGCGCATTCGTGGATGCGGATGAGCTCGCGCGGGCATTCACGCACGCATTTGCCGCAGGCGATGCACTTGTCCTCGTTGACCTCGGCCACGCCGTAGTCGTTGAGGGCGATGGCTTCAAATTTGCACGCGTTCACGCACAGCTCACAGCCGACGCAGCCGTACTGGCAGTCGGCCGTGGCGCGGCAGCCGCCGTTGCAGGCGACGAAGGCGGCCTTGTAGGGGAAACGTTTTTTGATGGCCATGGTTCATCCCTTCCTTTCGTACGGCGTGTTGGCGAGCGGCAGCTTCGTGCGGCGTTCGCCGTCGAAGCGGAAATAGGCGTCGGCGATGGCGGGCGCGGTGGGGATCGAGGTGATCTCGCCGATGCCGATGGCGCCGCAGGCCACGTCGAGGCCCGGCTTATCGACCACGATGGGCGTGATCTTCGGGATCTCATGCGCGCGGAAGAGGCCGAGCTCGCCGTATTTTTCGATCGGCTTGCAGTTGTCATCGATGGGATACTGCTCGCGCAGGGCGAAGCCCATGCTCATGACGACGCCGCCCTCGATCTGCCCCTCGCACGACCGGGGGTTGACGGCCTTGCCGACGTCGTGCGCGGCGACCATCTGCTCGACCTTGCCGGTCTTCTTATCGAGGATGCACATCTGCGTCGCGTAGCCATAGGCCACATGCGAGACGGGGTGCGGCACGTCCGCGCCGAGCTTGTCGGTCTTGGCGAGGTATTCGCCGTAGAACTCCTGCCCGACGAGGTCGGACAGCGTATGGCCTTCGAGCGCGGCGGCGAGCTTTTCGCAGGCGCGGCGGCAGGCCTCGCCGGTGACGAGCGTCTGGCGCGAGCCGGAGGTATCGCCGGAGTCCGGCGCGATCCAGGTGTTCGAGCGCTCATAGACGATATCGCCGCGGTGCAGCGGCGTATTGGTGACGATCATCTGCACGAGGACGGTGCCGACGCCCTGGCCGATGCAGGATGCGCCCGCGTAGATATGGACCTTCGCGTCGTCCTCCACGATCAGCTTGCAGCGGCCCCAGTCGGGAATGCCGACGCCGACGCCCGCGTTCTTCATCGCGCAGGCCAGGCCGACGGGCTTGCCCTGCTTCATCGCCTCGTCGAAATACGGCTTGACCGCCTCGAGCGTCTCGACCAGGCCCGTCTCCGAGCCGACAATCTGGCCGTTCGGCAGCTCCTGCCCGGGCCGGATGGCGTTGCGGTAGCGGATCTCCCAGGGGGTGATGCCGACCTTGTCGGCCATTTCGTTCAGAAGCGTCTCCGTAGCGAAGCACGTCTGCGTGACGCCGAAGCCGCGGAACGCGCCCGCGGGCGGGTTGTTGGTATAGTAGGCCGTGCCCTCGATCTCGAAATTCTGATAGTTGTAGGGGCCGGCCGCGTGCGTACAGGCACGCTCGAGCACCGGGCCGCCGAGGGAGGCGAACGCGCCGGTATCGGAGTAGACCTTGGCCTTGACGCCCTGGATGATGCCGTTTTCGTCGCATCCCATGGTGAAGTCCATCCAGAAGGGATGACGCTTCGGGTGGATGAGCAGCGATTCCGGCCGGGTCAGCTTGACCTTGACCGTGCGGCCGGTGAGGTAGGTCATGAGCGCGGCGTGGTGCTGCACGCTCATATCTTCCTTGCCGCCGAAGCCGCCGCCGACAAGCTGGTTCTGCACGCGGACCTTGTCGGTGCCGAGCAGGAGCTTACACTCGTGCAGCGTGGTATGGGACGACTGGTCGGTGGACAGGACCATGACATAGCCGTCCTTGTCCATATACGAGACCGCGCACTCCGGCTCGAGGAACGCATGCTCGGTCCACGGGGTCTCAAAGTGCTGGGAGATGACGTATTTGGAGTTCTGGATCGCCGTCTCGGCGTCGCCGCGGGCGATGTGCTTGTAGGCCTGCACGTTGGATTCTTCCTCGTCGAAGACGCGCGGGGCGTCCTCGGCCCAGGCCTCGGGGGGATTATGGACAGCGGGCAGCGGCTCGTAGGTCACTTTGACGAGCTTTTTCGCCTTTTCGAGGATCTCGGGCGTTTCCGCGACCACGAGCGCGATCGCGTCGCCGAGGTAATGCGTCAGCCCGCCGATGGGGATGAGCGAATACTGGTCGTGCTTGAGATGGCCGACCTTGTTTTCCCCGGGAATATCCGCCGCCGTGATGACGCGGACGACGCCGGGCAGCGCCGCGGCCTTCGACGTGTCGATGGCGAGGACGCGCGCGCGCGGATACTGGCTGCGCACGGCGGAGCCGTAGCACATATCGGGCAGATACCAGTCGTCGGGGTATTTGCCGTAGCCGAGGACCTTTTCCTCGACGTCGATGCGGTGGACGCTCGAGCCGAGCTTCCAGTCATCCTCCGACGGCGCGGGGATGACGCCCTCGCGCCGGCATTTGGCGGCCAGCCGCACGGCGGCGAAGATCTTCACATAGCCCGTGCAGCGGCAGTAGTTGTTGCGCAGGGCATAGCGGATCTGATCGTCGGTCGGATCGGGGTTTTTATCGAGCAGCGCCTTGGTGCAAAGCACCATGCCCGGGATGCAGAAGCCGCACTGCACGGCTCCGGCCTCGCCGTAGGCGTAGGTATAGAGCTTCTGTTCTTCCTCGGTCAGGCCCTCGACGGTGATGATGTGGCGGCCTGCGAGAGAATCGGTAAACGGGGTGCAGGCGCGGATGGGCTCGCCGTCGATGAGCACGGTGCAGGCGCCGCAGGCGCCCTCGGAACAGCCATCCTTGACGGAGGTCAGGTGCAGCGTATCGCGCAGGTAGCGCAGCAGCCGCTGGTTCTTCTCCACCGACACTTCCGTTCCGTTGACAAAAAATACAGCCATGGCAAAAACTCCTTCTGATTCGAATTTCGGCCCTCACGTCACAGCGGAGCTGTTCTCGGCATCATGCCACCGTAATTCCGAAGGTTTCCCGGCCAAAGGGAAAAGTAACTAAAAATCTTTTTTGATTATACAATATTTTTTTGCAGGTTGCAAGAAATGACAGCCGGAGTCGTTATTCTATTTATAAATAACGCCGTCATAAGGCTCCCCTTTCAGGGGAGCTGGCGCGCAGCGCCTGAGAGGTTGTCGCAGATTTGCCATAAAACCCAAACCGCAAATTCAGTTTGCGGTTTGGAAAGGAAGAAACGGGCTCAGAGGAAAAGAGGCTCCGCGAACAGCGGGGACTCGTTCCGTCGAGGCCGGTTCTGACGCGCCTCCGGCGGCCCTATCTTTTCCCTTGCGCGGGAAAAGATAGGGGAGAAAAGGGCGCTTAGGGGTACGGGGCTCTGCTCCGCCCGCTGGTACTGATCTCATCGGAAGCACGGGCGGAGCAGAGCCCCGCCCCTACAGGGTGCATTCCAAGGCTTCCCCTATGAGGGGAAGCTGTCGCCGGAGGCGACTGATGAGGTGGACAGCGTCACGTAAAAGCAAGTGCCCCCACCTCATCCGCCACGGCTTCGCCGTGCCACCTTCCCCTCATGGAGAAGGCTTAGACTGTGCATTTCTCGGTCAGAGCTCACACAGGTGGTACCCCTCGACCTCCAGATCGAGGGAGGTGAAAAGGGCCTCGACCTGGGGGCGGGTCTCGGGGGATGTGCGCCAGCCGAGGCCGCAGTCGCTGGTGATCTGGCGCGGGACGGGGATGATGCGGCCGGGGACAGCCGCGGCCAGGCAGGCCTTTTCGGCCGCCATGGCGGCGCTCGTCGTGTAGAAGGTCACGACGAGCCAGGTCTTCTTTTCTCTCATGTTGCTGCAAGCTCCTGTACGGCGCGGATAGCCGCGTCGGTCTCCTGTTCCGTATTGTAAAAGCCGAAGCTGAAGCGCACCGCGCCCTGTTCCTCGGTGCCGAGCGCCCGGTGCATCCGCGGGGCGCAGTGGGCGCCGGCGCGGGTGGCGATGTCGTAGGTCTCGGCCAGCTCGTCGGCGGCCTCCGACGATTCATAGTCTCCAATGTTGAGGCTCACGACCGGCGCGCGCTCCCAGGTGGAGAAATCGCCGTAGACCGTCACGCCGGGAACCGTTCGCACGCCCTCGTAAAACCGCCGGGCGAGCGCGAGCTCATGCGCGCGGATGGTCTCCAGCCCGGTCCGGCGGATGAACTGCACGGCGGCGAGCAGGCCCGCGACGCCGTGGCCGTTGCGCGTCCCGGCCTCGAGCCGCGTGGGGTACTGCATGGGCTGTTTCTCCAGAAACGTCTGCACGCCCGTGCCGCCCACGCACCACGGACGGATCTCCACGCCGGGCGCGACGCACAGGCCGCCGGTGCCCTGCGGCCCCATGAGGCTCTTATGCCCCGTGAAGCAGAGGACACTGATGTGCATGCGCTGCATGTCGATGGGGAACACGCCCGCCGTCTGCGACGCGTCGACCACGAACAAAAGCCCGTGCGCGGCGCAGAAATCGCCGATCCGCTGCAGGTCGAGCAGGTTTCCCGTCAGGTTCGAGCCCGCCGTGCACACCACGGCCTTCGTCTCTGGCCGCAGCAGGCGGTCAAAGTCCGCGTAATTGATCCGCCCCTGCCGGTCGGCGGGCAGGAAGTCCGCCTGCACGCCCCGCTCCATCTGCCGGTATAAGGGGCGCAGGACGGAGTTGTGCTCCAGATCCGTCGACAGCACGTGATCCCCCGGCGCAAGCAGGCCGGAGATGGCGATGTTCAGCGCCTCGGTCGAATTGGCGGTCAGGCAGACGTGATCCGGCTGCGGGCAGCCGAACAGCGCCGCCAGCGCCTCGCGCGCGGCGAAGATCGTCCGGGCGGCGGCAAGGCTCTCGGCGTGGGCGCTGCGGCCGCTGTTGCCCATGGTCTGCATGGCCTGCACGACCGCGTCGATGACGCAGGGCGGCTTGCGCAGGGTGGTCGCCGCGTTGTCCAGATAGATCATAGCCTCGCCTCCTGTCATTTTCTGTCCCAATTATAAACGGAAAACAGGCAGACTGCAACGCAGTCTGCCTGTTTTTTGTTCGACAATTCCGAAAAGGCATCCTTTCCGGGCATCCAAATTTTACAGCCGGCTGTCCGTCCGCGAGGCGCGGCGCAGACAGACGTCCGCCGTGATGAAAAACGCGGCCACAAAGGCGTAAAACGCGATCACAGCCCAGCGGCTGCCCGCCGCGAGCAGGAAATCCCAAAGCCCGTGCAGCAGCGTCGGGACCGCCAGCGCCAGCAGTGCCAGCACCCGCCTGCGCCGCAGCTGCCCGCAGCATTCGGCCTGCTTGGCCCGGCTGAGCAGCAGCCCCATGCTCACGGCGAAGAAAAAATGCCCCGGCACGGACAGGATCGCCCGCGACACGGCCGTGCGCAGGTCCGACTGCAGGACGTACAGGATGTTCTCCACCGCCGCGAAGCCCAGCGCCGAGGACACAGAATAGACGATGGCGTCGAAGCGGTAGTCGAAGGCCGGATGGTCCCATGCGGCGAGGCGCACGGGCAGGAGCTTGGCCAGCTCCTCGCTGCAGGCAACGATCACGAAGTTGTCCAGCAGCAGATACCACACGGTCGAGCGCCCCAGCGCCGCGCCCGCCGCCCGCGTCAGCAGCAGCTGCGCCAGCGCCGCCGGAACGGCGGCCAGCGCCCCGAACAAAACGAGCTTGCCCAGCAGCCGCCGCGGCTCCTTTTCGATATGATCGAGCTGATAGATGCGGACGAACAAAATCGCCGCCGGGATCAGCGCCGCGAGAGACAGATAATAATTCAGTTTCACGTCCGTCTCCCTCTTTTTACATCAGTGGAGCGAACATCCGCAATAGCGCGCGCAGGATGCGCTGATAGAGGTGCACGTGGCGGCACTGCTCATACGTGATCGCGCAGCACTGCGGGAAGGTCTGCACGAAGTCCTCCTCGATCTGCGCGTTGGCGGCCGTATCGCAGAGATAGACGGCGTCTTCAAAGTGCAGATACAGGCTGCGGAAATCCAGATTGACCGTGCCAACGACCGCCTGAACACTGTCGGCCAGATAGACCTTGGAGTGGATGAAGCCGGGCGTATATTCGTAGATCCGCACGCCCGCGCGGGTCAGCTCCTCATAGTTCGCGCGTGTGACCGCGTGCACGTACCACTTGTCCGGGATGGCGGGCGTGATGATGCGCACATCAACGCCGGTCTTGGCCGCGACGCACAGGGCCGTGGTCATCTTATCGTCCAGGATCAGATACGGCGTCATGATCCACATCCGCTCCTGCGCGGAGGAGATGACCGACTGCAGCATCGTCGCGCCGACGTCCTCATTGTCGAGCGGACTGTCGGCGAAGGGCTGCAGGAAGCCCGTGCCGCCCTGCTTCTCGGCGCAGGCGACGCGGAAGCGGCTCACATCCTCCTCGCAGCGGTCGACATAGCCCCAGAGCGACAGGAACATCACCGTCATCGACCACACGGCCTTGCCGCGGACGAGAATGCCGCAGTCCTTCCAGCGGCCGAAGCGCTCAAGCTCGTTGATATATTCGTCCGCCAGATTGACGCCGCCGGTGAAGGCGGCCCTGCCGTCGATGATCATGAGCTTGCGGTGGTCGCGGTTATTGAGCCGGGCGGAGAGGATGGGCACGTAGGGGTTGAAGGCGTGCGCGCGGATGCCCATCTCCCGCAGCTTTTTCGCGTACTGCATGGGCAGGCGCGTGATGCAGCCGAAATCATCGTAGACCACGCGCACGTCGACGCCCGCCGCAGCCTTTTCCCGCAGGAGCTGCAGGATGGGATCCCACATCTTCCCCTGCGCGATGATGAAAAACTCGATGAAGATATAGTGCTCGGCCTTCTGCAGCTCCTCGAGCATGGCCGCGTAGCAGCTTTCGCCGCTCGGGAAGTAGGTCGCGTCGGCGTCGTCATAGATGGGATAGCCGGAGGCGGAGAGCAGATAGCGCGCATGATTGAACGCCGGGGTCCGGGCGGCCGCAAGCTCCCAGAGGGGCTCTTCCTCCTGCTGCAGCTGCTGCATGGTGACGGCCTCGATCGACTGCATCTTCCGGTGCTCATAGCTCGAGATCTTGTTGCCGCCAAAGAGCAGATAGATCGTGAGCCCCGCCACCGGGAAGGCCAGGATCAGCACGATCCACGCGATCTTGTAGCTGGGATTGACGCCGCAGGAGATGATATAGATGACCATGGCCCAGCTCAGCACGTTCATGGCGATGCGGATCCAGAAAAAATCGGCCCGCAGATACGTCGCCATGACGATCAGAAACCCGATCTGCAGCAAAATGCCGACCGAGACCGCCACGACCCGCTGGAACACCAGCTTGGACAGATTCCGCACAGCGCCGCCTCCCTTCGCGTTTCTCACGCAGACTTTCTGCCGATACTATAGCATGTTCCGCGCCCGCCCGCAAGGGACAGGTTTCTTAAGAACTTCTGAAGCTCCCCCGCCCCGCGGGCGGCGGAGCTTTTCCGGCGGTTCTCTCGATCGCGGCTTCTCCCAATTTAAAAACTTTTGTTTGAAAATGATGTTGTAGTCCGGAAAGAAATCTGCTATAATGGAAAGACTTGATCTGTTACTATTTTTTTCAGGAGCGAAGCATGGAAAACTGTATCCGCGTGCAGGGCGCACGCGTCAATAACCTCAAAAACATCTCGGTCGAGATCCCGCGCGACAAGCTCGTCGTGCTGACGGGCCTGTCCGGCTCCGGCAAATCCAGCCTGGCCTTCGACACGATCTTTGCCGAGGGCCAGCGGCGGTATGTCGAGTCGCTGTCCTCTTATGCCCGGATGTTCCTCGGGCAGATGGACAAGCCGGACGTCGACGCCATCGACGGCCTGTCCCCCGCCATCTCCATCGACCAGAAGACCACCAGCCGCAACCCCCGCTCGACCGTCGGCACGGTCACGGAGATCTATGACTATCTGCGTCTGTTATGGGCCCGCTGCGGCACGCCGCACTGCCCGAAATGCGGCAAGGAGATCCGCCGCCAGACGATCGACCAGATCGTCGACCAGATCATGGGCCTGCCGGAGCGGACAAAATTTCAGATCCTCTCCCCCGTCGTGCGCGGCAAAAAGGGCGAGCACCAGAAGGTGTTCGACGACGCCCGCCGCGGCGGCTACGCCCGCGTGCGCGTGGACGGGAGCCTGTATGAGCTGACGGAGGAGATCCCGCTCGACAAGAACAAGAAGCACCACATCGAGGTCGTGGTCGACCGGCTCATCATGAAGCCGGATCTGGCCCGCCGCCTGACTGACTCGGTCGAGACGGCGGCGAACCTGTCCGGCGGTCTTGTCATCCTCAATGAGCTCGAAGGGGACAAGGATACCCTCTTCTCCCAGAACTACGCCTGCGAGGACTGCGGCATCTCCATGCCGGAGCTGTCCCCGCGCATGTTCTCGTTCAACAATCCCTACGGGGCCTGCCCCGTCTGCTCGGGTCTCGGCACACAGCAGGTGGCCGACCCTCTGCTCATCATCCCCGACCGCTCGAAGTCCATCCTGCAGGGCGCCATCCAGGCCTCCGGCTGGAACAACGTGCGCGACGATTCCATCTCCCGGATGTATTTTGAGGCGCTGGCCAAGAAATATCATTTCTCGCTGAACGACCCCATCGAGTCTTTGCCGCAGCAGGCGCTCGACGTCATCCTCTACGGCACGGGCACGGAAAAGCTCACCATCTATTATGAGCGCGCCAACGGGCGCGGCACGCTCGAGCGGCCGTTCGAGGGCGTGGTCAACAACGTCGCCCGCCGCCTCACCGAGACACAGTCCGACGCCATGCGCAAGGAGCTCGAGGAGTGCATGTCCGAGCGCCCCTGCCCCAAGTGCCACGGCAAGCGCCTGTCCGACATCAGCCTCGCCGTCACCGTCGGCGGGATGAACATCATGGACTTCTGCGCGCTGCCGATCTCTGAGGAACTGAAATTCATCGACAGTCTGAAGCTCACCGGCTCCATGGCCGTCATCGCCGAGCAGATCGTGCGGGAGATCCGCTCCCGGCTGTCGTTTCTGCAGGCCGTGGGCCTGAGCTACCTGACGCTCTCTCGCTCGGCCGCGACGCTCTCCGGCGGCGAGAGCCAGCGCATCCGCCTGGCCACGCAGATCGGCTCGAGCCTCATCGGCGTCCTGTATATCCTGGACGAGCCGTCCATCGGCCTGCACCAGCGCGACAACGACAAGCTGCTCGATACGCTCCGCCGCCTGCGCGACATCGGCAACTCCGTGCTCGTCGTCGAGCATGACGAGGATACCATGCGCGCCGCCGACTTCATCGTCGACGTCGGCCCCGGCGCGGGCGTGCACGGCGGCGAGATCATCGCCGCGGGCACCATTGACGACATCATCGCCGCCCCGCGCTCCATTACGGGCCAGTATCTGTCCGGCGCGAAGAAGATCCCCCTGCCCGAAAAGCGGCGGGCGGGCAACGGAAAATCCCTGAAAATTTTCGGCGCGGCGGAAAATAACCTGCGCCACATCGACGTCGAGTTCCCGCTCGGCACCTTCACCTGCGTGACCGGCGTGTCCGGCTCGGGCAAATCGAGCCTTGTCAACGAGATCCTCTATAAAAAGCTCGCCGGCAGCCTCAACCGTGCCCGCACGCGGCCGGGGAAATTCGACCGCATTGAGGGCCTGGAGCACCTCGACAAGGTCGTCGGCATCGACCAGAGCCCCATCGGCCGCATGCCGAGCTCCAACCCCGCGACCTACACCGGTGTCTTCAACGACATCCGCGACCTGTTCGCCTCGACGGCAGACGCGCGCACGCGCGGCTACGGCCCGGGCCGGTTCTCGTTCAATACCAAGGGCGGCCGCTGCGAGGCCTGCAGCGGCAACGGGCTCGTGAAGATCGAAATGCACTTCCTTGCGGACGTCTTCGTCCCCTGCGAGGTCTGCCACGGCAAGCGGTATAACCGCGAGACGCTGGAGGTCCTCTATAAGGGCAAAAATATCGCGGACGTGCTCGACATGACCGCGGAGGAGGCGCTGGCCTTCTTCGACAATCTGCCGCGCATCCGCAATAAGATCGCCACGCTCGTCGACGTTGGCCTCGGCTATATCAAGCTCGGCCAGAGCGCCACGACGCTCTCCGGCGGCGAGGCCCAGCGCGTCAAGCTCGCCACGGAGCTCTCCCGCCGTGCCACGGGCCGCACGTTCTATATCCTCGACGAGCCGACGACCGGCCTGCACATGGCGGACGTGCACAAGCTGATCGAGGTTCTGCAGCGGCTGGTGGACGCGGGCAACACGGTGCTCGTCATCGAGCACAATCTCGACGTCATCAAGGTCGCGGACCATATCATCGACCTCGGCCCCGAGGGCGGCTCCGGCGGCGGCCAGCTCGTCGCCTGCGGCACGCCGGAGCAGATCGCCGCCTGCCCGGAGAGCTTCACGGGGCAATATCTCAAAAAAATGCTGAAATAAGCCGCCGCAACCGCATGTTGCGCGATAGTTGGTGGCCGCAACCGGACGTTTGCGCCATACTGGACCCATCCCAAATACAGAAAGGATGGAGCATTTATGAACTTCATACCCAGGACGCTGCTTTTCGGCCTTATTGTCCTGGCGGAGGCTGCCGCCGTCATTTTCCTGTTCGTCCTGCTCGTCCGGGCGCTGCTCAAATACCTGCGCTCGGGTGAGGTGCGGAAGGAAAAGGCCGAGACGAAACGGTCGCTCGGCGAGGCGCTGAAGGCACACCGCACGCGCTGCAAGATGACGCAGGAATTCGTCGCCGAGACCATCGGCGTCAGCCGTCAGGCCGTCAGCAAATGGGAATCCGGCGCCTCCGACCCCTCGACCTCCAACCTCCTCGCCCTCGCAAAGCTCTACGGCGTCTCCGCAGAAGACCTGCTGCGGGAAGCGGCGGGGGGGGAATGAACATCCCCAATGCCTTCCCCTACGAGGGGAAGGCGGCACGGAGAAGCCGTGACGGATGAGGTGGGGGCACTTGCTTCTTCGCAGCGTTGTCCACCTCATCAGTCGCCTTCGGCGACAGCTTCCCCTCATAGGGGAAGCCCCTGGCGTTTCCAGAAGTCTTTCAAAAGGCTGGTAGACTGTACAGATTTGCAACTGCCCATCAGCATTTTCTTTTGCTTCTCCAAAAGAAAACGCTGGCAAAAGAAAAAGAGCCTGAGGGGATTTCGATTTCCCCTCAGACTCCCTTGAACCGACCA
>CEAR01059985.1_pt1 | contig 23679 bp, 21 predicted proteins | sample 557461 | NCBI WGS metagenome assembly CEAR01 (sample SAMEA3182075, study PRJEB8094) | gut metagenome | biome: human; feature: gut; material: Stool; isolation source: human stools | place: Canada | collected 2012-03-14
ATGTATGCGCACATTGGGCTGAATGACCAAAATTGTCATGTGCTATGCTGTAAGCCCAAATCGGCGGCCGCCAGTTCTTTGGGTTGAGCCGATAGGGGACTTCCAGCGAGATATGTGCCACCTCAAACAGATTCTGCTGAATGTCGGCGCTAAGATAACCCTTGTCGCCAAGCATCAGGCAATCACGATATTGCCATTGGACCTCCTGAAGATATTGGAGGTCATGAACGTTGGCCGCAGTCATGTCATAGCTGTGGATGACTCCGCTTATTCCGCAGACTGCATGGAGCTTATACCCGTAATAATGCATGTTTTGGGAGGCGCAGTAGCCCCAGGCCGGGGCCAGTCCGGGCGTATCCCGGCCCATTGCGCAGCGTGCCGCCCTCGCGTTCTTGCAGACCGGGACAGGCTTAGAATCCACGCTGAACACATCTTCGCCCCCGTCCATTGCCGCAGCTATGTCTTTGCGGATTTCTTCACCGAGGCGGTAGGTGAGTTTGCGACGCTGATTGTACTGGCGGCGTGTTATAAGATTAGGGAATTGGTCGGCGCACTCATTGTGCAACCGATAAAACAGGTAGTTTTCACTGTCGATACTGAAGGCCTCCGCCGTGGCGGAAAGGGCGAGGACTTCCAGGTCAGAGAACTTTGGAACGCCCCCCTGCGGGGCACATTCCCGAGTTCATTTACACGATTTCCGGCAAATTTTTTGAATATGTCGAGGATTTTTCCGAACTTTACGATGAAGTTGTGCATAAGCGCGATAATAGTAATCAATGGTTTGGTCACCACTAATTTACTAAATATCAGCAATATGTGCACTTTTTTCATTATAAATATTTTAGAAAATTAATTCAACCAACGGGTATGCTTAGTAATATATTTTCAGTTCAACCCTAAATCATAACGGTTGACGTTATCTACCACCCATTCTTCGTTTGGGGTGAGCAGGTTTCAGCATCTTGTGGGCTTGCATCATGCAGCGGTAGGCGAAACGACGGTCATCTTCATTTTCCTTGCGGCCCCACGGGTGGTCTGATGAGATGCCTCCGCCTCCACAAGACTGGGCGAATTGGGTTGCGCCATCGAGATAGCCAAGGAACAGATACATCGCACACTTCAAAATCTCGTTGAGATGCTCGACGATTGGCGTCAGAAACTCTACATCAAAAAGCGCCCTTCTTTTCAACACATTTCTGAACTCCTCGCATAGCAAGCATTTTGTCTTTCAGCCAACAAAAAACAACCACCGTTTCCACAACCACGGTTTCTATTGACAAAGGCATTTCGGAAAGTATTTAGACAAGAAAATCCACCCCGTTTTTGGGGTGGATTTCCATATAGCTTGCAGATTTTATAAACAGTAATTAATTACTAATCAGTTTAATACTCATCCTCGTTAAATAGAAAGTCTTCTTTCGAGGGGTAGTCGGGCCAGATGTCTTCGATTGATTCGTAGGTGTCGCCCTCGTCTTCGATTTCCTGGAGGTTTTCGATTACTTCCATGGGGGCACCGCTACGCATGGCGTAGTCGATGAGTTCGTCTTTGGTCGCGGGCCAGGGCGCGTCTTCGAGTTTCGAGGCCAGTTCGAGTGTCCAGTACATATTTGTGTAGTTTATTTGGTCATTTTTTTGAAGTGCGCAAATTTAGCAATTTTCTATAGTTTAACAGCAATATTCGCTGCTTATTTCGCACACTATCGCTTTTTCGACGTTAAATAATCTTAATTGCACGCGACACCCTGACTTATGTCCTGATTTAGAAGCCGAGCATTATGCCTGTAGATATGGTGCTGAAGCCGAGGTCGGCCCTGTCGCGCAGCTTTTTCATGGGCGAGTAGCGCACATACCAGCCTATGGCGCGGTAGTTGAACGATGCGAAAAGGTCGACCGTGACGGTGCGCTGGCCGATACCGGTCGTTTTGACCGAGTATTTGCTGCCGTCGTATTTATATTGCGTCTTGATGCTGCCTCCGGTATTGAAGTTGACAATGGGGCCGAACTGCACGCCCAGGTAGCGCTTGTGGCCGAAGTTGAGTCCGTAGAGTACAGGCACCTGTAGGCTGAAAATCTTGAGGCGCGAGCGGCGGTCGGTCATGCCCGGGTCGTAGGGGTCGAGCGTGATGGTGCAGTCGGCGTTCTTGTGGAAATAGCGGTCGCCCTTGAGCACGATGTTCTGCCAATTGATGCCGAGGCCCATCGACAGCGACTGTGCGCGATGCCTCATCCTCACGCCGACAATCATCAGCCACGAGAGTTCGGTGCTGCGCCACATCGACGAGTTTAGCGAGGTGGCCTCGTTAAGCGGACTTACCCAGCCCAGAGCGAGGCCCTGCGATATGACTTCCCATTCGGTGGTCTTAGAGCGCGATATGGTAAAGCCGAAGTCGGTGCCGCGTGGGCCGATATACGATTTGACGTTGCGGTTGTCGGGGTCGCTGAATGTAAACGTATAGCTCTGCGGATACCCGCTCTCATTTACGAAGTCGACCCTGACATCCGTGGGCCTCTCGCACACGAGCACCGACGTTATGCCCTGGCAAGATATGTTGGTGCGGTAGAAACGGTTGTTCTTGTCAAGATTGCCGCTCTGATAATAGAAGTTGTCGGTACCACCGTCGATTTTATTGACAGTTATCGAGGCAGAGCGTTCGCTCGAAACGATGCTTATGCTGCCGGCCGTGGCGACATTGAGCAGGGTGTCGCAAGGGGCCTCGGTCTGCGCATGTGCGGCTAAGGCGAGAAGGAACGAGATGGGAAGAAGGATGTATCGTGTCATGGTGTTATTTCTTTAGATTATTTAGACATTGAGTTGATTAATTCTGACGCTTTTTCGGGCCTTATCCTGCCTTCGAAATATATCACGATAACCGACGGCTTGCGGGCGCCCTCGTTGTTTATATAATATAGATAGCGGTTTATGGTCTGGCCGTTTCTTTCGACCGACGGCAGTATGAAGAAGGCATAGCGCAGCTTGCCGTCGCTATAGCGGATATTGCGTCCGGTGGCATGGGCGCCGTCGGCGAGGACGAGCGGCTGTATTACAGAGGCATATTTTGCCGCCGGACCTTTGAAGGTTGCAAAAGTCGACAGGTAGTGCTTCTTGAGGAAGCGCTGGTTGCCACTCATCATGGTCTCTGTCACTGTAGAGTCGGCACTGTATTTTCCTCCGAAAATGCTGTTGATTTGCAGTCCCGCCTGCGCATAGGCCGCCACGACAGTGGCTATCGCTATTACGATTAAGATTAGACGTTTCATTGCTTATAGTTTTGGAAAGGATTCAGATTCATACAAGTCGATAATTGGTGCAATATCGTCGAGGTCGTCGAGCAGCGATTCGTTGTCGGCGGCCACGCCGTCGTTAAACTCGCGTATATCGTCGGTGATGATGCCGAGTATTACGTCCTCGTCGGTGACAGTCGCGCCGTTGACATATGCGATGCACGAAAGCCCGGGGTCGCCCTGCCGATAGGTACCCTGCACGGTTATACCTACAGCGACAAGCATGGCCAGTCCGGCAGCGACAGCGCCATATACCTTCCACCGGGCCGCGAAGTTTCCCTTTGTCGCCCGGCGTGTGCGGCGGAAGCCCATCACGGCCCTTGCCTCGTCGATAGCCGGGTGGCGCAAAGGCGTGGTTGCGATAATGCCGCGCAGGCGGTGTTCGTCCTCGTCTGACAGCGAACATTCATAGTAGCGCTCGAGTAGTGCGAGCAGGGTTGGCAGGTCGATACGTTCGTTCATATACTGTCGGGATTGTTTTTTCGGTAAATATCTCTGATAGTTTTTCGGGCACGGCTGAGAATTACGCGCACGTTCTCGACGCTCAGGCATAGCGACGCGGCAATTTCGTCGTAAGTCTGCCCCTCGATATCGTGGAGGCGGAAGACCTCGAACTGGCGCTGTCCGAGGACCCGGCGACTCAGGGCTATGACAGCCTGATAGGTATCTTCGTCAGCATGGTCGCTCTCCGGCTCTTCAATCGTGCCGCAGTCCCGAGCACCTTCCTCGATGGGCACTGTGGGGTGCGACTTGCTCCTGCGCAGGGCATCGATTGCCGAATTGCGGACCACGCGATAACTCAGCTTCAGAGCCTCGGTCTCGCTGTCGAGTTGCGGATGACTCGACCACAGCCGGCAGAAGGCGTCGTGGAGTATGTCGTCCGCGTCATCATTGCCGACAATACCGGCAGCGAAGCTGCGCAGTCGCGTCCTGAAATTGACAAAGGCTGATATGAGTATGTCGTTTTTCACTTGTCGGCGTGGATGAACTCGGGTTTATAATTCTATTGTCGTTTGCTATAATAACGAAGACTCACAGAAAGTGTAACAAAAATAGTAAAAAATTTTTCAACCTTGTATTTTAATTATCCAAATTGCCATGTCAGAAATAATTCATAACTTTGTAAATAAGATTGGTTAATCTGCAAGAATTATAAATTTTGAAAATTCGCTACTAAATAAATGGATATTATAGAACTCTTTGCCGGTGTCGGCGGATTTCGAGTTGGCTTTAATAGAGTCAATGAACATCATAATGATGTTGCGCCATTTTTCAGTACGGTCTGGAGTAACCAATTTGAGCCGGCGACCAAAACGCAGCACGCTTCGCGCACTTATTGTCGTGTTTTTGGTCAAGAGGGACACGTTAATTGTGATATATCTAAAGTTAACAGCCATGATATACCTCAACATGACATTCTTGTCGGTGGTTTCCCGTGTCAAGATTATTCAGTTGCCAGAAACCTTGGACAGGCTGCCGGAATAGAAGGCAAAAAGGGTGTGCTCTGGTGGCAAATTGTCCGTATAGTCAAGGAAAAGGGTGAGAACGCTCCGCAAATTCTATTTTTAGAGAATGTAGACCGTCTATTAGGTTCGCCGGCCAAACAACGCGGTCGGGACTTCGCAATTATCCTTGATTCTCTCAATGAATTGGGCTATATAGTCGAGTGGCGCATTATCAATGCTGCGGATTATGGCATGCCACAGCGTCGTAGAAGGACATATATCCTTGCCTACCGCAAAGGTTCACATATTGCTAACCAAATCAAAAATCCGACAGGATGGATATTTAATGATGGTATTTTCGCATCTGCCTTTCCAGTTTATGACTACAACTCAATTATTCCACTTTTGCCCATTCCATTGAAACAGGAATCGACTTGGGATTTAGCTGATTTATCAAACGAATTTAACAAACATGGGAAAGCCTCGCCCTTCTTCAATGCCGGCATAATGATTGATGGCAACTTCTATACTTATAAAACTACCCCTGATTATCATGGTGATTATACCATGCTCGGAGATGTATTGGCAACCGGGGATGACCGAATGCTTATCACCGAAGACTTCTATATCACCGAGAAAGATATTCCCAAATGGCAATATCTTAAAGGTGCCAAGCATGAAACACGCAAGACTAAGGATGGTTTTGAATTTAGTTATAATGAGGGCGGTATGGCATTCCCGGACCCATTAGATAAACCATCACGAACAATCATAACCTCAGAAGGTGGTGCTACACCTTCTCGTTTTAAACATGTCATCAAAGACCCTGTCAACGGAAGGCTAAGACGCCTAATCCCTTTGGAATTAGAACGCTTAGATATGTTCCCTGACAATCATACGATTGGGGAAAATGACACCAAACGAGCCTTCTTTATGGGAAATGCGTTAGTATGCGGCATCGTAACTGCCGTTGGTGAAGAACTTTTTAGAAGATTCGCTGATGTTTGACGTAACGAAGGGCCACATTGTTATTCCTTGTGGCCCTTCGTTACCTATTAACAGGTCAGTATATAGTTTTGAGCTCTGGGAACGTCGTTGCGATTTCGCCCTTTGGTAGTGCCGAAACGCCCATCGAGAACCTGTTTAACATTTCAGCATAAGAAGACCTGCCTAACAAGCATGCAACAAACCGAGCATAAGTCAGCATATTATTCTTACGCCCTACATCGCTGGTTATCGCTTTGCCAAGCGTTGTGTATTTTACATCTTCCTGCCAAGCAATAGCCTCCATGTACATCAGGAAAGCCTCGATTGGGATACCTGCATGATTCCCTACATTTTCTTTTAGGTAGTTCAATGCCGCTGCCGGTATCTTATAGACTATCTCATCGTCTTCTTCGACATGATCAACAAGGAAAGCATTCCGGATAAACAGACAGCCCAATAGTATCAGGCAGTCTTCTTTGTTTTCTTTTTTTAGATTTTCAACCAAACGAAAGACTGCGCGGAAACTTGCATCGTATTCACACTTTGTGTTTCCTTTGAAAATCGTGGGGGCCATGTCGTTGATATTTCTTCTTCCAGTGCGGTAGTATTCTTTACCGTACTTGCCAAAGCACACAGAATAAACACCTTCGGCATCTTCCCACACTTTAGTGAATATCATGTTTTCTTGCGGTTCGTCTCCCGGGAAAGCGATAGCCTTATCTATTAGAGCCTGCTTCTTGCGCAACTCCTGGGTTCGGAATCCGCCAACTCCTCTAACGGGAGTTATCGGGCTGTTGATAGCAACCGATGCTAATGCGTCTTGAAACGTAGTCATTTTACATTTATTAGGGTTATGAAATATTTATCGCTATTATTTTGACAATTCACTCTGCCACCACGTCCTTTGAAAGTAATATAGGCTGGGACAACTGCGAATTTACGAAAAATATTTGTCGAACTGACCTCCCTTTTTAAACAAAACAGCCCCGGCGGCGTTTCCGCGTGGGATACGGGAACGCCGCCGTGGCAGCTTATTATAGATTTATCCGTTTTTTATTCGTAGTCCATAGCCATGTAGTGCTGGTAGGGATGGTCGCATGCCGGACATTCTTTCGGGGGCTCGGTGCCGGTATATTCATAGCCGCACACGAGGCATTTCCATACGATGGGTTTGTCGCGTTTCCACACAGTGCCCTTCTCTACCTGGTCGAGATAGTGGAGGAAGCGGTTACGATGCCTTTCTTCGATTGTCGCGATGGCGCGGAAATGTTCGGCAATGTCGGCAAAGCCTTCTTTTTCGGCGGTGTCGGCGAACTGTAGATACATTTCGTAGCCCTCGACCTTTTCTTCGTTCGCTGCGATTTCGAGGTTCTCGGCAGTTGTGCCAATCACACCGGCATCGACATTGAGTTCGACCGGCAGGCTGCCACCTTCGAGGAACTTAAAGTACACCTTGGCATGGCGTAGCTCGTTGTCGGCGGTCTCGGTAAACACGTTTGCTATAGGGAAATACTCCTCTTTCGTAGCCTGGGCGGCATAGAACATGTAGCGGCTATATGCGGCCGATTCGGCCATGTAAGAGATTACCAGGTTCTTTTCGGTCTGGGTCCCTTTGATACTCTTTGAATTTTGGTTTTTAGTTGCCATGAGGGAAGTGTGTTATGTTTGTCAGTGTATAGATAACAAAGAGTCACAATCCTTTGTTCCTATTATGATGATTTTTTTGTAATTTTGTAGTCTGAAGGCCGGCCTAAACCGGCCTACCCGATAATTTATTGATTATGAAACGCGATATTCCCGTTCTGCTGCTAACGGGTTACTTAGGCAGCGGCAAGACTACTCTTCTCAACCGTATACTCACCAACGAACGCGGCATACGCTTCGCTGTTATCGTAAATGATATCGGCGAGGTCAACATCGATGCCTCGCTCATCCAGAAAGGAGGCATCGTCGGCGGCAAAGACTCCGGCGACCTCGTGGCCCTGCAAAACGGCTGCATCTGCTGCACGCTCAAGATGGACCTCATCGAGCAGCTATCCGAAATAGTTTCCACCCACAAATTCGACTATATCGTCATAGAGGCCAGCGGCATCTGCGAGCCCGCCCCAATCGCCCAGACTATCTGCTCTATCCCCTCGCTCGAAGCCAAATACAACCGCAACGGCGTGCCCGAGCTTGACTGCATCGTTACCGTCGTCGACGCACTGAGGATGAAGAGCGAGTTTGCATGTGGCGACGCCCTCACAAAAAAGGACATCGACGAAGAGGACATCGAAAACCTCGTTATCGAGCAAATCGAGTTCTGCAACATAGTTCTGCTCAACAAGATATCGGAAGTCTCCCCCGAAGAGGCCGGACGCATCCGCGCCATCATCCGCGCCCTCCAGCCCAAGGCACGCATCATCGACTGTGACTACTGCGACGTAGACCTGTCGGAACTGCTCAACACCGGCCTTTTCGACTTTGAAGACGTGGCTACTTCGGCCGCATGGGTGCAGGGCGTGGAAGAAGCCCCCACCGACGAACAAGAAGCCGAGGCTCGTGGCCATCACCATGAACATGAACACGACCATGAATATGGTGAACACAATGAACACGATGAACACGAGCATCATCACCATGACCATGAGCACCATCACCACCATCACGACGATGAGGGCGAAGCCGAGGAATACGGCATACAGACATTTGTCTACTACCGCCGCAAAGGCTTCGACATGAACAAGTTCGACTTCTTTGTCAACCGCCATTGGCCGTCGAACATCATCAGGGCCAAAGGCGTGGTTTACTTCAAGCACAACCCCGACATGTCGTACCTCTTCGAGCAGGCCGGCGTGCAGAAAAAACTCACCGAGGCCGGCTTTTGGTTTGCCAGCGCGCCCGAGGACGAGCTTGTGCAACTGATGCAGACCGAGCCAGGCCTCGCACGCGACTGGGACCCCGAGTACGGCGACCGCATGGTCAAGCTCGTCTTCATCGGCCAGAACCTTGACCGCGCCGCCATCACCGCCCACCTCGACGCCTGCCTGGCGTAAACAGGACAAGGACTAAAAGACCTAAGGATGACAAGATTTGCCGGGAGAAATCACACCCCCGTAAGCAAATATTGTCATCCTTTCTTTTTGCTTGATAAGTTGGGCACGTCCACCGACTTGTATTACTCAAATTTTTTGTATCTTTGTGGCAGACAAGTATACTGCCCTTATGGAGAAGAAAATCATCGAATGTGTGCCCAATTTTAGCGAGGGCCGCAACCTGGAGATTATCAAGAATATCACCGACGCCATCGAGTCGGTCGAAGGTGTTTCACTGCTCGACGTAGACCCCGGCGAGGCCACCAACCGCACCGTGGTCACCTTTGCCGGCGAGCCTGAAGCCGTGGCCGAGGCTGCCTTCCGTGGCATACGCAAAGCTGCCGAAATTATCGACATGAGCCACCACCACGGCGCACACCCGCGCATGGGTGCCACCGACGTGTGTCCCTTTGTACCGGTGAGCGGGGTGACGCTCGAGGAGTGCGCCGCGTTGGCACGCAAGCTCGGCGAGCGCGTTGCCGACGAACTCGAAATCCCCGTCTATGCCTACGAGGCAGCAGCCTTTACCCCGGCCCGCAAGAACCTTGCAGTATGCCGCAAGGGCGAGTACGAGGGCCTGGCCGCACGCATGGGCCTCGGCGACGGTGCCGACTTCGGCGACAGGCCCTTCGACGACAAGATGGCCCGCACAGGCGCTACGGCTATCGGCGCACGCGACTTCCTAATCGCAGTCAATTTCAACCTCAACACCACCTCGACACGCCGCGCCAATGCCATAGCCTTCGACGTGCGCGAGAAAGGGCGTCCGCTCCGCGAGGGCGGCAAGCTCACCGGCAAGCCCCTCAAGGATGCCGATGGCAAGCCACTGATGCAGCCCGGCACACTCAAAGGCACGAAGGCAATTGGTTGGTATATCGACGAATACGGCATCGCACAGGTATCGATGAACATCACCGACACCGCCGCCACGCCGCTCCACATAGCCTTCGACGAGGTTGCACACAAGGCCGACGCGCGCGGCATACGTGTGACAGGCACCGAAATAGTCGGCCTCGTGCCGCGCAAGGCCCTCGTCGATGCCGGCGAGTACTTCCTGCGTAAACAGCAGCGTTCGCTCGGCATACCCGACAGCGAGAAAATCCGCATCGCCATCAAGTCGATGGGCCTCGACGAGCTCAAACCCTTCGTGGTCGAAGAAAAGGTAGTCGAGGACGTGCTTGCAGCCCGTCAGCCCCATGCCAAGCAGCTTGTAGACCTCACCGCCAAAGCATTCGCCGAAACCACGGCCTCTGAGTCACCCGCACCCGGTGGCGGCTCTGTTGCAGCCTATATGGGTGCCCTCGGCGCAGCCCTCGCGACCATGGTAGCCAACCTGGCAGCACACAAGGCCGCATGGGATGACCGTTGGGAAGAGTTCAGCGACATGGCCGTGCGTGGCCAGAAGCACATGGACACGCTCCTTAACCTTGTCGACCGCGATACCGACGCCTTCAACGAAATCATGGCCGCATTCGGTATGCCCAAGGCCACCGATGCCGAGAAAGCCGCCCGTGCCCGGGCCATACACGATGCCACCGTCCATGCCGTAGAGGTTCCCTACGCCACCCTGCGCGAAGCCTTCGCCACCTTCGACGTGCTGCGCGACGTGGCCAACAACGGCAACCCGGCCTCGGCCAGCGACGCCGGCGTGGGTGCCCTTGCTGCCCGTGCCGCAGTACACGGTGCATACCTCAACATGAAAATCAACGCCGCCGACCTCAAGGACGACAGCGTGGCCGGCATAATGGCCGAAGCCGCACAAATGGCAGCACAGGCCGACGATGCCGAGAAAGAAATCATAGCCATAGTAAACGATAAAATAGCCTCTAAATAATGACCGTCGAAGAGTTTAAGAAATCCGTTGCCGAAGGCATCCCCACCACCCTGCCCCAGGCCAAGCCTTACAATCCCGAAGTCAACCACGCGCCCAAGCGTAAAAAAATACTTACCCCCGACGAGGAACGCCTCGCCCTGCGCAACGCCCTGCGCTACTTCCCGGCAGAGCTTCATGCCGCCCTCGCCCCCGAGTTTGCCGACGAGCTGCGCCGCTATGGCCGCATCTACATGTATCGCTACCGCCCCGACTACGACATGTATGCCCGTCCAATCGACCACTACCCGGCCCGTTCGCGCCAGGCTGCGGCAATTATGATGATGATACAGAACAACCTCGACCCTGCCGTGGCACAGCATCCTCACGAGCTGATTACCTACGGCGGCAACGGCGCGGTATTCCAGAACTGGGCACAGTACCGCCTGGTCATGAAGTATCTCAGCGAGATGACCGACGAGCAGACCCTGGTCATGTACTCGGGACACCCCCTGGGCTTGTTCCCCTCGTCGAAAGAGGCTCCGCGTGTAGTCGTTACCAACGGCATGGTCGTGCCCAACTACTCGAAGCCCGACGACTGGGAACGCTTCAACGCCATGGGCGTTAGCCAGTACGGCCAGATGACAGCCGGTTCATACATGTACATCGGTCCGCAGGGCATCGTCCACGGCACAACCATCACCGTGCTCAATGCCGGACGACGCCACAGCAAAGACGGCAAACTGGCCGGTATGCTCTTCGTCACCGCCGGCCTCGGCGGCATGTCGGGAGCACAGCCCAAGGCCGGTAACATCGCCGGTGTAATCAGCATCACCGCCGAAATCAATCCCAAGGCCGTTGAGAAACGCCACGCACAGGGCTGGGTCGACGAAGTATATACCGACCTCGACGAGCTCATGGCGCGTGTAGCAAAGGCTCATGAGGCCAAGGAAACGGTTTCATTAGCCTACCAGGGCAATGTTGTAGACCTGTGGGAGCGACTGGCCAAGGACGATGTAAAGGTCGAGCTCGGCAGCGACCAGACCTCGCTCCACAACCCCTGGGCCGGTGGCTACTATCCCGTGGGCATGTCGTTCGAAGAGTCAAAGGTCATGATGGCCGAGGACCCCGAGGAGTTCAAGCGCCGTGTACAGGAGTCGCTGCGCCGCCAGGTGGCAGCCATCAACAAGCTCACCGCCAAGGGCATGTACTTCTTCGACTATGGCAACGCCTTCTTGCTCGAAAGCTCACGTGCCGGTGCCGACGTGCTCAATAGCGACGGCACCTTCCGCTACCCCTCTTACGTGCAGGATATCATGGGCCCGCTGTTCTTCGACTACGGTTTCGGCCCCTTCCGCTGGGTCGTGACGTCGGGTAAGCCCGAAGACCTCGCCGTGACCGACCGTCTCGCCACCGAAGTCCTCGAAGACATACGCCGCACCGCCCCCGACGACATCATCGGCCAGCTCGACGACAACATACACTGGATACGCGAGGCCGGCCGCAACCACCTCGTCGTAGGTTCGCAAGCCCGCATCCTCTATGCCGATGCCGAGGGCCGCACACGCATAGCCTTGGCATTCAACGACGCCATCGCCCGTGGCGAAATATCGGCTCCCGTAGTCCTTGGCCGCGACCACCACGACGTGAGCGGCACCGACTCGCCTTTCCGCGAGACCTCGAACATCTACGATGGCTCACGCTACTGCGCCGACATGGCCGTGCAGAACGTGATTGGCGACTCCTTCCGTGGCGCCACATGGGTATCGCTGCACAACGGCGGCGGTGTAGGCTGGGGCGAAGTTATCAACGGCGGCTTCGGCATGGTAATCGACGGCACCCCCGAGGCTGCCCGGCGCATACGCTCGATGCTGCTCTGGGATGTAAACAACGGCATCGCCCGCCGCTCGTGGGCCCGCAACAAGGGAGCTGTCGACGCCATAAAGCGCGAGATGGAACGCACCCCCGGCCTTTGCGTCACACTCCCCAACTTCGTTGATGACTCAATCATTAATTCAACTTTCGAGACCGAAAATTGAAGGTTAAAGAACCACATATCCCCGTAGGTCGCCACATTCCGTAATGTCGCTAACTTAACGGCGAAAATCGTTTTATCGGTAGGGACGCGCCATGGCGCGTCCATGCATCAAAGACATTTATTATTGGTTATCAGAGAGATAGATTCGCCCTCCCGGTCGCGGCATGCCGCGACCCTACAAGAGGACGTATGGAGAAATCATCAACTCCTCAAACATTAAACTATAAAGAGACAATGCAATATATAGCCCCTAATCCCATAAGCTGCGAACAGGCCTACGATACCGTGGCCCATTATGAAAAAGTAGCCCTCTCCGAGGAGTCGGAGCAGCGCGTGGCCGCCTGCCGCAAGTTCCTCGACGACAAGATTGCCGAAATCGACCGTCCACTCTACGGCATCACGACAGGTTTCGGCTCGTTGTGCGACATCACAATTTCGCCCGACGACCTCGAAAAGCTGCAGTGCAACCTGATGATGAGCCACGCCTGCGGCGTGGGCGAACGTGTGCCCAACGACATCGTAAGGCTCATGCTCCTGCTCAAAGCCCGTTCGCTAAGCTACGGCAACTCAGGCGTACAGGTCGAGACCGTGCAACGCCTCATCGACTTCTACAACGAGGGCGTTACCCCCATCGTCTACAACCAGGGGTCGCTTGGCGCATCGGGCGACCTGGCACCATTGGCCCACCTCTGCCTGCCGCTTATCGGCATGGGGGCCGTAGAATATAACGGCCAGACGCGCCCTGCCGCCGACGTGCTCGACGAACTCGGCTGGAAGCCCCTGCACATGAAGTCGAAAGAGGGCCTCGCCCTGCTCAACGGCACACAGTTCATGTCGGCTCACGGCGTATGGGCCGTGACCCGTGCCCGCCGCCTGGTCGACCTTGCCAACCTCGTGGCCGCGATGAGCCTCGATGCCTTCGACGGCCGCATCGAACCCTTCGGTGCCGAGGTCAACGAGGTGCGCAACCATGCCGGGCAAATCCACGTCGCCGCCAAAATCCGCGACCTGCTCAATGGCAGCGAAATCATCGCACAGCCCAAGAAGCACGTGCAGGACCCCTACTCGTTCCGCTGCATACCGCAGGTTCACGGTGCTGTCTACGACGCTATTGACTTCGTAGAGGCGCGTCTGCAAGAGGAAATCAACGCCCCGACCGACAATCCCACCATCTTCCCCGACGACGATATCATCGTATCGGCCGGCAACTTCCACGGCGAACCCATCGCCATGCCCATGGACTACCTCGCCCTGGCACTCACCGAGCTGTCGAATATCTCGGAGCGCCGTATCTACAAGCTCATCGGCGGCACACGCGGTCTGCCCTCGTTCCTCGTTGCCAAACCGGGCCTCAACAGCGGCTTTATGATTACGCAGTACACCGCCGCGTCAATCGTAAACCAGAGCAAGGGCCTCTGCTGGCCCACGAGCTGCGACAGCATACCCTCGTCGCAGGGCCAGGAAGACCACGTGTCGATGGGCGCCAACTCGGCCACGAAACTCATCCGCGTGCTCGACAATACCATGCGCGTGCTCGGCATCGAGCTTATGGTTGCCGCCCAGGCTCTCGAGTTCCGCCGTCCGCTCAAATCGTCGCCCGTTGTCGAAGAGTTCTTCAAGGCATACCGCCTCGCCGTGCCCTTTGTCGACACAGACACCTTCATGTCGCCCCATCTCAACAAATCTATCGACTATATCAACGCATGTATATCGTAAACATAGCGACTCTCCACGGCATCGTACCGGGCCATGTAGACCGTCTTCGCGGCGGCGACATGGCCACGGGCATGGAGAGCATCGCCGACGCCTGGCTGCGTTATGAAGATGGCGTGATTACCGGCTTTGGCAACATGACAGACTTCCCCGGCGGGGACGACGAGGTTATCGATGCCGACGGCGGCATGGTGCTCCCGGCCTTTTGCGACTCGCACACGCATATCATCTATGCCGGCAGCCGCCAGGGCGAGTTCGTCGACAAAATACGCGGCCTCAGCTACGAGGAAGTGGCGCGGCGTGGCGGTGGCATACTCAACTCCGCCGACGTCCTTGCCCACACATCCGAGGCCGAGCTATATGAGTCGGCCAGGACCCGCGCCCTCGACATGATGGCAAAGGGTACGGCAGCATTCGAGGTCAAGACAGGCTACGGGCTCAACACCGAGGCCGAACTGAAGATGCTGCGCATTGCCGCACGCCTTCGCGACGAGCTGCCCGGACGTGTCAAAATCACATTCCTCGGCGCACATGCCGTGTCGCGCGACTACAAGGGACGTCAGGGCGAATATGTCGACATGGTAATCAACGAAATGCTCCCTGCAATCGCCGGTGAGGGCATAGCTGAATATGTCGATGTGTTCTGTGACACCGGCTTCTTCACCCCCGAAGAGACAGGGCGCATCGTCGAGGCCGGCGCACGCTATGGCATGAAGCCCAAAATACATGCCAACGAACTTGGCAATTCAGGCGGCGTACAGGTCGGCATCGCCCACGGGGCCTTGTCGGTCGACCACCTCGAGCAGGCCGGTGACGAGGAAATCCGCCTCCTGGCCGCCTCCGACACTGTAGCCACCATGCTCCCCGGGGCATCGTTTTTCAGCCGTCTGCCCTACGGTCCGGTCCGCAAGGCTATCGATGCCGGCTGCACCGTGGCCCTCGCCAGCGACTACAACCCGGGCTCGTCGCCGTCGGGCGACATGCGCTTCGTATGGGCCCTCGGCTGCATACAGCAGCGCCTCCTGCCCGCCGAAGCCCTCGCCGCCGTCACCATCAACGGCGCAGCAGCCATGGGCCTTGGCGACAAATGCGGCTCCATAGCCATTGGCCGCGACGCCTCGCTAATCATCACGCGCCGACTCCCCGACCTCGACTACATACCCTACGCCTACACCGAGCCATGGATTAACAGGGTAATAGTCAGAGGGGTCTGACAGGTTCGACGTGTCAGACAAGTCCGACTTGTCCGACCAAGCCGGCTACTACAGCTTATACACTTCCGAGCCGGCGAGTAGGAAGCAGCCGGTGCCGTAGTCATCGAAGTCGGGCTCGGAGTCGTAGGTCACCGGCTGGCCGTCTTTTGGCTCTTTGCCCGTGCCCTGCACGTAGCCCAGAAATCCGTCGGGATGCACAGCGTCGCCGACCATGGCGTTCCAAGCCTTGGTGACTACGGGCAGATATTTATCGCGGTCGAGGATGCCCTTGTTGATGCCCCACGCCATGCCGTAGACAAAGAGTGCCGTGCCGGTCAGCTCCTTGCCGCCGTAGTTGCCCTCGTCGTGCAGGCTTACATTCCAGAAGCCGTCGGGCCTCTGGCACTTCACGGCGGCATCGCACATGGCCTTGAGGTCGGCGATATAGGCACTGCGGTGTGGGTCGTCGGGGGCTATTTCGTCGAGCACGCGCACCAGGGCGGCGACCACCCAGCCGTTGCCTCGCGACCAATAGCAGTTCTTACCGTTAGGCTCCTTGTAGGGCGGCACGAAATCCTTGTCGCGCCACCACAGGCCCTCTTTCTCGTTGAAAAGACCGCCGGCAAGGGTGTTTCGGGTCCAGCTATACATCTCCCATGCCTTGTCGTTGTAGCGTTGGTCGCCGGTAATGGCACTCATCTTGGCCAGCAGGGGCATACCCATCTGTATGGCGTCAATCCACGTCCAGTCGTCGACCTGGGGTGTGTTGACAAGCATGTTCATACACGCCTTTGTCTTGGTGAGCATCTTTGGCTCGGGAGTCAGGCGGTAGAGGTCGGCATAGGTCTGTCCGCAGCAATAGTTGTCGGCATTACGGGTTGTCGTGCGGTCGCGGCGCATACCCCATTTGAAGCCCTCGCCCCACCGGTAGGTATAGTCGTAGTAGCGGTTGGCAGGGTATATGGAGTAGAGGGCCATCAGCCCCTCGAAGTAGACCGCACGTGTCCAGATATTGGCCTCATAGACCTTCTCGCGAGAATAATAGGGAATACTCAGCAGAGGGTCGGGATGTTTGTCAAGATAGTGGTCGTTGACCTTGATAAGCGTCTTTAATATTTCGTGGCGCGGTGGCAATGCCTCGGCCCCGTATGAGGGCAAGGCAAGGAGCATGGCTATGACGGTGAGTATTAGTTTTTCCATGGGTCTACGGTTATTTCGAGATTGTGAGAGGTGTCAGTATCACGCGAGAGTTGAGTCCCGACGGTAACGTCGGCCAGTCTCCGAAGTACAGGTGTCTGCCGCCGGCAACCGACATGATGTTGGCGTCCTTGAATATGCGCCACTCTACTCCGCGCCGCTCGTAATCGGCTATCCGGTTGGCCGGCAGGTTGGTCACGTCGATTTCGAGATGGTTGACCCCGGGCTTGAGGTAACGCCCCACGCGGATAGTAAAGGGCACGCTCCACAGCTTTCCTACAGCCATGCCGTTGATTTTTACGTCGGCACTCTCGCGCACATCGCCGAGGTCGAGGAGCCAGTCGTCGGCTGCCGACGGGTTGTCGAGGGTAAAATCTACCGAGTACCGCCCTGTGCCGACATTGACCTTTGCCACGCTGTCGGGCAGGGCGCACCACTGCGTGAGGGTGTAGGTGGCAAATACGCCGTCGATGGCAGGTTCGCTCTCGGGGAAAGATATAGACCAACCTCGGTTGATTTCGACAGGTTCGCCCTTGGCCTCGACGTAAGGCCAGGGGGTGAAATCTACCGGCTCGGCAAAGGTTTTGAGCAGCAGCGACTGCCCCGGGGCAAGTTGCAGCCGAACAAGTGAACCACACTGTCCACTTTGTCCATCTTGTCCACACTGTCCACACTGTCCATCTTGTCCATCTTGACCGAGCCGGGCCATGCCGCGTTCACCCGTCAGGGGGTCGAAGAGCTCGACGGCGGCGGCAGGGTCTTTGAGACGTACCCAGCCGTCGAGCGGTCGGTCATTTAGCAGGGTTATGAAGTAGTTGTGCCCCCCGGCCTCGTTGGGTCGGCGTATGATTGACAGGCCATGGTCGGTGCGCATACTCTCGGGCACCACGCCGGTAAGTCGCAGTGCCCCGGCATAGTCTTGCGCAGTGATGATGCGCCCCTTGCCGTAGGGCGTGAGCGTGGCCTCGGGACCGACCAAGGGCAGCTCTGAGGCAAGTTTTGCAAACTCTTCGCGACGCTTATCGAGGTCTGACAGCCCCGGGACATCCGAAGGCGTTTGACCGATGAAAACCAAGGTCGCACCGTTCCCGGCGAGGTCGAGCAGCCTGCGAAGCGTATTGATTGGCATTATCCGCACCGGGGGCACTATTATGGCGCCGTAGCCTGCGCCACCCTCAGCGTTGACAGTGCCGTCTTGACCAACAGCCACGCGATTGAGCAGCGCGTCGGAAATATAGTCGCAATCGTAACCGGCATCGAGGATTTCGTGCACGGCATGCTGTATGTCTGGCATCCGTTCGCCAAGACGGTGGATATCAAACATCAACAACGGCCGGCCGCCTATTCGCTGCCACAGGTCGTCGACGGGGAAATAGAGCAGGAAGTCATTGTCGGGCACCCCTGCCGAAAGGAAGGTCTGGCACCGTGTGATATAGCTGAAAAGTGCGTCGGCATCACGCCAGATGCTGTTGGTGGGCGACATGTTGACGGAGGCATAGAACATCCAGCCGGGAAATCCTACCCCCTTGGGCGAATAGGGCGCACCGTGGAAATACACGTGGTTCACGCCCGAGCAGAACATCTGGTCGAGTTCGGGCTTGCAGAGCGAGAGCGTGGTGCGGAAATGTTCGGTCAGCCACGTAAGGGCTTCGGCCGATGTGTGTTTCTTGCCTGTAAGGTGCGCTGCCGACGAGGCAAATTTCAGCACGGCCGGGTCGGCATCGCTGCGGCGGCTCGGGCCGTCCTGATTGAGACCGGGAATGTTGAATTTGCTTTGGCCGAACGACTCGCACTCGGGTATGTCGACGGCGGCATAAAGGTCGATGATGTTGGCCGGCGAACCATGGCTCTGGTTGCGTATGCGTGCGCCATGCGCGTGGGCGTATGCCCCCCATACGTCGGTGAAATTCTCGCGCAACATACGGTCGAGGGTATAGCGATAGTCGCGTATCACCCTCGAGCGCAGCTCGTTATGGATTTGAGCGTCAAGAAATTCGGGGATATATAGCTCGAGCCTGTAGCCGTGGTCGCGGTAGAACTCGTCGAGGATATTGTCGGCCCAGTCGGAACCGTAGACCTCGTATGAATCGTTGAAGAAGGTATTTGGCACCTTGCACCCCGACTTGCTGAAGGCGCTGTCGAAACGTGCGAGGTAGTGCCTTACGGCGATGCTGTCGTAGTGGTTCAGCACAAGGCCCTCGCCGCCCGGCGCGGCGCGTTTGACCTTTTGGAAAGTGCGGCCTGAGAAGATGGCGTAGACCGTCCAGTCGCCTTTAGCCTTGGGGGCCTTCCAGTTGAGAACGGTATCGCGGCCGACATGGCGCGTGATGTCGACGCGCTTGTCGCCGTTGACGGCAACGACAGCCTGAAGCGTCGCCACAGTCCGCTGCATGGAGTCCCGGGTCACGATTTTGGCCGTGAGTTTATGCCCGGGGGCAGCCGTCCATGTCTCTACCACTTGTTTGCGTGCGCTGTGGCGAGTACCTACACCCGGGCCTCCGAAAGGCCAGCCGGTGCCGTTGTTCATATCGATTTGCAGCCCGAGGCGGTCGCCTTCGGCTATGGTATGGCCGAGCATGTCCATCCATTTCGGCGACAGGAAGTCTATGTCGTTGGCCTCGTTGCCCCTGACACCGTAAATCGGTGTGATTTCCACGCCGCCGAGACCCTTGCGGGCAAATTCTTCGAGATTGTATGTAAGCCCAACGCTATCGACAGCACTGCCATGCCACCACCAGCGTACAAACGGCCGGTTTTCGACCGTCGGCGGGTACCAGTCGTGCAAACCATCTTCCGCACTGACGCACAGGTGACAAATCACCATCGCCAGACATGCAAAAAACGATTTGCAGACCAGGGCCGTCCTCATCGTTACTGACGGGCCTTGAAGGCTGCGGCGTAGGCACGCATTTGCTTGAGCATGGCCACAAGGCCGTTGCTGCGCGTAGGCGACAGGTGTTCCGCCAAGCCTATGTCGTTGATAAAATGCAGGTCGGCACCAAGGATTTCGTCGGGGGTATGGCCCGACAGTACGTCGACGAGCATCGAGATGATGCCCTTCACTATTATGGCGTCGGAGTCGGCCTTGTATTCCACCTTGCCGTCGGGAGTCATTTCGGCGTCGAGCCACACACGGCTCTGGCAGCCTTCAATCAGGCGGTCGGGGGTTTTGAGATTGTCGGGGAGGGCCGGCAGGTTATTGCCCATGTCGATTATACAGGCATAGCGGTCCATCCAGTCGTCGATGTCGCTAAACTCGTCAATCAGTTCCTGCTCTTTTTGTTCGATTGTCATTCGTATTGTTTCTCTTTATACACAACATTTAGCACTGTCTCGCCCACGGCTTTGAGTGTGCCCTTGTCTATCCCGTCGAGATTGTCGTCGAGGGTATGCCACGTGGGCGGAAACGAGCTGGTCTCTACATTGAGGGTCTCGATAATATCGGTCGTGGGTATGCCGGCACGTGTGATGAAGATATGGTCATCGGTCACGGCTCCGCCGACAGTGCGTATAAATTTGTCGCTGTGGCCAAGCTTTTGGGCCTCGCTCCAGACCTTGATAGTAGGCTTGGGGGCATTGGCCTGCGAAAAATACTCGTAATGGAACCGGGCATTGCGGCCTCCGACCATGTCGAGCAGTATGCCGTAGACCGGCAGATTGTCGGGGTGGTAGGGGGGCATGCCGCTATTAACCCAGTACTGCGAACCGAGGCACCAGGTATCCTCGCGCGGGTCGAAAGCCGAACTGTCGCCGTAGTCCTCGGCATCGACAAACATCAGGTCGACACCAACATTGGGGTTCTTCTGAGCGAGATTGCGGGCGATTTCAAGCAGCACGGCCACACCCGACGCTCCGTCGTTGGCACCGTCAATCGGACGGTGCCGCTCGTCGAGTTTGTCGTCTTTATCGGCCCACGGGCGGGTGTCCCAGTGCGCGATAAGCAGTATCCGGCGCGAGGTAGTGATATTATATCCACCGATGATATTCGTGATTGGCAGCTTGTCGCCATTAAAGGCCGTAACCACGCCGTCCTGTATCATCACCGAGTCGGCACCGTAAGCCTTAAGGCGGTCGATGATAAACTGACGGCAGGCACGATGCCCCTCGCTTCCGGGCACACGGGGGCCGAAAGCTACTTGTCGGGCAACAAAGTCATAGGCGCTGTCGGCATCGAACTTGCCCAGGAGCAAGTCTGAGGGGTTCGGCTGCGTCTCTGCCGCTGCCTGGCCTGAGGGTTTGTTACGGCCGCAGGCTACGGCTATAGCACAAACAGCGAGTGCTACGGCGAAAATGACAGTCCATTTTTTCATTGCAACACATTTTTATGACGGCAAAGTTACAAAAAAGACACAAACCCACCAAATTTTCCGACAGTTAGAGTAAAACGCCCCCAATTTTATATATACTTTGCAGTAACAATAGGAGCTTGAATCTCCGAGGCAAGCCATACAGGGCACGGTAGGAGAGGGTGTGTCAAAAAGGATAATTTATAAGAGTCCTCGGAGAGGACAATGCCATGGTCCCCACGATTATTCGTGGGGTAGTCGTGGAATCAATACAATAATAATCCTCGGAGAGGATGCAATCGGCTGGGAATATGCCGTTTGCGACCTCTCCGAGGTCTTTTGTCTTAGAGATTTCAGTCAGTCCCCACCAATATTAAAAATACCTTTTCCTCGTCAATGGCTCGTCTCGGAGAGCCGAGCTCCTACCGCCTTTTGCACCTTATGTATTTTCGTTCTAACATGTCTATTGTATACCCCATACAAATACAGCCCGGGGGATGCCCGGGCTGCGTGATGAAGTAGAAAGGGGGATGATTATTCTTTTACGCGCTCAAGATACGAACCGTCGCGGGTATCGATGCGAATCTTGTCGCCGATGTTGCAGAAGAGGGGCACACGCACCTCGGCACCGGTCTCGACTGTGGCGGGCTTGAGGGTGTTGGTGGCGGTATCACCCTTGATGCCGGGCTCGGTATAGGTAATCTCGAGCACGGTCTTGACGGGCATCTCGGCATAGAGCACCGTGTCGGTAGAAGCATCGCTAACAACCTCGACCATGTCGCCCTCTTTCATAAAGGCGCTGCCGGTAACGAGCTCCTTGCTGATAGGAATTTGCTCGTAGGTCTCCTGGTTCATGAAGATATCATCGCCGCCGTCGGCATAGAGATACTGATAGGGGCGACGCTCCACGCGCACGTCTTCGAGCTTCTCGCCGATGTTGAAGCGGCGCTCAAGCACGCGGCCGTCTACCACGTTCTTCAGTTTGGTGCGCATAAATGTATTGCCTTTGCCGGGCTTTACGTGAAGGAACTCCACGCAGAAGTACAGGCTACCGTCCATACGGATGCAGGTGCCGTTCTTGATGTCTTGTGCGTTAATCATATATGTGTTGTTGTGATATAATCGGTTTGAGAGTGCAAAATTACGAAATTCCCCCATAACTGACAAATTTTTAACGCAACACCACCCAACAATCAGCCCAAAATCATTTAGAATTTAGTGTGGCAAATTCCAATTTTGCGATGCACCCTCTATGCGACTCAAATCATGAACTATATTGCCGCCGACAGGTGGGTATTGTGCCGAGCTCACGACAAATTGATTAAGCATCCATTCGCCTCCTATTTTCTTAAATGCAAATATCACGCCCCAGTTCATAGTTTCGGGTTGAACCACAAGCTCAGCATAGTCTTTATTCATAATATAGAATTGCTCTATAAACCCTGGCTTGTTTTTATCTTGCAAAACCTTATCTATCATTTCTGCCAGTTGGTCTTTAGGCCAAACGTAAGATAAATCATCGGGGGCATTCTGTGTAATATAGTTCTTTCCAGTGACGGTGGCAGCAAAATGCTGTTTTCGAAAAGACGCCGAATCAGTGAAATTATTCAAGAACTCTATTGTGCCATACTTGTTATCTGTCAGTTCAAGGTCTTTATTCGGTAACATGTACATGAATTGTGCAAGCTCATAATCCGAGTTAACCTTCGTAAAACTCATGGCATAAGACCACGACATGTCTACCGCCGCGATAGCATAAACCATGTTATTTCCATAAACCTGGATGCCTTCAGTTATCGAATCCGTTGCAGGCAGTCTCTTTAGATTTGCAAGATACCCCACTAACGAATCTGCTGTAGCACCAGCCTGCTGTTCATATTCGTAGGCGTTTGCCAATAGCTTGTAGACCGAAAATCCTTCACCGATATGACTTCTGCAGAACTCGTCATCCTGCAGAAACTTTTTAAGAAATGACACATACGATTCTGCACCTTGTGCGTTTGTCGCAAATGCTGTAGAACTCACGTCGGCACGCGACTTAGAGTTGCAGGCGAATAAGATAACATTTACTCAAAGTTATTATTACTATAGGAAATCTCCTTTTGAAAACGTAAAAAAATTTCTTTGTCTCTTTCGTATTCAAAGTCAGGACATTCTGAGTACTCTATTACAAGGTACCCTTCAAGCAAATTTCTTATGTCTATACCACGGCTCTTTCATTTAAAACTAAATAAATGACATAACTACCCTTACCCGGTTCATTGAGAATCGGGTAATTTTTTCGGGGTTGAGTGTCAGCAACTTATTGTTATATCAAAATCCGTTTTTTTTCATTTTTGACTCAGGAACCGCAAAAGTCTGGTAAAGCTCATGGACACATGCCTCATCAGTTCCGCCACGCCCCTGTTTTTGTCGGTACGCTTTTTACGCAGCCCTCTCCATATTGAAAATACGGAGAGAACTATTCTTTGAATGGTGTCGAGGTTCCTGGCGCCCCTTGGTGACTTGCGCTTGATGCCGTCCTGCCGCAGGTTGACGTCGAGCCCCCAGTGCATGCTCTCTATTGACCAGTGGCTGCGCACAAAGTCTCCCAGGGCCGGGGTGTCGACCGGCAAGCTGCTGACATACAGCCGCTTTTCCGACGTGCGCACACC
>CEAR01047172.1_pt1 | contig 22919 bp, 22 predicted proteins | sample 557461 | NCBI WGS metagenome assembly CEAR01 (sample SAMEA3182075, study PRJEB8094) | gut metagenome | biome: human; feature: gut; material: Stool; isolation source: human stools | place: Canada | collected 2012-03-14
AAAATGCTGATATATTAGAAAATGGTGAATTAGGAGGGAAATGAAAATGAAAAAAAATCTTGAACTTATTTTATTAATAATTAACTGGGTAATTGTTGCAATACAGGCATTTACTATATTTTTATATGGAAATAGCATAGGGCTGTTTATCATTATGCTGCTTGCATTAATAGCTCAAGTATTTAGTGTTTATGACAATAGAAAAAAATAATTATTAGATAGGATAAAATATATGAGCAAAATAATATATGTGTTAATTGCAATACTAATTTATATGATTATTAATTTATTTATAGTAATAAAGAAAAATACAAAAATTTTACATTTTGCTGGTTCTATTTTGTTTTTACAAGTTTTTTTATTGTCGGTTGTTAATTCACATTTCATTACATTGAGTGAGTATTCTGTATGTGAATATATATTTTTATTTTGTATGACCATATATGCAATTTTAGTTTATTTTTTAGAAAACAAAAAAAGATGAAAAAATTCCCGAACTTTATTATAATATGTATAAAGTATCTATATGTATCACTGATACATACTGGTACACAATTCAATTATATAAACGGAGATTACATAAAATGAAACGATTTACCGCAATATTACTTACAGGCATGATGATATTTACCCTTGCATCATGCGGCAAAAAAGCACAGGATACACCGACAGAGCCTGAAACAGAGACACAGGCTGCAGAGAAGGTTGAGATGCCTACGGAAACAGAAGCTGTGACAGAGGTGGTAACAGAGGCCACAAAAGAAACACAGCAGACAGAAGCGCAGCAGGAAGAACAGACTGCCGAACAGCCGGACGAGGAGCAGAACAATTCAGGTGATAATAATTCCTCTTATCAGTATGTAGAAAGAGCATCCTATGAGAATGGAGAATCAGTATCACTAAATCCTTCATGGCAGTATGCAGACCATTCAGCGATAAATTCAGGCTGTGCGGTCATGTACAAGGCTACAGCAAACCGCAAAAACATAGTAGTAGGTGTCAATGCCGGACACGGTACAAGCGGAGGAACTTCGGTGAAGACACTTTGTCATCCGGACGGCTCGGCAAAGACCACAGGTGGTACAACAGGCGCTGGCGCAACAAAAGCAGTAGCAGTTTCAGGGGGTATGTCCTTTAATGATGGTACACCGGAGAGCTCTGTCACACTCCGTATGGCGCAGATATTAAAGGACAAGCTGCTTGCGGCAGGCTATGATGTGCTTATGGTAAGAGACGGAAGCGATGTACAGCTTGACAATGTGGCACGTACTGTCATCTGCAATAATGCGGCAGACTGTCATATTGCTCTGCACTGGGATGGCGACGGACTAAGCTACGATAAGGGCTGCTTTTACATATCAGTGCCGGGAGGCATAAAGGGAATGGAGCCGGTTGCATCACACTGGCAGCAGCATGATGCACTTGGGGCAAGCCTGATAGACGGACTGCGCGCTCATGGAGCAAAGATAAACGGTAATGGCTCTATGGCAATAGACCTGACACAGACCTCATACAGCACGGTACCATCAGTGGATGTAGAGCTTGGCAACGCATGCTCTGACCACAGCGATGCCACACTTGAAAATCTGGCAGACGGACTGGTGCAGGGAGTCGAGGGATATTTCTAGAATATAAAAAGTTACTGTTGTTTTTTTGTGTGTATTGGCACTAAACTAAAGTTTGCAAAAACAACTGAATAGCGGATTCAAATGAATAGGACGCATAGTGAGATAAATGCGTCCGGTATGATTTTGTCAGTATAGAGGTGTTATTATAGAAGTGGTACAATGGATAGAGAAAGGGAATATTATGACAGACAACAAATCCGGGGAGATACTCATAATAGAGGATGACAAGGACATTAATGATCTGCTTGCGACAGCGCTCTCAAAAGCCGGATATAGAACAAGACAGGCATGGTCAGGCACAGAAGGAGAGCTTTTGCTTAAGCTGGACAGGGAAGCTTATGCGCTTGTGCTATTGGATCTGATGCTTCCGGGGCTTTCAGGGGAGGAGCTTCTGGCACGGATAAGGCAGATGGATGCGTCACTTCCGGTGATAATCATTACGGCAAAGGATGAGCTGGATGAGAAAATCAATCTGCTCGTGGCAGGCGCTGATGATTACATCACAAAGCCGTTTGAGATAAAGGAGGTCGTTGCCAGAGTGGCTGTGCAGCTGCGTCATGCGGTGGCAGATGTGCCTTCAAAGTCGGGCAAGGCAGGAGAAAACCAGACAAAAGCAGAAAATGATACAGGACAGGGAGATACTGCAAATACATACATAGCGGGACCTGTTAAAATAGAGCACAGACAGCTTGTGCTCGATCGGATTTCAAGACAGCTTTATGTAGCTGATAATGCTGTTGACGGCATCACAAAGCAGGAGTTTGCCATACTCGAGCTTCTCATGGCGCATCCCAGACAGGTGTTTGCCAAGGAGGACATATTTGAATATGCCTGGGATGAGCCGTACATGGGCGAGACAAAGACTCTTGATGTGCACATCAGCAATATCAGAAAGAAGATAAAAAAGCTGACCGATGACGAGTACATAGAGACAGTGTGGGGCATAGGCTACAAAATGAAAGAGTAAAGGTAAACAAGCTTTACTCTTTTTTTACTTTTTGTTAGCGATGTATTAGGATTTTACATTTATATTATGATTAAAGGGTTGCTAAGGAATAAAAGAAAAGGAGATTTGATTGTGAGTGAAATATTATTGCAGACAAAGGCACTGACCAAGCAGTATGGGCACCAGAAGGCAGTTGACAATGTGGATATCCACATAAAAAAGGGTGCAATCTATGGATTTATCGGCAGAAACGGTGCCGGCAAGACTACCTGTATGAGAATGATCGGCGGTCTGGCAAAGCCGACAAGCGGAGAAATATCTATGTTTGGATACACAGGAAAGGATTTGTCGAAGGTACGCTCAAGAGTGGGATGCCTGATTGAGGCACCGGGTGTATATCCCAACATGACGGCAAAGGAAAATATCGAGATGAAGTGCCGTCTCTTCGGCATCAGTAAAAAGGGCTATGCAGAGGGCATACTTGATAAGGTAGGTCTGTTAAATGTGGGAAAGAAAAAGACAAAGAATTTTTCCCTTGGTATGAAGCAGAGGCTTGGAATCGGCATGGCGCTGGTTGGAGAGCCTGACCTTTTAGTGCTTGATGAGCCTATCAACGGACTTGATCCACAGGGAATTGCAGAGGTGCGTGATACGATTCAGAATCTGTGTGCACAGCAGGATATGACTGTGTTTATTTCAAGCCATATATTGGAGGAGCTTTCAAAGCTTGCCACAGACTACGGCATTATAAATAATGGAGCCCTGCTTCAGGAAATTACCAGAGAGGAGCTGCTTTCCAAGTGCAGTGAGAAGATTACACTGACAGTGGACAATCCAAATAAAGCAGTGCCTGTGCTCGATAAGATGGGCTTTGTGCACTACATGATAGTGGACAAAAATCATATAGATGTCTATGAGCGTCTGAATGATAGCGCCGCCTTAAATACAGCGCTGGTCACAGCAGGAGTTTCGGTGGCACAGCTAGCGGTCACAGGAATGGAGCTTGAGACATATTTCCTTAGTATCACAGGAGGTGCGACAAATGTTTAATGCGGTAAGAATGGATATTTACAGACTGATACATACAAAGTCAGCTTATGTTATGTTGATAATTGCTATGGCGCTTGCAATCGCTACGAGCGGTATGACAGCTCTTATCAGAAGCATGGCGGCAGACAGCATCGTTGAAACAAATGAACAGGTCAACATGGTAAGTGAGTCAGACAGTGAGATAACAGGTGAATACGATACAGCATCAGCGGAAGCGTCGAATGGACCAACGGCAACAGTTGGGCTTGAGGTGGACGATTCCGACATGTCAGATGAGATACCGACCATAGCAGATATGGTTGAAAGCGATATAGCGGGGCTTGACCTGGCTCTTTTACTTGCTATATTTACGGTGCTCTTTTCAACGGCTGACCTAAACAGTGGCTATATAAAGAGCGTAGGCGGACAGGTGAAGTGCCGTGGAGTGCTGCTGTTTTCAAAGATGATAGCGCTTTCGGTATTTACCTTTGTGGCCATGGCACTTGATGTGATCGTCCAGTGTATTGCGACACCGCTGTTTTTACATGGAGCAGAATTCGGAGATGCAGCAGACTTCTTTAAGATGCTTGGCAGCCAGTATGTGGTCACACTTTTGTTTGTATATTTTGTCATGGCAATGGCAATCATTATAAAAAACAATGTAATCAGCATGATTATCGCTGTATGTATGTGTACAGGTATCTTTACATTGATTTTCAGCGGAATTAATATACTTATTGAAAAAATCGGAGTAAAGAACTTTGATATAAATGATTACCTTATAGTCAACAAGATTTCTGAGCTTGATCTGAGTGCATCTGTAAAGACCGTAGGTGGTGCATTTGCGGTAGCTGCTGTGTGGGCGGTAGTGTCATTGATTGCAGTGTATGGTGTGTTTAAACGCAGGGATATATAATGATTAAAGGGTCAAAAGGTATCATAATGATTTAAATGAGGAATAAAACATGATTTGGAAAATACTGACTGTAATACTTGCAGTTTCGGTAGCTGTCTTAATAGCTGTGCTCGTAAAAATAAGGGCACAGCTTCGTGACATTAATGAACAGCTTGATTTTTTATGCGAAAAGGATACAAATATGCTCCTTTTAACCGATACCAACATGGCTGATATCGGAAGGCTTAAGGAGCGCATAAACAGATTTTTAGAGCAATGGCACAGGCAGCGTGAGGCGGCGGCAAAAAAGGAGCAGATGATATCTGACACGTACACAAACCTGTCGCACGATATCCGCACTCCGCTTACCTCGCTGGACGGCTATTTTCAGCTGCTTAGGGATGAGACTGACAAGAGCGCGCAGGAGCATTATATAGATATTATCCAGGAGCGTATCACAAGCCTTAAGGATATGCTCGAGGAGCTTTTCATGTTCACAAAGCTTAAAAATGACAGCTTCAAGCTAGAGCTGTCTAATTGCTGTGTCAGCAGACTTTTAAAGCAGACAGTGTTTTCTTATTATGAGGAGTGGAAAAAGCAGGGCATTGAGCCGTCACTTGATATATGTGAGGATACGATATTTATCACTGCAAATGTGCAGGCGCTCAGGCGGGTGTTTCAGAATGTAATAAAAAATGCGTTGGTGCATGGGCAGAAGAGCATCTGCATACAGATGAGGCAACAGGATTCGTGCAATTGCAGGGCTTCAGATTACGAGCGTACTTCAAAAAATAGGATTGTCCATATTTTGGTTTCAAATGATGTAAAAAATCCTGATGATATAGACGTGGACAAGGTGTTTGAGCGCTTTTACAAGGCTGATGAAGCGAGGAGCATATCATCGAGCGGGCTTGGACTTTCGATTGCAAAGGAACTTGTGGAGAGAATGGGCGGGAGTATTGAAGCAAGGCTTGAGGGGAAGCGGTTTGTTGTGGAAATACAGTTTGAATGTGAATAGTTCACTTTTGTAATGTGATAAATAATATTGACACACATGAAACAAAATGATATACTGTCAAAGTGTTTGCGGGCATGGCGGAATTGGCAGACGCGCTAGATTTAGGTTCTAGTGGGAGACCGTGCAGGTTCAAGTCCTGTTGCCCGTACTATTTACAAGGGTTTCAGAGGTTTTTATTACTTCTGAAATTCTTATTTTTTTTATGATTTTTTCCTATACGAAAGGATACCACAATGCAGGCTTACAAGGATTTAGCAAAAGCTCTTCCTGGCTTAAAAGAAGATATGCCACGCGCATTTTACATGCTCGCAGAGCTTTTTGATTACGGTTCATTTGATATATGCAGAAGTGACGACAAATATATAATCCCATATATCATGAATGACGCGGTGGAATGCTATCTGACTGTGGAAAATGCAGTGTTAAAGGGCGATTATCATAGCGAGGAAGAAATTATTTCGGCATCGTTGGTTTTAGGAAGTGAAAAAGGTTATGGACTCATTCTTCACCAGCAGGACAATGTGGTCACACTCTGGTTTGATAATTTGAATGTGCATGAGGCATGCTTTAAATACCATGAAATAGGACATTTCTGGGTAAAGGGACAGGAGCAGTGGCGCATGCTTGTATATATGGTAGGAACCATCGCGGACAAGTATATGTACATGGGAAAGGAATACTGCAACGAGACAGAATGTTTTATCCAGAGCCTTATTTACTTTGCACCGTTTCGCAGATGGACACCGGTACCCGGCGATTTGATGGAGTATCATTTTCCAGCCCGTGTAGAGGGAATAGACATTATGGAGGAGCTTTGCAGGGAGGTTTCGGACACTGATTATCTTAAGCTAATTGCACGCTACAGGGCAAATCCATGTGAGAAAACGGAAAAGCTTTTGAGCAGACATTTAGCCGATGCAAAAAGAGTACCGCTTTATCAGTATATTTATAAGCTTGTGATAAAGGCATCAAAGGATTATCCGGAGAGAAATTACGGAAAACAGATAAATGAACGCATAAAAGAAAAGCGTAAAGCGCTTGAAAAGGAGCTGATTCAAAAGGGATACACCGGAAAATACCCTGTGTTTTCAAAGAAAAATACGACTGTGCGTGTAATGGAGGAACAGCCCTACGTCACAGCAATTCTCGAGTGGGATGATTACAAATATAAGCAGCAGCTCATGGTTTCTGAGTGCAGTGCCAAAAAGTATGATGGAATAAATGCGGGATTTTTTAAGGGATTAGGCAGACACGGAAGCATTGTGCAGGTGTAGGTTCACAAAAAGTATACATATAAACAAAAGCCACGGAACAATCCGTGGCTTTCATAATACACTTATTACAAGGATGGGCTTGAGAAGACTCGAACTTCCGACCTCACGCTTATCAGGCGTGCGCTCTAACCGGCTGAGCTACAAGCCCTTGTGTTTTGCACAAAACGTATACTACAATATTTTTGGTGAGAAGTCAAGAGTTTTTTAGAGGTTTTCTCCATCTGTTTTATTTTTTGGATATTCGTTTGAGTGTGCACTGATGACTTCATTAATCCAGTCTACACACTGTTTTTTCCCGTCATCTGTAAATGGAAAGGTATTGTCAGTCTTTTTGCTGTCGTCGGTCAGGTCAAAAATATACGGCCCAGGCCATATCCAGGCATGAAATATTGGCTCACCCTTTTCCTCGGGTGTATCCTCGGTGGCTTCCTTAAGGACAGGCTCCTCACGCTTTATGAGAAAGCGCATGCCGTTCATCCAGCCGGTAAAGGTTGTTTTTTTATAGTAGTTGAGGTTGAGTGCATCGTCGTATGTAAGCATAGGTGGCTCCTTGATATATAATGATATGTAATTATACACCAAATATCAGTTTAATGCCAGAATAACGCCGGTACTTAACAATTCAAAGCAATCATGCGCTGAAAATTAATATTTTAATGCAGGAATAAAAATGTATAAAAATGAATAAAAATGTATAAATAACACTTATAAGCTGCATAAACTGCCCTTATTAATGAGTATTATAAGAAAAAGATTAATTTTTATGCAGAAATAAAATTGATATAGGAAAATATATCCAATTGACAAAGTATGATTTCTGTGTATAATAAAAAAGAATTGTTCGCGTCAGAACGACAGTTGTATCAGACAGCAAGATTAGGGAGTGTGTAATGACAATGAGGTCATTCGCACTTTTTTGCGTATTAGACAAAATACTTTGACGTGGTGCAGTGATAATGCTTTAAAAAATAAAAATAATGCATTATCGATACAAATCCAAGAGGGAGAGAAAAATATGGGTAAGTACATTGTAAAGAGAGTTATTCTCGCGATTTTTACAATCTTCATTATCAGTCTTATTACATTCTTTGCCATGAATGCAATTCCGGGTGGTCCATTCAATTCGGAGAAGGCAAAGAGCCCGGCGGTAATGAAAGAGCTTGAGGCACGCTACGGACTGGATCAGCCACTTATAGTCCAGTACAAGAACTACATGGCAGGCGTGCTGCACGGAGATTTCGGTGTTAGTCTTAAGACAGACCGTCCGATCTCAGATATCATTGGGGAGAGCTTCCCGATTTCAGCGAAGCTTGGACTTTTAGCGGCGCTCACTGCGATAGTATTCGGAGTGGTGCTCGGTTCGATAGCAGCGCTTATGCGAAACAGGTGGCCGGATCGAGTTATAGTATTCTTCGTCACACTGATTACGTCGATGCCGTCATTTGTCATCGCTACGTTATTACTTTATTTCTTCTGTATAAAGCTTGGTGTGGTGCAGGCCTTCAGCTCAGGAAGCAACATGGTATTACTTCCGGTGCTGTCACTGTCACTTTCACCGATGGCATATATTACAAGACTTACAAAGACTTCAATGCTTGATGCACTCGGACAGGATTACATCCGTACGGCAAAGGCCAAGGGTGTACATCAGTACAAGATTATATTTGTACATGCGCTTCGTAATGCGCTCATTCCGGTCATCACATATGTTGGACCTATGATTGGTGGTATCCTCACAGGTTCAATGGTTATTGAGAGTATTTTCAATATCGGAGGACTCGGTTCCAAGTTCGTAAGCTGTATCACAAACCGTGATTACACAATGATTATGGCTACAACACTTTTCCTTGCTGTTATCATGGTAGGCGCGAACCTCATTACAGATATTGTATACAAAGTGATTGATCCACGTATTAAGCTTGATTAAGGAGAGATAAAGATGAAAGATAATATGAAGAGAGCGCCTTTCTCCACACAGATTGACCTTAGCAAGTTCGATATGAAGGATTTTGCCAAGGCATCAGATGAAGAGAAACGCCAGCAGGAGGTTATGGGTGAGTCAACTACCTTCTTGAAGGATGGTCTTAAGAGACTCCGCAAAAATCCACTGGCTATGGGTTCTATTATAGTTTTGGTTTTACTTATTTTGGTTATTCTTCTGGCACCAAAGATTGTGCCTTACGGCTATGCAGATATCGTTAAGGGTGCACAGAACTTAGGACCTTTCCAGTACAGCGAGGCTGAGCAGGCACAGATTGATGCAGGTGAGAAGCTTTTCCCGCATATTTTTGGCACAGATGAGCTCGGAAGAGACTATTTTATCCGTGTTGTTTACGGAGCTCGTGTATCGCTGGGAGTCGGTGTGTTTGCATCACTGCTTGTGCTTATAATCGGTATCATTTACGGTTCCGTATCAGGCTTCTGCGGTGGCAAGGTAGATATGGTTATGATGAGAATAGTAGATATCATTTATTCATTGCCGGATATGCTGCTCATCATTTTACTCGCAGTTGTATTAAATGAGGTGCTAACACCTGTAATAAAGGGTACAGTGCTTTCAAAGCTCGGTGTCAACATGATTGCACTTTTCATAGTGTTTGGATTGCTTTACTGGGTAGGAATGGCAAGACTTATAAGAGGTCAGATTCTTACCATCAAGCAGAATGAGTACATTCTCGCAGCAAAGTGTATCGGAACATCATCAGCCCGCACTATCAGAAAACACATTTTACCGAACTGTCTGTCAGTAATCATCATTACTACAGCGCTTCAGATACCATCAGCTATCTTTACTGAGAGTTATCTGTCATTTATCGGACTTGGTGTTTCGGCTCCTATGCCTTCACTTGGTTCGTTGGCAAATACAGCGCGTGGCGGACTCCAGAGCTACCCATTGCGTCTTATTTTTCCGGCGCTTACGATTTGTATCATTGTTCTTACATTGAATCTTATCGGTGACGGCTTAAGAGATGCATTTGACCCTAAATTATCGAAATAGTAAGGAGTGAGTAAGATGGAAGATAATAAGTTTGTTCTTGAAGTATCTGATCTGCACACTACCTTCAAGACCGATAACGGAGACGTATCAGCTGTAAACGGTGTCAGCTTTAAGCTTGAGCCGGGAAAGACTCTTGGAATCGTAGGAGAGTCAGGCTCAGGAAAGTCAGTTACAGCATATTCAATCATGCAGATTCTTGCTGAGAATGGTGCCATCACAGGCGGCTCAGTAAAATATAAGGGTGAGGATATCACCAAATTGAACAAAAAGAAAATGGCAGATTTCAGAGGAAAATGCTGTTCAATCATTTTCCAGGATCCTATGACATCGCTTAATCCGGTATTTACGGTAGGATACCAGCTTGAGGAGGCAGTGCTTCTTCACACAGACCGTACAAAGAAGGAAGCAAAGGAGCGCGCTATAGAGATGCTCACACTTGTAGGCGTTAATGAGCCTGAGAAGCGTGTAAATCAGTACCCTCATGAGCTTTCGGGTGGTATGAGACAGCGTGTCATGATAGCTATGGCATTAGCCTGTGAGCCGGATATCCTTATCGCAGATGAGCCGACAACAGCTCTTGATGTGACTATCCAGGCACAGATTCTTGAGCTTATGCAGTCACTGCAGGAAAAGCTTGGCATGGCAATCATCATGGTTACACATGATCTGGGTGTCATTGCTTCAATGTGTGACGAGATCATAGTTATGTACGGCGGTCGTGTGTGTGAGAGAGGAACAGCAGATGCCATATTCTACAGCCCGGCGCATGAGTACACAAAGGGACTGCTTCGTTCAATCCCTACAAAGACCAATTCAAAAACTAGGCTTGTTCCTATCGGAGGCACACCAATCAATATGCTCAACATGCCAAAGGGCTGTGCATTCTGCCCTCGCTGTGATGCCGCTATGAAGATATGTCTCACCGAAAAGCCGGAGGAAATCTGGGTTGGAGAGGATCATCTCGCATCATGCTGGATGAATATTAAGAATATGATGGAGGAGGGAAAATCAAATGAGTAATGAGACAAATAACAACGAGTACCTGCTCAAGGTAGACCATTTGAAGCAGTATTTCCCTGTTCATGACAGATTTAAAAAGATGGAGTTAAAGGCAGTCGATGATGTGTCATTTGCCATAAAGCCGGGTGAGACGCTCGGACTTGTTGGCGAGTCAGGCTGTGGAAAGACAACCGTAGGACGTACTCTTTTACGTCTGTACCAGCCTACAGCAGGACGCATTGAGTTCGACGGCAATGTATTGTTTGACAGTGAGAAGAAGATAGATGTGAATATGCATCCTTACCGTAAGCAGATGCAGATGGTATTCCAGGATCCGTATTCATCACTCAACCCTCGTATGACGGTTGAGGATATCATCGGAGAGCCTCTTGATGTGCACAAGCTTTACAATAATAAGAAAGAGCGCCATGAGATGATTATGGATCTCATGGAGACAGTTGGACTAAACGCAGACCATGCCACACGCTATGCACATGAGTTTTCGGGTGGACAGAGACAGCGTATCGGAATAGCAAGAGCGCTTGCAGTAGATCCGAAGTTTATCGTATGTGATGAGCCGGTATCGGCACTTGATGTTTCAATTCAGGCCCAGGTAGTCAACATGTTTGAGGATCTGCAGAAGGAGAGAGGGTTATCATACCTGTTTATAGCGCACGATCTGCTTGTAGTGCAGCATATCTCTGATAGAATAGCTGTTATGTACTTAGGCCATATGATGGAGCTTGCAGATGCTGATGAGCTGATGGACAATCCAATTCATCCGTACACACAGTCGCTGCTTTCAGCGGTTCCGATTCCGGATCCTGAGACTGCCAGACACAGCAAGCGAATCGTGCTTGAGGGAGATGTCCCTTCACCTCTTCGCATGCCTAGCGGTTGTCCATTCCGTTCGCGCTGTAAATACGCGACAGAGCAGTGTGCTGCAGCACGTCCGGAGCTTACAGACAGAGGAAACGGACATATGGTTGCATGCTTCAACCGCTAATATAAGGTTTTTACCGGCATATAGCTTAAGCCACATGTGCCGGTTCTAACATAAATTTATTTTTCATATTAATTAGGAGGAAGAAAGATGAAAAAGAGATTAGTAGCACTTACTCTTGTTGCAGCTATGGCACTTGGCATGACTGCTTGTGGAAGCAAGAGCAACAACAAAACAACTACTAACGACACTCCTGATACTGCTGTATCAACAGCGGTAGACTGGACAAGCTATGACGAGTTAGTAGATTCTATCCGTACAGAAACAGATCTTGCAAAGCGTGCAGAGATGATGCACCAGGCAGAGGATATGCTTATGGATACATGGTGTGTTATTCCACTTTACTACTACAATGACCAGTATATGCTCAAGGATTATGTCACAGGCGTATACTCAACAGTAGAGGGTATGAAATACTTCTACAATGCAAAGAACACAAAGAATGCCGGAAAGTTAAACATCTTCATGGCATCAGAGCCAGATCATATCGATCCTGCATTAAACAGTACTGTTGACGGCGGATGTCTTGCAGTAAACAGCTTTGAGGGTCTTATGCGTTACAACGCTGAGGGCAAGCTTGAGCTTGCATGTGCAGAGAGCTATGAGGTTTCTGAGGATGGTCTCACATACACATTCACAATGCGTGACGGTCTTAAGTGGTCAAACGGTGATGAGCTTACTGCAAAGGATTTTGAGTGGTCTTGGAAGAGAGCTGCAGATCCTAAGACAGCTGCAGATTACAGCTACCTTTGCGCAGTATTCGCAGGATATGATGATACAAAGGGTCTTGCTGCTGATGATGTAGTTGCTTCTGATGATGGAAAGACTCTTACAGTCAAGCTTAAGGCAGTTACACCATACTTCCTTGACTTATGTGCATTCCCATTCTTCTTCCCTGTAAACCAGAAGTCAGTAGAGGGAAATGATGACTGGGCAAACGATGCAAGCGACAAGTTCGTTACAAACGGTGCATTCACACTCAAGGAGTGGAAACATGATTCAAGCATGACATATGTTAAGAATCCTAACTACTGGGATGCTGACAATGTAACAGTTGATGAGATGAACGTAATGCTTACATCTGATGATGTTTCAGCTTACACAGCTTACCAGAACGGTGACCTTGATTTTATTGATTCAATTCCTACAGCAGAGATTGAGGCAGCTAAGAAGACAAGCGAGTTCTACACAGTAGACAACCTTGGAACATACTACGCAGGCTTCAATATCAACTCTAAGCTCTACTCAGAACTTGGATTAGATGCTGACCAGGCTAAGGTATTCAGAAAAGCAATCTGTCTTCTTATTGATCGTCAGTACATCATCGATACAATCGCCCAGGGTGGACAGAAGATTGCCACAACATTTATCCCAGAGGGTGTTACAGATGGTAACGGTGGCGAGTTCAAGAACAAGGACTACTACAGCACAGATTACGATAAGAACTTCGAGGAGGCTAAAGAGCTTCTTGCTTCTATCGGATTATTAGATGAGAGCACAGGCCAGGTAAACCAGACTATCGAGTTCTCATACCTCGTAAACAACTCAGAGGCCAATGTAAAGATTGGTGAGGCTATCCAGGCTGATCTTTCAAAGGTAGGTATCAACTTAAAGGTTGAGCAGCAGGAGTGGAACGTATTCCTTAACAGCCGTAAGGACGGACAGTTTGATTTCGCCCGTGAGGGATGGCTTATGGATTACAACGATCCAATCAACATGCTTGAGATGTTCACAACAAAATCAGGTAACAACGATATGCAGTTCGGTCGTTAATCTGATTTTGCTATCATAACAAAGCCACTCGTGCCATTCGCACGACGATGTGAATAACATGCAGAGTATATAGGAAGTCATACAGCTATTGTATGGCTTCCTTTTTTGCGTTTAAAGTGGGTTTTTCAGAGCGAAAAAAAGGCTCTTTAAAAATATATGATAATGGTGTAAAATTGTTATTATATAGTTTTGGAATGATGTTTGAGGGTGTGTGATGATTTTAGGACTAAGTGATACGGAAAAGAAATTTAAGACAGCGATGGATACGGCAGGTGCCGACATGACAGTGGTCAACGGCTGGCTTAAGCTGTATGTCAAAACAAAAAAGAATTCATCCGGTGTTGCAAAGCGCTATTATGGCGTGAAGACAGGCTTAAGCAGCCTGCTTTCAGATTTAAAGGAGCTTGAGCAACAAGTTATCGGGTATTGTGAGCTCACAGGAACCGACCGGAAGCACTTTGGAGAGCTGATAAAGGCTTGCAAAGCGAAAAGCGGCATGTTTGACGATGAATTTTTAATCAGCAAGGTGGACACGGATTTTCACACGACTTTGGACTCTGTTGTAAAGCAGGGGGAGAGATATCTGTCATCCTTTGACAACGGTATCATTTTACAGAGTGAGATAGAGAATCTGATACACCTGACAAATGAGGGGCTTGAAAGGAAAAAGCCTGATTTGTTTGCTCTGTCATATTTCTATCTGGGGCACAGCAACAAAGAGCTTGCAGAGCTAAATTTCACACAAAAGACTAAGAGAGTGCATGAGATATATTACGAGGAGTTCTGGAAGGATATATTAAAGCAGCTTGAGGCATGTGTGAAGCAGGCTGAGGCCATAAACGATAAGTATGAGGGCACGACAGATAGGCGCACGGCAAGGATACTGTCAGAGCTTAAGCCACTGCTTGTGGGTGTTACAAAGCAATGGGAGCCGGAACAGACAGCAGAGTACATACTGCGCGATATGTGCAGGATATTCAGGGATTGACATAGAAAATGCAGATTGATAAAGGAGCAGAATATGGATGTTATAATTTGGGCAATTATCTTAGGAGCTATTTTTTACATTAACAAAAAATCAAAGAGCGCAGGCAGTAAAAACACGCAGCCAAACAAACCGAGACCGCAGCAGAAGCAGATGCAGCAGATATGGAACAGCATGCAGAATACAGTTCAGTCGGGTATGAATGCATTGAACCAGACATATCAGCAGAAACCACAGCCACAGCAGAGAGTACAGCAGCCTCAGAGACCACAGATGCAACAGAGAGTACAGCCACAGCAGAGACCGCAGCAGAGCAATCCGGATATAGTGCAGAGGGCCGTGAAAAATAACGCACGCTTTGCGGATGATACGACACAAAAAGAGCTTGAGGCTATGCACGGACATAGCGAGGCACAGCAGAGAATGGCTCAGGAGCACTCAAGAAACTGCCAGACACTGCATACCAAAGCGGCAGACGGTGCAAAGATTATAGAGGCTGAGACACAGAGCATGTTTGGCAGTGTTGAGGATCTGATTGCCATGGGATACAGCGGCAATCTGGAGTTTGAGAGAGATTTCCTTGGGGAAGGCTTAGACATGATTAACAACTTTTAAATAATATGAAAAGAGGCAGAAATGATGGACAGAACACCAAAGCCCGGAGAGCTTTACAGGCACTTTAAGAATAAGCTGTATCAGATAGTTACAGTGGCGACACATTCAGAGACAGGGGAAAAGCTTGTGATTTATCAGGCTTTATATGATGATTTTGGAATATACGCCAGACCACTCGACATGTTTTTAAGCGAGGTGGACCATGAGAAATATCCTGATGTGAAGCAGAAATACAGATTTGAGAAGATCACGCTTAAGGATAAGCCGGAGGATATGTCGGCGCCGGATGCAGATGAAGGCCAGGCACCGGATCCGCGTTTGCTGGAGTTTCTTGATGCGGATACCTTTGAAGAGAAGTACAATATACTTATTTCAATGAGGGATATCATAACCGACCGCCTTATAGATGACATAGCGGTGGTTATGGATGTTGTAGTTCCTGAGGGCCCATTGCAAAAGCGGTATGATGATTTAAAGAATACGATAAAGACCAGGCAGTACTATGAATTTTCAAATCGGCTCAGATAGCTGTTGTGATATTTGCCGGATTCAGTGACATCCTCGCCAAACCAGTCAGGCGCTGTGAATTCATTTGCTGCGTCGACAGAGTCGAATTCAACCTCCACAAGTGTAAGAGGAGCCAGGTCACCCTCAAATACATCAAGCTCAGCGGTCAGACCACCGTCAAGAGGTATGAGATAGCGTGTTTTTTCGATGAGACGACCGTCAATCTTTTGGACAAGATGGTCGTAGGCTTCTTTTGTGAGAGGAAGATTGTACTCCTCGCGCACCATAAGACCGGCTCCCTTGTAGGTCATATAATAGCTGTCATTTGAGCGTCTGACCCTGACAACAGGAGAGGTGCACAGATAGCCCTGGGCGATTTTTTTGCTCGCGTAGCTGTCTAAATTGGAAGGAAGCTGTTTAAGTAAGTATTTTCTTTCGATTTCCATGGTATATCCTTTCGGGTTATGTGTGGGTTTATAGTTACACATATCTGATTATAATGACCGGTATTAAAAAATTCAAGCGATGAATCGCAGGAAAAGAAGGAGAAAAATATGAGTAAAATAGGAATTTTTATGGCAGACGGCTGTGAGGAGATTGAAGGACTTACAGTAGTCGATATAGTTAGAAGAGCAAAGCTTGGGATTGAGACCATATCAATCACGGAAAAAGCCGAGGTAACAAGCTCTCATCAGGTGACATTTAAGACAGATACCACAAAGGCACAGGCTGATTTTGACAGCTACGATGCGATCGTACTGCCGGGAGGCATGCCGGGTACATTAAACCTCGGTGCGGATGAGACTGTAGTAAAGACAATTAAGAGATTTGCCGCTGAGGGAAAGCTTGTTGCAGCGATATGTGCAGCGCCTAGCGTGCTTGGTGAGAATCATATACTTGAGGGCAAAAAAGCTACATGTCATCCGGGTTTTGAGGAAAAGCTGCTCGGTGCACAGTGGCTTGAGCAGCCTGTAGTTGTGGATGGCAATGTGATTACAAGTCGTGGAATGGGAACAGCTATTGCGTTTGCACTCGAGCTTGTCAGATACTTCACAGACGATGCCACAGTAGAGCATATTCGACAGGGACTGGTATACTAATACAACGTTCAGCAAATAATCATATTATTAGTATTATAACAAAAGAGGTCACACACCAACCCCATGGTGCGCGGCCTCTTTTTATGCTTGCATTTGAAGCGTACATTTGAAGCCTGCTATTGCAGAGCTTATTTCATCTGCTGCTCCTGCTTCATGATCATCTGCTTGACCATCTCGCCACCGATTGAACCGGCCTGCTTAGAAGTAAGGTCACCGTTGTAGCCCTCTTTTAAAGGAACTCCAAGCTCTGAAGCAACCTCTTCCTTGAAACGGTTCATAGCCTCTTTTGCCTCCGGTACAGAAGCCTTTTTACTACTTGATGCTGCCATAATGCAATACCTCCTTTTAAAACGTTATACACAAGCTGTATGTGTATGGAAATATTATGCCGTAAAATGACGAAAATATGTTTTGGTATTGCTGACAATTTATGGAATTATACACAAAAGCAAATTTAATGTAAAAAACACTGGAAATAGTGGATTTGTTGTGTTATAATCATCCAATGACTGGGCTTAGCAGTTTAAAAAGCATGCCCACATTACATTTGATGTACATACCATTCATATATATTTTTAAGGAGGATAACGATTGACATGAGTGTACAGGTTGAGAATTTAGAGCATAATATGGCGAAGCTTACTATTGAGGTAGCAGCTGAGGAATTAGAGAAAGCATTGGATTCTGCATATCAGAAGCAGAAGAAACAGATTAGTGTACCTGGATTCCGTAAAGGAAAAGTGCCAAGAGCTATGATTGAGAAAATGTATGGAGCAGGTGTGTTCTATGAGGATGCAGCAAACATTCTTATGCAGCAGACATATGCCGGTGCAGTTGACGAGAGTGGCGTTGATATAGTTTCACGTCCTACAGTTGAGGTTACTCAGATTGAGAAGGGACAGCCTTTCATTTACACAGCAGAGGTTGCTGTAAGACCTGAGGTTACTCTTGGTAAGTACATGGGCGTTACAGTTACAAAGATCGACACATCAGTTTCTGATGAAGAGGTTGATGCTGAGCTTGAGAACCAGAGAAACAAAAATGCAAGAACAGTTACAGTTACAGATCGTCCTGTAGCAGAGGGAGATACAGCAGTTATCGACTTTGAGGGATTTGTTGACGGAGTAGCTTTCGAGGGTGGAAAGGGTGAGAATCATCCATTAGAGATCGGTTCACACACATTCATCGATACATTCGAGGATCAGTTAGTAGGAAAGAACACAGGCGATGAGGTTGAGGTCAATGTAACATTCCCTGAGAAGTATCAGGCAGCAGACCTTGCAGGAAAGCCGGCTACATTCAAGGTTAAGATCAACGAGATCAAGGCTAAGGAGCTTCCTGAGCTTGATGATGAGTTTGCACAGGATGCAGCAGGTGTTGATACATTAGCTGAGTACAAAGAGGAAATCAAAAAGAACCTCACAGAGAAGAAAGAGACAGAAGCTAAGAAGACTAAAGAGGATGAGGCTATCCAGAAGATTATCGACAAGTCAAAGATGGATCTTCCTGAGGCAATGATTGAGACACAGTGTGAGACAATGGTTGAGGAGTTCGCTCAGAGAATCGCACAGAGCGGTCTTACAATGGAGCAGTACTTACAGTTCTCAGGCATGACAGTTGACCAGCTTAAGAATCAGGTTCGTCCTGAGGCTACAACACGTATCCAGAGCAGCCTTGTACTTGAGCAGATTGCCAAGGAGGAGAACATCGAGGTTACTGATGCAGATATCGATGCTGAGGTAGAGAAGATGGCTAAGGCATACGGCATGGAGGCTGATAAGCTTAAAGAGTACATGGGAGATGCTGAGAAGGAGTCTATGAAGAAAGACCTTGCTATCACAAAGGCTGTAGATCTTGTCATGGACAACGTTAAAGAGCGTGCAAAGGCAAAGAAAAAGGCTGATGCAGAAGAGTCTACAGAAGAATAAGATTTTTTGAATCAAAATTTGATGGACTGGCTCAGAAGCCTATTTTCTGAGTCGGTCTTTTGAGCTTTTATAAAGGAGGCATTTTATATGAGTTTAGTACCATATGTCATTGAACAGACCAGCAGAGGAGAGCGCAACTACGACATTTACTCCAGATTATTAAAAGATCGTATCATTTTCCTTGGAGAGGAAGTAAACGAGACAACAGCCAGCCTTGTTGTTGCTCAGCTTTTATTCCTTGAGTCTGAGGATCCGAATAAGGATATCCACCTTTACATCAATTCACCGGGTGGAATGGTTACAGCAGGACTTGCTATTTACGATACTATGCAGTACATCAAGTGTGATGTTTCAACAATTTGTATCGGTCTTGCAGCAAGCATGGGAGCTTTCCTTCTTGCAGGCGGTGCAAAGGGCAAGAGATATGCTCTTCCAAATGCAGAGATTATGATTCATCAGCCATCGGGCGGTGCAAAGGGTCAGGCTACTGAGATTCAGATTGCTGCAGAAAATATTTTAAAGACAAAGAAGAGATTAAACGAAATTTTAGCAGCCAATACAGGCAAGCCATACGAGACAATTGCAGCTGATACAGAGCGAGACAACTATATGTCAGCACAGGAAGCCGCAGAGTATGGTCTCATAGACAGTGTAATAACAAACAGATAATCAGAAGTCAGATGAATTTAAGAGGGTACCCCATATGGGATGCCCTCATGCAATAAAAGGAGTTAATAATGGCAGGAAAAAACGACGGAAAGATTCGCTGCTCATTTTGCGGTAAGACACAGGACCAGGTAAATCGTTTGATTTCCGGACCTAATGGAGCCTTTATCTGCGATGAGTGTATAGATATATGTGCTGAGATTCTTGAAGAAGAGGGCGTAGAGGGCCATGAGGACAAGAGCAGCGCTAAGGATGATATAAATCTTGTTACTCCGGAGGAGCTTAAGGCGTTTTTGGACGATTATGTAATAGGACAGGACCAGGCAAAGAAGGTGCTTTCGGTTGCTGTTTACAATCACTATAAGAGAGTTCTGGCAGGTGATACATCAGATGTAGAGCTTCAGAAGAGTAATATTCTCATGCTTGGACCTACAGGCTCAGGAAAGACACTTCTTGCGCAGACACTTGCCAGAGTGATAAATGTTCCATTTGCTATTGCTGATGCTACAACACTTACAGAGGCAGGATATGTAGGTGAGGATGTGGAGAATATCCTATTAAAGCTTATTCAGGCGGCAGATTATGATATCGAGCGTGCAGAGCATGGTATCATTTATATAGATGAGATAGATAAAATTACAAAGAAATCAGAGAATGTCTCAATCACCAGAGATGTGTCAGGTGAGGGTGTACAGCAGGCTCTTTTAAAGATTCTTGAGGGCACAGAGGCATCTGTACCGCCACAGGGCGGAAGAAAGCATCCGCAGCAGGAGCTTATTCCTATTGATACTACTAATATACTTTTTATCTGCGGTGGAGCATTTGATGGTCTGGAAAAAATTATAGACAGCCGTATGGATACATCATCTATCGGTTTTAACTCAGATGTAAAGTCAAAGACAGAGCTTAACGTGGGAGAGGCATTTAAGCATGCACTGCCACAGGATTTTGTGAAGTTTGGACTGATTCCTGAGTTTATCGGACGTGTACCTATCACAGTCTCACTTGAGGCACTCGACAGGGATGCGCTTATCCGCATATTGAAGGAGCCTAAGAACTCGCTTATCAAGCAGTACACCAAGCTTTTTGAGCTTGACGGAGTAGGGCTTGAGTTCACAGACGATGCAGTCAATGCCATCGCTGACAAGGCGCTTGAGAGAAAGACAGGAGCCAGAGGACTTCGTGCAATCATGGAGGCTGTTATGCTTGACCTTATGTATCGTATACCGTCAGACAAGAGCATCAGCAAGTGCGTAATAGACAAGGATATCGTTGAGGCTAACTTAAAGCTTGATGGTGAGTGTGTGCCGGAGGCATATATCGAGGAAAAGGTAGCATCGTGAATACATGGTGGTATTTTACCAAAGATACAGCATCAGATAATATAAATTGCACAGCGGCTTGTTTTGCCCGCTGTGCAATAAATACAGGAGATACAAGTGGAAGAACAGATTATTAATATGCCTGCAGTAGCGCTGAGAGGGCTTACTATCCTGCCGGGAATGATTGCTCATTTCGACGTCAGCAGAGAGCGCTCACTTCGTGCTATCGAGGAGGCTATGGAGCAGGATCAAAAGATTTATCTTGTCACACAAAAGAATGTGGACAGGGAGGACCCGACTCAGGAAGACCTCTATCAGATGGGAATAGTGGCCGACATAAAGCAGGTTGTCAGACTTCAGAATGATGTTGTGAGAATACTTGTAGATGGAATAAGCCGGGCAGCATTGCTTGGCTTTACCGGTAATGAGAAGTACCTTGAGGCAGAAATCTGTTATTGTGATAGTAATGCAGACAGCCTGCCGGAGGATCTCAGGGAAGCCATGCTTCTCGGAGTCAGAGAGGCTTTTCACAGATATGCGGCAGTCGTCGGCAAAATCAGCAAGGAGCTTATCAGACAGATAGATCAGTATGAGGATCTTGAAAAGCTCATTGATTATGTAACCAACAATCTGCCGGTGTCATATGAGCTTAAGCAGCAGGTGCTTGAGGCAGAGGATATCAATGACAGATATCAGGTTATAGTATCATTACTTCTCTCCCAGGTGGAGGTTATTTCCATAAAGAATGAGCTTCAGAAAAAAGTAAAGGTTCGTGTGGACAAGCATCAGAAGGAGTATGTGCTTCGTGAACAGCTTGGTGTGATACGTGAGGAGCTGGGCGAGAATGCTGACTCGGAGGCTGATGAATATGAGAAAAAGCTATCTGAGTTAGATGCGCCTGACTACGTAAAGGAAAAGACGAAAAAAGAGATAAAGCGCTTTAGAAATATGAGCAGCAGCTCATCAGAGAGCACAGTTGAGAGAGGTTATATAGAGACTGTACTTGAGTTTCCATGGAACAAAATGTCTGTTGACAACAAGGATCTTGACCATGCAGCGCAGGTGCTCGATGATGATCACTACGGATTAAAGGATGTTAAGGAGAGAATACTTGAGTTTCTGGCAGTCAGAAATCTGACAAGCAAGGGAGAGAGTCCTATAATTTGTCTTGTAGGTCCTCCGGGAACAGGAAAGACAAGCATAGCCCGTTCAATTGCGTCTGCACTGGAGAAGAAATATGTGCGTATTTCTCTTGGTGGTGTGCGTGATGAGGCAGAAATCCGTGGACACAGAAAGACATATATCGGCGCTATGCCGGGCCGTATAGTAAATGGCTTAAGACAGGCAGGCGTTTCAAATCCTCTCATGCTGTTGGATGAGATAGATAAGGTGTCAAGTGACTACAAGGGTGACACATCAGCCGCTCTTCTTGAGGTGCTTGACAGTGAGCAGAACTGCAAATTCAGGGATCATTACATCGAGATGCCTGTAGATTTGTCGGAGGTGCTTTTTATTGCAACTGCAAATGAGGTTTCAGGTATTCCAAAGCCGCTTCTTGACAGGATGGAGCTTATCGAGGTGTCAAGCTACACTGAAAATGAGAAATTTCACATAGCAAAGGAACACCTGGTTGAGAAGCAAAAGAGCAAAAACGGAATTAAAAAGGAACAGCTTACGATAACAGACTCTGCCCTAAAGGATATCATCAGGCTGTACACCAGAGAGGCCGGAGTCAGAAGCCTTGAGAGGACTATCGGCAAGCTGTGCCGCAAGGCTGCCAGGGAAATCTTTAAGGACAGCGAAGCTGCTGTAAAGGTTACAAAGACCAATCTTAAGACATATCTGGGCAATCCGAAGTACAGTCCGGAGAAGAAAAATGATCGCGCAGAGGTTGGAATCGTTAGAGGCCTGGCATGGACCAGCGTGGGCGGTGTCACACTCGAGGTTGAGGTGAATGTGCTGCCGGGAAAGGGAGAGCTTGTGCTCACCGGTAAGCTTGGCGACGTGATGAAGGAGTCAGCGCAGGCGGCACTTAGCTATGTGCGCTCAATAAGTGAAGGATATGGTATTGATGCAGAGTTTTATACGAAGCATGACATCCATATACATATTCCCGAGGGAGCAGTGCCGAAGGACGGTCCATCTGCAGGCATTACTATGGCGACAGCCATGCTCTCGGCTATTACAGACAGAGCTGTCAGGGCAGATGTAGCCATGACAGGCGAGATAACAC
>CEAR01016666.1_pt1 | contig 22786 bp, 16 predicted proteins | sample 557461 | NCBI WGS metagenome assembly CEAR01 (sample SAMEA3182075, study PRJEB8094) | gut metagenome | biome: human; feature: gut; material: Stool; isolation source: human stools | place: Canada | collected 2012-03-14
CCCGTTTTCTTTCTCGGGAAAGAAAATGGGGGGTGTGGTTTCGCCGCCCGCAGGCGGCATCTCGCGTTCCCTTTCAAGGGAAGAAAAGGAGAAAAGAGCCATGTATGAATACTTTCATGTAAAAGTCGCCGCCAATGCGTCTATTCTTGGCGGATTTTCGCTTGACCCCGAATACCGGAACATCATCGACCGTGCAGCGGAGGAAGGCTGGCGCTATGTCGGCTTTCTGCCTGTGTCGCAGTCGGCGAACGGCGCGATCCTTGAATATGACCTCATCTTTGAGCAGGAGAAGAAATGAATCTGATTTTTGACACCCACGCCCATTATGACGATGAGGCGTTCGACGCTGACCGCGAGGCATTGCTCTCCTCCATGCCCGAAAACGGCGTGGGGCTGATCGTCGACCCGGGCTGCGACTTGGATACCTCGCGCCGCGCGGTGGAGATCGCGGAACAATATCCCCACGTCTACGCCGCCGTCGGCTGGCATCCGGAAAACTGCGCGCCCTACACGCGCGAGAGCCTCGACACGCTGCGCGCGTGGGCAAAGAACCCGAAGGTCGTCGCCATCGGCGAGATCGGGCTCGACTACTACTGGGAGCAAAACCCGCCGCGGGAATTCCAGCAGGAGGTTTTCCGTGACCAGCTCGTGCTGGCGCAGGAATTAGGTCTCCCCGTCATCGTGCACGACCGCGACGCGCATGCTGACTGCCTCGCCATCGTGAAGGAGTTTCCACAGGTGCGCGGCGTGTTCCATTGCTTTTCCGGCAGCGTCGAGATCGCGCAGGAGCTTATAAAGCGCGGCTGGTACCTGGGCTTTGACGGCCCGCTGACCTACAAGAACGCGAAGAAGACCGTCGAGGTCGCAAAGATCGTCCCGCTTGACAGGGTGCTTCTCGAAACGGACAGCCCTTACATGGCCCCCGTTCCCGTGCGCGGCACGCGCAACGACTCGCGCAATGTGTCCCATATCGCGGCAAAATTCGCAGAAATTCGCGGCATGAGCACAGATGAAATCATCGCCCTGACGAACGAAAACGGCCGCCGCTTTTTCGGCATTCAATCAGTGAAAGAGGAACGAAGCTGACCGCTTCCGTTCCTCTTTTTTCATTTCAAAACTGAACGGCGCGGCAAATTTGCTGGCAATATTACCCGATTTTGTCCGCATGTTTATTCTTCCGCTTTAGTCAAGTGTGACTAAGTTGCGAATTTTCCCGCATTTTCTGTTGACGTGTGCTTTTCACGGTGCTATGATACCCACAACCTCAGTATGATTTTCGGAAAGGATTTCGACGAAATGTTCTCTTACACTTCTCGAATGTTAATGTGCATGAACATGGACATGGCGATGCCGATGCCCACGATTGCTCATGCTCATTTGCCTGCCCGATACGCACAGGAACGAAATTGCCGCCGCTGATTGAAAGCGCGCAGAAGGGTCTTGCCGCCCGAACATCGTTTGACCTGAAGCGGGGAGCTCATGAGCTCCCCGCTTTTTTTGTTTGCTTTTGGGATAAAGGAGGAATTCACTTGATCGAACTCAAGAACATTTCCAAGGACTTCGGCTCGGGCGAAAAGGCCGTGCACGCCGTGCGCGACGTGTCTCTCTCCATTGGCTCGGGCGAGATCTTCGGGATCATCGGCTTCTCGGGCGCGGGCAAGTCCACGCTCGTGCGATGCATCAACCTTTTGGAGCGGCCAAGCTCCGGCAGCGTCTTCGTCGCGGGACAGGACTTGACGGCACTCTCTGCCAAGGACCTGCGCGCGGCGCGCAAGAAGATCGGCATGATCTTCCAGCACTTCAACCTGATGCCGTCGCGCACGGTGGCCGGAAACGTCGCCTACCCGCTCAAGGGCAGCGGTCTGAGCAAAGAGGATATCCAGAAGAAGGTCGCAACGCTCTTGGAACTCGTCGGCATCGGCGACAAGTCGGACGCCTACCCCAGCCAGCTCTCCGGCGGACAGAAGCAGCGCGTCGCCATCGCCCGCGCCCTTGCCAACGACCCACAGGTGCTTCTGTGCGACGAGGCGACCTCCGCGCTCGACCCGCAGACAACGAAGGCGATCCTGCACCTTCTCAAGCACCTCAACGAAACGCTCGGCATCACGATCGTGCTCATCACGCACGAGATGGCCGTCGTCAAGGAGATCTGTGACCGCGTCGCCGTCATGGAATACGGCCGCGTCGTCGAGCAGGGCGAGGTCTTCACGGTCTTCGCTGAGCCCAAGCAGGACATCACGAAGAGCTTCATCCACACGACCTCGAACCTCCAGAAGGTCGAAGCGCTCATCGCCGAGGATTCCCCCGTCACGCGTCTCCAGCCCGGCGAGCTCATCGTCCGCCTGTCCTATGTTCAGCGCAACGTCAACGAGCCGATCATCTCCGCCGTGTCGCAGATGTTCAACGTCTCGCTCAACATCATTTTCGCCGATATCACCATCGTGCAGGATTCCCCCATCGGCGGAACGGTCGCCATCATCAGCGGCGAGAGAAAGCAGATCACGAAAGCGATCGAATACCTGATCGAAAAAAATGTCGGAGTGGAGGTCATCAAAGATGCAAGAGCTGATCGTTAACATTGCCCCGAACCTTGCAAGCAAGCTGCCGGACTTTTATAAGGCCCTCGGCGACACGATGCTCATGGTGCTCTGGTCGGGCCTCATCTCGTTCGTATTCGGGCTTCTGCTCGGCGTGGTGCTCACGGTGACAAAGCCGAACGGCATTTTGGAGAACAAGGTCGTCTACCAAATTCTCGACAAGCTCGTGAGCCTGTTCCGCTCCATCCCGTTTATCATCCTACTGACGTGGGTCATGCCCATCACGCGCGCACTGGTCGGCACGGTGCTCTATGTGCGCGGTGCGATCGTGCCGCTGGTGTTCGGCTCAGTGCCGTTTTTCACCCGTCAGGTCGAAAGTGCGCTCGCCGAGCTCGACGGCGGCCTTATCGAGGCGGCGCTCTCGATGGGCTCGAGCCCGCTTGAGATCATCTTCCGCGTGTATCTCAAGGAGAGCATCGCGGCCATCGCGCGCGGCACGACCATCACGATCGTGAGTCTCTTAAACCTCACGGCCATGGCCGGCGTCGCCGGCGCGGGCGGCCTCGGCGACTTCGCCATCCGCTACGGCCACGACCGCAACATGGCCGACATCACGAACGTCACCGTGCTCGTCCTTGTGCTCATCGTCTGCGTCATCGAATTTGTCGGCGGACGCATCGTCAAAAAGAACACGCATTAATGTGATCCCCATACAGCCCCTACCCACCCCATTACAAAAAATTATTTTAACGGAGGATATTTCCATGAAGCTCAAAAAGTTCTTTGCCCTCGCCCTTGCAGCCGCCACGCTCGCCCTCGCGCTGACCGCCTGCGGCTCCAAGGCCGACGACTCCGCCGACAACAGCGATGCCAACACCGACAATCAGACCGGCGAGACCGTGACCGTCAAGCTCGGCGTGGTCGGCGGCATCTATGACGACCTGTGGGCGAGCGCGAAGGCCGCGCTCGCCGACGAGGGCATCGACCTCGAGATCGTGCAGTTCTCGGACTACGTGACCCCGAACAACGCGCTCGCCAACGGCGACATCGACCTCAACGCCTTCCAGCACCGCATTTATCTCCAGAACGAGATCGACAACTACGGCTATGCGATCCAGAACATCGGCAACACCTTCATCATCCCGCTGAACCTCTACTCCCAGAAGGTCAGTTCCGTTGACGAGCTCAAAGACGGCGACGTCGTCGCCATTCCCGACGATCTGACCAACGGCGGCCGCGCGCTCAAGGTGCTCGAAGCCGCGGGCCTCATCGAGCTCGACCCCAACGCCGCCTTCAACCCCACCGTTGACGATATCACGAGCTACAAGGTCAACATCACCATCGAAGAACTCAAGGCCAACACCATCCCCTCCGTCCTGCCCGACGTGGCCGCCGCGGTCGTGAACGGCAACTACGCGCTCGACTTTGGCCTCAAGACCGACGAGGCCATCTACAAGGACAGCGTCCTCGACGTGGAGGAGTACTGGAATCTGATCGCCGCGCGCACCGCTGACGTCGAAGACCCCGACACCGCCGCCATCTATGAGAAGGTCGTCGAAGCCTTCCAGTCCAGCGCGACGGAGGACGTGTTCAACAACACCTTCGGCGGTTACTTCATCGCAGTGGGCTGGGATCAGGACTTGATCAATCAATAAACACCATCTGACCGCCGCCGCGCTCCCGCAACGCAGGGAGCGCGGACGGCGGTACGCCTTTCCGGGAGGAATTTATTATGGCACTTGATCTTTCCGCGCTGCGGCGCATCATTGCAGACGAAAACCGCCTGCTCTCCGGCGCGGACATTCCCGCAGAATACCAGAGCGACGTGCTCGGCCGCGTCCACGGCAGCGCCGAGGCGCTCGCCTTTCCCTTATCCACCGAGGAAGTGAGCGCGCTCCTGCGCTACGCGCACGAGCACCGCGTTCCCGTCACGCCGCGCGGCGCGGGGACGAATCTTGTCGGCTCTACCGTGCCGCTCGAGGGCGGCATCATCCTCGACCTTTCCCGCATGGACCGCGTGCTCGAGCTCGACGAGGACACGATGACCGTCACGGTCGAGCCCGGTATGCTCTTGCAGGACTTGCAGGCCTATGTCGAAGCGCGCGGGCTGTTCTACCCGCCCGATCCCGGCGAAAAGGCCTCGAGCATCGGCGGCAACATCAGCACGAACGCCGGCGGCATGCGCGCGGTGAAGTACGGCGTCACGCGCGACTATGTGCGCGGGCTCGAGGTCGTGCTCGCTGACGGCACGGTGATGCAAGTCGGCGGCAAGCAGGTCAAGGACGCGAGCGGACTCTCGCTCAAGCACCTTCTCATCGGCTCGGAGGGTACGCTCGCCGTCATCACAAAGTGCCTGCTGCGCCTTGTTCCCAAGCCCGAGGCCTCGCTCAGCGTGCTTGTGCCGTATGCCGGCCTGAAAACCGGCATCCAGAGCGTTTTGACCATCCTGCGCGCGAACGCGAACCCCACGGCGGTCGAATTCATGGAGCGCAAAGTCGTCGCGCTTGGCGAACGCTTCTGCGGCGTCTCTTATCCCCGCCCCGACGCCGGCTCTTATATTCTCTTGACCTTTGACGGCAGAAGCGAAGAGGTCACGGCCAATGCCGCGCGCGTGCGCTCTCTGGCACTGCAAAACGGCGCGCTCGACTTTATCGAGCTCTCCGACGCGCGGCAGTGCGCTGACATCTGGCGCGTGCGCGGCGCGCTTGTCAAGGCCGTGGAGGCCGTTTCCGAGCAGGAGCCGGTCGATATCGTCGTGCCCATCAGCCGCACGGCGGACTTCATCCGCTTCATCAACGACTTGGAAGCCCGGAGCGGCATGCAGATGGTCAGCTTCGGCCACGCGGGCGACGGCAATGTGCACCTGTGCGTCGTGCGCGGCGAGCGGGATGAAGAAACGTGGCAGCGCGAGCTGCACGAAAACATGGACAGGGCCTATGCCGAAGCCTATCGCCTCGGCGGCGTCGCCTCCGGCGAGCACGGCATCGGGCTATCGAAGCGTCCCTACTTCCTGCGCCAGACGGCGAAGGAAAATTTACAGGCCATGAACGCCATCAAAACGGCGCTCGACCCGCAGCATATCTTGAACAACGGAAAATCTTATCTCACAGGAGGAAACAATAATGCAGGCACTTTCTGACCGCACCGCGAGCTTTACCGATTCCGTCATCCGCCGCATGACCCGTATCTCCAACCAGTACGGCGCGGTGAATCTTTCCCAGGGCTTCCCCGACTTCGACCCGCCCAAGCCCATCCTCGACCGCCTCTCTCAGGTCGCCTACGAGGACTATCATCAATACTCCATCACCTGGGGCGCGCAGGACTTCCGCGAGGCGCTGGCGAAGAAGCAGTCCCACTTCATGGGCCGCGACATCGACCCCAACGGCGAGATCGTCGTCACCTGCGGCAGCACCGAGGCCATGATGGCCGCAATGATGACCGTCGCCAATCCCGGCGACAAGGTCGTCATCTTCTCCCCGTTCTACGAAAATTACAGTGCCGACACGATCCTCTCCGGCGCGGTGCCCATCTATGTGCCGCTCACGCCGCCGTCGTTCACGTTTGACCCCGAAGTGCTCGAGGACGCGTTCCGCCAGCACCCCAAGGCGCTCGTGCTGTGCAACCCCTCGAACCCCTGCGGCAAGGTCTTCACGCGCGAGGAGCTTGAGATCATCGCGGGTCTTGCCAAGAAATATGACGTCTACGTCATCACCGACGAGGTCTACGAGCACATCATTTACGCCCCGCACCAGCACACCTATTTTGCGACGCTGCCCGACATGTGGGAGCGCACGCTGTCCTGCTCGTCGCTTTCCAAGACCTATTCCATCACCGGCTGGCGCCTTGGCTACATCATCGCCCCGCCGGAGATCATCGACCGCGCGAAGAAGGTACACGACTTCCTCACCGTCGGCGCGGCGGCGCCCCTACAGGAGGCCATCATCCCCGGTCTCAACTTCGGTCAGGACTACTACGACGCGCTGCAGGCCGAGTACACGCACAAAAAGGACCTGTTCTTAAAGGGCCTTGACGACCTCAAGATCGTCCACAATGACCCCGAGGGCGCTTACTACGTGATGCTCGACATCTCGGAGTTCGGCTACGAGAGCGATCTTCAATTCTGCGAGGACCTTGCAAGCAAGGTCGGCGTGGGCGCGGTGCCGGGCTCGAGCTTTTTCCGCGAGCCGGTCAACCACCTCATCCGCCTGCACTTCGCCAAGAAGGACGAAACGCTCACCGACGCGCTGAACCGTCTCGAATCCCTGCGCGAAAAGATCCCTGCCAAGGGATAAGAAAGGAAATTCGCCATGAACGCCCTGAGAGAAGAGTGCCAGCAGCTTCGCGACGAGCTCATCGCACTGCGGCGGGAATTTCACCGCGATCCCGAGCTCGGCCTGCACGAATACCACACTGCCGCGCGCATCGAGCGCGAGCTTGACAGGTGCGGCATCCCGCACGAGCGCGTCGGCGAGACCGCCGTTGTCGGCCATTTGACCGGCAACGGCAATGGAAGCGGCCTTGTCGTGCTGCGCGCGGATATCGACGCCTTACCCATTCAGGAGACGAACGACATGTCCTACCGCTCGCAAACGCCGGGCATGATGCACGCCTGCGGCCACGACGCGCACACGACGTGTCTTCTCGGCGCGGCAAAGGTTTTGAGCGCACACCGCGCGGACTTTGGCGGCGAGGTGCGCTTCCTCTTCCAGCCCGCCGAGGAGATCGGTCAGGGCGCAAGGCCGCTCATCGCCGCGGGCATGCTGGATGGCGCACAGCGCGTCTTCGGGCTGCACACGGCGTCCGACCTTCCCGCGGGGACCGTCGGCGTCAAGCCGGGGGCCAACAACGCGGGCGTCGACCACTTTATCATCCGCATCCACGGCAAAAGCGCGCACGTCTCCACGCCGCAGCTCGGCGTGGACGCGCTCTATATCGCAAGCGAGCTCGTCGTCGCGCTCCAGTCCATCGTCACGCGCATGACCTCGCCGGTCGAGCCGGTGCTCATCGGCGTGGGCAAGCTGAACGCCGACACGGCCTACAACGCCGTGGCCGAGACCGCTGTGCTCGAGGGCACGACGCGCATGTTCTCGCCCGAGAGCCGCGCGCACCTTCGCGAAACGATCAACGCCGCGGCCGCACACATCTCCGCCCTTTACGGCGGCACGGCAGAGGTCGAATGGGACGACTTCGCCACGCCGCTCACGAACGATGCCGACGTGTGCGAGGAGGTCGCGCGCGTTGCCGACGCGCTCGGCATCCCCACGACGGCAAACCGCGCGCTGTCGCTCAGCGGGGACGATTTCGCCGAGTATCTGCTGCAAACGAAGGGCGCTTACGCCTACCTCGGCACGGCAAACCCCAAAAAGCCGCACACCTGCATCTCCAACCACCGCGTCGATTTCGACATCGACGAGGAAACGCTCCCCCTCGGCGCGGCGCTCTACGCGGCATACGCACTGTCCGTCCTTGATCCGCAGTTTGCCAAATAATTGTTTTTTTCGATGAAATCGCCTTAGTCATGTGCAAATTTCGATTTTACTTTTTGCGTTATTCTATCTAAAATATAATCCTCGCCACTGTCAGCACAGCGGCGGGGATTTCTTTAGCAAATTTGGAAAAGAGGTTAATTATGAAAAAGCTGTTTTCTCTGCTGCTTTGCGTCGTGATGGTGCTCTCTCTGGTCGCCTGCGGCTCGAAGACTGATGACGCGCAGACGCCCGACGAGCCTCAGGACACCGCTCCCGAGCTCTCCGGCACGATGAAGGTCGTCGCCACCGGCGACGTCTACGGTCCCCTGTTCGACGCGTTCACCGCCGACACCGGCGTGGAGGTCGAATGCCTGTCCATGTCCTCCGGCGAGGTGCTCTCCAAGCTCCGCGCCGAGGGCGGCGTCCCGTCCGCTGACCTGTGGTTCGGCGGCGGCATCGACGCGTTCATGAGTGCCAAGGACGACGGCCTGCTTGAGCCCGTCACCTTTGACGCGGCCGCCGAGCTCGGCGACGAGTACAAGGATACCGAGGGTTACTGGTATTCCAAGGGCATCACCATTGTCGGCTTCCTGCTCAACAACTCTCTCATGGAGGAGCTGGGTCTGACCGCTCCCGAAAGCTGGGATGACCTGACCGACAGCCAGTATGCCGGCGAGATCGTCATGTCCAACCCTGCCGTCTCCGGCACCAACTACGCCGTGGTCAACGCGCTGCTGCAGGCCAAGGGCGATCAGGGCTGGGACTACTTCGATGCCCTGAACAGCAACATTGCCTACTACGGCAAACGCGGATCCGACCCGAAGAACAAGGTCTCTTCCGGTGAGTTCGCTGTCGGCATCTCCTACATCGACGCCAGCATCGAGCAGGCCGCCGAGGAGAACGACCTGACCATCGTTTACCCCTCCGACGGGATGCCCTGGGTCCCCGAGGGTGTGGCCGTGTTCAAGAACGCTGAAAACGTCGACGCCGCCAAGTACTTCGTCGAGTGGCTCTTCAGCAGCGACGATCATCTCCGTCAGCTCGCCGAGATCGAGCAGAAGAACGGCATCAAGGTCATCAAGCCCTCCATCGAAGGCATTGAGCTGTCCTATGATCCTACGCTCCTCATGACGGAGGACCTGTCCCTGTTCGGTTCCCAGCGCACCGAGATCCTCGATCGCTTTGAGCCCCTGATGGGCGACAAGGCTGCCGCGGAATAAATGAAGTCCGCCGGTACGATCCAAAAAAATGCAGAAAAAAGGGCATCTCACGATGTCCTTTTTTCCCTATGTGAAAACGCGGCCGACAGGCTGATCTTACTTGTCCTGCTCGGGAGCGTGCTGCTGTTCATTCTCTGGCCCATCGCGTGCATCGCGCTGCGGAGCCTGCGCGGCGCGGACGGCGGCGTGAGCTTTGCAATGTTCTCCACCGTTCTGCGCCAGTACGGCGAAAGCCTGCGCAACAGCGTGTTTGTCGGCGTTTTTACGGCAGTGCTGTCCACTATCCTCTCGCTCTCAGCGGCGCTCGTATGCGCCACGGCGCGCGGGTGGAAGAAGACGCTCTGCATGATCATCATGCTCGTCGCCATGGTGTCGCCGCCGTTCGTCTCGTCGCTCGCCTATATCCAGCTCTACGGGCGGCGCGGGTGGATCACCTACCGCCTGCTGCACCTGAGCCTGAACCCCTACAATCGCTGGGGCGTCATCCTGATGCAGTCGATCTCGTTCGTGCCGCTCAACGCAATGTTTCTCTCCGGCATCCTCGAAAAGCTGGACGAGGGCAGCCTTCGCTCGGCGCGCGACCTCGGCGCATCGGGCGGCGCCATTCTGCGCGATATTGTCCTGCCGCTCATTCGGCCCGCGACGCTCGTGTGCCTGCTGCTCTCGTTCGTCCGCTCGCTCGCGGACTTCGGCACGCCCATCATCATCGGCGGGCGCTTCAGCACGCTGGCCGCGGACATCTATTTGCAAGTCGTTGGATACTCGGACCTTGAAAAGTCCTCGGCGATGAACATGTTCCTGCTCGTCCCGTCCATTGTGTTCTTTTTCGTCTACCGCGCGCTGATGCGCCGCTCGGACAGGCTGACCGAGGGCAGCCGCGCTTCGCAGGGCAGGCTCGGGCTCACGCTGCCGCACTGCGGCGCGATGGGCTGGGGCATGATCGCGCTGAGCACCGTTTTCTTCGTAATGATCGTGCTGCAATACGACTGCGTGTTCCTCTCGGGCTTTTTGAAGAGCACGAAAGGTGTCTACTCCTTCACGCTGCAATACTGGGATCAGCTCTGGCGCATCGGTTCGTCGACGATGCTGCGAAGCGTTGAATACGCGCTCATCGTCTCCATCGCCGGCACGGTTTTTGCGATGCTCTTCGCCTATTACATGGACCGCCGACGCATTATCGGCCGCAGCCTTTTCGACTGCCTTGCGACGCTGCCCTATATGCTGCCGGGCACGTGCTTTGGCATCGGCTACATTCTCGCGTTCAACCACGCGCCGCTCAAGCTGACGGGCACAGCCCTCATCGTGCTGGCCAACATGCTCTTCAAGCAGCTGCCGACCTCCACGAAGATCTGCACCGCGTCGCTCGCGCTCCTACCCGAAGTGCAGGAGCGCTCGGCGCGCGACCTTGGCGCGGGACGGCTCGCTGTGCTGCGCGATGTGGTCTTTCCCGCACTGCGGCCCGCGTTTTTGAGCTGCTTTGTCTATAACTTCACGAGCAGCATGACGACGGCGGGCTCCATCATCTTTCTCATCGACGCCAAGCGTCAGCTGGCCGTTTTCAAGCTCTTCGACGCGGTATATCAGGGCGATTACGCCCTCGCCTCGCTGATCGCGAGCGTCATCACCGTCATTGTCCTTCTTGTCGAAGGCCTCGCCTTCCTCATCACCCGGAAAGGAGAAAATCGCCGTGTATCTCGAACTTGACCGCTTGAGCAAGCAGTTTGACGGCAAATACGCCGTGCATGACCTCTCCCTCGGCCTGGAAGAGGGCGGACTTTTGTGCATTCTCGGCTCGTCGGGCTGCGGCAAGACGACCACGCTCAACATGATCGGCGGCTTTCTCAAGCCCGACGGCGGCAGAGTGCTTCTCGACAGACAGGATATTACCGCGCTCCCGCCCGAGCGGCGGCCGGTTTCGACCGTCTTCCAGTCCTACGGTCTGTTCCCGCACATGAGCGTGCTGCAAAACGTGACCTACGGGCTCAAATTCCGCGGCTATTCCCGCGCGGAGGCAAAGGAAAAGGGCCGCCGGTACCTGAGTCTCGTCGGCCTTGCCGAGCGCGAGAACGCGCGCATCGGCGAGCTCTCGGGCGGCCAGCAGCAGCGCGTGGCACTCGCCCGCGCGCTCATCGTCGAGCCAAAGCTCTGCCTGCTTGACGAGCCGCTCTCGAACCTCGACGCGGCGCTGCGCGTGCGGATGCGCGGCGAGCTCAAGCGCCTGCAGCGCGAGCTCGGCACCACGATGGTCTTCGTCACGCACGATCAGGAGGAGGCGCTCATTCTGGCTGACTCCATCGCCGTGATGAGCGAGGGCGAGCTCTTGCAGCTCGGCTCGGCGGAGGAGGTCTTCCGCCATCCTGCAAACGACTATATCGCGTCATTTCTCGGCCTCAACGACATTGTGTGGAAGGACGACGGCAGCGTGCTGAAGGTCATCCGCCACGGAGAAAAGGGGTAACACCGCCATGCTTGTTGATATGCACCTGCACGAATGCACCTACTCGACCGACAGCTTTCTCCACCTGGAGGAGATCGTCTCTATCGCCAGGCAAAAGGGGCTGGACGCGATCTGCATCACGGACCACGACAGCATGGGCCTGCGCGAGCGCGCGGAGGCCTATTCCCGCGAGATTGGCTATCCCATCTTCGTCGGCGTGGAATTTTTCTCGCTCTGGGGCGATATCACCGCCTGGGGCATCGACGGCATCCCCGATCAGCGCGTCGGCGCACAGGACTTTATCGACCTGGTGCGCGAAAAGGACGGCTTCTGCGTCTCCTGCCACCCCTTTCGCAGCAACAATCGCGGGCTGCGCGAGCACCTGCGCGATGTGCACGGTCTTGACGGCGTGGAGGTCCTCAACGGCAGCACGCCGCTTGAGGAGAACCGGACGGCACTGCGCTTCTGCCGCGAGTTGGGGCTCAAGGCCATCGGCGCGAGCGACGCGCACGTGCCGGAGCAGGTGGGAAAATACGTGACATGGCTGCCCGAAACGGTCACAACGCTGCCCGATTTTGTCACCGCGCTGCACACGCTGGAAACGCGTCCCGCCATCTGGACGGGCAGTGGGTACGATGTTGTCGCCGAGTTTTGAGATGAATTTTCAGCGGGCTGGGGTATCATGCTCCGGCCCTTTTTTTACATTCCGCTGTGTCATATCCGATATTCATGCAGGAAAGCTGTGGTAATATTTCACAAGAACCCATTCTTCCGTGTAAAAAGATTCTCAGAATTTGGAGAAGTGGAAAATTAGGGATTGACATTTTCCCAGCATGGGAGTATGGTAACGCCAACAATTTCAAACGCCCGATCGCGAGGTCGGGAAGATAGAGGCGCGGCTGACAAAAGTAGCGCGTTCGCACCGGCACAGGAAGCCGGAGCGCGCGAAAGGGGATGCCGCCGAAGTGGAAACGGTTCCTGTGCCGTTTGCCGCTGGTTCGTCGGAGAACATCCGCCGGACTGTCACGTATGTGGAGCGCTATCGAGGTCGGCAAGCTGTTTGTCCCCCCAAAAGGTGATGACCGGTTTGCCGGATTGCAGCACAGTTGCAGCCGTAAATGCTTCACAAAGCATTTACGGCTTTGTTTTTTGTCTGCATCGGGAGTGCGAAAACCCGAAAAAAGCAGGACTCCCCTGTTTTTGAAAAAATCAAACTCATCACGAGAAAGGAAACCACCACCATGAAGCTCAGAACCTTTACCGCCCTCCTGCTGGCGGCCATCATGCTCTTCGCACTCACCGCCTGCGGCAGTCAGGCCGCCGACGATTCCAGCAGCGATCAGCAGCGGGAACAGCAGGACACCACCACAAACGAAAGCAACGAATTCCGCGTCGGCATGGAGTGCGCTTACGCCCCCAACAACTGGCAGGAAAGCGAAGCGACGGACTCGAACGTCCCCGTTGAAAACGTCGCCGGCACGTATGCCGAGGGCTACGACGTGCAGATCGCCAAGGCCATCGCAGAGGGCCTCGGCAAGGAGCTCGTCATCGTCAAGCTCAGCTGGGACGGCCTGATCGACGCGCTCAATCAGGGCCAGATCGACGCCATCATCGCCGGTATGATGGACACCGCCGAGCGCCGCGAATCCATCAACTTCTCCGAGCCCTACCGTGAGACCACCTACGGCCTGATGGTGCTCGCCGATTCCCCGTACTTAAATGCCACCTCCATTCAGGACTTCTCCGGCGCGGCCGTCCTCGGCCAGCAGGGCACGGCGCTTGACGATGTCATCGAGCAGATCGAAGGCGTCGACCACTTAAGCCCCGTCGGCAGCGTGCCCGACATGATCTCCCGCCTGCAGCAGGGCACCTGCGACGCCATCGTCATCAACGTTGAGAACGCGCAGGGCTACCTCGCTTCCAACCCGAACTTCCGCCTGGTCACCTTCGATGAGGGCAGCGGCTTCACGCTGCCGGCCAAGGGCTCCTGCGTGGGTCTGCGCAAGAGCGACAATGAACTCCTTGATCAGATCAACACCATCCTTTCCGGCATCGACGACGACGCCCGCGCCGCCATGTGGCAGGCAGCCGTCGACGGCCAGCCCCAGTAATATCCCACGCACCGCCGCCGCGTTTTTCACGCGGCGGCGGGTACGCGAAGCACTCTAGAGACAACGCGCTTCGCACCATAAAGGAGGAAACACCATGGCAGCACCCACCGCGCCCCGGAAGAACTTCATCACCCGGGATCACCGTTATGTTTATTTAGGCGGAAGTTTCATCGCCCTGCTGGGTCTCGGCATGTTCTACTCCGCCCCCAGCCCGTACAGCTTCATCCCCGCGCAGTCCGTGTTCGGCACGGCGCTCGCGGCGATCTGCTGGTTCTTCCTCGGCGTGAGCGCCATGGCGCTGCTCGTCAAGTGGGCCTATTGGAACAATTACAGCTCCACTATTATGAAGCGCCCCCTCATCGTGCGCGTCAGCCGTTACCTCTCGTATCTCGACGCCGCGGCCTGCGCGCTGCTGGTGCTCGACCGCTTCATTTTAAAGCTCGCCTACATCATCAACGCCGCCATTCATGCCGACAGCAACCCGACCGACACGCTCTCCATGATGGCCTACATGGCGTACAACCAGCGCTCGCTCTTCGCCATCGGCATTTCGTACACGGTGCGCCTCGCGCTCTTCGGCACGGCGATCGCGTTCGTGCTGGCGCTTCTCATGGTCTTTCTCCGCATTCAGGAGCCAGACAAGCGTGACAACGACTTTGTGAAGTTCCTCAAGATCGTTGCCAACAAATTCTCCCGCTTCTATATCTTCGTCATCCGCGGCACGCCAATGATGGTGCAGTCGCTCATCCTCTACAACGCCGTGTTCGGCCTATTCAAGCGCACGGGCATGAGCGTTTCGGACATCAACCGCGTCTGGCCGCTCTTCTTAGCGGGTCTTGTCACGATCTCGCTCAACTCGACGGCATATCTTGCCGAGGTGCTGCGCGGCGGCATTCTCGCCGTGGACGCGGGCCAGATGGAGGCCGCGCGCTCGCTCGGCATGACGCACTGGCAGGCCATGCGCAAGGTCGTCTTCCCGCAGGCCATCAAGAACTCGCTTCCCGCCATCGGCAACGAATTCATCATCAACATCAAGGATTCGTCCGTGCTGTGCGTCGTCGGCGTGTCCGATCTGATGTTCATGACCCGCTCGGTCGCCGGTATTTATTATAAAGGTACCGAGTGCTACCTCATCGCCGCCATCGTTTACCTGTTCCTGACGTATCTTTCTTCGCTCCTGCTCAAGGCCATCACGGGAAAGATGACCGCGCCGGACAACACCAAGCGGCACCAGGGCAACCAAACCGTCGATCTGGGGCTTCCCAGCTCGAACTGACAGGAGGGCGCTATGACGAACGATCCCATCATCAAAATCGAACAGCTTGAAAAGTCCTTCGGCGACCTGCACGTGCTCAAGGGCATTGACCTTGAGGTCAACCGCGGAGAGGTCGTGTGCATCATCGGCGCATCCGGCTCCGGCAAATCGACGCTGCTGCGCTGCATCAACTTACTGGAAGAGGCCGACTCGGGCCACATCTGGTTCGACGGGCAGGATTTAATGGACTTAAAGGTCAACCTGAACGCCCTGCGCCAGAAGATCGGCATGGTGTTCCAGGGCTTTAACCTCTTCAACAACAAGTCTGTGCTCGACAACTGCACCCTCGCTCCCATGGACGTCAAGCACATCCCCAAGACGCAGGCCGAGGCCACGGCCATCAAGCACTTAACGACCGTCGGCCTCGCCGACTTCATCCACGCCGACTCCCGCCGCCTCTCCGGCGGGCAGAAGCAGCGCGTCGCCATCGCGCGGGCGCTGTGCATGGAACCGGAGATCATGCTCTTCGATGAACCGACCTCCGCGCTCGACCCCGAGATCGTCGGCGAGGTGCTGGACGTCATGAAAAACCTCGCCCAGCAGGGCATGACGATGGTCGTCGTCACGCACGAGATGGCGTTTGCCAAGGAAGTGAGCGACCGCGTCGTCTTCATGGATCAGGGGGTTATCTTAGAGCAGGGCTCGCCCAAGGAGGTCTTCGGTAACCCCAAGGAGCCGCGCACGCGTGAGTTTCTCAGCCGCTATCTGGAGGATAAAATGGCATGATACAGAAAAAAGTGACCGATTTTTTTGCCCTGGAGGGCAATTATCCTGACTTGGACGGCGAGGGCGCGGCCGCGCGCCTGTCCGCCGCCATCCGGTGCAAGACCATCAACTACTTTGACCACAGCCGGACGGACTACACGGAGTTCGACAAGCTGCACGCGCACATCAAGGCAAGCTACCCCAACATCATGCGCGTGGGCACGTTTGAGCGCATCGGCCACCACGCCGTGCTCATCACCATCCCCGGCAGCGACGCTTCTCTGCGCCCCTGCCTCTACATGTCGCATCAGGACGTCGTTCCCGTTGTTGAGGGCACAGAGCAGGACTGGACGCATCCCGCCTTTTCCGGCGACATCGCGGACGGCTATATCTGGGGCCGCGGCACGCTTGACATCAAAGAGCAGGTCTTCGGCGTGCTGGAGGCCGCGGAATATCTGCTCGCCCGCGGCAAGTCCTTTGCCCGCACGGCGTATCTCGCCTTCGGCGACGACGAGGAGACCATCAACTTAGGCGCGCTCGCCATCGCCGAGCATTTGAAGGCGCAGGGCGTGACGCTCGAATTTGTTCTTGACGAGGGCGGCTGCAAAATTGAGCCCGGCACGGCCTTCGGCGCGCCGGAGACGGCCATTGTCAGCGTGCAGCTGATGGAAAAGGGCTATGCCGATTTGGAGCTCTCCGTCCACAGCATCGGCGGGCATTCGAGCCGCCCCTATGGCGGCACGTCACTTGGGCGTCTCTCCGGTGCGATCGCCGACATTACGCGCGCGCCGTTTGCCGTGCGCCTCAACAGCGCCATGACCGGCGCGTTTGAAACGCTCGCGCCCTATATCACGCAGGAGCCGCTCAAAACGCTCGTGCAGGATGTTGCGGGCAACGCGGACGCCATCGCGGCCTGCTGCATGGGCTCGCCCGACCTCTTCCCGTTTGTCACCACCACTATCGCGCCCACGATGATCCGCGGCGGCAGCGCCGCGTGCAACGTGATGCCGCAGGATATGACCGCGGTCATCAACTTCCGCTTGGCGGACGGAGACACGGTCGAGAGCGTCATGGCCCACTGCCGCGAGGCCGTACAGGACAAAGGCGTTGAGATGCGTTTTTTGCAGGCCAACGATCCCTCCGCCATCGCAAAGCGCGACGGCTACGGCTATCGCAGGGTCGTCGAGAGCATGCAGCGCTACTTCCCGGACGTCGTGTTCATCCCGTCGATGACCGTGGGCGCGACGGACGCGCACCGCTATGAGGAGATCTGCGACACTTGCCTGCGGTGCAGCCCGTTTATGACCGAGCCCGCGGAGGCCGCCTCCGGCGTGCACGGCACGAACGAGCGTCTTCTCGTCCGCTCGTATTTGCAGGGCATCCGCGTACTCATCGACCTGATGGAGCACGCCAACGTGGAACCGTGAATTTCCTTTCTTTTCAATGAAAAAGCCGGAGCAGCTCAGGCTGCTCCGGCTTTTCTTTCCTGTTCAGTTCTCGCCCATCGTGTAGACCATGTCCCAGAAGCGCAGGTCAAAAAGGCAGCAATTTTCGAAGATCTCGCAGAGCCGCTGCGCCTTCTTTTCGTCGATCCCTTCGGCGAGCGCGTCGATCCGGTCGATCAAGGCCTGATTCGTCTGCCGGTACTCCTCGGAAACGTAGCCCGCGAACCACGCGCCGTAGTTCTCATCGTGCAGGGCGCTTGGGCAGCGCTCCACCATCTGCTCGGCAATATACGCATAGCTCCACGAGCAGTTCAAAAGCGTCACGAGCCCCGTCAGCACATCCCCCGCCTGCGCCTCGCAGAGCATGTAATGGCTGTAGGCGACGTTGTCGATGTGCGGGCGCGCATCGGCGATCTCCTCCTCCGTGACGCCGAGGCGCTTCATGTACGGAAGATGCGTGCGGAACGTCTCGTCGATCGTGTTCGCCATCTCCCCGCTCAAAAAGCGGATCTGCTCGAAGTCGTCGGTTTTCTGAAGGATCGCCGCAAAAATTTTCACGTAATCCCGCAGGTACAGATAATCCTGCACCATATAGTAGCGGAACTTTTCCTTCGGCAGCGTGCCGTCCGCCATCTCCATCACAAACGGATGGGTCAGATACCGCGGCCAGAGCGCCTTTGCCCGCTCGTAGATCCTCTCGGAGAGCTTCACTCTGTTCTCCCCGCTCATTTGTGGGCGATGAGCGCGACGTAGCCGCCGCTCTGATAGCCGGGGACGACGTCCTCCACGCTCTCGTTGGTGTACATAGGGTTCTTCAAGAGCGTCTGGTAGAAGTCAAAATCGTGGAAGCCGAGCGATTTGAGCGCGTCGACCTTTTCCTCGGTCGAGTGCCACACGCCCGCGCAGCACAGCTCGAGCGGATACGGCAGTTTGGGCATGACACCACGCAGGGACGGGTGGTCGAACGTGCCAACGGCCTTGGCGAGAAGGTACATGAAGCCGAACGCGCTCTCCTTGGGCACATCCAGCGAAATGAACTTGCCGTTCGGCTTGAGCGCCTTTTTGCACACGTCGAACGCGCGCGTCAGGTCCTCCATATAGCTGGAGCTGCCGTTCAAATAGATGATGTCGTAGGCGTTCTCCTCAAGCTCGACCTCCTCGATCGCGCCGAAGGCGATGACGTTGATGCCGCGCTTCTGCGCGATCGCGCCCATGTCGCGCGAGGGCTCAACGCCCTCGATGTTCTTGCAGTCGATCATACTCTCGAACAGGCCGCTGCCGCAGCCGACGGAGAGCACGCGCTTCCCCGAAATATCGCCGAGCGCCTTTTCAAACAGGCGGAATTCGCTCTGGAACACGTTTTCGTTTTCCATAAACCAGGCGTCGTACTGCGCCGCGTAGCCGTCAAATTTGGGTTTCATCGTCAAGTGATCCTTTCTGTTTTGTCAATTTTCAAGGCCCCGCCCGCCGTTTCCGCTTCCCTATTATCCTGTGCCGCAGGACGCGGGAAAACAGGCCGGGCCTGTGCCTTTTTGATGAATCATACCACAATCAGCCCCCTACCGCAACGGTATGTTCGCGGTAAATATCCATCACCTTTCGCCCGCGTACACGGCAGTTATAGAGTTCGTGTCACCCAATAGATTGAATCGGCAATGAGAAAAAGATGGATTCCGGTTGCAATTCACAGATGGGAGGGATGCATATGGAAGGCTTCATGACAAATGTTCTCAATTTATAAAGGGTACGATAAAGGGTAAATGGCACCTCAGGGCAATAAAAAAACCTTGAAACCACTGAAGCTTCAAGGTTTTTTCTGGTGCGCGGTACAGAACTCGAACCGGCAAAAAGGTGTTTTAGATTGTCCCTGCCTATGCCAACCGGTACCATAATGTGGGGAAGTCATGCGATTTTATTGCCATCTCATGTTAGGTAATCTTATCTCGTATCAATGCAGAAAGGCTAAAAATAAGGCTGAATTTTAGCTGCCGCACAGGACATACCTTTTTCGTCAGAAGCCCGCTACCTACTCTTGATCTTAGCGGTGTCATGTCCAAAAATCGAAAACAATTCAAACTCGTAGGAGTGTTCCATATAGTTCAAACGATGAAGACCATTGATTTTACTCAAGGGAATACTCCTCGCACGATTGTTCTGACAACCTACTATTTCATCATAAAGCAAAAGCTGCTGCCGGACACTAAGAAATAATTCTCTCTAAGGACGGATCTACTTCCCGTCCTATTATCTGAAATGTATATTTTTTATGTTTCGAGTGTCTAACCCTCCTCGCTATAATAATTCCTTATTCTGTGAGTCGAACCCATTTCGTCCGATTGCCCTCGCACGGCTTTATTGTTGTCTCAGGACTACGCATACTACACCTGACCTTGCAGATGATGCAGTATTGCATAGCCGTACTGCAGAGCAGTTCCATTCGTCCCTTCCCTTATACGCTCAAACACTTACGCTAAATTGTTGCGATTCGTATTGGAGTCTCTCACTGTTGAACACGCCGAGCGTTACGTTTTTTACTGCACCGACGCCGCCGACTGACACCAGCATGATCTGCTCTCTTTCACCCCCCCGGCACACAGCGTCTCAAAAGCTCTCCTCTTCCGGATGCGCAAAATCACACTATTTTTACTTGTCAGCCTCGACATACTTCGTTATGATATGTCAAGAAATTATCTGATGATTTTCGCTTCAAAATGACAAACTGTACGGGGAGGGGTCTATAATGGAATTACATTCTCAGCAGGTACGTGCGCTGGCCCCAGAGAGCGATCCGCTGAAGATCGGCATGGGTTGGACGATTGATGATCTGAGCAAACCCCAGATCATGGTGGAGAGCACCTTTGGCGACAGCCATCCCGGCAGCGCGCATCTCGATCAATTTGTAAGACAGGCCGTGCAGGCGGTCAACGAGCACGGCGGCAAAGCCGCCCGCTATTTTGCCACCGATCTGTGCGACGGTATCGCACAGGGACACGACGGCATCAATTACTCCCTCGCCCACCGTGAAGCCATCGTCGATCTGGTGGAAGCGCAGGCGAACGCAAGCGGATTTGACGGCGGCATATTCATCGCAAGCTGCGGCAAGGCCGTTCCCGCCATGCTGATGAGCATCGGGCGGCTCAAGGAAATGAGCGCCATCGTCGTCACCGGCGGCGTCATGGAAGCCCATCCCCTGCCGGAGGAATACACCGTGCAGGATCCCGCCTGCGCGATCAACGAGCTCTTGACACTCGAGCAGATCGGCAAATTCGACGCATGGGAAAAAACCGGCGTCATCTCCGGCCAGCAGCTGCGCTATTATAAGCACAACGCCTGCCCCAGCTGCGGCGCGTGCTCCTTTATGGGCACAGCCTCCACCATGCAGATCATGGCCGAGGCCCTCGGGCTGATGCTGTCTGGCACCGCGCTGATGCCCGCCACCGCCCCGGAGCTGAAAAAGGCCGCTTACGATGCGGGCGTCCAGCTGCTCAAGCTGCTGGAGCAAGGCATCCGCGCGCAGGACATCGTGACCAAAGAAAGCTTTGAAAACGCCGTCATGGTCCATGCCGCGATCTCCGGCTCCACCAACGCGACGATGCACCTGCCCGCCATCGCGCACGAATTCGGCATCGAGATCGATGCTGACACCTTCGACCGGATGCACCGCGGGGCGCACTATCTGCTCAACATCCGTCCCTCCGGCGACTGGCCCGCGCAGTATTTCTACTATGCCGGCGGCGTCTCCCGCGTGATGGAGGAGATCCGCTCCATGCTGCACCTCGACGCAATGACGGTGACTGGGAAAACGCTTGGCGAAAATCTGGACGCGCTGAAAAAGAGCAGCTTTTACGAGCACTGCGACGAGCTGCTGCGCGAAAAAACCGCACATCTGAGCCGCAGGCCGCTGCGCACCGATATCATCCGCACGTTTGAAAATGCCAAGGGCACAGACGGCAGCATCGCCATTCTCAAGGGCAACCTCGCCCCCGAGGGCTGCGTCATCAAGCACACCGCCTGCCCCAAAGAGATGTTTCAGGTCACGCTGCGGGCAAAGCCCTACGACAGCGAGGAAGCGTGCATCGCGGCCGTGCTGCACGGCGACGTCCGCCCCGGCGACGCGGTCTTTATCCGCTATGAGGGTCCGCGCGGCAGCGGGATGCCCGAGATGTTCTATACCGGCGAGGCCATCTGCGCAGACCCGGCGCTTGCTTCCAGCGTAGCTCTCATCACCGACGGGCGCTTTTCCGGCGCAAGCCGCGGCCCGGTCATCGGCCACGTCAGCCCCGAGGCTGCTGTCGGCGGGCCGATCGCGCTGGTGGAAGAGGGCGATCTGATCCGCATCGATGTTCCCGGCCGCGTGCTGGCGATCGTCGGCGTGAAGGGCGAGGAAAAAACGCCCGGCGAGATCGACGCCATTCTTGCCGCGCGCCGCGCGCGCTGGCAGGCAAAGCCGCCCAAATACAAAAAAGGCCTGCTCAAGCGTTATACCAAGCATGCCGTGAGCCCCATGAAGGGCGCCTATATGGAATGATCCTGACCGGCAAAAAATGGGATGTACCGCGCGGTACATCCCATTTTTTATCATTTTTCAGCTTTTCCAGCTCGCTGAGAAGGCCGTCGCCGACCGCTTTGAATTCTTCCGCGCTCAGCGTCACCTTCGGCAGCGTATCGGTAAAGGGTCCGCCCCACTGCAAACCGTCCCGATGCTTCGGAACGAGGTGCACATGGAAATGCGAAACGATATCGCCGTAGATCGCGTAGTTGATCTTATCCGCCTTCGTGTAGTTCGCGATCGCGTGCGCCATGAGGGAAACCTCGGCAAAAAAACCGCTGCGCTGCTCGTCATCGAGCTCGAACATCTCGTCGTGATGGCCTTTGAGCGCCACGACGCAGCGTCCCTTGTGCTTCTGATCGTTGAAAAGATAAACATCCGACCACTGAAGCTCGGTCAGCGGCGTCATCAGCGCCAGCAGCCGCTCGTCCTTTCCGCAGTAAAAGCAGTTTATCCGCCTTACCGCTGCACTCTGCCGGTGCCGTCGCCGCCCATGAGCTTGGTCACGTCGGAAAGATTCACGCGGTTGAAGTCGCCGATGACCGAGTGCTTCAGGCAGCTCGCTGCCACGGCAAACTCGAGCGCGGACTGCTTGTCCTCATAGTGGTTGAGACCGTAGAGCAGGCCGCCGGCAAAGCTGTCGCCGCCGCCGACGCGGTCCACGATGTCGCGAATCTCGTACTTCTTGGAAACGTAGAAGTCCTTGCCGTCGTTCAGGCAGGCCGCCCAGCCGTTCCAATCGGCACTGTGGCTCTCGCGCAGCGTGATGGCGATCATCTTCATATCGGGATACGCCGCGAGCACTTTGTCGCCGAGCGCCTTGTACTTTGCGCGGTCCAGCTCGCCGGACTCGACGTTCACATCGTCCACGGTGATCTCAAGGGACTTCTGCACGTCCTCCTCGTTGGCGATGGCCACGTCGACATACTTTGCGATCTCGCGCATGACCTCGCTCGCCTTCTTGCCGTACTTCCAGAGGTTCTTGCGGTAGTTGAGGTC
>CEAR01018619.1_pt1 | contig 22436 bp, 20 predicted proteins | sample 557461 | NCBI WGS metagenome assembly CEAR01 (sample SAMEA3182075, study PRJEB8094) | gut metagenome | biome: human; feature: gut; material: Stool; isolation source: human stools | place: Canada | collected 2012-03-14
AAATCTTCGTCACAACCGCCTAAAAAATACGGCTTTAAGGTGCTTCGCATTTTAACGGCGATAAATTTAGGAAAATCAAGGCAAACGAACGCGATAATACTTGTCGTATTATAAGTGAGTTTAACGCGGATTTTGCAAATTTTGCGCCGTTAAAACTTATGTGGTTCAAATCTCTCTCGGCTATCGTTGTGAAAAATACGGCTTATTGCCGCAAAAATCCGGTTTTTTACGAAAAAAACAAAAGAATTGTGAAAAATGACAAAATTTTTCATTATTTATAAAAATAAACTTGATTTAATCGGCGCAAACATATAAAATAAAAATCAGCCTGAAACATCGGCGAAAATATGCAAAAACAGGAGAATAAAATGTTATTTAATTTACTTGCGACCGAAACGACAAGCGCGGTTGAAAGCACGAGCGGCGGCAATAGCGGAAACGGAGGAAGCGGCACGATAATGTGGATCGTTCTCGGTGTGTTCCTTGTCATTCTTATAGTTGTGAACGTCCTTTCCAACAAAAAGAGAAAGGCTCAGATGGAAGCGGAAAAAGAAAAGAGAAACGCAATCAAACCGGGATACAGAGTTATGACGATCGGCGGAATCGTCGGAACGGTCGTCGCCGTGGACGACGAGGCGAACACTTTCGTTCTGCAAACGGGAACGGACGAAACTCCCAACTATATCAAGTTCGATAAAGTTGCGATTTACAGTTCCGAAAATCCCGACGAAGCGACCGTCGAACAGGATTTCACCGCCGACGAAAACACCGCGACGGCAGAAAACGAAGCGACCGGAACCGCGGAAAACGTGACGACGGACGAAACCGCTCATACCGAAGAAGCGCAGCCCGAAGAAAAAACCGAAAACGGCGAAACCGACGGCGGCAACGAAAATAAAGAGTAATTTAAACAAAAACCTTCGCATAAGTATTAGCGGAGGTTTTTTTATGGAAAAATTAAACGGCGAAACGTTTTTGGGGCAGTTTATCAAAGGGGTTATAACGACGGTCGCGATAACGCTCGTCTGCGTGCTTGTGTTCGCGCTCGTTTTAAGCCTTACCGATCTCGGCGACGGCGTAATCCGCCCCGTCAATCAGTTTATCAAGCTCGCCGCCGTCTTTTGCGGCGTGGTAATCTCCGTGAAAGGAGAAAAGGGTTTTCTCAAAGGCTTAGCGATAGGTCTTGCCGCAACCGTCCTCTCTTTTCTCGTTTTCGGGCTTATAGGCGGCGGTTTGTCGTTCGGGTGGGCGATTCTTATCGACCTCGTTTGCGGCGCGGTTATGGGCGGACTTTCGGGCGCGATAAGCGTTAATCTGCCGGGAAGGAATTAAAATTATAAGTTATTGCGTTTCGTCACGCCCGAAGAAATGCCTTTTTAAAAAATAAATGCTAAAATTTCGGTAAAAATTATTGACTTATAGCCTCGTAAGTTATATAATAATACAGTATATGAAATCTATTATCGGGAGTATCTTATATAGATTTCTGGCAAACACAGGCAAAAGCAGGAGGCAATAATGAGTAAGACTAAATCAATTGTGATTCTTACTGTATTGGCAATACTTATTGCGTTTTTCGGAGCGGCAAGTTTCGTGCAGTTCGAGATACCGAACAGTACGAAGGACTATATGTCGATTTTCGGAACGATCGGTAAAGGTATTGACCTTGAAGGCGGCTATTACGCCGTACTTACACCGAAAGACGGTGAAACGGCTACGAGCGAAGAATACGACGCCGTAATCGAAACTCTCAGATCAAGACTTGACGAGAACGGTTACACCGAAGCGACGATAACCAGACAGGATAACGGACTCAGAGTAGAGATTCCGGCCATCGATAATCCGGATGACGTTATGCAACTCATCGGCGATCAGGGCGAACTTCAGTTCAGAGATTCCAAGGGTAACGTCAAGGTAAGAGGCGAACACGTTGCGGACGCGAGATCGGGTTACGATCAGAACGGCGATCCCACCGTTTATCTCGAATTCACCACGGAAGGCGCGAAACTTTTCGCGAGCGCGACCAAGGCGATCGCCGCAAAAGAGGACGGAGTGGACAATAAACTCTCCATCTACCTCGGCGACAGGCTTATTTCCTCGCCCACGGTTTCCGAAGAAATCGCGAACGGACAGGCTACGATAACCGGTATCGGTTCGATCGACACCGCAAAGACGATAGCGTCGGTCATCAAGAGCGGCTCGCTCGAAATCGCTTTTGAAATCAGCGAATCGAGAGCAATAACCGCAACTCTCGGCGACAACGTTCTCGACGGGGCGATGATTGCCGCGGCAATCGGTCTTGTCGTCATATTCGCGTTGATGATTATATTTTACAAAGGAATGGGCATTGCTTCTTCGCTCGCCCTTATGATTTACGTAATTCTTTACGTCGCCATTCTTGCGATTTTCCCGGGCGTACAACTCACGTTCCCCGGTATCGCCGGTATCATTCTTTCGATAGGTATGGCGGTCGATGCCAACGTAGTTATTTTCGAAAGAATCAAGGACGAATACGGCAACGGCAAGAGAGTTAAAGCGGCTGTGGACGCGGGCTTCAAGAGAGCGGTGATCACCGTTCTCGATTCCAACGTTACCATAATCATCGCGTCCGTCGTTCTCTGGCTTTTCTGCTCGGGTTCGATCAAAGGATTCGCGATAACGCTTTTCCTCGGCGTAATAGTTTCGCTTTTCACGGCGATTTTCGTCACGAGATGGCTTATCAACGTTATGAAGCCGTTCGGCGGCGCGGAAGACGAAGGCGTTGCAAAACTCTTCAATCTTAAAAGGAGGGATGCATAATGGCTTCTTTGAAAAACAAGAACGTTAAAATCGTTGAAAAATTCGTTATTTCTCTTTGCATAAGCATTCTCGTTATCGCCGCAGGCGTTGCGATGATCTTCATAAAAGGAATGAACCTCGGCGTGGAATTCAAAGGCGGTATGACTTTTGAGGTTTCGATAGAGGACGAAGTTGCGGCGAGCAACCTTTCCGGCGCGAAGGAGGACTCTTTCAAGTCCGACGTAAACGCGTGGCTCGCTTCCGGAAACGTTAAACTCGGCGAAGATACTTACAAGTTCAATCCGGCGGCGAACGTTCAGAAAGCCGGCGCGGACACTTACGAATTCAGAGTGGATAAGGACGCACAAAAGAACGGCGCCGATTATCTTCTCGATAGCAAGAGCGATAATTTCACCGAAATATTCGCGAAAGAATCGGGCGAAATGAGCGTTGCCGTCAAAAATTACGCAATCGATTGGTTCAAGACCAACTTAGATATAGGACTTGACGCCGACAAAGTTTCGGTCAGAACTCATACGATCGGTAACGAAGTCATGCAGTCGATAATCAAGAACGCGGCAATCGCGGTTGCCGTTGCAGTCGCGGCTATCCTTGTTTATATCGCTATCAGGTTCACCTGGGTTTCCGGTCTTGCGGCTATTCTCGCGCTCGTTCACGACGTACTCGTCATGACCGCGCTCACCACGATTTTCCAGATTCCGGTGAACTCCACGTATATCGCGGCAATCATCACGATAATCGGTTATTCGATCAACGCTACGATAGTTATTTTCGACCGCGTCAGAGAACTTGAAAAGACTCCGTCATACGCCGTTCTCAGCGATGCGGAGATTGCAAACAAAGCAATCGTGAATACTCTTTGGAGATCTATTCTTACCACCGTCACGACTTTGGTTATGATCGTATCGCTCGCGATTTTCGGAAACTCGACCATACGTGAATTTGCGTTCCCGATCATTTTCGGACTTCTCGCAGGCGCGTACTCGTCGATACTTCTTTCGGCTCCGATCTGGGTATATTTAAGAAAGTTATTCAGAATGTCCGGCAAAAGACCGACCCTGAAAACAAAAGCGGCAAAGACCGAAACCGTAGAAACGGCAGAGGTTCAGGCTTAACAAAAAAACATTTTCGGGCGGATTTATTATCCGCCCGTTTTTGCATTTAAGGGAATGATAATAACTAAAACACCGCCGTCAGGCTCAGAAAACTTAATAAAAGAAATATCCGGGCGATGCGGCGTTTCAACGGCTTTTGCCAAACTTTTGGTCACGCGCGGAATAAAATCCGCCGGAGAAGCCGAAAAATTTATCAGACCGGATAAAAAAAATCTTCACGATCCCTTTCTGTTCGGAGCGATGGAAGTCGTTACGGAACGCATAAAATCCGCCAAAGAAAACGGCGAAACCGTGGTTATTTACGGCGATTACGACGCCGACGGAATATCCGCTACGGCGATTATGTACAGGGGGTTGAAACTTTTCGGGATAGACGCTTACGCTGTTGTGCCGGAAAGAGAGAACGGTTACGGGCTTACGGAGGGAGTGCTTGAAAGGGTGCTTGAAGAGTATTGTCCCGACCTTATCATAACGGTAGACTGCGGAATTTCCGCTTACGCGGAGATAGAGGAGTTAAAAGATCTCGGCGTTGACGTAATAGTTACCGACCACCACGAAATTCCCGAGAGAATTCCCGATTGCGCGGTTATAAATTGCAAACTCGGCGACGGCTATCCGTTCGACGGACTTTGCGGCGCGGGAGTTGCGTATAAGGTTATCCGCGCGCTTATCGGCGAAGAGGCGGACAAGTTTCTCGATCTCGTTGCCGTTGCGACGGTTGCGGACAGCATGCCGCTCACGGATGAAAACCGCATACTCGTGAACGAGGGGCTGAAACTGATAAAAAGCGGCAGATGTTCCAAGATTGTCAGGGCGATAACAGAATCCGGCGGGGCAAAAGAGTTGGCGGCGTCATCGCTTGCTTACACGGTCGCGCCGCGGGTGAATGCCGCCGGCAGAATGGGCGACGCGTATTCCGCGCTTGTCGCATTTACTTCTGACGATAATTTCGAGATTAAAATTCTCGCCGACAAACTCAATTCCTATAACGCGGCGCGACAGACGGAATGCGACGTTTTATACAAAGCCGCAAAGGAAAAACTCAAAACGAAGTCTCCGTTGTCGCGAATTATAATTCTCTATGACGAAAGTTGGAAATCGGGAATTATAGGCATCGTCGCGGCGAAATTAATGGAAGAATATTCCAAACCGGTAATTCTTTTCACCGAAAAGGACGGTGTGATGCACGGGAGCGCCCGCTCGCTCGGCGATATTAATATCTTTAAATCGCTCACGGCTGTTCAGGACGTTCTCGAATCGTTCGGCGGACACGCTCAGGCGGCAGGCGTTACGATAAAAAAAGAAAACATAGACGTTTTTGAAGAAAAAATCAACGAATATATTGCGGAAACCTACGACGCGTCCGCTTTTGCTAAAGATATCGAGGTGGACGGATTCGTTACGGGCAAGTTTAAAACGGAGCTCGCGCGCGAACTTGAACTTCTGGAGCCTTGCGGAGTAGACAACAAAAGGCCCGTTTTCGCTCTGAACGTTGCGGATGCGAACGCCGAGCCGCTCAAATACGGCTCTCCGCACGTTTCGTTTTCCACGCCTTATATCGACCTTTTATATTTCAACGGCTACGATTCGCTCGCGCTTTTAAATTCCGTCAACGAAAAGACGGTTGTTTTCGAGCCGAGATTGTCTGTTTTCAACGACAGAGAAACGCTCAAAGGCATAGTCAAATCGGTTTCTACGGTTATAAGCGACGGCGATGACGTTAAATTTTCGCTTTACCAAAACCAACTCTCGCCCGCGGAAGAAGGCGACGGTTACGAAAAAATCGACACGGCAAAGGCTCAGGAATTCATCGATGAAGCCGCGAAAGAAATTTACGGAACGGTATTTGTCGTAAATAATCCCGATTCGCTGAAAAAATATAAACGGCTCGAATCGTTCGACCGCGAGTATCTGAAAAAGACCTGCAAGGGCGATCTGAACGTCCTTTGTTACGGGATTTCGACCACCGATTTCAGTGAATACGAACGTGTTGTTTTTCTCGATAAACCCCTCTATATGCCGATTATCGGCATAAAAACATACGTCAATACCGAGTTGAACGGGTTTGACGCCGATGGTTTGAAAACGGACAGAGATACGCTGATCGGCGCATATCTCGAGTTAAAAAAAATCGCGGGCGGATTTGCGGACGTCAAGGACGCCTGCGAAAAATGCGGAGAAAAAAACGAGAAGCAACTCGCGCTCGCCGTCAAGGTCTTTGAGGAGTTGGGGTTGGTTGTCAGGATAAACGGCAAATATTCTGTCGTCGGCGGAAAGAAATGCGATATAAATTCGTCGGTGATATTAAACAGAGTAAAAAATACAATCGTCGTTGCGCCGCGGTAAAGCTGCAATTGCCTGCGGCTAAGAAAATCGGCGATAAAACCCGGAAATTATGTACGAAGAAATTGTTGAAAGCATCGAAAAAGGCGGCTATTCCGCAAGCGAACGCGAAGTTCTGAAAAAAGCGTTTCTGTTCGCGCAGAAAGCCCACGAAGGACAAAAGCGCGCGTCCGGCGAGGAGTATTTCACTCATCCCGTGGCTGTCGCGCAGATCCTTGTCGACCTCGGAATGGATTATTATACCGTTGCCGCGGCTTTTTTGCATGACGTAATCGAAGATACTCCCGTTTCGGAGGGCGACATAAAGGAAGAGTTCGGCGAAGAGATTCTCGAACTCGTCGAGGGCGTTACGAAACTCGATAAAATCGAGTTTAAATCTCAAGAGGAAGAACAGGCGGAAAACTTCAAAAAGATTTTCGTGTCGATGGCTAAGGATATCAGAGTCATCATCATAAAACTCGCGGACAGGCTGCATAATATGCGTTCGCTTAATTTCCTTTCCAAGGAACGTCAACTGAGAATGGCTCGCGAAACGCTGGATATTTACGCGCCCATCGCCGGCAGGCTCGGTATTTCTCAAATCAAATGCGAACTCGAAGATCTCTGCCTTAAATATCTCGATCCCGAGGCTTACGAATATCTCACGGTCAATATCAACAGTCAGATAAGCGAGAGGAAAGAATTCGTCAATTTTGTCGTAAACGAGATAAAGAAAATACTGAAAGAATCGAATATCGAGGGCGAAGTGTTCGGAAGAACGAAGCACTTTTACAGCATCTACAAAAAGATGAAACGCCAGAACAAAACTCTCGATCAGATTTACGATCTCACGGCAGTGAGAATTATCGTCGATACGGTCGATCAGTGTTACGAACTTTTCGGAAAAATTCATCAGGAGTGGAAGCCGATTCCGGGCAGAATAAAGGACTATATCGCTACGCCGAAAGAGAATATGTACCAGAGTTTGCATACTACGGTAGTGACGAATATAGGCAAAATTTTCGAGATTCAGATCCGAACAAAAGAGATGAACCGTACGGCGGAATTCGGTATCGCCGCGCACTGGAAATATAAGGAAAACAAAGAGAATACGGACGCGTTCGATAAGCGTCTGAGTTGGATAAGAGAAGTTATGGAGTGGCAGGGAGGTTTGAACAACTCCACCGAATTTCTCGAGAGTATCAAGGGCGACCTTTACAACAACGAAGTTCTCGTGTTCACTCCGAAGGGCGAGGTTATAAGCCTTGTAAAGGACGCCACGCCCATCGATTACGCTTATAAAATCCACACGGAAGTAGGAAATAAGTGCGTCGGGGCGAAGGTGAACGGAAAAATGGTACCCTTAAACACCACGCTTCAGGTGGGCGACGTCGTTGAGATAATCACGTCGAAACTCTCCAAAGGTCCGTCGTGGGACTGGCTCAGGATAGCCAAATCTTCGGGCGCGAAAGCGAAAATCAAAGCCTTCTATAAAAAGGCGATGCAGGTCGATAACGAAAGAGTGGGCAAAACGATGCTCGAAAACGAGGCGAGAAACCGCGGTTATAATTTCGGCGATTTGCTTAACCCGATCAGTTTTGAAAGACTAAGCCAGAAACTTTCCGTTTCCACCCCCGAGGAAATGTACGCCGCGGTCGGTTGCGGCGCGATAACGGTAAACAGCGTTCTGTTAAAACTCATCGATTTCCACAAAAAGGAAACTCCGATTCCCGATAAAATCGCGGACAGTAAGATTAAACGCAGTTCCGAAAACGTCGGCGGCGTAAAAATCAAGGGTATGAGCGGGCTTCTGGTTCGGTTTGCGGGTTGCTGTAACCCCGTTCCCGGCGACGATATCGTCGGATTCGTTTCGCGCGGCAGAGGCGTGACCGTTCACAGGCGCGATTGCCCGAATATGAAAAACGAGGATCCGGGCAGGCTTTTGGAGGCGGAATGGGTAGGCGATCAGGGTTCGTACAGCGTTTCCGTAAGGGTTGTCGGGGGCGAGGACGCGCCTATTCTCGTTTGCGTTTCAAACGCTTGCACCGAACTCGGACTTATGATAGTTTCCGTCAACGGAAGAATAGATGCCAAGAATCACCAGTCTATCGTCGAGTTTACGATAAAACTCGGCAAGAAAGGCGATCTCGATTTGCTTATCAACAAAGTCGAGCAGAACAGTTGCATAACGGAAATATTCAGAATATGATAAAAATTATAAAAAAACCCGTCGATCCTATCGACGCCAACTCGTATACCGTAATCGATACAGAAACAAAAAAATGCCTGTTAATCGACTTCGGCGCGGACTTTTCACGTTTAATGAAGTCCTGCGGCGACCTCGGGCTGACCGTTAGCGGAGCGATTTTAACTCACGGACATTTCGACCACGCGATGAGCGGATATCTTGCAAAAGAGAGGGGCGTGAAGGTGTACGTTCCGGTGGGGGACGAAAAAATGCTTTACTCCGACGACAACCTCGCCAAAAAATTCGGCGTGATCGCGCCGTTTTACCATGCGGACGAGGTTATGAACGAGGGAGAAACGGAAATCGGCGGAATAAAAATCAAAGTCATTTCCACGCCCGGGCATACGAAAGGGTCGAGTTGTTTTCTTATCGACGGAAAACTTTTCACGGGAGACACTCTTTTTTACGGTTCTTACGGAAACACGTCTTTTCCGGGCGGGAGTTTTGCCGAAATAAAAGATTCGATAACAAACAAACTCTTCAAACTCGACGGCGATTACGAGGTTTTTCCCGGTCACGGCGAAAACACTCATCTCGATTACGAAAGGAAATATAATTACATAAACGATGATAACTACTAACGTTCCGTGGCTTGCAGCCGAACTGCTCGAAGAGAGTAAATTCTTTTCTTCGGTGACCGACAAAACGATAATTACTCATTCGTCGAGAGAAGAAAACGGTTTTTTCCTTAACGAAATAACCGTGAACGGTAAGGCTTACGGCTATGCCGACCGCCACGAATATAACGGCGAACTCGAACATAAGCGATATTTAAGGCGTTACGCAAAACTCGCTTTGTTTCTCGCGCTCACGGATTTTACGGGCGAAAAGTCCGAGTGGGGCGCGCTCACGGGAATAAGACCGGTAAAATTCGCTTATTCCGAAGGGAAAAACTGGCGGGAAGTAATGAGCGAAGAAATGCGGGTTTCGCCCGAAAAACTCGATATGGTCGGACGGATAATCGAGGCGCAGAAAGGGATATATTCAAAGGAAAACGACAACGCGGATTTTTTTGTCGGCATACCCTTTTGTCCGTCGCGCTGCGCGTATTGCTCATTCGTTTCCAACGAAATAGGCAAAGAAAAACAAGTTCCGCAGTACGTCGACGCACTCTGCCGCGAAATCGAGGCGACGAAACCGTTTTTTGCAAAATACCGTTCGTTTTATATCGGCGGCGGCACGCCCGTTTCGCTCCCGACCGATAGTCTCGAAAAAATTCTGAAAACCATCGGCAAGCCCGGTACGGAATATACCGTCGAGGCGGGCAGACCCGATTGCATTAACGACGAAACGCTCGCTCTGCTCAAAGAATACGGCGTTACGAGAATATGCGTGAATCCGCAGACGTTCAACGATAAAACGCTCGTAGAAATCGGCAGAAAGCATACCGCAAAGGATATTTTCGATAAGTACGCTTTGGCGAAAAAATACGGTTTCGATATAAATATGGACCTGATCGCGGGGCTTCCCGGCGAGTCGCTGAACGATTTTAAATACAGCGTAGACGCTGCCGCGGAACTTTCTCCAGAGAACGTCACGGTGCATACTTTATCGCTCAAAAAAGGGAGCGTCCTGAAAGAGAAAGTCGAAAGGCTCGCCCCGGGCGAAATAAAGAATATGATCGATTACTCGGCCTATAAGTTGATTAACAACGGTTTTTCGCCTTATTATATGTATCGTCAGAAGTATATGGCGGGCAATCTGGAAAACACGGGTTACGCAAAACCGGGCAAGGCTTGCGTTTATAATATCGACGTTATGGAAGAGATCGCGTCGAATCCCGCGTGCGGAGCGAACGCCGTTTCCAAAAGACTTTTTGCCGAGGAGGACAGAATCGAGAGGTACGGCGCGCCGAAAGATATAAAAACTTACGTCGAAAAAATCGACAGAATCATTGCCGACAAAACGGCGTTTTTCGACGGTTGCGACCGCCTATTCCGAACTTCGATTCCGCGGCCGAGCAAGCCTTAAGCAATAAAATAATATCATAATAAAATCATGCAACCGCGTTAAAACGATTGCTTTTTTTTATTATATATGGTAATATACTTGCAGATGCTCGTTGCGCAGTACGGCGAATACTCGACGCCGCGCTTCGCTCTGAAGCGAAATTTCCATTCAGGAGGATAAATAACATGGAAAAAGAAAGAAAATCAGAAATCATCAACACTTACAAAAGACACGACGGAGACACCGGTTCCGCTGAAGTTCAGATCGCTCTTTTAACCGAGAGAATCAACCACCTCAACGAACACCTTAAACTCAACAACAACGACAAACATTCTCGTCGCGGACTTTTGAAAATGGTTGGTCGCAGAAAGGGTATGCTCGATTATCTTAAATCTGTCGATATCGAAAAGTACAGAGAGATCATCGCTAAACTCGGACTCAGAAAGTAAAATTCAGGGAGTATATCATACTCCCTTTTTTGCTAAATACTCATCTCGGTCATCTGCGCGGAAGAAAAGTCGCGGCAAAACCGTCCGTCGGGGTAACCCGGCGAAACGAACGGAAAAGTTCCGCGGTTTTTTCTTTCGATGTCGGGCAAGGTTTATCCTTGTCCGGCACGCTGATTTTTGCGCGCCGATTTCGGCGCTGATTTTAAAAAGAAAAATTCGTTTTTCACAGCCGTCGCTTCAAAGCGTTTAAAGCGTTTATAGCGTTTAAAGCGTTTATGGCGTTTATGGTCTTTAAAGCATGCGGGCGGGGGAGAACGTTTCTGAGGCGAAGCGAAAAAAAGAAGGTGCGCTTCGGCTGTAAATCAGAGAAAAAGGAGAACAAAATGTTAGAAAACCACAAAGAATTCAAAACTTTGGTCGGCGGACGCGAAGTTACGGTAGACGTGGGCAAATACGCTCAGCAGGCTAACGGATCGTGTATCGTCAAATGCGGCGAAACCATGGTTATGGTTAACGTTACCATGGCTGCCGAACCGAGAGCGGGAATGGATTTCTTCCCCCTTTCCGTCGACTATGAAGAGAAAATGTATTCCGTCGGTAAAATCCCCGGCGGTTTCAAAAAGAGAGAGGGCAGAGCGAGCGATAAGGCTATTCTTGTTTCAAGACTTATCGACAGACCTATCAGACCTCTTTTCCCCAAAGGGCTTTTCAATGACGTAACCGTCGTTGCCACGGCTCTTTCCGTTGATCCCGATATCGCTCCCGAGCCGCTTGCAATGCTCGGCAGTTCCATCGCGCTCAGCATTTCCGATATTCCGTGGGCAGGACCTACCGGTTCTGTAGTCGTCGGCATCGTCGACGGCGAATACGTTATCAACCCCACCGTCGCTCAGAAAGAGAAGAGTACGCTTGCTCTTAACCTTTCGGGAACGAAGGACGCGATAATGATGGTTGAAGCGGGCGCTAAGGAAATCGACGACGAAGCAATGGTCGGCGCGATTCTTTTCGGTCACGAAGAAATCAAAAAACAGTGCGCTTTCATCGAAGGCATCGTCGAAGAATGCGGCAAGAAGAAACTTGAAATGGAACTTTATCACGTTCCCGAGGATCTCGACGCGGAAGTCCGCGCTTATGCGAGCGAAAAACTCGATTACGCTCTCGATACGTTCGACAGAGTGGAAAGACAGAATCGTCAGGACGAGGTTGAAAAAGACTGCCTCGAACATTTCGCGGAGCAGTTCCCCGATATGGCGAGAGAAATCAAGGATTCGCTTTATTATATAACCAAAGAAAAAGTCAGAGCGAAGATCACGAACTCGGGCATAAGACCGGACGGCAGATCGCTCACCGAAATCAGACCTATCTGGTGCGAACACGGAATCCTTCCCAGAGTTCACGGCAGCGCGGTATTCACGAGAGGTATGACTCAGGTTATGACCACCTGTACTTTGGGAACTATTTCCGAAGTTCAGAAACTTGAAGGTCTTGACAACGAAGAATACAAGAGATATATTCATCATTACAACATGCCCGGTTACGCTTCGGGCGAGGCTAAGCCTTTAAGAAGCCCCGGCAGACGTGAAATCGGTCACGGCGCTTTGGCAGAAAGGGCTCTCGAGCCGATGATTCCGTCCGAGGACGAATTCCCGTACGCAATCAGACTCGTATCCGAAGTTCTTTCTTCCAACGGATCGACTTCGCAGGCTTCCGTCTGCGGCTCCACGCTTGCTCTCATGGACGCCGGCGTTCCCATCAAGCGTCCCGTCGCGGGTATCGCAATGGGTCTTATCAAGGATACCGAAAGCGGCAAAATCTCCGTTCTTTCGGATATTCAGGGCTTGGAGGACTTCCTTGGCGATATGGACTTCAAGGTTGCGGGTACTGTAAACGGTATCACCGCAATCCAGATGGATATTAAAATTAAAGGCATCAGCGAGGAAATCCTCAGAAAGGCTATCAGGCAGGCGAATGAAGGCAGACACTTCATTCTCGGCAAGATGCTCGAGTGTATTCCCGCTCCCAAAGCCGAACTTTCCAAATATGCTCCCAAGATTATCTCGTTCAACATCGCAACAGATAAAATCAAGGACGTTATCGGCAGCGGCGGAAAGACGATTAACAAGATTATCGACGAAACCGGCGTTAAGATCGACATCAACGACGACGGCAAAGTGTGCATAGCGACTTACGGCGAGGATCTTTCCATGGCGGAAAAGGCTAAGGCTATGATTATGAGCATTGCGAGAGATCCGGAAGTAGGCGATATGTTTATATCCACGGTTGTGAGAATTCTTCCCAAAGTGGGCGCGTTCTGCGAACTCGCTCCCGGAAAGGACGGAATGATTCATATTTCCAAAATGAGCGAAAAGAGAATCAATTCTGTCGACGAAGTTCTTGCTATCGGCGACACCGTTAAAGTCGAAATAATCAAAATCGGCGAAAAGGGTATCGACCTTAAACTTCTTGAAAAAGTAGTCGCAGAATAATTGCAAAACCGTCGCCGCGACTTATCCGGGATTTGTCGCGGCGATTTTTTTAACTTATCGATTCGGTGGCGGGTTGGAAGTTGTTGCGCGATAAAATTATAAAAGTCGGTCTATAGGTCGATTAACGCGAATATATATAATTAATCGGATTGATTAATCAATTAAATCGTCAGGATTTCAAATCGTCAGGATTTTAAATCGGGGCGAAATAATAAGCGGCGTAATAAACGGGAACGAAAAGGACGGAATAATGCGTATTGTCGACGTTGTTTTGATTTCAATAATCGGTATAATCGAAGGCGTAACCGAATGGTTGCCGATATCGAGTACCGGGCATATGATGATTTTCGAGCATTTCTTTGCGGGGGCGTTCACCGAAGGGTTTTTCACGAGCGACTTCAAAAATATGTTCGAATATCTTATTCAACTCGGCGCGATATTGGCGGTAGTCGTCGTTTTCTGGAAGAGAGTTTTTCCGTTTACGCTTGAAAAACGCGAAAAAATCGGCGAAAACGGGCAGACGCTGACGAGAAACGTCGTTGCGGGTAAGTCCGAAGTGTGGCAAACCTGGCTCAAAGTTCTCGTTGCGTGTATTCCGGCGGTCGTCGCGGTCGTTGCGGATAAGTTATTCGATAATCTCGGCGAAACGGGGAAAATCATTGTGGTAGGGGCGATGCTCGCGCTTTACGGCGTTGCGTTCATCGTCGTCGAAAGATTGCATAAAAACAAAGAGCCGAAAACGAATACGGTCGGCGAGATAACCCTTAAACAAGCGTTTTTTATAGGTTGTTTTCAGGTTCTCGCGGCAGTGCCCGGAACTTCGCGTTCGGGAGTTACGATAATCGGCGCGTTGATTTTAGGACTTTCGAGAACGGCAGCGGCGGAATTCACCTTCTTCCTTGCCATTCCCACGATGATCGGCGCAAGCGGATATAAAATTCTGAAATTTATCCTCGGGGGCGGAGCAATCACCGTTCCGCAGATTTCCGCAATCGCGCTCGGAATGGTTATCGCGTTCGTCGTTTCGCTTTTTGTTATCAGATTCCTGACGGGATTCGTTAAAAAACACGATTTTGAGCCGTTCGGCTGGTACAGAATTGTTCTCGGCATACTCGTTATTGTTTTGTGTCTTGCGTTCTGACGTCCGGCAAAAATAGTTTTATACCTTGCATTCTGAAATCTGAATCGGTTTGTCTGCGTATCAATAACTTTAGAGTCACAACATAAGGGGAAATAGGAGTAAAAAAGAAAAAGTAAAAGTCAGGTTTTACTTATGAAGAAAAACTTTGAAATGAATATGTGCGAGGGCAAAATATTCGGGAAACTGATAGTTTATGCCCTTCCGTTGGTTCTGACGAACGTTCTTCAGCTTCTGTTCAACGCCGCCGACGTCGCGGTGCTCGGAATTTTCGTCAGCGACGACGCCGTTGCGGCGGTCGGAGCAACGGGCGCGCTGATAAACCTTATAATCGGGTTATTCGTCGGCTTGTCCGTCGGCGCGAACGTACTTGTCGCGCGGTTTTCCGGCGAACAGAAAGTGGATTCGGCGCATAAAACAGTCGGAACGTCGGTTATCGTCAGTCTGCTCACGGGCGTTATTCTTGCTTTTATCGGATATTTCTTTGCAGGAACGTTTCTGGAGTGGACTAATTGCGATCCGGACGTTCTCGGTATGGCTACGAAATATCTGAAGATATACTTTATCGGCATGCCGATAATGATGCTTTACAATTTCTGCGCGTCCATTTTAAGGGCGGTCGGCGACACTATGCGTCCGTTGATTTTCCTTATCATCGGCGGCGTTGTCAATATCGGGCTTAACATTTTTTTCATTCTCGTTCTCGATAAAACGGTGGAAGGCGTTGCTATAGCAACGGTCGTTTCGCAGGGTATATCGGCTGTTTTGTCGATCGTCGTCCTTTTAAAGGGTAAAGGCTACGCAAAACTCGATATGAAGAAGTTTAAAATATATATGCCAGAACTGAAAGAGATGATCAGAATCGGCTTGCCCGCAGGCTTGCAGGGATGCGTATTTTCTATCTCGAACGTTCTCATTCAGTCCACGATCAACACGTTTTCAAAAACATATATGACGGCGAACACGGTCGCGGGGCAGTTCGACGGATTTATTTATAACGCCATGAATGCGGTCGCGCTCTCGTGTCTTGCGTTCGTCAGTCAGAATTACGGCGCGAGGAAATTCGACAGAATAAGAACGGTCGTCAGGCAATCCGTTCTGCTCGTAACGGTGATAGGTCTTGCGATAGGCGGCGGAATAATTTTGTTTTCGGCGCAACTTTGCGGGCTTATAACCGACGATGCGGAAATAATAAGAATCGCTCAGAACAGACTGTATATTCTCGCGTCAACGTATTTCACGTGCGGCATAATGGACGTTTTAAGTAATTTTATGCGCGGACTGGGAAAATCGACCACGGCGATGATAGTCAGCCTTTCGGGCAGTTGCCTGTTCAGAATAATATGGCTCAAAACGGTGTATCTGTTAAATCCGACGATCGAAATGGTTTACATCGTTTATCCGATAAGTTGGGTGCTGACGATAGGCGTTTATATGATAATGTATTTCCCCACGCTTAACCGCGCGAAGAGAGAAATCGCAAAAGCGGAAGCCGGGAATAAAGATACCGAAAAGACGGAACTTGAAAACAAAGAAATCGAGAACAGGGAACTCGAGGAGGCGGACGCGGTCGCGGAAGCGGAGAAATGTTAAAAATTTGCGTAAAACGCAAAGCAAATACTTAAGAGGTTACAAATGAAATATCACGTTTTATACAATCCTAAAGCGGGAAACGGAACGGGCGAAACCGAAACCAAAAACATCGAAAAACATCTTGCGGGCGAAGAAATCGTCTATTACGATCTTACGCAGAACGACACCGCGGGGCTTATCGCCGGATTTCCCTTGTGCGACAAAATAGTCGTTTCCGGCGGCGACGGAACGCTTAATCGATTCATAAACGATACCGCGGATATGGAAATTTCGCACGACGTTTATTATTTTGCGACGGGTAGCGGAAACGACTTTATCCACGATCTCGGCGGCAACAAGGACGACGCCCCCGTGCTTATCAACGAGTACATAAAAGATTTGCCCGAAGTAACGGTGAAGGGCAAAACTTATAAATTCCTTAACGGGGTAGGGTACGGAATCGACGGCTACTGCTGCGAAATCGGCGATAAACTTCGCGAAAAATCGGATAAACCCGTCAATTACGCGGGCATTGCGATAAAGGGTTTGCTTTTTCATTTCAAACCGAGAAACGCGGAAATCGACGTTGACGGAAAAAAATACTTTTTCAAAAAAGTATGGCTCGCGCCCACCATGCACGGCAGATTTTACGGCGGCGGAATGAATATTACACCCGCTCAGGACAGACTTAAATGCGAAACGGAAACCTGCGGCGTGCTTCACGGCTCCGGCAAACTCAAAACGCTCATGGTTTTCCCGTCCATTTTCAAGGGCGAACACGTCAAACACGCGGAAATGTTCACGCCTCTTTGCGGAAACAGAATAACCGTTAAATTCGATAAGCCCACGGCCGTGCAGATCGACGGCGAAACCATTCTCGGCGTAACCGAATATTCGATAGCGTCGAGGGCGGTCGTTAAAGCGGCTAAGACCGAGAGCGACGTCGGCTGATTGTCTTAAATTTTGCGACGAAAATACCGGTTTTTGCTCAAAATCAGATGAGCGACATAAAGCAAAACCCGAAAACAAGGCGAAAGTTGAGATTTTTGTTAAATTTTTCAAAATAATTTGCAAAACCCCTTGAAAAAATTCGGGTTATGGTTTAGAATATAATAAAGAAAAAACGGAGGAACGTTTTATGATAAAACTTATTTACGGCCCGAAAGGCTTTGGCAAAACTAAAATCATAATGGACGATATCAATGCCGCCGCGGAAAAAGCGAAAGGCAACGTCGTTTTTATAACCGACAAATCTATTTGTTCGGTATCGATAAACATTAACGTAAGATGCGTATACACCGACGAATACGGAATTTCTTCCGTTGAAGCGTTAAAGGGCTTCATTATGGGGCTTGTGGCGGGCAACAGCGATATCGAAGCGATTTTCATCGACGGTATCTTAAGAATTGCCGATTGCAAACTCGGCGACCTCGAAGATCTTTTCACGGCGATCAAAAAGGTCGAAGGCGTTAAGTTTGAAATGACTGTCAGCGCGGCAAAGGCAGATCTTCCCAAGTTTATGCTCGAATACGTATAAGAAAAAGTCAAAATAAAAACGGGGCGGATTTCCGTAAAAGATATCCGCCTTTTTTATTGTTTGACAAACCGACGGAATTAATATATAATAGTCTAAAATATATAATAGTCCAAAACACATTAAAAGGAAAGAATTATGAAGCAGAAAAAAACGCCGGCAACTTCAGAAGAAGTGAAATCCGAAGAAGTGAAAGAAGAACAGCAGAGCGTAAAAATTTATCCGGACATCGATTTTAACAGAAAAGAACGTCGTAAATCGCTTATTTACGGCGCGCTTCTGGTTATTCTTATGGGCGGAATGGGCGCGAGCATTTTCATTCAGGGGCTGAACAACCCCGAATCGAGTACCGTCGGTTATCTTATGGGCGCGATAATGCTTATTTTCGTCGTGATATTTTTATCGATGATTCCGTCGTCGTTCAAGCAGTATCCCGTCGACGGCAAGCCGATTATCGAGATTACGCCCAAAGCGATAACGATCAACGGCGAAGCCAAGAAGATTTCGGATATACTCGAAGTTCGGCTCACGATAACTCTCGCGCCGGTCGGAAACAAAGAGGAGAACGAAAAATACGTCGAATCTCTTCTCGATAAAGAACCCGAAAAGCATATGACGGGCAACGTTGATTTCGCGGTGAAGGCAATCGGCAAAAAGGGCGAAACCACCAAAACGCTTTTCACGACGGTCGCCGATTCTTACGAAGCTCTCGTCGCCCTTTATCAGGCGGGCGTCAAGCATTACAGCATCGTGTATTCGCTCAAAAAAATATCGAAAACTTCGCGTTACAATCTCGGCGAAGCCGTTACGGAAGATGGTGTAAAACTCTCCGAACTTTCCAAAAAAGACAGAATGAAACAGTTGTTCTGAAATAAAAAATCCCCCAAAATAAAAAGGTTGCAAATCTATCCGAAAGATAGAACAGCAACTTTTTTTATTTTACACTTGACAGGCTTTTATAATGCGGGTTATAATCAATTAAAGATTGTAATTAAAGGGGCGGATTTACATTTATCATAAACCCGCTCCCCACCGTAAGGTCAAACGAGGTATCTTATGAAAAAAAAGACATTTTTTCAAAACTCGTGGTTCTTTTGCCTAATGTTTTCTATTGAAGTTCTTTTTGCAATCGGCTGTTTGTGGTGTTTGGTTTCTGTTGTTTTTTTCAATCAACCTACAGTTTTGTCAATGCCAAAATGGTTGGATATCACTATATTTTTTATGGGTTTTTGCTTTTGGGTATATCAAATGATAATTTGGATGCGAGATAGAATCGTGTTAGAGCCAAATAGAATACATGTGCCCGACTCATGGAACAAAACCGTAGTAAAAGTTCAATATAAAACGGAAGTAAATTATGCAGATATAGAGGGTATTTTTATTGCGGAAACGCAAAAGGATTCGCTAAATCTTAATGATTGCTCGGCTCTTCCTATGCCGTATATTGTTATCGATTGCAAAAACGGAGACCAAAAACTAATAAATATGTATTGGTATTCAAAAAAGCGTTTGAAGATAATTCTTGATGAAATAATAGTTCGGGCGAGAAACGTCGGAAACGATTTTACAAGCGAAACAGGTGAAGAAATTTATAACACATTTGTTATAAAAAGAAAAGAAGAATACATGGAATTAAAAGAACAAAGAAGAAATAAGCACCGTAAAAAGTAAAGAAGTTCGGAAAGGAGATAAAATTTATGCTTTATGAAGACGTTTTTATAAATAATTTTATCGGGATGAGATACCGTGAAAGGTTGAAATACGAATTAAACAGCAAAAAAAAACGTTCGAATGCTATAAATCGATTTTCGCATAATTGGGGAGATATTATAGACAAAGAGAAGGTCTATATGGAAAGTGACTCGCTTACTTGCGCTCAGACGTCAGAAAACTTGAAAGAATTATCTTCGGCAAAACAGGCGTACGTTATTTCGTTAAATTCATATGATAAAAAAGTGATGCCTTTATCAGATGCTTTATTATTATGCTTTGACGAATACTCGGTAGTTATTCTGATACTCGACGAAACAACATGTTTTATAAAAACGGAAGTAGAAGACGGTAACTGTCAAAAAATAATAATGCATAATTGCTGAATCGGTAAAACGAGGTGTATGTAATACAATAAAGGAGACGCAAAGTGTTTGATTTTGGTAAATTACGTCCATGCCGCCTTCTCCGATCGGAGAAGGTTTTTTATTTGTCATCGCTTAATTTTGTTTGACTTTTTTTGCGCGCGGCGATATAATCGACGGGTATGAATAGTATGAAAAGTATAACAACATCAACGTGGGGTGACGGTTATGCCTAAAGGTAAGCAAATTCTCGCGAAAAACGCGGAAAAAAGAGTTTTCGGCACGGCAAAAGTAGGCGAAAAGGGGCAGATAGTTATCCCTAAGGAAGCGAGAGAGGCTTTCGGTATAGAATCGGGCGACACAATGCTGATTTTCGGTGACGTTACGTGCGGAATAGTAATCACAAAACTCGACGTTCTGAATAAAACGGCGGAAGAAATAATCGAGAGGATAAAAGATCGGAAATGAATATAACAAATGCGTATAAAGAACTCGGAATAACCGACGAAGCGTATAACTTCGGCGAAAAAATACTCGGATCGTTAAAAGACAGGTTCGATAAAATCGATAAAATAGCGGAGTACAATCAGTGCAAAGTGCTTGCCGCGATGAAGAAAAACAGAGTAGACGCGGCTTGCTTCGCCGCTTCCACGGGCTACGGATATAACGACCTCGGCAGAGATAAAATCGAAAAGGTTTACGCCGACACGTTCCACACCGAAGCCGCGCTTGTCCGTCCGCAGATAGTTTGCGGCACGCACGCTTTAACCGTCGCGCTTTCGGCAAATCTGCTCCCCGGCGACGAACTTTTGTCCCCCGTCGGCAAGCCTTACGACACGCTCGAAGAGGTTATCGGCATAAGAGAAAGCAAGTGTTCGCTCAAAGAATACGGCGTTACCTATAAGCAGGTGGACCTTTTGCCGGACGGAACTTTCGATTACGACAATATTGCGCTCGCGATAGGCGAAAAGACGAAACTCGTGACCATTCAACGCAGTAAAGGTTATCAGACGCGTCCCACGTTTTCGGTTAAACAGATAGGCGAACTCATCGCGTTCGTTAAGAAAATCAAACCGGACGTAATCGTAATGGTAGATAACTGCTACGGCGAATTCGTTGAGGAAATCGAGCCGTCCGACGTCGGCGCGGATATGACGGTAGGTTCGCTCATCAAAAATCCGGGCGGCGGCTTAGCCCCCGTCGGCGGATATATCTGCGGCACGCAGGAATGTGTGGACAGATGCGCATACAGGCTTTCCGCTCCTGGGCTGGGGCAGGAAGTAGGCGCGAGCCTCGGCGTTATGCAAAGTTTTTATCAGGGATTTTTCCTTGCGCCCACGGTCGTTTCGGGCGCGGAAAAGGGCGCGATTTTCGCCGCGGAAATTTACGAAAGGCTCGGATTCAAGGTCTTTCCGCCGGCAAGCGAAGAACGCCACGACATAATTCAGGCAATCGAATTCGGCAGCAAGGAGGGGATGATTGCTTTCTGCAAAGGTATTCAGGCTTCCGCGCCGGTTGACAGTTACGTAACGCCTATTCCGTGGGAAATGCCGGGTTATGAAAGCGAAGTTATCATGGCGGCGGGCGCGTTCATTCAGGGTTCGTCCATCGAACTTTCCGCCGACGGACCGATCAGAGAGCCTTACGCGGTGTTTTTTCAGGGCGGTCTGACCTGGTATCACGCAAAGATAGGTATTCTCACCTCCTTGCAGGAAATGCTCAACGCAGGGCTTGCAAAACTTTAAAAATAAAACCCGGGGGTGACGAAAGAAATCCCCGAAAACAAAAATAAAATTTAAAAATCAAATAATGGAGAACAAAAGAAAATGTGGTTTTTACTCGCGCTGATCGCGCTTGTTTGTTGGAGCGGATCCGATCTGTTTTCAAAAATCGGTTCCAAGCCGGACGATAAATTCAGTCAATGGAAAATGGTTGTCGCGGTGGGACTTGTAATGGGCGTTCATGCGATCGTCGAAATAGTATTTTTCAAAGTGCCGTTTTCGCTTAAAGCGATGTGGACTTATCTGCCCGCGTCCTTATGTTACATATCCTCGATGTTCATCGGATATATAGGGTTAAGGTATATAGAACTTTCCATTTCATCGCCGATATGCAACACGTCGGGCGCATTCGCGTCGCTTTTCCTTATCGTGTTTTTCACGGACAGAGCGGGCATCGAAAGTCAGACGCAACTCATAATGACGATTGTCGGAATAATCGTGTGCGCGCTCGGCGTAACCGGGCTGGGCTTTGCCGAAATGAGCGAGGACGACGAAATCAGGGCGCGCAGGCAGGAAACCGCAAACGTGAAATACAGCAAAAGTTGGCTTGCGCTCGCTATTCCCGTAATTTATTGCTTTATCGACGCGGCAGGCACGGTTGCCGATTCGTTTATTCTCGACGTGCTTGACGAGGACGTGGCAAACGTCGCTTACGAACTCACTTTCCTCCTTTGCGGAATAGTCGCCGCGATTTACGCGTTTGCGATTAAAAAGGACAAACCGACGGTTAAACGCGAAGCGCCGAAGATGGTCGGCGCGGTCTGCGAAACTGCGGGGCAACTCGCTTACATAACGGCGATAGCGGCAAACACCGTAGCCGCCGCGCCTATCGTTTCGTGCTATTGCGTGCTTTCGGTCGTGTGGGGCGCGATATTCCTTAGAGAAAGATTATCCTGGAAGCATTACGCGGCGATTGTCGTAACGGTTGTCGGAATTGCGATTCTCGGCGTTTTCGGCGGAGAATAAG
>CEAR01003168.1_pt1 | contig 22389 bp, 18 predicted proteins | sample 557461 | NCBI WGS metagenome assembly CEAR01 (sample SAMEA3182075, study PRJEB8094) | gut metagenome | biome: human; feature: gut; material: Stool; isolation source: human stools | place: Canada | collected 2012-03-14
AAGATTTTTGCGACTTCGAAAAAATAATATTTCGTAAATACGACAATTTTTGTCGTGTTCACAAAAAAGGAATAGAAAAAGGACGTAATACGACCGTAAAATTTCGTACTTCGCCCTTAAAATGCCGCCTCCGACCCTGTTATTCACGGGTGTAATGCTTTTCGCTATCTGTCTTACGCCGTTTGATAGTTAGTTCGCTCCTGACTTAAAAACTCGGCTTGCTATTTTTGCTATACGCCTTTGACTATTCGATTGCGTTACAACTATACCACGAGAATTTGGCAAACACAAGGACATCGATGTGACCGAAATGTACCAAAATGTGACCTTGTTGTAACGTCTACGATTATACTATACGCCGATAAAAAAGCGTGAATGGGTTGAAGTAGGTTTTGCGTGGATTTTTGATGTTTTCAGGGAGTAAAGTCATACTCGAAAAGGACTGAAAAATGGTTTTTGCGGCAGTAAAAAAGGACGGCGCAGGGAAACGCCGCCAGAAACAAAACGCAATCGAAAAACACTCGGAAGAAAGAAAAGACACAAAAACTCAAAATTTAGCCGACGAGCGAAGAATTACGGGGCGATTCGCCAAGCGGTTTAGCGGCGAACGCCCCGTTTCGCTCGGCTTTGAGTTGACCTTTTTATCCGAGTTCAGTGAGTTTGTTTGGCGGGTGCTTGACCGCGACGCGAAGCGTCGCGCTTGTATAGTCAAGCACCCGCCAAAGTGCCATTTGAAGTTTTTCAAGAATTCTACGTCTGCAAACTCAATAGCAGTTGAAAAAAATTATTTTTTATGGTATAATATTTCAAGAGGTGAAATACTATGTCCAAACGATTGAATGGAAAAACTTTATTTTTTACGACATCTCCACGTTCTCCATTGAAAATGATACCCGAGATATCTTTGTTGGCAGACAATTTTTCGGGTAAAATATGGAATAAAAACACTCAAATTGCTTTCATTGAATTATTGGCAAAAGACCCTAATTTCGAGGGCGAGGGATTCAATGGTGACCTTGCATTTAGTGCCAGGGATAGAATAAATCGTGCTCCAAAATCGCTTGGTTTTATCAATCTTAACCCTAATATTCAACTAACAGAAGTTGGTAAACTTTTTGTTTTAAATAAGCGAAAAGAAGAAATATTATTAAGGCAGTTGTTAAAATTTCAATTGCCGTCCCCGTATCACATTCAAGGTGAGAATAATACTTTTTGGGTTAAACCTTATTTGGAAATCTTGCGCTTAATTAAGCAGTTAGAAGCAATCACATTCGATGAGATGTGTATTTTTGCAATGCAGTTAACTGACTTTCATAAATTTGACTTAATAGTTAATAAAATCCTTGCATTTAGAAATGAAAAAGAACATAATGCTGGGAATTATAAACGTTTTTATCGCAGTATTGTCATCCGTGAGTTGAGAGAAATATATGCGGAAGAGATTGCTAATAACAGATTAGAAACACGCGAATCTGCTGATAATACATTGCAAAAATTTATCAATACTAAACGAAGTAATCTTAGAGATTATACAGATGCTTGTTTTAGATACCTAAGAGCAACTGGCTTAGTTGCCATTTCTCATAAAGGACGCTCTATATCTATTATGCCTGATAAAATAGCAGATGTTGATTATATTTTATCAAACATCGATAGAACGCCAGTATTTGTTGAAAATATGGCAGCATATAAGAATTATTTATTTAATTCTTGTGTGCCTAAACTGCATACGGACAATAAAGATAATCTTATTGATTATATTTTACGGCATAGCGAAAAGACTAGAAATCAAGTTGAATGTTTAGATATCGAACAACTCAAAGATTTAAGGGATGATATAATTGATGAAAATAAAAACAGTATTGTTCAAGCGCAAATAAAAAAATTAAAGTCATATAGTCTATACAACGAAGTCATTGATACATATAATGAAATAATCTCCGACGAATTATATGATATCCCTCTTATGTTGGAATGGAATACTTGGAGAGCGATGACTATGTTAGATGGAGGTTGTATAACAGGAAATTTTAAAATTGATGATGCTGGACAACCATTATCAACGGCGAGTGGAAACGTTGCGGACATAGTTTGTGATTATGGCGAGTTTGGTTTAACAGTAGAAGTTACTATGCAAAATGGACAACGGCAATATGAAACAGAAGGTGAGCCAGTAGCAAGGCATTTAGCAAAATACAAAAAGACTGCTAATAAAGAAGCATTTTGTTTATTTATTGCGCCTCAAATAAATGAAGCGTGTGTTGCTCATTTCTACACATTGACAAAGACAAACATTTCATATTACGGCGGAAAATCTATAATTGTTCCATTACCCCTTGAAGTGTTTATGAAAATGGTAGAAAATTCCTACTCCGCAAAGTTTGTTCCAACGCCAGAACATATAAAGGGGCTATTTGATTTTGCAAAAAAATCAGCTGAAAAATCTATGGATGAGAAACAATGGTTTAATGCAGTACAGGAAAAGGCATTAACTTGGCTATCAGCATAATGAGGTGAAAAATGAATCCATTGCTTAAATATAGAGGCGGAAAATCTCGTGAGATTGCACGCTTTGAAAAATACATACCACAGTCGTTTTCAACGTACATCGAACCGTTTTTTGGTGGCGGTGCTTTGTATTTTTACTTAGAACCCCAGAAAGCAATTATAAATGACATAAATGAGAAGTTAATTGCCTTTTATTATAATGTTCGAGATGAATTTTCGATTTTGAGAAATCAGCTTGACTTGTTGCAAGATACTTATGAAACCAACCAGAAATTATTTAGAGCATTAAAGTCTGATACAACAGAACGTGTTGAAAATAAAAATGAAGCATTATACTATCTAATTAGAGATATGTATAATGGAAAAATTCCTAGCGCATATTTAGATGGTGTTCTGTATTATTTTATTAACAAAACAGCATATTCTGGAATGATTCGTTATAATCAAAATGGTGATTATAATGTTCCTTTTGGTCACTACCCTAATTTTAACACAAAAATCATTACTGAAGAGCATAGCAAGCTTTTGCAAAAAGCAAAAATTTATCAATTAGACTATGCACGTATATTTGAAATGTCATCAGCTGACGATTTTATGTTTTTAGACCCGCCATATGACTGTATTTTTAACGATTATGGAAACATTGATATGATGAATGGATTTGATGAAGAACAACACCGGCGCTTAGCTAATGATTTCAAAAAATTAAAATGCAAAGCAATGATGATAATCGGCAAGACTCCTTTAACCGAAGAACTTTATGGTGATTATATAATCGATGAGTATTATAAAAATTATGCTGTTAATATAAAAAATCGGTTTAAGGCAGAGGCAAAGCATATAGTAGTATTGAATTATAAAATTTAATATTCGATTTACGTTACTAACGCTCCGCCATTAGTGAATAATACGAACCTTGAAACAAAAACGGGGTTCGTATTATTTTTTTTCGTATTCGGCAGCGAACCGTCCAGCCACTAAACAAGCATGCGGCGGCGAACCGTCCAGCCACTAAACAAGCATTCTGCAGCGAACCGTCCAGCCACTAAACAAGCATGCGGTGGCGAACCGTCCAGTCACTTAACAAGCATGCGGCAGCGAACCATTCAGCCGCCAAAATAATTTTTTAAAAAAATTCAAAATTTCGCGTCCAAAACGGGCAATAAGGTATAAAATATTTGAAAGAAAATATAAATAGCCCCAAAAATAATAAAAAAACAAAATAAAAAAAGTCAATCGTTAGTTATAGTTGTGTGAAAATTTGCAACAAAACATACCCAAAACCACTATAAAAACCTAAAAACCGACATTTTGAACAAAAAAAGTCGTTTTTTTTTTTTTTTGACCGAATATTGGAAAAAAACTTGACAAAAGGTCTACCGTGGGATAGAATAATCTCGTAAAAACGTCATAGAATTTGTTGTAGGGGCGCAAAAGTGAGGCGCAAACGAAAAATTGCGTCTTGCAAAACTTGCGAAGAAGGGTAAGAAGAAGGGTAAAAGGACGGAAAGACGAGCAATGAAGATATTCAAAGCAATCAAAAAAGGTTTCACGCTTGTTGAACTTGTCATAGTGATCGCGGTAATAGCGGTGTTGTCGGCGGTGCTTATCCCGGTATTCGGCAACGTAGTTAAGGATTCGCGTGTGTCTGCGCTCAAGGCGAGTTTGAAAACTTGCACGAGTAACCTTATAATGTATTCGCTCTACAATCAAGTTGACTATTATACGCCGTCGGTAATCCGTGAATTTTTGAAATCGGAGGGCATAAAGGGTTTAACCTCTGACGATTCGGAATTTTGCGAAGACGGGTACAGTATCTGGTATAATCAGCAAAACTACAACTTTTATCTTGTAAAGAACGACGAACTTGCAGATTTCGTTGGCGGTGGAACTTCTTCCGCAAGCGTAAATAATAGAAATACAACTGCTTTTGCCACGGATATTTTCGGAAATGTTGCGGATGGCGGCGTAACGCAGGGTTCAGGCGAAAATGCCGGAGCCTCTGCGCAGTTACAGAGAATTCCTCGTCGTCCGGAAGCGATAACTCCTGACGAGAATTTGCTTTTGCTTGCTACCGACGAGGCGAATAAATATATTTTGTCTGGTATCGAAACGCTTTATTGTGGAGCGGATACTAACAAGGGCTATGATAATTCTACTGCTGAGCAGATTATCATTAACGTTCAAAATGCAATGGACAACGGCAGTTGTACGTTGTTCGATTCTTTCAGTGACTGGAAAATTAATAATTATACCGACCAATTCAGTATTTCTTCAACGGCATGGCTTAATAACGTCGGTAATTTTATGACGGATGCAACGTTTGACAATGTCAGCGGTAAGTTGATTGCCGATATTTCTAATGTTATTGTTTCGCCTTATTTGGGTTCATTCAGTGAGTCCGCGGCAGACGGCAATAAAATTATGGGTAATATTCGTTCTATAACGAATAAATCGCAGGATTTATCGGGTGCCGTTCTTAACGTTAGTTGCGTTATAGAGATTGCTTCTACAAACACTATTGAGTTAGTTCAGCAGTTCTACGAAAAATTCTCGAACGCCGGCGTAAACATTGTTATTTCGGGTAACGTATCGATAGACAGTACGGTGTCCTCGAGTGTTTCTTCGGGAACAAACAGAGTAAGTACCGTAACCGGCGGTGGTAAGAACATTTCTTCCGTTATCAGCGCGGGCGGTGGCTCGGCTGTTTCGGGAGGCGGAAATAAAATTATATCTTCGACGATTTCTTCAAGTGAGTTTTTGGGTTGGACAACGTCTGAATCCGGTGGCGGATCTATTATCAAGTATTCAACGGTAAGCAAGGACAAAACGGATAACACTAAAAACCTTGTTTCTGTTAAACTTCCGGACGGAAAAGTTAAGTACGAAACTGTTGACGACACGTTTTTCAATAATAACAAAATAACAACGCTTGATGATAAGCAACAACAGGTAACGTATCAAGTTCAGTATAAATATAATACTTCGACTTTCTCGATTAATGTAAGCGAATTTTTGAATAAAGTCGGCATAACGAACGACAATCAGGTCAGATCGGTCAGGATTAAGAGCGACGCTTATAATAACGTTTATTCAACTTCTGTTTATCTCGAGTATGAAATCGATAACGTAATTTATGGTAAATCATTTAATTTCGGTGTCGGTCATATAACGTCTTTCGACTATTATTATCGTTATTATAATACGAATTTTGATTCGACAAAGCAGAATGGTGAGAATACTGTTCCCGAATACTTTGCAATCGGCGCGGACGGCAATCAAAACGCGGGTTCTTTAACCGTAAAGTTACCCGAAGGTACGCTTAATCTTCAGAGTTATAAAAGCGAAGATTTTAAAATTGAAGTATATTATAACGAAGTAACGAGATATTATACGGAAGAGAAGAGTGAATTCGGAACACAATACAAAAAACTTTCTCACACCGAGAAATCGACCGAAGAAAAATCTGCAACGTGGAACGGAATCAGTGACAAAATCAACGGTTATTATCTCGTAAACTTCGGCTCGTTTGCCAAAATAGGCAAAAATAAAGACGGTGACAAATATTTTGTCAATACCGTTTCCGTAAATCGTATCGTAATCAGGGATAAAGATAACAATATTATGATTGTCAAATATCCCGGATAAGATAAATATAAAAGGTTAAAAGTGTTTTTAACACAAAGAAATAATAAGGAGATTATTATGAAAAAGAAAATTTGGGCAATCTGTTTAACGTTAGTTCTTGCGTTGGCTGCTTTTGCTATCTCGGGTTGTTCTTTGTTTAATGATGTGGGAACAATTTCCTGGGTTAAAGAGCCCGCAAAGGTTTATTCGTTGAACGAAACCGACAAGCCTTCGTTTGAACTTAAGGCTGAACTTACCGGTAAAGATCCTATCACTGTTACTTATCCTAACGGAAACTATGATAGTCAGATCGAAGTTAAAAACTTCACGACTGCAACTGTAGGTACGAGAACCGCAACCGTAACGTTTGAAAAACTTACTCTTTCGTTCTCTTACAAAGTTGTTGACGGTCAGTTTGCCGACGGTTCCGGTTCTTCTGTAGATCCGTATATCGTGACCACTGCTGATCACTTCCAGCATATGCTTGATCAGAAGTCTTTCAACTACTACAAACTCGGCAGATCTATCGATTTGACGGGTGTAGCGCTCAGAATGGCTAACGCAGGTCAGGACGCTACGAACGATCAGGCTTGGGTTGGAGAAATCGACGGCGCAGGTTTCACTGTAAGCGGAATCAGCGAAGTTCAGACTCCCGACGGAAAGGCAATCAACAAATATAACGAAATCTTCGGAAGAGTTGCTCGCGACAGTGAAAAATTCGTTTTGAAGAACATTACGTTTGACTTTGCTTCCACCGGAAAGTCTGCAACAATGGGTCTTGTTACCTCGAACTCTATTAACGGCGTTCTTGAATTTACGAACGTTAAGTTGACCGGTTACGTCAATGCGGCTAACTCCGGAAACTCCAACATTTCGCCTTACGTATCTTTCTTGCAGAGATCGTTGCCCGGCAAAGTTGACGCTCCTTTAAAATCTGTAACGTTCACGAACTGTGAAAACGAAATTAAGATTCTTAACGCTTATGCAACTTCTCTTGTTGCAGGTTTTGCTTCTGCTCAGTCGGTTCTTCCGGCAGGCTCTGTTAAATTTACAAATTGTAAGTTTGCGGGACTTATCGAAGGTTCTTATCAGCAGGGCGCAGGCGCATTCTTTGCAAACAATAACACTGCTAAAGACTATTATGTGTTCAGTGGTTGCACGGTTGCCGAAGGCGCAAAGATTATCAAGACTGCAGGTCGCGGACTTGCAACGAGCGCAGACGCTGTTTACAACTGCGGTAACGTTTGCTTGAAAGGTGAAACCGTTGTTGACGGAATTACCGGAACTGTTGCAGTAAACGAAGAACTTAAGGATGTTACAATTGCAATCAACGGTGTTACCATTGAATGTTCTGTTGCCGGTATGGCTGATGTTGACGACTACAAGATTTATGCAGTCGGAAGCATGGATTACGGCAATGGTAAGGGCGGTGCGTTCAGATACGTTCAGCCTGCTATCAAGGCAAACATTGTTGACGGAAAATTAACTCAGACCTTGTTGAAGATTAAATCTGATGATACCGTTAACAAAACTACCGATACGGCAACTTATGGTTCTGACCTTATAGTTAATGAAAACGGTGTTCTTGTTTACTACTGCGGAACTGTTTGTAAGTCTATCAACGTAACGAAAGCAAAAGTCGTTGTAGTTGCTTATAAGAACGGTGTTGCCGTTGCTATCGGTACTACTGCTACTTCTGTAAATCTTGCGGCGTAAAATAACTTAGGTTTTATAGGGGTGAAGGGGATTTGTAGCCGCCGACTTGTTCGGCGGCTATGAATAAGGCTTATTCACAAAAAAAATAATAAGGAAATTACTAAAATGAAAAAGAAACTTAAAAAAGGTTTTACGCTCGTAGAACTTGTTATCGTAATAGCAGTTATCGCTATTCTTTCTGCGGTTCTGATCCCCACGTTCGGTAACGTTATTCAGAACGCTAACGACAGCGCGGCTTTCTCCACTGCATCTAACGCCCTTACTCAGTACACGACTTCTATGGCTTCGAATCATCAATCTACGGATCTTCCCGACGGATATATTGTTGTCCTTAAGAATAATGCGACATTTACAAATATTGTTGAAGAAGGAAAAAAAGGTGTTAATAACCTTAAAGATGCTGATGTTGCCTATACTTTTAAATTTGAAAATGGTGCATTAGTTCAGTATAAAGATGAATCGAAAAAAGAATCTTTTAAATATTCTGCCATTGAAAACAGCGTAGTTGCATTGGAAACAAAATATGTTAATACTTTAACTAATAAAAAGTTTGTAGCCACAAATGGTACTGTTGCAACTATGACTTTTAGTACGGAGAACGGTACTGTTTCATATTGGGGAGCATATGTTTTAGATGGAACAGTCTCTGCATCTACAACTGGAGTTTCTGTAACGGGTAAGGTTATTTTGCTTGGCAACGTACAAACTGCATAAACAGAAAACAAAAATTAATACACATAAATATAACACTTAGCACTTTTGGGCGCGGCGCGTTGTGCGCCGCGCCCTTAAATATTTTAAACAAATTATTCCAAAATAATAGAGTAATAAGGATAAAGGCAGAATAATGGACATTTTTCCCGGGAGAAAACAACTTAACTTAATAATCGGCTTCGACACGATCAATTATAACCTCAAAATTATGCGCGTGTTAAGCAGGGATACTCATTCCGTCAAAGTTGACTTTGTGAGCGTTAATCAGGACTATTTTATCCGCGGAGAATGGGAGAAAATTCTTGCGGAGGGTTTGCCCGAATATATGTCCAAACAGAGTTTTGACCAGTCGTTTGCGGTTCACCTTGTTTTGCCGGACGGCGTTATCGGCGCGGACGTTTTTAACGTACCCACGCTCCAGCGCGCAAAAATGGAAACCGCCCTCGAAACTTCACTTAAGGACCTGTATTTCTTTTATAACGACTACAAGTTTAACAAAGCGATTGTTTCGTCCAACAAAACGAACACGACTTTTGAAGTTATCATGGCGAGCAAGTCGCTTTTAAACAGAGTTTATAAGGCGCTGAACGAACTTAAACTTTACGTCAAGAACGCTACTTTTGCCGCCAACGCGACGGTGAACGCGGCTCTCGCGCTCCGCCCGAAGAACAAAAAGCAGTCGTTCATCATGCTCGACATTTCGCCCGAATCGGCGAGAGTTATTGCCGTGTCCGGCGGGCAGACGGTGGGGTGGAAGCAACTTAAATTCGGTTACAACGTTTTCGCCTATGAAAAGGTTATGATCGAAAACAATATAGTTTTTAACGACATTGCGCAAATTGCCGTTATCAACGCAACCGAAAAGGCTAAAAAGAAGAAAATGACGGAGCAGATTGAAGAGGACGAGGACGACGCGGCTATCATCGAAGAGAACGCGCTCGTCGTTAACGAAATCGACAAACACTCCGAAGAGATAAACAAAATCGACAACAGCGACTTAGCGAACGTTATCGATTCCGCCGAGGCTATCAGAGCGGAAAAGGACAAAAATGCTGTTCTGAGCGAAAACGCAAACGCAAACGGCGCGGTTATAACGGAAAATTCCGCCGAAAACGCAAACGCGACGAATAATTCTTCGGCGAATACTTCTTCGGCGAATACTTCCGATAACGGAAGCGCGGAAGCGGCGGCAACTTCAACCGAAGCGAAGCCGGAAACCGCCGCGCAGGAAGCGAAACCCGAAGCAAAGCCGGAGGCAAAACCCGAGGTCAAGCCCGAGCCGGTTAAAGTTAAGGCATACCAAAGAAAAATAAAAAAATTGCCGGCGTATATGCAACGCCCCGTCCCGGAAACGATCGAGGGAGTACGCGTGGAGAATTTCCGTCTTTTCGTCAAGCACGTTATGCTGATGAAAATGCAGATCGAGCAGGGCGGAATTTACACCGTTCCGCAATACGCGCTCGTGAATATGCCGAAAGATTACGCGTATATCATCGACGAAACGAACAAAGAGGACGACGACAACGGCTTTGAATTCAGATTTTTCGAGCCGGAAAAAGAGGACAACGTGGAACTTTCGGAACATCTCGATTTGTTCGGCGCGCTGTTTATGAATCAATTCAACAAAAACAATAACGTATAACATGTTAAAAATACAGCGTTTAAAATGAAATTTAATCTAAAAACCAACCGAAAAAAGGGATTTACATTGCTCGAAATGGTCATCGCGATGATGCTTTTGCTTATGGTTATCTCGTTGATCACCGCGCTTATGGTGACTATAATCAAGAGCGCGGAGAAAAACGAGCGGGAAGGGAGAATTTACTCCGACCTTTATTTTGCGGAAATAAGCATTAAAAATCGGTTGAACAAATACGAAGAATATACGAGCGACGGCTTGGTTTACGATATTGCCGCAGTCGAACCCGACAACACGGACGAGGGAACGTATAAAATCGCGAGCGAGGGGAATTATCTTGCGATTTTTCCCGCCGCGACGGACGTTTCGGTCGGTTTTAAGCCCACGGCGGTTATGTGGTTCGACAAGACGCAACGTTCGGTTATTTACAGCGACAAGTACGACAAACTGTTGCTTAAAACCGTTGACCGCATTACTTTTATGAAAGGCGAAAGCGCGGTTAAAGTTTCGATTTTTTACAACGAATACGAATCGCCTTACGTTCTGCTTATCGCTTTCGGGAGGAATCGGAAATGAGAATACGTTTTTGTAATTCCAAACGATACGCGTTGCGGGAAAAATTGAAAAGTATTTCCGCCGCGGAAAAAAATACGCGAACCGCGGAAAAAGGTTTTTCGCTTCTGGAAACGGTTATTTCGATGACGGTTATAACGATCGTTTTCGCTATGGCGGTTTCGTCGATGCTTTTTGTTTCCACAACGCTGAAAAAAACCGATAACCAAAGATTTTTCACCAACGAAGCCGCGAACTTTCTGGAATGTTACAAGGTGGAAGGCTCGGCTGGGTTCGCGAAAAACGCGAACGAATTTTTCTTTGGCTCGGGGAGCGGTGACGGCTCGGGCGGCGCGGGTTCCGGCGCGTCGGACAACGAAGGCTCGGGGAGCGGTGACGCAGGGGGCGTTAATAGGATCGTTGCGCCCGAAACGGGCAGTTATACCATACTTATCGGCTATGATTCCGACTTTAACAGGCAAATAATCGCGACTTACGGCGCCGGCGAGAATATTCCCGAATCGGCTTACAGACAGAAATATTTTACGCTTGTGATAACGATTGATAAAAGTTTCGGGTGCGTCGTTTTCAACTTCAAGGGCAGCGTACTGTTCGACGGCGGTAAATTTTACAGCAGGTACGACTTATGAGAACGTTATTTTCAAAAAAATTGAATAACCGTTTTAGCGGTCTTAGCGGTCTTAGTTGTCTTAGCGGTCGCCGAGCGAAAAAAACTGCCAAAGATTCGGCTGACGAGTTGAAAAAGAATAGCCGCGGATTCATTCTCGTGTACACGGTTATGATTATGACTTTCGTCGTTACGCTTATCGGAGCGGCGGTCAGCATGCTTCAGTCAACTTCGTCGCTTTCGCAAAAAGTCAACAGCAAATACGTTCAGGACGCCGCTTTTTATCAGATTGAAGAGTATATTGCCGCGGGTTATTACGCCACGGCGAGCGATTACGCGCTGAATAACGGCTTTATGCTCGAAGTTAAAAGCGACACCGAGGACGGTACGAACGCGAATATTTTTGAGGTGACGGTTTATCAGGGGGCGCGCGTCAGGCTCTATATCAAACAGCGCAACGGAATGACCGTCAAATACATTTACGGGGAGGACAAAGGCTGATGGAGTTGTATCTTTACGTCTGTTTTTGCGTTCTCGCCGCCATTTTCGGCGCGTGTTTCGGCAGTTTTGCAAACGTTCTGATTTACAGATTGCCTGCCGGCGAAAGCCTCATTAAGGGCGCGTCGCACTGCACGACGTGCGGAAAGAAAATTCTAAAAAGAGATAACGTTCCGATTATTTCGTACGTCGCGCTTCGCGGAAAGTGCCGTTTCTGCGGCTCGAAAATCAATCCGAGATACGTGATCGTCGAATCGATTACGGCGTTGGTTTTTCTCGGTTTCGCGCTTTTGTCGCCGGTTATCGGGTTTGCTTACTCCGTTTTTTGCATGGCGTTTTCCGTGCCGGTCATCGCCGTCGCGTTTATCGATTTCGAAACGGGGTATATTCCCGATTCGCTCAACGTGACCATTCTTGTCATAGGCGCGCTCGCGTGCGTTTATTCGGCTGTTTTCGGCGGGTACGTAGGCTGGATTTCGCGGCTCGTAGGGCTGGGGTTTTGCCTCGTGTTTTTCGGCGGAGCGTACTTTATCTCGAAATGGATTTTAAAACGCGAGGGGCTCGGTTTCGGCGACGTTAAATTTACCGCAGCGTGCGGGTTGTTCCTCGGAATCAAATCGGCGTTTTTCGCAACGCTCGTATCGACGATTCTCGCTTCGGTGATTCTCGTAATTATTCAGGCGAAAAATAAAAGCGAAGAGAAGCAGAAGGAATATCCGTTCGCGCCGTTTCTGGCTTTCGGTATTCTCGTCGCGGCGTTTGTCGGAGAAATCGTCGTCAACTCGTATCTCGCATTGTTTTAAAAATCGCACTGTTTTAAAATATAAAAAGCTCGACATATAAAAAACCGACATATAAAAAACCGACATATAAAAAAGCCCGACGGCGGTTGTCGCCGGCTTACGCTTGCGCCGTTAAGAGTGTTTTCGGCTATCTCCGAAAATGCTCGGCACTCGATTAAGGAAAAATATGAAAAAATACAAATACGTTGCCGTCAATATTGAAAAGAAACGTTTTACCGGGATTTTCGTGGCGGAAAACGAGGACAATTTAAGACAATTGCTTTCGCAGCAGAACCTTTATCTGATCTCCTGCAAACCGATTAAAAACGAAACGCCGAACCCGTTTTTCAGCGTAAGCGGTAAAATCGAAATCAAGGAACTTACCACGTTCTGCCGACAGTTCGCGATAATGCTTAACTCGGGTATTTCCATTCTCGAGAGTTTAAACCAACTTAAACAACAGAAGTTTTCGGGATATTTTAAAGCGTTGCTTTTCATTATTTACGACGACGTTAAGGTTGGTTTACTTCTTTCGCAGGCGATGGAGAAGCATAAGAAGATATTCCCCGAGTTTTTCCGCAGTATGATTTACGTCGGCGAGATTTCGGGTAACCTCGAAAAAGTTCTTATTTCGCTTGCGGATTATTACGACAACGAAATCGAACTCAAAAAGAAGATAACCGGCGCGCTCGCTTACCCTATATTCATGGGCGTTCTGATTATTGCCGTTGCCGTTCTGATGCTCGTTCTGGTCGTGCCTATGTTCAAGGACACCTTATCGCAAATGGATATCGCAAGAGAAGATTTCAATATAATAACGCTTGTGTTGTTCGATATGAGCGATTGGGTATTGCAATACGGTCTGAATCTCGTGTATGTCCTTGTCGGATTGATAGCGATCATCTTTTTCGGGCTGAAAACGCAAAAAGGAAAAGATATATCCGATTATCTGAAATATAATCTGCCGATAATCCGCGACGTTCAGATAAACATGGTCGCAAGTAAATTCGTTAAATCTCTCGGTTTGCTCTTGTCGAGCGGAATGAATATGGCGGACGCTCTCGAAGTCGTTCAACACCTTCTCGGCAACAGATACGCCGAAAAGAAGTTCAGATTTATCGTCGACGATATCCGTCAGGGCGCGTCGCTTACGTTTGCGATGGACCAGTACAAAATATTCCCGCAGATACTCATTCAGATGATATCGACGGGCGAAAAGACGGGCGGAGTTGAGGAGATTCTTAACAGAACAATGAGGTTCTTCGACTCTCAGGTGGAAAGTTCGCTTTTAAAAGCGACGGGAATTCTTCAGCCCGTGATGCTTTGCGTAATGGGTATCGTAATCGGCGGAACGTTCATGGCGATTTATTCTCCCATACTTACAATTATGACAAAGGCGATGTAATTGCGTCAAAGGGTTTAATATGAATATAAATTACGAGATAATTCAATATTACATCTACAAAAAGATAATCAAAAAGAAGCAACGCGACGTTTCGCTTGCCGATTGCGAACGTCTTAACATGACCGTAGAGAAGTACATGCAAGTCAAGAACTATGCCACCGAGGTGCAGGCTCTTCCCGCGCTCGGCGAGTTCTACAACATGGCTTACGCCGAAATCGACATGTTCGATATCGACGACGATCTCGCGGACAGGTTTAACCTCAATTTTCTGAAAAAGATAAAAGCCGTTCCGCTGTTTGAAACGGACGCGGGCGTTCTTCTCGTTGCCGTCGGCAGACCTCTCGATTTCAATAATATGTCGATGCTTTCGACGTTTTATGCGGGGCAGATAGAGTATATTCTCGTTCCGCCCACGCAAATCGACGTTCTGATGGATTCTATTCTTGCCGTCCGTTCCACGACGAGCGCGCTCGAAACTCTTCAGACGGAGAGAGATAAGCAACTTCTTCGCGACGCGGGGGCGACGGATAATTCAAATTCCGTCACAAGTACGGACGATATAATCAACGCGCCGTCGGTTAAACTTGTCGATTCTATTATCAAAGAAGCGATTCCTTTCCGAGCGAGCGATATTCACATAGAGCCTTACGAAAAAATCGTTAAAGTCCGCTATCGTATCGACGGCGACTTGCAGGAAAGAGCGGATTTCCCGATCGAATCTTACCCCGCGATCTGCGCGAGAATTAAAATTCTTGCCGGCTTAAACATAGCGGAGAGAAGAGTTCCGCAAGACGGAAGAATCAATCTTATCGTCAACGGCACGGAGTACGATTTCCGTGTATCGTCGCTCCCGACGGTTTACGGCGAAAAGTTCGTTATCCGTATTCTCGATAAAACGTCGTTCAGATTTACACGTCAGGAACTCGGTTTCACGCCTGCGGAAAACGAGGTTATCGATAAAATCCTCAGCCACCCGCACGGCATAGTTTTGCTTACCGGGCCGACGGGTTGCGGAAAATCCACCACGCTTTATTCCTTCCTTAAGGAAAAGAATACGCCCGAAGTGAACATCGTCACCGTCGAAGACCCTGTCGAGTACACACTTTACGGCGTAAATCAGGTTCAGGTCAACGCGAAAGCGAATATGACGTTCGCGTCGGCGCTGAGAAGTATTCTCCGTCAGGACCCGGACGTCATAATGATCGGAGAAATCCGTGACGAGGAAACGGCTGAAATTGCTATCAGAGCGGCAATCACGGGGCACTTGGTGTTCAGCACGCTGCATACCAACGATGCGCCCGGCGCGGTAACTCGTCTTGTAGATATGGGCGTAAGTAGTTATCTTCTTAAGGATTCGCTTGTCGGCGTAATCTCCCAAAGGCTTGTCAAAAGGCTTTGCCCGGTTTGCAAAAAACGTTCCAAAACGACGGAAGAGGAGATGCAACTTCTCGATATCGCAGAGCCTGCCACGATTTTCAGAAGCGTGGGTTGTCAGTTTTGCAATCAGACGGGCTATAAGGGCAGAGCGGGCGTTCACGAGATACTTTATCTCAACAACGCGCTCAAAAACAAGATAACCGCCGATACGAAAGCCGACGAAATCCGCCGTTACGCCGTTGAAAACGGAATGGTGGAGATGAATAAGTGTTGTCGCGACCTTGTTCTGAACGGAACTACGGATATGACGGAATATATGTCCATCAACGTTGAATAAATCGCAGCAAAACGCAGATTTTTCGGCGCAAATAAAAATTACGAATTTTTTGTGTAAAATCGTTGACATATCGGAAAAGGTATGTTAAAATACAAACAGAAAAACGTCGGAAAGTTCTGAACAGGGCGTTTTCAACTTAATATCTTTGGCAAAACCGCTGTGAGGCGGCGACGCAAAGCCATTGGGACTTTACGGATAAAAAGTCAGCCAGGTTGCAATTTAGTTTAACTATTTTGCAACCTTTTTTTATTGTCGAAACCCAACCGTCCCCGAACGGTGAAAACCAATCGTTCCCGAACGGTGAAAACAAAACCTCAGGGGAATACAAAACTTCAACGGAGCAACGAGGTACATAACGTGAATAACGAAATATCGGGCGCAGATACCGAAAAATTTAATATGTACGTCAGACGCTCCCTTTTAAGCGGCGTGAAACCTATCGAAATGTTTTTCGAGCCTGTTCTCGATTGCGACGTCGGCGAACCGCTTGCTTACAGAGGTTACGCAAAGGTAAACAGCGTGGTCGCGGGCGTGCTTGCTCCGGGCGATTATCTCGGCGCGAACGTCAGCGAAAAGGTTTTGGCGGACTTCACGATGAGAGTTCTCAAAAAAACCGCGCTTATTTCCACCGCTTTGGCGGAAAAGAAAATAAAATTCAGGTTTATAACGGTTAAATGCCCCGTGAGTCTCGTTTATTCGGACGATTTGTATTCGCTCCTTAAAACCACGCTTCAAACGTTTGCGGAGGCGGAAAACGGACTTTTCAAGCCCGAAAAAATCTGCCTTGAGTTTGACAGCGAGTTGATGCAGACCGACGGCGCGAAGTTGAAAACTGTTTTTGACGATATCCGCGCGGCGGGCGTTAAAATCGCGGTGAGCGGTTACGGCGGCGACGGATTTTCTATCGAGAAACTTCTCGCGGCTTGCCCGGACGTGCTTTTCACGGACGAAAAACTTACAAGGCTTGTGACGGACAGAGAGAAGAGCGGAGCGGTCGCTCCCATTCTCAACGTGGCGAAGAGCCTCGGCGGCAATATCGTTGCGGACGGAGTTGTCGGCGACGACGAATTGAGAGAATTCAGAACGAGAGATTGCTTAGGGTTTATTCCAGCCGAAACGTATAGCGGCAGAATCGAAACACAGGCGAGCCTTATGACGTTCGACGAGTTGATTTCCGCGGGAGATGGAGAGAACAATGACGGAGAATAAACAACCGTTTTCGAGCATCGCTAAAAACGGCGAGGAAGTTCGGAAAATAAAAAAGTGGCAGAGGGTAATTCCGCCGGTGATAGGCGTAATCGTAATGCTTCTCGTGCTTGTTTATATTTTCTCGCTTTTGTTCAACCGTTACGGCAGTTTCACGATATCCGTCAAGGATTTTGCGGACAGAAAATATTCGTTGACGCTTTCCGAAACGGCGAGTTTCAAACGCACCACGTCAAGGCTTAACGCCGCGGCGGCAAACGACATAACGAACATTTCATACAAGAACATTCCGAAGGACGTAAACGACGTAGACGGCGCGCACAACGGCGAAAATTACCTTGCTTATACGTTCTATCTTAAAAACTCGGGCGAGGAAACCTGTAATTATCGTTACAGCATTATCATTTCCAAGGCAACTTCGGGGATAGACGCCGCCGCGAGAATAAGAGTTTATTATAACGAAGATTTTTACAAGTCCGCCACGGACGAATTTAATTACAGCGGAGATTTCGTCGATTACGCAAAGCCGAAAACGGGCGGAAACGGCGAGCCGGAAACGGATAAGGAAAATCGCCTTATGACTAATTTCGAGAGCGAAAACCTTATCGTCAAAAAGGACGTTGACAATTTCGCTTCGGGCGACGTTGCAAAAATAACCGTCGTAATCTGGCTCGAGGGCGACGATCCCGATTGTGTGGACGATATTCTCGGCGGTCAGTTAAAAATCGATATGGTTATGGAAATTCTCGGCGGTTCGGACGAGAACGAATAAACGCCGAAAACCAAAAATAAGAAAATTGCCAAACGCGGCTTTTCTTTATCTTCCCGAAGAGGCTTCCATTCCCGCGACAGGGTGGATAAAGTCAGCCGCGGTTGGGATTAAATCGGTCAAGGAAAAAGCCGTTAATATATTATTTTTATTTACATAAGGTCTTATCCGTAACGGTGCAGTTGCGGAAGATATAAAAACAAAACTCTATTTTAAAAGGAGAAAAACAATGAAAAAGTTTAAAAAACTTATCCCTGCGCTCTGCATGTTGCTCGTAAGCGCCGTAATGCTTGGCTCGACGACTTTTGCATGGTTCTCTATGAACACCACCGTTACCGCATCTAATATGCAGGTACAAGCAAAAGCTGATCAAGTTTATCTTCAAATAAAAGAAAAGACAGGAACATTCACTCCAAACGGTAATCATACATCTGTTCCGTCAACAGTAGCGAAGAAAAGTCTCCTTCCGACAAATGTTTACAAGACATTTGACGAAACTGCCCCTGAAACATTTACTGGTGGTAAAGATTTTGTCTGGGTTTCTAATTATAGTATTGATGCGGACAAATCCGACAAAGCCGGATCGTATACAAATGTAACACCTCAGGTTGATTCTTATGCTCTTAAATTTGAATATACTATACGTTTAAGACCCGATACAGGTGCTACTGTAGCCCCTGGTAAGCTCAAAGTGACTGCGGTTGAGTTTGAGAATGAATCTGCAACAAGTGGACTTAAAGGCGCTGTTTCCGTATTAGTTGTTTGTGGAGATTATTCCGCTGTTTATAAACAGACTACTACTACCGGAACATTTACAAAAAGCGCGGGAGATGAGGCTTTATCGGCAGCTGCATTTGCTTCTACTGATGGTACGGATGTTGCGGTTTATGTTTTCTTTGACGGTGACAATGCTAATTGTAAAACAACTAACATTGTTTTAAACGATACATTTTCGGTTAAGATAACTTTCAATTGTAACGCTGATTAATATTTTTTTATCGAGCCTTTCGGCGGGATTTTCCCGCCGAAAGCGTTCGGTTACTCAGATTATTTTTTAAAACTATTACATAATAAAGGATAAGGGGCGTTGCACCGCGCCGCAGTGTTCTTTGTTTTTAATGAGGAATGTGGGAATGGAAAACCAAAATAACAAATCAAAAACAAAAAAAATAATCGATATAGTGGTGAACGTCATTTTGTGGCTGTTCGTCATTTTCTCGATTTTCGTAACTGTGGTAGCCGTATCCGTCGACAAGGACGGCGAAAACGTGCCTATTGTCGGCGGAAAATGCTATCTCACCGTCCTTTCATCTTCAATGGAAGGCAAAAAACCCGACGGCATTGCCGCGGATAAACCTTCCGGCTTTAACAAGGGCGACCTTATCATCGCAAAATATATCGGCAAGGACCTTGACGCAAAAACCAAACTCGGAATCGGCGACGTTATATCTTTCAGATTCGACGTGAACAACGACGGAAAGATAGACAAAGGCGAACTCAACACTCACCGTATCGTTGACCTCGTTAAGGACGGAGAAGGCAACGTAACGGGTTATATCACCAAGGGCGATAACAATCTCACGAACGACGCAAATCCCGTTTATTTCGGCGATATCGTAGCCGTTTATTCGGGCAGAAGGCTTGTCGGAATCGGCAACGTTTTAACTTTTTTAAGTTCTAAACTCGGTTTCGGGCTTTGTATTATTTTGCCTTTGTTCCTGTTCTTCGCTTACGAACTCTTCGTGTTCATCAAAACCTTGCTTAACGTTAAAAACGAGGGTAAAAAGGTTATCACGGCAGAGGACGAAGAACTTATCAAACAGCGCGCTATCGAAGAGTATCTCCGCCGTCAGCAGGAATCTGCGAGCGCCGTTCAGGGCAGCGTTCAGGATAGCGTTCAAGGTAACGACGCGGACAACTGAAATCGCCTGTAAACTTAAACACGAAACTTCCGCCGCGCGGCTCGCCGAAAAAGCAAACGCCGCGAGGCTAACTATATCAAGGGTAAACTGTGACTTATGAATGGATTTTTATACGGATTTTTAAACTGGTTCAAAAGTTTCTTCGGCAATATGCTGGACGGCTTTCTGATGGTTTTTAAAGGAATATTCTACGGTATCGTTCAGATCTTCAATTTTCCGTATTATCTCAAATTATGGTCGAACGAAGGCGCGAATTTCGGCGTTCTGGACTGGATTTTATCAATATTGTCGTTTATCCTTATCGTTGCGGTATGGATTGCGATATTCTGTCTTATCGTTCTCGCCGTAAAAAAGCGTATCAGATACAAAAAGGCGCTTTTAAGCAACGAAGATCTGCTCGAAGAAATAACCGACCTTAACAGAGAAGTGGTAAGGCTCAACAACGAGAAAGAAAGAGTTATGCAACTCAAAATCACTCAGGCAGGGCTTTCCTACGAACATATGAAAAAATTGCTTCAGGAAGAAATGCAACAAGCCGCCGCTGCCGCCGACGGAGAAGAGATGCCGAACGACGACGCAAGATTTCAACGTCTTGCCGCGGTCGATCAGAAATACGTTTATTTCGAGCCGCCGGCTTATAACAACAACGTTTCGCTCCGTTCGCTCTGCGAGGATCTGAGAAACTTCGCTTGTTCAAACAACGGATTATATTACGACATAAGGACGATTCGTCTTACGATAGCCGGGCTTGCCGCAACGAAACTTATCATTCTGCAAGGTATTTCCGGAACAGGTAAAACTTCGTTGCCTTACGTTATGGGCAAGTTCTTCAAAAACGACGCGACTATCGCTTCCGTTCAGCCGAGTTGGAGGGACAGAAACGAATTGTTCGGTTATTTCAACGAATTTACAAAGAAATTCAACGAAACCGAAGTTCTCAAAAGGATTTACGAATCGGCTTATACCGACGACTTAAATATCATCATTCTCGACGAAATGAACATCGCGAGAGTAGAGTATTACTTTGCGGAAATGCTCTCCATTCTCGAAATGCCCGATCCGAAGGAATGGAAAATCGAACTCGTTCCGTCGTCCTGGCCGAACGACCCGACCAAACTCGTCAACGGCAATCTTTCGATTCCGCAGAACGTGTGGTATATCGGCACGATAAACAACGACGATTCCACTTTCTCCGTATCCGACAAGGTTTACGACCGTGCTTTCGTCGTCAATCTCGACAGCAAAGGCGTTCCTTTCGACGCGCCCAAAACCCCCGCGAAGAGAGTTTCTTATTCCGCGGTCGAGGCTTTATATGCGGACGCTATCGAAGAGAACCCCGTCAGCGAGGAAATTCTTGAGAAAATCGCGAAACTCGACAACTACGTCATCGAGAAATTCAGAGTGGCTTTCGGTAACCGTATCATGAAGCAACTCAAAAATTTCGTTCCCGTTTACGTCGCCTGCGGCGGCACGGAAATCGAAGGCGTCGATTATATTCTTGCAACAAAAGTATTCCGTAAGTTTGAAAGTCTTAATCTCTCGCTTATCCGCGACGAAATCCGTCCGCTTATTTCCTATATGGACGGTTTGTTCGGCAAAGGCGCGATGAAAGACAGTATCGCTTATCTGCAAATGCTGCAGAAAATGTATTGATTTCTGCATTTTGTTTTGCTTTTTGACGTTTACGCGTTCGCTATTTTTCGCGGGCGCGGCAGGTTACGCTTTTCGGAAAAGAGGTTGAAAAATGGACTACGAAAATAATTTCGAAAACAATTTTGATAGCGTTAACGCGGCGGAGGCTAAGTCTTCGGCCGCTTTTTCCGATTGGACGCAAAAATTGCGTTTCGACCGTTCTTTTTCGGCTAAACTCATTCTTTCCGATCCGAAAATTAAAGAATATTACGCAGAAATCGCAACCGAAATCTTAAAATACGAACGAATTAAAACCAAAACCGGCTGGTCGGGCGTTTCGTTTTCTTACGGCAAGAACCGCTTTGCGTTTATCGCCATTACCGGCAAAACGCTTTGTTTGTATCTTGCGAGCGATCCCGTCGGCAACGTCGAGGGCAGATATAAGGCGAAAAACGTCGGTTCAATCAAAAAACGAGCCGCAACGCCCTCGCTTTTTAAAATCAGGAGCGACGGCGCAAAACGCCACGCATTAAAACTTATCGACGAAACCGCGCTCGCGGCAGGTTTGAAAATCAAAACCGTTCCCACACCTGCAGTCAATCCGGCTAACTTCAGAACGGACACGTTCAACAATCTCATTACGCGCGGACTTATCAGCATCGTCAGAAATTCGCAAAAAACCAGAGGCGCGGGGGAAGATAATTCCGACGATACCGTTCGCGGCGGAACGCCCGACGGAACGCCCGTCGGAACGCCCGACCTCGATTTCACTTTTTCGCCCGAAAAACTCGGCGTTTATGCCGACACGCTCAAATCAACCGACGATCTGATTTCCCGCCACGGAATTTATAACGATATTTTAACTTCGCTTTCCGAGGGCGCAGGAACTGTCAGGGTTTCCGAAAAACTTCTGCTTCGCTCGATTGACGAAATATGGGTGAGAGCCGTTGAAGATTGCGTTAATTCGCTTGACGAACTCATCCGCAATCCAAACAGATATATCGCCGAAACGGAAGAGGTTCTGCCGATCGAATTGACTAAACGAATAAGCGGCAGATCGATAACGCACCTTTCCCG
>CEAR01026266.1_pt1 | contig 22342 bp, 16 predicted proteins | sample 557461 | NCBI WGS metagenome assembly CEAR01 (sample SAMEA3182075, study PRJEB8094) | gut metagenome | biome: human; feature: gut; material: Stool; isolation source: human stools | place: Canada | collected 2012-03-14
GCCCTCGGCGTCCACTCGGCCTCCAACCAGCACAACGAGCGGCGGTATGAGTTCTACTGGGGGTACAAGAGCCATGTGCTGGTGGACTGCATCTCCGGCCTGCCGCTCTACGAGCTGACCACACCGGGCAATGTCGCCGATTCCTCCGTCGCCGCTGATATCCTCGCAGCTGCGAATCAGACGGTTTCTTTGAAAGAATGCACCTTCCTTGCCGACAAGGGCTACGATGTGAAAAGCATCTACAATACCGTAAAAACGGTCTATGAGGGCGAGGCATTTATCCCTCTCAATCCACGCGGTACGAAAGATTTAAAGGCACTTCCTGCCGGTAATCCGGTCTGCGAGGCCGGGTTCGCCATGCACAAGGACGGCAAAACCACCGACAATGGGCGTACCCGCCAGAAATACTGCTGCCCGTTCCGCCAGTCCAAGACCAGCGTTTGCCCCTGCAACCACAAAAACTGGAACAACGGCAAGAAAAACCGGGGCTGCACGAAATATAAAACCGTTCCCGATGACTACAGACTTTCCGTTGACCGTAGCTGCCTCTGTTTCAAGAGAACATACGCCTTGCGTACAGAGTGCGAGCGTTACAATTCTCGCTTCAAATCCACAGGTCAGGAACGGCTGTGGGTGCGCAATGGAACCAGCGCGGCAAACCTCAATACGCTGGCTCATATCTCTGCCCTGACTGTTGCGTTGGCCGCCGTTCTGCACGGCTCTCACTCCTACCGTTCTGCCAAACAGCTTCGGCGTTCCGCCTGATCTACCTGTTCCATACCTTTTTTAGGCGCGGGGTCTACCGCGCTACGGTTTTTGCGTCCTTGAGACGCCCCAAGCTCTTTTGATTCCCAGTTGCCGTGTTTGCAGGCTGCTCCTTCTGCCCGTTTTGCTCATCTCTAGTCAGTATATATGCAGAACTTGCATAAGTCAACGCAAATCCGCAACAATACACCACCGCGGCTTGCAAAAAAAACGCGTATAATAAAATTGTAATTTTCCACAAAGAAAAAGAGAGGAATGCGGTCTATGAACAACGAATCGCTCAAAAACTACATGCTCAACGAGTATGACTATCTCCCGGATACGTATGTCATCGAGGATGCGGAGAAGCGCGAGCTTCTGCGCAAGCTCAGCCTGATGATCACCGACCGGCGCGACAAGAAAAAGCTGGAGGACATCGTCGACAACGACCCCGAAATGTGGTGTCTTGACAAGATCATGAACAAGGACGAAGTGAAGTTCATGCTCTCGTTCGAGAAAAAGCGCGTCAACAAGTTCAATGTGCAGCAGCTGGCCAAGCGCAACAGTATGACGCCCGAGCAGGCGCAGAAAATGGCGGACGGCCTGTGCGAGACGGGTATTCTGGAATTTGACCGCGACAACAAAAAGAAGGAAAAGCAGTATTTTGTTCCAAAGTTCGTCGTCGGCTCCGGTGAATACATGATGATGAACAGCAAGCTGCTGGAAAAGGTTCCGGAGGTCGCGACGCTGTTCAGCATCACGGCGCAGGCATGCGGTCCGATTGCGTCTGTCGTGCCGCCCGGAGGCGGCGGACTCGGTATGCATGTCATTCCAGTCGAGCAGGCGATCCCGGCCGAGAGCAAATCCGTTTCGCTGGAGCATCTGTCACACTGGCTGAAGAAATATGACAAGCTGGCCGTCGATGTGTGCGCCTGCCGTCGGCAGCAGCGCATCCGTCATGAGGGCACCGGCGATATCGAGGGCTATTTCTGCATCGCACTCGGCGATATGGCAGAATACTGCGTCGAGACAAAGAAGGACGCGCATTATATTACATACGATGAGGCCATCGAGATCCTCAAGCGCGCCGAGGAAAAGGGCTTTGTTCACCAGATCACGAATCTGGACGGTCCGGATAAGATCGTCGGCATCTGTAACTGTCCGTCTGGCGTCTGCAACGCCCTTCGTACCTCGCAGCTGTTCAATGCACCGAACCTGTCCGCCTCCGCCTACCGTGCGCATGTGACGGCAGAAAAGTGCGTGGCCTGCGGCAAGTGCGTCGAGGTCTGCCCGGTCGGCGCGGCGAAGCTTGGCCAGAAGCTCTGCCACAAGGACAGCAGCACCGTCGAATACCCGAAAGCTGAGCTGCCCGATCTCACTCCGTGGGGTCCTGAGAAGTGGAACTTCAACTACCGTGACGACGTAAAGATCAACTGCTATGAGACCGGCACATCTCCGTGCAAAACGGCATGTCCTGCGCATCTGGCCGTACAGGGCTATGTCCGCATGGCGGCCGAGGGGCGCTATCTCGATGCGCTGAAGCTCATCAAGCAGGATAACCCGCTGCCCGCTGTCTGCGGCGCGATCTGCAACCGCCACTGCGAGGATCGCTGCACGCGCGGTCTGATCGACCAGCCGGTCGCCATCGATGAGATCAAGAAATTCATTGCCGCGCAGGAGCTTGACGCGGACAAGCGCTATATTCCTATCTGTATGAACGATGAGGGCAAGCAGTGGGACAAGTATCCCATCGCCGTCATCGGCGCAGGCCCGGCGGGTCTGAGCGCAGCATACTATCTGCGCACCAAGGGCTATCCCGTCACCGTTTTTGAGAAGGAGGCCGCGCCCGGCGGTATGCTCCGTTATGGCATCCCGTCGTTCCGTCTGGAAAAGAACGTGATCGACGCTGAAATCGACGTGATCCGGCAGATGGGCGCAGAGTTCCGCTGCGGTGTCGAGGTCGGTAAAGATGTGACGCTGGACGAGCTGCGCAGACAGGGCTACAAAGCCTTCTTCGTTGCCATTGGCTTACAGGGCGGCCGCACGGCGGGCGTCCCCGGTGAGAACGCTGCGGGCGTGGAGACGGGTATCGACTTCCTGCGCCGCATGAATGTGGACGACACGCAGAAACTGACAGGTCGCACAGTTGTCATCGGCGGCGGCAACGTGGCGGTCGACGTGGCGCGGACGGCGCTGCGCGCCGGCTCCGAAGCAGTCACGATGCTCTGTCTGGAGGGCGAAAACGAAATGCCTGCCGCACGCGATGAGGTTGCTGAGGCAAAGCACGAGGGCATCACCGTACAGAATGGATGGGGTCCGAAGGAGATCCTGACCGACAACGGAAAGGTCACCGGTGTGGTCTTCAAGAAATGCGTGCGCGTGCTTGATGAGAACCACCGTTTTGCACCGCAGTATGATGAAAATGACACCATCACCGTTCCCTGCGAGAACGTTCTGACCGCCATCGGCCAGAAGGCGCTCTGGGGCGGCCTGCTCGACGGCTCGAAGGCTGTCCTGCGCGGCAACGGTACGGTCGAAGCAGACCCCGTTACGCTCCAAACCACGCAGCCCGACATTTTCGCCGGCGGCGATATCTACCACGGCGCGCGCTTCGCCATCGATGCGATCGCCGAGGGCAAGGAAGCAATGGTCAGCCTGAACCGTTTTGTCCACGAGGGTCAGAGCCTGACGATCGGCCGCGACCTGCGCAAGTTTATCGAACTTGACCGCGACGATATCCGCGTCGAGGGCTATGACAACGCTCCGCGCCAGACACCCGGCAGCAAGACGGGCGACGCGGCGAAGACCTTCCACGATCTGCGCCTGCCGCTGACCGAGGAGCAGGTCAAAAAAGAGGCAAACCGCTGCCTCAAATGCGGCGCGACCGTCGTTGACACAAATCGCTGCATCGGCTGCGGTCTGTGTACGACGCGCTGCGAATTCGACGCCATCCATCTCTCCCGCGACCTGCCGCAGAACACACGTATGTTTACCGGCGAGGATGGTGTCTATAAGGCGATCCTGCCGTATATGATCAAACGGAAGATCAAGATGAAGTTCATGAAGAAAGAAAAGTAAGATGCACGAGCTTGGAATTGTAACATATGTCGCGGACACGGTGCAGAAGATCGCCGCCGAGCAGGAAATTCCCCGTATCGACGGCGTGACGCTCACCATCGGCGAGGTCTCCGGGATCATCCCGGAGTACCTTGCTGACTGCTGGAATTATTTCAGGAAACGTTATCCCGCGCTGACCGAAGCGGAACTCACGTGGCAGACCGAGGATGCCGTCTCGTACTGTGACGACTGCAAGCAGGAATTCGGCACCGTTGCGGCTGGTAAGATTTGCCCGTATTGCGGCAGCGAACACACATGGCTGCTGCGCGGCAACGGATGCAGCATCAAAGAATTGACGATCCTGGAGGAGTAGCGATGCAGATCCCAATCATTGATCTGAAAGAGAGCCTGCTCTCGGACAACGACCGCGACGCAGACAAGCTCCGGGTGGAGCTTCGCGCGCAGAAGACGTTCTATCTAAACGTTATGTCCTCACCCGGTTCTGGCAAGACCAGCTGCATTCTGAGGACGCTGGAGCAGCTGGGAAAGACGTTCCGCTGCGGCGTGATGGAGGCCGATATCGACTCCGCCGTCGATGCGAGGAAAATCCTCGCCGCAGGCTTTGCGGCGGTGCAGCTGCACACGGGCGGCATGTGCCACCTCGATGCGGAAATGTCCCGGCAGGGGCTGCGCGCCGTCGGCGCGGCGCAGCTGGACGCCGTCATTCTCGAAAACGTCGGCAATCTTGTCTGCCCGGCAGAGTTCGACACCGGTGCGTGTGAAAACGTCGTGATCTTATCCGTGCCGGAGGGCGACGACAAGCCGCTCAAATATCCGCTGATGTTCGAGACCTGCGGCGCGGTACTCATCAATAAGACCGACGCGCTGCCTGCATTCGATTTTGACCTGGCCCGCGTAAAAAGCTATATTGCACAGCGCAATCCGTCTGCCGCCGTATTTCCGGTTTCCGCCGCAACCGGCGAAGGCTTTGATGCGTGGTGCGGCTGGCTTGCGCAGAAGATCCGCGCATGGCAGGAGGGATGACGATGGCAAAGCTCAAAGTCATTACTGTAAATCAGAGCGTTTTTGCGGAAAACGACGCGATCGCGGCCGAAACACGCGAAGCGCTGCGCAAAAAGGGATTACTGTTTCTCAATGTCATGGCCTCGCCCGGCGCGGGCAAGACAACGCTGCTGCTGGCGACCATCCGTGCGCTGAAGGACGAATGCCGTATCGGCGTGATGGAGGCCGACATTGAGGCGACTGTCGACGCAAAAAAAATCGAGGCCGCGGGTGCACGAGCCATCCAGGTTCATACCGGCGGCGCGTGCGCGATGGATGCGGCGATGACGCGCGAAGCAGTTGCCGCCATCGGCACGGAGGCGCTTGACCTGCTCATTCTGGAGAATGTGGGAAATCTCGTCTGCCCTGCGGAGACAGATACGGGGGCAGCGGCAAATGTCGTTCTTCTGTCTGTTCCGGAGGGCGACGACAAACCGCTCAAATATCCGCTGATGTTCGAAAAAGCCGATCTTGTGCTTGTCACAAAGACCGACACACGCACATATTTTCCGTTTGATGACGCGCAGTTCCGTCAGAATGTACGCCGCGTCAATCCAGATGCCGGGATTCTGTTTCTTTCCGCAAAGACCGGCGAGGGACTGAACGCATGGCTCGACTGGCTGAAAACCAGGATCACAGAATTCCATTTCTGAAATACCGTAAACGCAGCGCAGCGTCCGCTGGATCGCAGATCCTACGGACGCTGCTTTTTTGTTGCTAATTTGTTGGTTTCGTAGAATCTTCAAAACCCACTAGCTATTTCCCGTTTTCGTGGTATTGTTGCTGTTACAAAATCTCAGCAGGACTGAGCAAAACAGGAGGAATCACAAAAATGGCAAGTATCAGAAAACGCGGCGGCAGCTACCTACTCGTTGTGTCCATGGGTTACACGCCCGATGGTCGGCGGCGCAATCCGCAGCAGAAGACGGTCAAGCCGCCAACAGGTCTTACGCCAAAGCAGACGGAGAAGTGGTTACAGGAGCAGGCAATGTTGTTCGAGATGAGCTGCAAGAAGATGAATCCGGACATCGACCGGTCGATCACGCTGGAAAAGTACACGGAAATCTGGCTCCAGACGATTGCACCGGACAAGCTGGCGAAGTCTACGCTCGTGCGCGAGAAGCAGGATATTGAACGCTTCAAACCGTATCTCGGCAGCTACAAGCTCGTCGATCTGCGGCCGGAACACTTCCGCAGTCTCTATGCAAAGCTGCGGAAGCAGAAAAATAAAGCGACAGGAAAGCTGCTCTCTGAAGCGACGGTCGAGGGTGTCCACAGCTGTCTGTGCGGCATCCTCTCCGACGCGATGGAGGGCGGCTATCTCAATCACAATCCCGCGTGGCGCACTTACAAGTACGCAGGACAGAAGAAAGAGAAAAAGATCGCGGACGATGAAACGGTGAAAAAGCTGATTCAGGCGTTGGAGGCAGAAAGCGTCCTGTATGAGACCTACTTCAAGCTCATCATCGCGACCGGAATGCGGCGCGGCGAATGCTGCGCACTCAAGTGGGAGGACATCAACTACGCCGAGCGCAGCATCCACGTCTGCCGGAACGCGGTCAAAACGACGGGGGACGAGATCATCGTGAAAGCCCCGAAAACGAAAGCGGGCAACCGGTATGTGTACTTCTCCGCCGAAATGGAAAGCCTGCTGCGCGAATACGAAGCCTTCTGCGCCGCCGAAACGGAGCGCTATGACCGGCGAAAGCAAACCAAGGACGATTATGTGTTCCGCAGAAAAGGCATGAAGCTACCGATGACTCCATCAACATTCACATGGCGGTTCAAAAAAATCCTCAAAGCGAACGATCTGCCGACGGACCTGAATGTTCACAGCCTGCGCCACACGGCGGCAAGCCTGTTCATCGCCAGCAGCACGGATGTCGGAACGGTCGCAGGATTGCTCGGTCATAGTCAACCGTCCACCACGCTGGATATCTATACACACGCCTTCGATAAGAACAAGAAAGCCGCCAGCCAGATTATGCAGAGCAGCTTGGAGATCTGAGCTATCTTCCGAAACGCTCTGTCCGGTTGCGCTACGCAGTAAAAACAGATAATTTGAACAATTTTATATAAAAATACCGTGAAATCATACGATTTCACGGCATTTTGGTACGCCCGACAGGATTCGAACCTGCGACCTACAGAGTCGGAGTCTGTCACTCTATCCAGCTGAGCTACGGGCGCATATTTAACTGCCCATATAGTATAGCAGACCGGGGGCGGAAAGTAAAGAAGAAAAATGGCGGATTGCATTTTTGCGGGGAATTGATACAATAAAGAAAAAGGAGGCGGGCGGATGACGGCGGAGGAGAGGATCTTTTCCATTGTGCGCGGCGGGCTGTATGCGAAGCTGCCGTCGCTTGCGCTGCCGCTGGGCAGGCTGACCTGCCGTGAGGGCGATGTGGACCCCGCCGGGACCGACGGCGAAGCCGCCGTATTTGCCCCGGGGCTTCTGCGGCGGGAATTCCTTGCGGAAAGCGACCTGCCGGAGCGGCTGACGCTGCATCTGCTGCTGCACCTCATGCTCGGCCACCCGTGGGGGCGGCAGGGGAGAGCGCAGACGCTCTGGGATACGGCCTGCGATCTGGCGGTCGGCCTCGTCCGCCACGCGCTTTTGCCGCAGGAGCCGGAGACGCCTGCGGCCTTTTCCGCCCGCTGCAAGCTGCAGGCGAGGCGGGCGGTCCGCGCCCCGGCGATCTACGCGCTGCTGCTCGAGCAGCCGGACGCGCTGACCGCGGAGGAACAGGCCGCGTTTCACCTGGACGACCACCGCCTCTGGCAGCTCTCCGCGTCTGCTTCCGAGCCGAAGACCGCGGACGGCGGAGCGGAGACGGGCTGGCAGGCGCTCGGCCGGAAGCTGCCGGACCCGCTGCCGCCGAAGCCCGTGATTGGCAGCGGAAGCGGGAACGCCGCCTTCGCTGTGCGCCCGGATGCGCGCGGCAGCCGGGCCTTTGCGGCGCTGCTGCGCGAATGCTCCGAGATGCGGGAAAACCGCCATGTCTCCGGCGACGAATTTCAGTACGCGTGGTATCTCTACGGTCTGGAGCACTACGGCGGCATGCCGCTCATCGAGCCGCTGGAATATTCGGAGGAGCGCCGCCTGCGTGAGCTTGCCGTTGTGATCGACACGTCTGCGTCCTGCTCGCGCTCGCTCTGCGCGGCATTTCTGGGGGAGCTGGCGGGGATCCTGACGCGGGAGGACCTGTTTTTTGAGCGTTTCAACCTGCACATCCTAGAGTGCGATTGTGAGGTGCAGCAGGATACCCGCCTGACGACCCTCGCGGAGCTGACCGACTGGCTGCGGACCATGACGCTCCACGGCGGCGGCGGGACGGATTTCCGCCCGGCCTTCCGCTATGTGGACGGGCTGGTGGAGCGCGGGGAATTTGCGCACCTGCCGGGACTTTTGTATTTTACCGACGGCTACGGGGTCTTTCCGGATATGCCGCCCGCGTACCGGGCGGTCTTCGTGATGCTCCGGTACCGGTATGACGATATCGACCTGCCCGCATGGGCGGAGAAACTGATTCTGGAGGCCGAAGCGCCGAAAGGAGACGAACAATGGATATAGCACAGGCGAAGCAGGAGCTGCGGCGGACCATCCGGGCCTACACGGCCAAGACCGAAGACGGCGTGTACCGCATGCCGCGGAGGATGCAGCGGCCGGTCCTTCTCATGGGCCCGCCGGGTATCGGCAAGACCGCGATCCTTTCCCAGCTGGCGCAGGAGGAGCACATCGGCCTCGCTGCCTACACCATGACGCACCACACGCGCCAGAGCGCGCTCGGCCTGCCCGTCATTGTGGGCCGCACGGCGGCAGGGAAGACCTTCCGCGCCACGGAATACACCATGAGCGAGATCATCGCCTCCGTCTACGAGCAGATGGAGAAGACCGGCCTGCATGAGGGCATTTTGTTCCTCGACGAGATCAACTGCGTGTCCGAGACGCTCATGCCAGCGATCCTGCAGATGCTGCAGAACAAGACCTTTGGCGTACACAGTCTGCCGGAGGGCTGGCTCATCGTGGCCGCGGGCAACCCGCCGCGCTATAACCAGTCGGCCCGAAGCTTCGACATGGCGACGCTCGACCGCGTGCGCTGCATCGAGCTCGAGCCGAGTCTTGCCGCCTGGCAGCCCTACGCTGCCGCCGGCGGCGTGCATCCGGCCGTGCTGAGCTATCTGCGGCTGCACCCGGAGCACTTTTTCCTCTGCAGCGCGAGCGCCGCGGCAGGGGAGTTCGCCACGGCCCGCGGCTGGGAGGAGCTTTCTGCGCTTTTGCTTGCCTACGAGGCGCTGGGCTATCCCTGCACGCTTGCGCAGATGCAGCAATATCTGCACGCGCAGGAGGCGGCTGCCGGCTTTGCCGCGTTTTACGAGCTGTTCCGGCGCTATGCCGCGCAGCTTCCGCTCGAAGAAATTCTGACCGGCGGCGCGAGCCCGGAGGCCGGAGCGCTGCGCGAGCTGCCGTTCGATGGGCGGCTGTCCGTCGTGGAGTTCCTGCTGCACAGCCTGCAGACGAAGTCGGCCGCCATGCAGCAGGACGCGGACCTTGCCTTCAGCGCGTCCAGCTTTGCAGGCAGCGTCCCGCCCGGCGCGGACGCGCTCGCCCGCGCGCAGGAGCTGCTGCGGAAGCGGCGTGCGGCCCTGGCCGTGCGGAAGGACTGCGGCGTTCTGCCGCCGGAGGAGGAGCGGCGCGAGGCGGCCTTCCTCTCCCGCGCCGAAGCCGCGCTCGCGCCCGCCCGGACCGATGCGGAAGCGTCGGCCGCCCTGCAGAAGCTCGCAGCGGACGCGGCAGCCTCCGCGCAGACGAGCCGCGAAGCGGCCTGCCGCGCGTGTGAAAACGGCCTGCGGTTCGTCCAGGGCACGTTCGGCGAGGATCAGGAGCTCTGGATCCTGCTCCACGGCCTGCAGCACACCCGCGCCGCCGAAGCCCTGCAGAAAGACCCCGCCACCCTCTGCGCCCGCCTCCTCACCCAAGCCACCCCCACCGCCCAAGCCGCCACCCTCCGCACCGAACTGCAGCGGCAATAAGTATAAAAAGGCTCCCCTCCCAGGGGCCGATTCCCCCTATCAGGGGGAAATGTCCCGAAGGGACAAAAGGGGTAGGGATGCTGGCTCGGCGCAGCCGAGACTGAGAGGTCGTAGCAGATTTGCATGAAAAAACCCAAACCGCAAATTCAGTTTGCGGTTTGGAAAGGAAGAAACGGGCTCAGAGGAAAAGAGGCTCCGCGAACAGCGGGGACTCGTTCCGTCGAGGCCGGTTCTGACGCGCCTCCGGCGGCCCTATCTTTTCTCTCGCAAGAGAAAAGATAGGGGAGAAAAGAGTGCTTGGATGCGTTCGGTGCGTTCTGCCTCTGAATCCAAGCAGGCCCCTAGTTTTGGTCTGGCATTCCACATGGTACTCACCTTATGGGCGTTTTACTACGCGCCGCCTGATACGGGGGTGTCAAGTTTGCGGCTAGTTGCCGTAGAACGACTGCCATCAATAGAAGGTGCGATGAAAATCTGGATGGGTGAGACCTCCTTGCGGGCTGATTCTTCCGTCGCGGCTTTGCCGGGACGGCTCTTGTTCCATAAGGGAGCCCTGGGACTGTGCGGAAATGGATGGAAACGCAATTATTCGGCGGGAAAAAAATCATTTTGGTTGATTCTGGGGGGCGGATATGCTATAATAAATTACAAATATAATGGTGTTTGCACCATGCGGCTGAGTGACCGCGAGGGGCGGACACAACACCGACTGCTCGATAATTTTCTGTGGAATCTACACAGTAAATTATAAATTTAAACAGGAGGATTAAGATGAAAAAGAATCTGAAGAAGCTTTTCGCGCTGCTGCTCGTCGTCGTCATGGTCGCTGCCATGTTCGCCGGCTGTGCAAACAACGCCGAAAAGCCCGCTGAGACGACTCCCAGCGACACCACCGAAACCACCACCACCGAAGAAACCACCCCGACTGAGGATGTGGCTCCTGCCGAGACCCGTGAGAACAAGGTCATCTACGGCAGCTCCACCGAGATCTCCGGTGACCTCGGCAACGCCTGGTGGACCAACAACGCCAGCGACAAGACCATCCGCGACCTGATCAACGACTATGACACCGTCATTTTCGATCAGTTCGGTCAGATGGTCATGAACGCCACCACTGCTGCTTCCATCGACGAGGCCAAGAACGGCGACGGCACCATCACCTTCACCGTCAAGATCAACGAAGGCCTGACCTACAACAACGGCGAGCCCATCACCGCTGCTGACTACGTCGCTTATGCTCTGGTCCAGCTGTCCCCGGCCACCAAGGAAGCCGGTGCGACCGTCACCGCTAACTCCGTTGTTGGTGGCCCCGAGTACCAGAACGGCGAAACCAAGGAACTGGCCGGCGTCCGCCTGCTGGATCCCTATACCTACTCCATCCAGATCGCAGCTGACTACGCCAACTATTACTATGCGTTCAGCTACGCTTCCCTCTCCCCGCTGTACCTGCCGATGTACGCTTCCGCTGACCTGACCGTCAAGGACGACGGCAACGGCGCATACCTCGACGGCGGCGAGCTCGTCGCTGATGAGATCAACGCTTCCCGTTATGTCTACGCTGACCGCGTCTCCGCCGGCCCGTACATGATCAAGAGCCTCGACACCGGCGCTCTGACCGCTACTCTTGAGATCAACCCCAACTACTCCGGCAACTTTGAGGGCCAGAAGCCTTCCATCCAGACCGTTGTTATCGTCAAGGCGGAAGACGACACCATGATGGACGCCTTCAAGACGGGCGAAATCAACTTCCTGTCCCAGCTGTCCGACGGCGACCAGATCAACGCTGCCCTCGACCTGGCTGAGACCGGCGATTTCGACTACTGCCACTACACCCGTAACGGCTACGGCAAGGTCATGTTCCAGTGCGACGGCGGCCCCACCCAGTTCCCCGCTGTCCGTCAGGCTGTTGCATACCTGCTTGACCGCGAAGAGTTCGCCACCACCTTCACCGGCGGCTACGGCTCCGTCGTCCACGGCCCGTACTCCACCGCACAGTGGATGTATCAGGATTCCGAAGAATTCTTCAACGACAACCTGAACAACTACTCCTATGACCCGGCCAAGGCTGTCGAAGTCCTCGAGGCTGACGGCTGGACGCTCGACGCAGAAGGCAACGACTACGCCGGCACCGGCCTGCGCTACAAGGAAGTCACCGCTGAAGAAGCCGGCGACTACGCGCTGAACGTTACCCTGGCTGACGGCCGCATCCTGATGCCGCTGCACATCATGTGGGCTTCCTCCGAGAACAACCCCGTCTCCGCCCTGCTGGCTACCATGCTCGCCAACGGCAAGCAGACCACTGATGCCGGCATGCAGATCGAGCAGACGTCCATGACCTTCTCCGAGCTGCTGAACTGGATCTACCGCGACACTTCCGTCGGCGATCAGTACGGCGTGTTCACCTATGGCATGTTCAACCTGGCCACCGGCTTCGCCGATGTCTATGACTATGCCTACAACTTCGCTTCCGATCCTGAGTCCGAGTATGTCAAGATGGGCTACAACCAGAACTACATCTACGACAAGGAACTCGACGACCTGTCCATGGACATGGTCTACAAGTCCGCTCCTGGCGACGACGCGACCTTCCTGGATTACTTCCAGAAGTTCATCGTCCGCTGGAATGCGCTGCTGCCTGAAATTCCTCTGTACTGCAACGATTATCACACCTTCTTCCCGTCCTGGCTGCAGAACTACAACGAGTCCAGCCTGTGGGACTTCCAGAAGGCGATCGTCTACGCTTCCATCGACGGCGCACAGTAATATCGTACTCCTTCCCCATGTTTCCCAGCGACGGGGCGGCACAAACCGCCCCGTCGCTTGCGGCATCTTTAGTACATCTTTTTTTATTTAGCGTGCCATATTATTTCTACGAAAAAAGACCGTTTTCGGTTTTATATACAGTTTTTTACGCTTTTTTCTGAAGCAAATACGAAAGAAAAGGAGGGTGTGCGGATGACCAAATACGTACTCAAGCGACTGCTGTACATGGTGATCGTGTTCCTGCTCGTCTCGCTTCTGATGTATTCCATCTACAACCTGATCCCAACTGACCCGGCGAGAGCCCAGCTCGAACCGATGAAAACATCGCTGAAACCTGACGAGTATGAGCAGCGGTATCAGATGCTGCGGCAGCAGATGGGTCTGGACGATCCGCTGATCGTTCGATATCTGCGCTGGATCGGCTTCTGGCCGGACGTCAACGGCGAACTCAACGGCATGCTGCAGGGCAACTTCGGCTACTCCCAGATTTATAAGACGGATGTTGCCAACGTTCTGCCGTCAAGAATGCTCAACACGATCTACATCAACATTTTCTCAACGCTTGTTGCACTGGCGATCACGATCCCGCTTGGCATCTACTGTGCCGTGCATAAGCGCAGCAAATCAGACAACGCCGTGCAGGTGCTGTCCATTGTGGGCTACTCGATTCCAGTCTACATCATTGCACTGATTTTTATCTGGCTGTTCGCGGTCACGCTCCGCTGGCTGCCGGTCTTCGGCATGCAGACGCCGGGCAATAACTTCACCGGCTTCCGCGCCTTCCTTGACAAGGTCTACTACATGACGCTGCCGGTGCTCGTCATGACGGTCGGCTCGCTCGGCGGCATGACCCGCTATGTCCGCGCCGCCATGATCGAGGCGCTCAGCATGGACTATATCCGCACCGCCCGTGCCAAGGGTCTGCGCGAAAAGGTCGTCATCTATTCCCACGCATGGCGCAACGCGCTGCTCCCGGTCATCACCGTTCTGATCGGCTGGTTCATCAGCATCTTCTCCGGTTCGCTGATCATTGAGCAGATGTTCGCGCTCAACGGCATGGGCCAGCTCTACTATCAGGGCCTCATGAACAACGACTTTGAGCTCGCGCTGGCGATCCAGATGTTCTACGTGCTCATTGCGCTCGTCGGCCAGCTGATCACCGACCTCAGCTACGGCATCGTCGACCCGCGTGTGCGCGTCAATAAGTAAAGGAGGATCACGAATATGGCTAAACAGAAAAAATCGACCCTCCTTACCCGTCTGTTCGGCAACCGCAACAAGGTCACCGACTTCATGACCGAGGAACAGCTGCAGAGCCCGGGCCGTCTGATCCTCAAGAATTTCCTGCATAACCGGCTCGGCATGACCGGCCTGATCGTGTTCCTGCTGATCTTCCTGCTGGTCATGATCGGCCCGAAGTTCTACACGCTCGACCTGTCCTATCAGGACAATACCCAGCTGAACGTCGCGCCCGGCATGAACATGATGAAGATCCCGGACGGCATGAAGCACAAGGTCGCCGATATCTCTCCCGGCACGACCTACGGCGTCGGCGTCGACACCGACGGCAAGGTCTACATCTGGGGCTATACCCGCATCACCGATACGATCGACCTGAAGAACATCCCCGAGGAAGTCCAGAACGCAAAGATCGTCAATGTCGCGGCAGGCTATGACCATATCGTCGCGCTTGACGAAAACGGCGCGGTCTACGTCTGGGGCAACAAGCGTCTCGGTCAGGACAGCATTCCGGACAAGATCCAGATGGCTGCGGCCTACGGCAAGAACCTCGGCATCAAGCAGATCGAGGCCAGCAACCAGTTCTCCGCGGCAGTCACCGAAGACGGCGAGCTGTTCCTCTGGGGCAACGGCAACCAGGCTGACATCAAGATCAAGAAGGAATATCAGGGCAACATCGAGAAGGTCGCCCTGACGGCCCGCGCGTATGTCGCGCTGACCAAGGACGGCGCAGTCGTCTATTCCGGCTTCCAGAAGGACAACGCCCTTGTCCGCATCCCGGAGGGGCTTGATTCCGGCGTTGTTGACATCGCAGCGTCCAGCAACGCGGTCGCGGCGGTCAAGGAAGACGGCACCGTCGTCGTCTGGGGCACCTGCACCAACGGCGAAAACAACGTTCCCGCGTTTGAGAGCAAGCCTGTCGAGCTCTACGGCGGCCGCTACCACTTCACGGCCCTGATGGACGACGGCGAGGTCATCTCCTGGGGCGACAACACCCACGGACAGGCCTCCGTTCCGGCCTCCTTCAATGAGAAGGAGATCGTCACCGTCTACGCGGGCTTCTACCAGAACTACGCTGTCACGGTCGACGGCGACGTCGAGACCTGGGGCCTGAAGGGCTACGTTTGCGGCACCGACGATCTCGGCCGCGACGTCTTCAACCGCATCATCAACGGCGGCAAGGTCACCATGACGGTCGGCGCGATCTCCGTCATCATCCAGCTCGTCATCGGCATCATCCTCGGCGGTCTGGCCGGTTATTTCGGCGGCTGGGTCGATAATATCATCATGCGCATCTCCGAGGTCGTCGGCGGTCTGCCGTTCCTGCCGTTCGCGATGATCCTCTCCGCCATCATCGGCACGCGCATCACGGTCGAGCAGCGTATGTACCTCATCATGGTCGTGCTGGGCGTCCTGTCCTGGCCGGGCATCTGCCATCTGATCCGCGCGCAGATCCTCTCGCAGCGCGAGCAGGAATACGTGACCGCCGCACAGGCGCTCGGCGTGCGCGAGAAGAACATCATCTTCCATCACATCATCCCGAATGTCATGAGCCTCATCCTGGTCAACGCGACGCTGAGCTTTGCGACCTGCATGCTCACCGAGTCTTCGCTGTCCTACATGGGCTTCGGCATCGCGCCTCCCACACCGACCTGGGGCAACATGCTCACCGGCGCGAACAACTCCATCGTCATCCAGCAGTACTGGTGGCGCTGGGTCTTCCCGGCTGCGATCTTCGGCATCTGCACGATCTGCATCAACCTTGTGGGCGACGCGCTGCGTGATGCGGTCGATCCCAAGTCCGCTGAGCGATAAGGAGGGGTCGTTGTGGCATTACTTGAACTGAAAAACCTGAAGACTTTCTTCGCGACCAAGCGCGGCACCGTCAAGGCCGTCAACGGCGTGAGCTATTCGCTCGACGCCGGTAAGGTCCTCGGCGTCGTCGGCGAATCCGGCTCCGGCAAGAGCGTCTCGGCCATGAGCATCCTCCGTCTGCTCGACGGCAACGGCTATATCGACTCCGGTGAGATCCTCTTCAACGGCGTGGACCTGACGAAGCTGTCCATGAACGAGATGTACAAGATCCGCGGCAACGAGATCTCTGTGATCTTCCAGGAACCGATGACGAGCCTGAACCCGGTCTTTACCGTCAGCCGTCAGATCTCCGAGCCGCTGATGATCCACCAGGGCATGACCAAGAAGCAGGCCGCCGCGAAAGCGATCGAGCTGCTCTCCGACGTCAAGATCCCGAACCCCGAGGTCGTCGCCAAGCAGTATCCGCACCAGCTGTCCGGCGGTATGCGGCAGCGCGTCATGATCGCCATGGCGCTGGCCTGCCGCCCGAAGCTCCTGATCGCAGACGAGCCGACCACGGCGCTCGACGTGACCATTCAGGCCCAGATCCTCAAGCTCATGAACGAGCTGCGGGAGAAAAACGGCACCGCCGTGCTGTTCATCACACACGATCTCGGCGTCATCAACCAGATGGCCGACAACGTCGCGGTCATGTACTGCGGCCAGGTCGTCGAATACGCGCCCGCGGAGACCATCTTCCACAAGAGCGTGTATTCCCATCCCTATACCGAGGGCCTGATGCTCTCCATCCCGCGTCTGGACACCCCCAGCGACGAACGGCTCGAAGCGATCCCCGGCGCGGTCCCGCACCCGCTGGATCTGCCCAAGGGCTGCAAATTCGCCCCGCGCTGTAAGTACGCGACCGCACGCTGCCAGGAGGAAGAGCCGGAGCTGATCCACGTCTCCGACACCCAGCAGGTTCGCTGCTTCTACGCGAAGAAGGAGGACAGACATGCAAAATAACGACAAGAAGGTTCTGCTTCGCATCAGCAACCTGAAGCAGTATTTCCCGCTGAAGGGCGGCCGCTTCGTCAAGGCCAATGACGGCATTTCGCTGGATATCTACGAGGGCGAGACCTTCGGTCTCGTCGGCGAGTCCGGCTGCGGCAAGTCGACCCTCGGCCGCACCATCCTCCAGCTCTACCATCAGACCTACGGCCGCACGATGTACTATGGAAGATCGCTGGACGATCTGGCGCCGAAGTACGTCATCGACACCGTCAAAAACCTCAAATCACGCCGGGCCAAGCTCCACGAGCTGGAGCAGAAGCGCGATAAGCTCGAGGCCGAGTACGCCAAGCTCTCCGAAACGGAGCAGTATGCCAAGCACACCGAGCTCGACACCGCGCGCAAGCTGGCCGAGGACGCGCTGCTCGACATCACAAAGATCGTCGGCGGCTTCCTCGTGGTCGATGATCTCGATCCCGTGATCGCGGCCTATTCCAAGGACTACGGCATCGCGCGCAAGATCTCCGCGCTCGAGGAAAAGCGGCAGGCGCTGCAGGTCGACGTCGACGACGCGCAGTACGCGAAGAAGACCGCCGAAGAGGCGGGCAAGTCCGAAAAGTCCGGCCAGCTCGAAAAGGCACAGGAAAAGCTCAAGCAGTGTGACGATCAGATCGCCGCGCTGCGGCAGCAGCTGGACGCCGGCCGCCAGGAGATCGAGGCGCTGCGCCAGCCGTATGCCAGCGATCCCGAATTCCAGAAGTATGAGGCCTACCGCGACGACGGTATCGACCTTGCCCGACTGGAGTACAACGAGATGCGCCGCCTGCGCAGCGATATGCAGCTCATTTTCCAGGATCCGTATTCCTCGCTGAACCCGCGCATGAGCGTCGGCCAGATCATCAGCGAGGGCATGCAGGCGCACAACATGATCAAGAAAAAGGACGCCCGTATGCAGCAGCTCGTCCTGAACATCATGGACGAATGCGGCCTCGCGCCGTACTTCCTGCACCGCTTCCCGCACCAGTTCTCCGGCGGCCAGCGGCAGCGCATCGGCATCGCCCGCGCGCTCGCCACGAACCCGAAGTTCGTCGTCTGCGACGAGGCTGTTTCCGCGCTGGACGTGTCTATTCAGGCCCAGATCATCAACCTGCTGCTCGACCTCAAGGAGCACCAGAACCTGACCTACATGTTCATCACGCACGACCTGTCCGTCGTCAAGTACATCTCCGACCGCGTCGGCGTCATGTACCTCGGCAACATGGTCGAGCTGGCGGAGGCCGACGAGATCTTCCACCACCCGATCCATCCGTACACCGAGGCCCTGCTCAACGCCATCCCGACGACGGATACCGTCGGCGCGAAGGAGCTCTCCATCCTCGAAGGCGATATCCCCAGCCCGGTCAACCCGCCGAAGGGCTGCAAATTCCACACGCGCTGCAAGTACTGCACAGAGATCTGCACGCAGGTCGTCCCGGCGTGGGAAGAGGTCCGGCCGAACCATTTCGTCGCCTGCCATCATAAGCTCGAAGTCAAGGAGTAACGCAAATGATCTTTCAGAGGAAAGTAGACCGCGCCATGCGCTATCAGAAGGAACGCAACGAACAGGCGGATATCAAAAAACCGACGGAAGAGGATAAGGACAAGCTGAGCAAAAAAGATCTGCTTGCCATGATCCTGTCCGCAGGCCTTGTGATCCTCCCCGTCGCCGCCCTCGTCCTCCTCGCCATCGCCTTCGGCTCCTACTTCCTCTTCTTCCATTGACAAGCTTTCCGCGTTTACGCAACCCCCGTCATTCCATCCGGAATGACGGGGGTTGTTCGTCCTTTTTGCACATCTTTCCAAAACCGCTGTAGGGGCGGAGCAGAGCCCCGCCCCTACAGCGCGTAACACAAACCCTCCCCGCAAAAAGGTGCAGCCTGACAAATTCAGACTGCACCTTCTATTGATGGCAAATATTCTACGGCAACTAGTTACAAATTTGATACCCCCGTATCAGGCGGCGCGTAGTATGACGCCCGTAAGGTGACTATCGTGTGGAACGACGCCTAAAAGATAGATTCCCACCTAAATTCAGAGGCAGGAAGCACCAAACGTAACCTAGCGCCCTTTTCTCCCCTATCTTTTCCCGCGCAGGGGAAAAGATAGGGCCGCCGGAGGCGCGTCAGAACCGGCCTCGGCGGAACGAGTCCCCGCTGTTCGCGGAGCCTCTTTTCCTCTGTGCTCGTTTCTTCCTTTCCAAACCGCAAACTGAATTTGCGGTTTGGGTTTTTTTCATGCAAATTTGCGGCAACCTCTCAGTCTGCTTCGCAGCCAGCGTCCCTACCCCTTTTGTCCCTGCGGGACATTTCCCCCTGATAGGGGGAATCGGCCCCTGGAAGGGGAGCCTTTGGGGTGCTCATATTGCGGCGAGCAGGGGTGGGAGGTCCAGGAGGGTTTCGGCGACCTGGTCGCAGCGGGTGTCGGCGCGGGCGCGGGGGCCGCAGAAGATGGTGGGCAGGCCCGCGTTGCGGCCGCCCTGCATATCACTCGAGAGGCTGTCGCCGATCATGACGGCGCAGGCGCGGTTCTCCTCGCCGAGTTCGGCGAAGACCTTGTCGAAAAATTCCCGGTCCGGCTTCTTGCAGCCCATCTGCTCGGAGATGAACACCCGGTCAAAATATTTCGCCATGCCGCTGTCGGCGATGCGGCGGGTCTGGATGTCGGTACTGCCGTTCGTCACGATGCAGATCTGATACCGCTCGTGCAGCTGCCGCAGGACCTGCTCGCAGTGCGGCATGAGATCATGCTGCAGGCGGAGCGCGTTGTGATACGCCTCGTTGCATGCCGCGGGTGAGGCGTCGATGCCGCAGCGCTCAAACAGCTGCCGGAAGCGCTCGTCGTACAGCGCATCCTTCGCGATCTCGCCGCGCTCAAAGCGCTCCCACAGGCGGTCGTTGATCGACCCGTAGAGCTCCAGCAGCTGCGGCGTGCATTCCACGCCGAACTGCGCGAGCGCGGCGCGCAGCGCCCGCTTGTAGCCTGTCTGAAAGTCAAACAGCGTATCGTCGATATCCATCAGCAGAATGCGCACTGGCATAAGAGGATCCTCCGGGAAAGTTTTTTTGTATTGTAGCATGGTTTATGCTATAATACAAAGAGTTTTTGAAAAGGAGCCCCTTCATGCAGACCATTACCGAACTTCTGGCGCAGGAACTCAACTGCAGACAGGAATATATCGCAAATGTCATCGCCCTTCTTGACGAGGGCAACACCATTCCCTTCATCGCCCGCTACCGCAAGGAGCAGCACGGCGCCATGGACGACACGACGCTCCGCACGCTTGAGACGCGGCTGCAGTATCTGCGCAATCTCGCCCAGCGGCGCGAGGAGGTCAAAGCCTCCATCGCCGCGCAGGAAAAGCTGACGGACGAGCTGGCAAAGGCCATCGACGAGGCCGCGACGCTCGCGGAGGTCGAGGACCTCTACCGCCCCTACAAGCCCAAGCGCCGCACGCGCGCGACGATCGCCCGGGAAAAGGGCCTCGAGCCGCTGGCGGACGCTATCTTTGCCCAGACGCTGCGCATGGACCCGCCCGAGGCGCTGGCCGCGGCGTATATCGACCCGGACAAGGGCGTCGGGACGCTGGAAGACGCGCTGGCCGGCGCGTCCGACATCCTCGCCGAGCGCATCTCCGACGACGCGGAGGTGCGCAAGAGCCTGCGTGCGCTCATGCACCGCCGCGGCACGGCGCAGTCGGCCGCGGCAAAGGAGGAGGACGAGAAGACCGCCGTCTACCGGCAGTATTTTGATTTCTCGCAGCCCATCTCCCGCCTGCAGAGCCATCAGATCCTGGCCCTCAACCGCGGCGAGCGCGAGGGCGCGCTGAAGGTCAGCCTGACGGTCGACCGCGACGAGGCGCTGCAGTGCATCCGCCGCGGCGTGGTAAAGCCCGGGAGCCCCGCGATGGACTTCATGAAGGCTGTCTGCGACGACAGCTATGACCGGCTGCTGGAGCCCAGCATGGAGCGCGAGCTGCGCACCGCCCTGACTGACACGGCCAACGAGCAGGCCATCCACAACTTTGCGCTCAATCTCCGCCCGCTGCTCATGCAGCCGCCGGTCAAGGGTGCGGTCACGATGGGCCTCGACCCCGGCTACAGCCACGGCTGCAAGGTCGCGGTCGTCGACGAGACGGGCAAGGTGCTCGACACCACGGTCGTCTATCCCACCTTCGGCGAAAAGCAGAAGCAGGACGCCATCACGAAGCTCTCTCAGCTCATCAAAAAGGACAACGTGCGCCATCTTGCCATCGGCAACGGTACCGCCTCGCGCGAGACGGAGGCGATGGCCGTCGAGATGATCCGCAGGATGGGCGGCGGCGTGTCGTATATGATCGTCAATGAGGCGGGTGCGTCGGTCTATTCCGCTTCGAAGCTGGCGGCGGAGGAATTCCCGCAGTACGACGTGAATCTGCGCTCGGCCGTGTCGATCGCGCGGCGGCTGCAGGACCCGCTGGCCGAGCTCGTGAAAATCGACCCGAAGGCCATCGGCGTCGGCCAATATCAGCACGACATGCCGGAGAAGGAGCTCGACGCGGCGCTCGGCGGCGTGGTCGAGGCGTGCGTCAACGCAGTCGGCGTGGACCTCAATACGGCTTCCGCTCCGCTGCTGCGGCAGGTCGCGGGCCTGAACGCGACGACAGCCAAAAACATCGTCGCCTACCGTGAGGAAAACGGCGCGTTCACCTCACGCGCGCAGATCAAGAAGGTCCCGAAGCTGGGGCCGAAGGCGTTTGAACAGTGCGCAGGCTTTTTGCGCGTGCCGGAGAGCCGGCAGGTGCTCGACCACACGGGCGTGCACCCGGAGAGCTATGACGCGGCGAAGAAGCTCGCGGAGCTGCTGGGGATCGACCTGAAAAACGCGGGCAAGCCCGAGATGGCCGCCCTTCCCGACAAGCTCCGCGCCTACGGCGCAGAGAAGGCCGCGGCCGAATGCGGGGTCGGCGTGCCGACGCTGCAGGATATCGTCAAGGAGCTGGTCAAGCCCGGCCGCGACCCGCGCAGCGATCTGCCCGCGCCGATCCTGCGCACGGACGTGCTGGAGCTCAAGGATCTGAAGCCCGGCATGGTGCTGACCGGCACGGTCCGCAACGTCATCGACTTCGGCGTCTTCGTCGACATCGGCGTCCACCAGGACGGCCTCGTCCACATCTCGCAGGTCAGCAGCAAGTATATCAAGCACCCCTCCGAAGTCGTCTCCGTCGGCGACGTCGTCAAAGTCGCCGTCCTCGACGTCGACCAAAAACGCGGCCGCATCAGCCTGACCATGAAAGGCGTGAAATAAAAAAGGCTCCCCTTCCAGGGGCCGATTCCCCCTATCAGGGGGAAATGTCCCGAAGGGACAAAAGGGGTAGGGATGCTGTCAGCCGCAGGCTGACTGAGAGGTTGTCCCTCAATTCTGAGAACCTCCGGCGGTGCGCACCCCCTTGGCTCCCCTTCCAGGGGAGCTGGCTCGGCGCAGCCGAGACTGAGAGGCCGTTGGAAATTTGCCATGAAACCCAAACCGCAAATTCAGTTTGCGGTTTGGAAAGGAAGAAACGAGCACAGAGGATAAGAAGCCTTGCATGCAAGGCTTCGTTCCGTCGTGGTCGTTTCTGACG
>CEAR01047157.1_pt1 | contig 22267 bp, 20 predicted proteins | sample 557461 | NCBI WGS metagenome assembly CEAR01 (sample SAMEA3182075, study PRJEB8094) | gut metagenome | biome: human; feature: gut; material: Stool; isolation source: human stools | place: Canada | collected 2012-03-14
AGAGCCCCGCCCCTACAAGGTGCACCCAAAGCTGCCCCTGCGATAGGATGCTGACTGATACGGTCGATGCAGCTTCATGCTGCATGCAATACCCCCTTGTTATTTGCCGCAGCTTCGTGTAAAATAGATATAATATTGCGATTTCTGAACGGAAATCAGGAGGATCATCATGCAGTGGATTGAAGTGACCATCAAGACCGCGCCGGGGGCGATCGACCTTGTGTGCGACCGGCTGACCGTGCTCGGCTTTGACAGCTTTATCGTGGACGATCAGGATCAGTTCCACGAATTTCTCGAGGAAAACCGCCAGTACTGGGACTATGTGGACGAAGGGCTCGAGCAGCAGATGCAGGGGCTCTCGCAGATCCGGCTGTATCTGGAGGAGGGCCCGGCCGTGCCGGAGACCATCAGCCATCTGAAGGACCAGCTTGCCGCGCTGCGCGCGCAGTACCCCGCGACCGACTTCGGCTCTCTGGACGTGCAGCTGGCCAATGTCAAGGACGAGGACTGGGAAAACAACTGGAAGCAGTATTACCAGCCGCTGCCCATCGGCGAAAAGCTGCTGGTCGTGCCCGAGTGGCTGCACCCGGAAAACCCGGAGCACCGCGTCGAGGTCCTGCTCGACCCCGGCATGATCTTCGGCACCGGCGCGCACGCGTCCACGCAGATGTGCATGCGTGAGCTCGAACGCGCCATCCAGGGCGGCGAGCGTGTGCTTGACCTCGGCAGCGGCAGCGGCATTTTGTCCATCACGGCGATTCTGCTCGGCGCGGCCCACGCCACGGGCGTCGATATCGATTCCAAGGCGGAGGATATCGCCCGCGAAAACGCCGCCATCAACCAGATCTTTGCCGACCGCTTCACGGCCGTCACCGGCGACGTCATCGGCGACAAGGCCATGATGGAGTCTCTCAAGGGCCATTACGACGTGGTGCTGGCCAACATCGTGGCCGACGTCATCATCCCCCTCAGCCGCGTCGTGCCGGAATTTCTGCAGGAGGACAGCATCTTCATCTGCTCCGGCATCCTCAATACGCGCCTGCCCGAGGTGCTGGACGCGCTGGAGAAGAACGGCCTGCAGATCCTTTCCACCGAACAGCAGGAGGATTGGTGCCGCGTCACCGCCGCCCTGCTCGAGACCTGACGGGAGGGGTCATCTGTGCGTATTTTTTCCTACCGCAACAAACGGGCGCTGCGCCGCGCGCTTCTGATCGCGCTGCTGGCCGTGGTGCTGATCGGGCTGCTCATCCTCGCGCGCATCAGCTACCTGGGCCGCTACGCGGTCTATTCGCCGGACGGCGTCTACTTCGATAAGACGCAGAAGCTGCAGCGGGAGGACGTCCCCGCCGCCGCGCCGGCGGCGGACCCGGAGGAATATCCGTTCGAGACCATCCTCTCCGCCTCCTCCGGCGAGGAGGAGACCGGGCCGGATACCGTCCAGCTGCAGGGCTACTATATCTCCACGACCATGCTGGCCAACGGCGTTAACGAGGTCCGCCAGGCGCTGCAGGACGCCGACGGCTACAACGCCGTGCTCATCGACGTCAAAAGCCCCCTCGGCAACTTCTACTACTCCACCGACATCGCCGACGCGCAGACCGCCGACGCGGATATCTCCGCCTGTGATGCGCTCATCCGGGAACTGACCGAGACGCCCGACCTGATCGTCGTCGCCCGCGTCCCCGCGTTCTCCGACCCGAACTTCGTCGCCAAGCACTATTCCTCGGCCCTCACCACGACCTCCGGCGACCTGTGGATGGACGAGCGCCGCTGCTACTGGCTGCGGCCGGACTCCATCGACGCACAGAGCTATCTGGCCGCCATCGCGCTCGAGCTCGATTCGCTGGGCTTTGACGAGGTGCTGTTCGATAATTTCTACGTGCCGAGCGACAGCTCCATCGCCTGGGATACCGAGGCCATCACGCCGGTTGCCGCGCTGGAGGACTGCGCAGAAAACCTGACCGCCAACCTGACCGGCAGCAGCATCCGCCTTGCGCTCGGCACGAGCGTGCCGTCCGTCGCGCAGTACGCCAGCCGCGTCTTCGTCACGACGGAACGGGCCAACGACGTGCTCTCCGTGACCGACGCCATGACCGAGGTCCTGCCGGACCCCGCCACCCAGCTCGTCTTCGTCACGACCTCCCACGACACCCGCTTCGACGCCTCCGGCGTCATCCGCCCCCTCCTCGGCGACAGCAGCGGGGAATGACGGCGGTCCGCCTGCCCCGGCAGCTCCGCCTGGGTACAAAACGTGAAAAAACACAGCGCCGGCTTGCGGGCAGCGCTGCGGTATGATACACTGAAAGCGGCCCTTGGTGGGGCCGCTTTTTAAGGGATTGGTTAGAGATATCTAATTTAGGTTCGGGAGGATACGCGATGTTTTGGGATCGGGTGGCTTGGGTGTATGATGTGTTTGCGAACGGGATCAACCGGCGGGCGAACCAGGCGATGTGCGCGGCGGTGGCGGCGCACATCGGGCCGGAGGACGAGGCGCTGGAATGTGCCTGCGGCACGGGGCTGCTGACCGGCGTGATCGCGGCGCGGTGCAGGGCGCTGACAGCGACGGATTTTTCTGAGAAGATGCTCGCGCAGGCAGAACGAAAGTATGCAAACTGCCGCAACGTGCGGTTCGCGCAGGCGGATATCACGAAGCTCGACTACCCGGACGGGCGCTTTGACGCGGTCGTGGCCGCGAACGTCATCCACCTGCTGGACGAGCCGCTGCAGGCGCTGCGGGAGCTGGACCGGGTCTGCCGCCCGGGCGGACGGCTCATCATCCCCACGTACATAAACCGGACGGACAAGGGAACGACCAACCGCGTCTCGGGCGCCATCGGCAGGGCCGGGGCAGATTTCAAGCGGGAATTCACGCTCGAGAGCTATCAGGCGTTCTTCGCGGCGGCGGGATACACGGACGCGCGCTATACGCTCTGCGAAGGGCGCATCCCCTGCGCGGTGGCGGTCCTGCAAAAGCGGGAGGAGGCGACGGCATGAAGGTCACGACACTGGATGAGGCCTCGATCCGGGACATCGGGCAGGCCTTCGGTCACTATAATTACGGAGAAGAGCACGGGCTGATCGACGCCTTCCCGAGCCGGGACGCCGCGGCGGCCTTCATCTGCGGCTATGTGCGCATGGCGCTGCAGGGCGGGATGCTGCACACGACGAGCCCGCGCGGCGAGGGCGACCGGCTGGGCATTCCGGTGATCCTGGAGACCGACGCCCGGTCCAAATGCGACAAATACCTGCATCTTGGCATGAAGCTTGCCGGTACGCGCCGGTTCGGTACGCACGGTCTGCTCTACGACCTCATCCGATACCCGGCAGCAACATAAAATCATATTCCCGCCTGCACCGGCATCTCAGGACCCGGGCGGACGGGATTTTTTTGCGTCTTTCCGGCCATCGGCGGCAGCTGCATGCTGCGGCATGTATAGAAAGCGGCGGGCGGTGCCATAAAAGGCTTGGAGGGATCGCTATGAAACTTGCTTTTTTTGATGCAAAACCCTATGACCGCCCCGGCTTTGACGCCCACGCCGCCGGGACCGGGCTGGAGATCCGGTACTTTGAGACGAAGCTGGGCGAGGACACCGTGCAGCTCGCGCGCGGCTTTGACGGCGTGTGCGTGTTCGTCAACGACACGGTGAACGCGAAGGTCGCGGACGAGCTGTATCGGCTCGGCGTCCGGGTCATCGCGCTGCGGTGCGCGGGCTTCAACAATGTGGATACGCGCGCATGCCGCGGCAGGCTCCGCATCTTCCGCGTCCCGGCCTACTCGCCCTACGCGGTGGCGGAGCACGCGATGGCGCTGCTGCTGACCGTGAACCGGCACACGCACAAGGCCTATATCCGCACGCGCGACTTCAATTTCAGCCTGTCCGGCCTCACGGGCTTCGACCTGCACGGCAAGACCGCCGGGGTGGTCGGCACGGGCAAGATCGGCCGCGTGTTCGCGGAGATCTGCCGGGGCTTCGGGATGCGGGTGCTTGCGTATGACAAGTTCCCGGACCCGGGCAGCGGTCTTTGCTATGCGGCGCTGCCGGAGCTTTTTCATCAGGCGGACGTCATCTCGCTGCACTGCCCGCTCACGGACGAGACGCGGCACATGATCGACGCGGCGGCCATCGCCGGCATGAAGCCCGGCGTCGTGATCGTCAACACGTCCCGCGGCGCGCTGGTGGACACGGAGGCGCTCATCGAGGGACTCCGCAGCCGGAAGATCGGCGCAGCGTGTCTGGATGTGTACGAGGAGGAGGCCGAGCTGTTTTACGAGGACCGTTCGGAGGCCATCATCGAGGACGACACGCTCGTGCGGCTGATCGCCATGCCGAACGTCATCGTCAGCTCGCATCAGGCGTTTCTGACGAAGGAAGCGCTCAACAACATCGCCGCCGTGACCGTCGACAATCTTCTGAAATTTGGGCGCGGTGAGCCGTCCCCGGACACCGAGGTCTGCGCCCCAAAAGAACAGGATCAGCGGCGCTCCTGAGCGCCGCTGGTCGGTTTTCCGGGTCGTTTTCCCGCCGGAAAATATCAGGCTTTTTCAAATTCCTTTGCCACGTCCTCAAGCAGCCTGCGGATGGGCAGATGCTGGGGACAGACCTTTTCGCATTTGCCGCATTTGAGGCAGTCGGACGCTTTGCGGCCGGGCACGGTATGGACGACGCTGTAGTAATGCAGCCGAAGACGAAGTTCTTTTTGACCCTGTCCATGTCAGATACTCCTTTCGTTTTTTGAAAGACGGGCGGCAGCCGCCCTTGTCCGTGGCTTTCATTACGCTCGCAGCCGAGGAAGCAATTTTCCTTTTGGAACCAACATAAAACGCGGGCGGACCGTTGAGCCGGTCCGCCCGCGGGCGTGATCCTGATTCAGGTGCAGAGCCTGCCGAGCAGCAGGGCGAGCCCTGCGACGGCGGGCGCGAGGATGAGATAGACGACGGTGCCAAGCGCGAGGCGGGTCAACACGGTCTTCCACGGCTTTACATAGGGGATGCCCTCCATGCCGCGGATGCGCCAGACCGGGCTGCGGCCGACCCAGAGCCGGTCGATCACGATCCCGTCAAACCAGTTCATGACCACGAGAAAGAGTGCGGCCTGCCACAGGGCCGTCTTAAAGTCCGCAGCGCGGTTCCAGAACGTGAGGATCGCGGCCAGCGCGGCGAGCATGACGAGGCAGAACGGGATCATGAAGCGTTTGCTCTGCCGCGCGACGGTCTCTTTTTCCGCCAGTCCCCGCCGGAAGGCCTCCTCCTGATATTCCTTCGGATAAAAATACAGGCAGCGCAGCCCGTCGTTCCCCGCCGCAGCCTTGACCAGCAGGAAATACAGCAGGCAATAGAGCACAAGCTGCAGAACGATCATCATGCTTCATTCCCCCTTTTAGCGGGTGCATAGGCGCGGGCATCGGGCTCAGTCCGGCTGGCCGGCAAGGAACGCCCGGATCGTGCGGATATAGTCCTCCGTCTTCAGCACGGTGGACAGGTGCCCGCCGGAGACATAGCGGATCTCCGGCTCGTGCATCAGCCGGATGAGGTCCTGCTGCATCTGCCCGGAGAAGAAATCCTGATCGGGCAGGATGAGCAGGATCTTCCCCTTGAGCGCCGCAAAGAACGCGTGCATGCCCGCCACGAGCGCCTGGTTGGTGCGCAGCTGCTGCGGATAGTCGAACAGCAGCACGCGCCCGGTGTCCGCCAGCGCGTCCACATAGTCCATCCACATTTCCAGCGTGTTCATCCCGCCGTTGAGGAAGACCCGCGTCCGGACCTCCGGCTTTCCGGTCAGGATGTAGCGAAACTGCGCGCCGTCAACGTCGATCGTCCGGCACGGATGCGCAGCCGCAAAGGGTCTCAGTTTTTCCGAATACAGCATATCGTTTTCCTTCTCTCCTGCCCGCAGATCGCGGCGTATCTGTTCACGTCCCTGTTTTCCAGTCTGCAGCGTTATTTTGTGCCTGCCGCCAGTTTTTTCTTGTACCCGCAGTCGCAGTACGGGCCACCGGAGGCGAGGGTGTATTCGCGCACGAAGTCAGCCGTGCCGCCCGCCTCGGCCATGGTGTAGTCGAGATGACACATGGCGGGCGTGAGGTCATAGAGCCTAAGCTTTTTCATCAGCGCGCAGATGCCGCAGCAGGTGAAGCGGGCCTCATAGCCGCTGCCGTCGGGGTATTCGTAAAGGTCCATGTTCCAGGAATAGGGGTTGCGGTCGGCAGCCTTCAGCGCTTCTGTCTGCCGCATGGCTGCAAGGTCCTTCGCGCTGAATTTGTTCTTACCGCTCTTGCGGCAGAACCAGCGCATGGGCTTCGTCATCATGGCGTCGGCATAGAATCTCGTCAGCGGCTCCACCTCCGGGCGCTGCGGCATGCTGAGCACGAACGCGCCGAGCATCGCGCAGTTGACCTCGTTCATCTTGAACCGGTCGGCTGCTTCGAATTCCGGCAGCTCCGCGATGATCTGCCGGTAGCGCGGCTTCGCCGCTCTGGCGATCCTGCGCGCCTCGTCGGCGTCATAGCCGAACACCGGGCGCAGCTGCGCCCGGAACGAGCCGGAAAACAAGCCCCACATCCCCATGGGCATCCCGAAATGCTTCATCCTGCATTCCTCCACAACGATTCTTGATGCGGTTCGCGGCGCCGGTCTTCACCCGCCAGTTAGACGAGTTTAACTTATAAGTCTTAAAAAACCGCGCCGCCCGACGCTTTTCCTTAGTGTAGCACGCCCCCGCCCCACTTGCAAGAACAACCGGCACTTTTTTACCTGCACGCAACAGATAGCACGCAACTGCAGCGAGCTATACCGCATCAACTTCCAGAACTACCGGTAAAGCTCCCTTCGATCATAACCGCCGGCCGTGCCGGTGGTTTTCCTTATACAAAAACGCCCCGGTTCTTGTGAGGAGCCGGGGTACGGCAAGCCGTCTAATCCGTCCGTCTTCCCCGCTTTTCATTGGCAAACGCCTGCAGCCAGGCGCGGGCATATGCGCAGTATTCGGCGTCGTCGCTGCAGAATTGGAGGAAATAGACGTAGCATTGCGCCATATAGGTTTTGACTGCCTCGGCATCGCAGGTGCCGAACTGCCGGTAGCCGTTCAAAAACGTCTGCAGCTCGGCCTCGGTCCGCAGGAATTTCTGCCCCGGCCGCCGGAACACCGACCAGGCGATATCGAATTCCTTATTTCCATATCCGGCAAGCTCAAAATCCAGAATGCCGCTGATCTGGTGCTCCGCCCAGAGGATATTCGCATAGTGGAAATCCCCATGGCAAAAACACGTGTTGGCAGGTTCCTCTGCGGATGGAAAGAGCCCCTTGAGGTTCTCAAATTCCAGTGCTTCCAATACCGTATCCGGCGGCGCGTGAAAGAATTTTCTGTCCTTCACATGCGCTGCCTGCACATCCAGCCGCTGAATTCTCGCCAGGGCGGCGCCGTATTCTTCCAAATACAAAAGAGATTCCAGCGCAGCATTTTCGCCCACGATCATGGATAAGCGCTCCCCGGGGAGCGCCTGCGTGACGATAAACGGCGTTCCGTCCAGACAGAAATCTACAACAGGCGGCGTTACCAGCGAGCGAAGCTGTGACAGGATCGAAATTTCATTGCCGATGTCGGCGCCTCTTTGCCTTGCCGCCTTGATATATGCGTTGATCTGCCTTCCGTGATAGAGCCCTTTCACATAAAACACATCGTTCCCGGCGTGCGGATAGCCGAGGATCTCCAGCGGCTTGAACGATCGATACGGCAACGTGAACGGATCTATGGTGTCGCGCCATGGACCAGGATGCTTCATGCTGCCCACTCCTTCCCCAAGCCTCTGTTTTTCCAGTTTTCTTCCTGTCCAGCATACCATATCGGGTCATGCATTGCAATACCGATCCCGGAAAAACGCGCCAGCGGGGTGCTGTGTATTTTCTGCCGGTGTCGCTGCTGCGGAGCTTCATTTATATTGGGCTTACGACGTGGTGTGGCGTTTCGCTCTGGCAGCGCATTGTCCAGGCGCAGGTGCGGCGGTATCTGGCGGCGACGGCGGCGCTGTGCGTATTCTGGCTGTCCATCCGCACCGTCAAATTCTTCTTTGCCGCCACGCCTGCTGCCATCCGGTATCTCTGGTACAAGAATAAGAAGCGAATCGACAATGACCGCGAGAATTGGGTGGTGTTCCAGGACGTCCATGAGGCGATCATCGAGCGTGCTGTGTATGAGCAGGTGCAGCAGAAGCGGGGCAAAATCCGTAAGCGCCGCACCAACAATGGAGAACACAATATGTTTTCCGGCCTGTTGGTCTGCGCCGATTGCGGCAGCAACCTTCACTTTCACTTCAATCAGGGTAATCCGGAGATCAAGTATTTCAACTGCTCCAACTACAAGGGCAATCGCGGCACCTGCACCTCTACCCATTATGTCCGTGTGGACTTCCTGGAGGAAGTGGTGCTGGGAGAGATACGGCGCTTAACGAAATTTGCCAGTCTCTATGAGGACGAATTTGTAAAAGCGGTGATTGGTCATTCCCAGCAGGCGGAACAGACAGACCGCAAGCTGAAGGAAAAAGAGCTGCAAACGCTCCTTGCCCGTGATGAAGAATTGGACGGCCTCTTTGAACGTATCTATGAGGATAATGTTTCCGGCAAACTCTCTGATGACCGCTTCGCAAAAATGTCCCGGCGGTATGAGGACGAGCAAAAGGAACTGTCGGAGAAAATAAAAAAGCTCCGCTCCGAAATAGAGAAGCAGAGCAGCCGTTCCATGACAACGGATATGTTTATCGGTCTTGTCCGCAAGTACACCAGAGCGAGAAAACTGACGCCCAGGATGCTGAACGAACTGATTGAGAAGATTGAAGTGTTCAATGCTGAGAAGATCGACGGCGTATGGGAGCAGCGGCTTCGCATCCACTATAACTGCGTCGGAACGATCGAGATCCCAACGGTACTGCCCCTGCCGATCCCGGAAGTGTCCGTAAATACAAGAAAAGGCGTAGTCGTCAACTACGCCCCCTGTGAACTCGCTGTATAAAAAGCGAGTGTTCTTACAGCCTTTCAAATGCTGTAAGAACACTCGCCATGGTGCGCCCGACAGGACTTGAACCTGCACGCTCGCGCAATGGAACCTAAATCCATCGTGTCTGCCAATTCCACCACGGGCGCAGATATGAGCGGCAGGAAACCTGTCGCTATTTTATTGTCCTCTGATTTTTACACGGTGAGGAAACCGGGGCGGAGCGTAACGCTTGATCCGCACTTGTAAAAAGAGAATGATAATGATTAAGATTATATTCAAAAAGGCAAGCAATCATAAATACCGAATAAAGAAAAACCTTCCACGGACTATTTGTGCCTGTGTTCAATTTTATCAGTGATACTTCCATCTTTATTGATTTTTCGTGTTGCTTTAACAACTGAACCATCGGGATGATTGAATACTTTCGTAACTCTAGCGGTGTACTTGCCCGCAAAAGTCTCGGTCTTATTGGGAGTTGCTTTAAAAATTGAAGGTAAACCACTATCTTTTTTAATGAGCTTTCCCATGAGTATATACCCTCCCACCAAATTTATAGGTAAAACCTTTCACCAAGGTGACATCACCTAAATCCATCGTGTCTGCCAATTCCACCACGGGCGCAGATATGAGCGGCAGAGAGGTCTGTCGCTATTTTGTTGTCCTCTGATTTTTACACGGTGAGGAAACCGAGGCGGAGCGTAACGCTTGATCCGCAGGTATAAAAACAGGCGAGCCTGCTTTTACCGAAGAATGTCCGCGGCGAGGAACAATGGAAAAACATTCACCAAGGTGACGTCACCTAAATCTCGCATGTCTACCAATTCCATCACAGGCGCATATATGAGCGGCAGGGCTTCCTGTCGCTATTTTATTGCCCTCTGTTTTTACACGGCGAGGAACCGAGGCGGAGCGTAATGCTTGATCCGCGTTTATAAAAACAGGCGAGCCTGCTTTTACCGAAGAATGTCCACGGCGAGGATGGCGCAAAAACCTTTCACCAAGGTGACATCACCTAAATCCGGCGTGTCTGCCAATTCCACCACAGGCGCGGGCGGCAGCCGGGGCCGGCTGCCGCTTTATTGTAGCATATCCGCGTTTCACTTGTCAATCGCGCAGCTGGCGGCTGGCGGCGTAGGCGGCGCGCAGCGCCTGCTCATACTGGCTGTCGTTGACGAGCAGCAGGACGCATTCGCCGCACTTGAGCAGCAGGTGCACCGGCACGCCGCCGGATTCGACCGCCTGCACAAGCGCGGGGACCGACGCCGTGCTGCGGCACAGCGCGGCGAGCACGCTCAGATTCTCCCGCAGCGTGCAGCGCTTCGGCTGCAGCGTCTGCTGCGCCTGCTCCTGCAGGCGGTGCAGCGCCTCGGAGCCGGGTGCCATCGGCAAAATGGCCGCCGTCTCGCCGCAGACGCTCTGCAGGGAAAACGGCGCGATCTCCGCCTGGCGGCAAAGCGCCGCCAGCCCCTCCTCTGCGCCCGTCAGGCGCAGCAGGGCCAGCTGCCGCCGGCCGGCAAAGCAGATCTGCCGCACGCCGGGCTCAAGCTGGGTGCGGACGAGCGTGCCGGGGGTCTCCGGCTCGAGCGTGCTGCAGATGCGCAGCGGGATCTGCGCGCGCTGCACCGGCGCGACGGCGTCCTCGTGCAAAACCTGCATGCCGACGCGCGAGAGCGTCTGCAGCTCCTCATAGCGCAGCTGCTCCACCTGCGCCGGGCGCTGCACGAGCGCGGGATCGGCCGCCAGCACGCCCGGCACATCCGTCCAGTTCTCGTACAGATCCGCGTGCAGCGCCGCCGCGGCCAGCGCACCGGTCACATCGGAGCCGCCGCGCGGGAGCGTATGGATCTGGCCGTCCGGCAGCGCGCCGTAGAACCCCGGCGTCACGATCTTCCGCCCGTCGGCGAGCGAGCCCAGCGCGGCATAGGACGCAGCCGGGCGCACGCGGCCCGCCGCGTCGAACAGCAGCCAGTCTTTCGCGTCGACGAAGTCGAAGCCCAGCAGGTCCGCCATCAGCCGCGCCGAGAGATATTCGCCCCGCGAGACGATCCAGTCCCGCGGCGTGCGGCGGTCCATGGCGGCGTAGATCGCCTCGAGCTCCGCCTCGATGGGCAGCGTCAGCGCGCAGCCGTCGCGGATCTCGCGGTAGCGGTCGGCGACTCTGCGCCACAGGTCCCAGCAGCTCACCTCATACTGCAGGTGCGCATGGCAGAGATACAGAAGATCCGTGATCTTATGGTCGGCCGCGTGCCGCTTGCCCGCGGCCGACACCACGACCACCCGCCGCGCCGGGTCGGCCAGCACGATCTCACGCACGCGCGCAAAGCCCGCGCTGTCGCACAGCGACGAGCCGCCGAATTTGGTCACTTTCAGCATGAACTCCCCTCCTTCCGGGAATGATGACGTTCGGGGAGACCGGGCCGCGCTCGCAGCCGGCTCCCCTGTGCATCCTATGCCGCGGTGTCGAATTCTGTCCTGTCCGCAGGGGCGAAATTTTTCGAAAAACGGGAGCAAATTCTGCTTTACTTTTTCCATTTGGTATGCTATTCTAACGAGGTAGCGCCCTGCGCTTACGACCCGCTTCCCAGTTTCGGGACACTGCCTGCTCACACGCAGGTCTTCTGCCTGCCCGATACTTGGATCCCGGGAATATTTTGAAAGGTGGAAACACAACTATGATGCGCAAAGAAGAAAAGACTGCCATTATCGAGCAGTACGCGACCCACGCCGGCGATACCGGTTCTCCCGAGGTCCAGATCGCTGTCCTCACCGCCCGGATCAACACCCTGACCGAGCACCTGCGGGAACACAAGCAGGACAACCACTCCCGCCGCGGCCTTCTGATGATGGTCGGCAAGCGCAGAAGCCTTCTCGACTACCTCGCCAAGAAGGACATCAACCGCTATCGTGCAATCGTTGCAAAGCTCGGCCTGCGTAAGTAAGTCATAAGAAAGGGCGGTCGGGCGACCGCCCTTTTTTACATCAACCCATCCACATGCGTGGGTTCCATTTAGCAGTTGAAAGTAGCGTCTGCGGGCGGACGCCAGTTTCAAGTGCTAAACCTCCCACGCAGCAACACAAAGGAGGTTCTTTCATGATCACCCATAAGCAGTATCCGAATCACCACATTTTTGAGACCGAGATCGGCGGCCGTACCTTCACGGTCGAGACCGGCAAGGTCGCAGAGCTCTGCAACGCAGAGGCCATCTGCCGCTACGGCGATACCGTCGTGCTCGTGACCGCCGTCGCCTCTCCCCTGCCGAAGGCCGGCATCGACTACTTCCCGCTGACCATCGAGGTCGAAGAGCGCATGTACGCCGTCGGCCGTATCCCCGGCTCCTTCAACCGCCGCGAGGGCAAGCCCTCCGACCGCGGCGTGCTGATCTCCCGCCTCATTGACCGTCCGATGCGCCCCCTCTTTGACGAAGAGCTGCGCAACGACGTCGTTCTGACCAACACCATTCTCGCGCAGGACTATGACAATCCGGTCGAGATCGTCGCCTCCATCGGCTCTTCCCTCGTCATCGCCTACTCCGACATTCCCTGGAACGGCCCGACCGCGACCACCAATGTCTGCTATCTCGACGGCAAATATATCGTGAACCCGTCGCAGGACGAGCGCAACGCCTGCGAGTGCTTCGTGACCATCGCCTCGACCCACGAGAAGGTCGTCATGATCGAGACCGAGGCCAACGAGGTCAAGGAAGACATCCTCATGGAGTGCATCAAGCTGGCCCACGAGACCAACGTGCACGTCGTTGAGTTCATCAACACCATCGTCGACGCCATCGGCAAGCCGAAGTTCACGTTCGAGAAGGCCGCTGTCAACCACGAAATGCTCGACGATCTGTGCGAGTACGGTCTGGACAAGATCGCCTACGCGCTCGACACCGACGACAAGAATGTCCGTGAAGCCCGCCTGACCGAGGCCGTCGTCGACTTCAAGGAGAAGTTCGGCGAGAAGTACGCCGACGACTGGGATGTGCAGATCGACGTCTGCCTCTACAAGATGCAGAAGAAGATCGTCAAGAAGTGGCTGCTCGAGGGCAAGCGCGTCGACGGCCGTACCCCGGACGAGATCCGTCCGCTGGACGCCGAGGTCGGCGTTCTGCCGCGCGTCCACGGCTCGGGCCTGTTCACCCGCGGCCAGACCCAGGTCCTCTCCGTCTGCACGCTGAACACGCTCTCCGCCGCGCAGAAGCTCGACACCATCTATGACGAGACCGAGCGCCGCTATATCCACCACTATAATATGCCGCAGTGGTCCACCGGCGAAGCCCGTGCGAGCCGCTCCACCTCCCGCCGCGAGATCGGCCACGGTGCGCTGGCTGAAAAGGCCCTGCTGCCCGTGATCCCGTCCGTCGACGAATTCCCGTACGCCATCCGCGTCGTCTCCGAGGTCGTCTCCTCCAACGGCTCGACCTCCCAGGCTTCCATCTGCGGCTCCACGCTGGCTCTGATGGACGCGGGCGTGCCCATCAAGCGCCCCGTCGCCGGCATTTCCTGCGGCCTCATCTCCGACAAGGAGACCGGCACCTGGCGGACCTTCACCGACATCCAGGGCGTCGAGGACTTCCACGGCGAGATGGACTTCAAGGTCGCCGGTACCACCGAAGGCGTCACCGCCATCCAGATGGACCTGAAGAACGACGGTCTGACCATGGAGATCATCGCCGACGCGCTCGAGCGCTGCCGCAAGGCCCGTCTTGAGATCCTCAACGAGATCATGATCCCCTGCATCGCCAAGCCGCGTGACCATGTCTCCGAGTTCGCGCCCAAGATGCTCACCATGAAGATCGACGTCGACAAGATCCGCGAGGTCATCGGCAAGGGCGGCTCCATGATCCAGAAGATCGTGGCAGAGTCCGGCGCGCAGGTCGACATCGACGACGACGGCACCATCCACATCGCTTCTCCCGACGCCGCCTCCTGCGACGCCGCCAAGAAGATGATCGACGACATCTGCTTCGTCCCCGAGGTCGGCAAGCTGTACTACGGCAAGGTCGTCCGCATCCTGCCGATCGGCGCGTTCGTAGAGCTCGCCCCGGGCAAGGACGGCATGATCCACATCTCCAAGCTGGAGAACCGCCGCGTCGAGAAGGTCGAAGACGTGCTGAACATCGGCGACATGACCTGGGTCAAGGTCACCGAGATCGACGAGAAGGGCCGCGTCAACCTCTCCCGCAAGGACGCCCTCAAGGAACTCGCCGCTGCTGCAGATAAGAAATAAGCATGATAAAAACCCCCGCTGGGCCCGAACAGGGCCAGCGGGGGTTTCTCGTTCTTCTGAGGCAGAAAGGCTCCCCTGGAAGGGGAGCCTTGGGGTCACGTTGCTGCCAGTACGAAGGTGATGAGCGTTGCGCAGATGGCGCAGGCGATCATTTCGTAGCGGAACTCCTGTCTGTCGTGGATGCGCTGGATGGCGCGGAAGGCGAAGATCGTGCCGATGAAGGCCGCGGCCAGCGCGAGGATCACGAAAAATAATCTCATCCGTCCAGTCTCCCGCCGCAGGCCGTGCAGAACCGCGCGCCCTCCGCCGTGACCGCCGCACCGCAATGCGGGCAGGTATTCGCATTTGTCTCCGCCGCAGGCGCCTGCGGGGCTTCCGGAGCCTCAGGCGCGGGTTCCGTCGTTTCCGGCGCTTCTTCCGGGGCAGGCTCCGTGACGACCGGCGCGGCCGGCTGCGCCGGCTGCGTCTCGGGCGTATGGACCGGGATCACGGGCGGCACCGGAGCGGACGGCTGCTGCGGCGCAGCTGAGCGCCGGTTCTGGATCTCCACATAGAACGCCGCGCTCAGAATGCCGAAAAACAGCGGAGCCAGCAGGCTGTAGGCCAGATTGAACACGAAGCGCACGATCTTAAACAGCACGCCGAGGTACGGGATCGCACCGAGCAGCGACAGCACCGCGATCCCCACGATCCATGCGCCGATCGCCAGCATGTCCGCGCCGAACATTTTGCCCTTGTAGCCCATGGTCTCGGCCTTCGAGACCTTGATGGCCTCAGTGAGCTTCACATCGTCGCGCGTCATGAGGATATAGGGCGTGAACCGGTATTCATACGCCCGGATGACGCCGAAGACGATGCCGACGACCGGGATCAGCGACCACAGGAAGATCCACAGATACATCCACGCCATGCCGCCGAGCACGTGCCAGATGCGCTCCTTGCGGAACGCGGAAAACAGATAGGCCGTCTTCGGCTCCAGCCCGGTGCGGTAGGTGTTGAGGTAGATCATCGCCATCGAAGCGTCCAGCAGCAGCGCCGCGCAGAACGCGACCGCCGGGACCCCGATAAAGCCGGCCTGCGCCGCAAGCAGCAGGACCCCCGCCAGCAGCGACAGCCCCCAGAGCCGGAACGGCCGCTTCATCAGAACGGAAAATGACTTTTGATACAGATCCTTGACCATGGAAAATTTCCTCCCTTTCGGTTTCTTCCATTTGTATTTCCATTATAAGAGGGCCGGGGCTTCGCTGTCAAGGCACGAAGCTCCGGCGTCTGTCTGTTAGACGCCGGGGCGCGCATTTTGTTCCATTTACAGCTTCAGAAGCGCTTCGCCGGCCTTGTAGATATCGCCCGCGCCGACGGTCAGGATGATATCGCCCGGCCGGGCGTTCGCCTGCAGGTAGGCCGTGACGCTCTGCAGGCTCGGGCAGTAGACCGAGCCCGGGATCTCCGCGGCCAGATCCGCGGAGCTGACGCCCACGGTGTTCTGCTCGCGCGCGGCGTAGATATCGGTCAGCACCGCCTGGTCGACCGTGCGCAGCTCGTCGACAAAGTCCTGAAACAGCGCGCGGGTCCGGGAATAGGTGTGCGGCTGGAAGGCGCAGATGACGCGCTGATAGTGCATCAGGCGGACCGCCTGCAGCAGCGCGTGCAGCTCGTTGGGATGGTGGGCATAATCGTCATAGACGTCCGCGCCGCGGTAGCTGCCCTTATACTCGAGCCTGCGGCCCGCGCCATGGAAGCTGGCGAGCGCGGTCTTCGCATCCTCGCCGGAAATGCCGAATTTCCACGCTACCGCGCAGGCGGCCAGCGCGTTCAGCGCGTTGTGGCGGCCGATGACGCCGAGGCGGACCTTCGCATACGGCTCGCCGCCGCAGATGACGTCAAACTCGCTGAAATCCTCCGAGAAGTTCTTGCCGTACACGGTGTTCGACGCGTCGAAGCCGAACGACAGATACGGCAGGCCCTGCAGCGTGTCGCGGGTGTTCTGGTCATCGCCGTTGGCGACGATCAGCCCGTCCTCCGGCACGAGCGAGGCGAACGTGCGGAACGAATGCTCCACATCGGCAAGATCCTTGAAAAAGTCCAGATGGTCGGCGTCGACATCGAGGATGACCGCGACCGTCGGGAAGAAGTTCAGGAAGGAGTTGCAGTATTCGCAGCTCTCGAGGATGATGGTGTCGCCCTTGCCGACGCGGTGGCCCGCGCCGAGCAGCGGCAGAAAGCCGCCGATCATGATCGTCGGGTCCAGCCCGGCCTGCATGAAAATATGCGTGAGCATGGAGGTCGTCGTCGTCTTGCCGTGGGTACCGGCGACGCAGATGGCGTTCTTGTACGCCTGCATGATGTAGCCCCAAGCCTGGGCGCGCTCAAAGATGGGAATGCCTCTGGCGCGGGCAGCGGCGATCTCAGGGTTGTCGTTGTGCGCGGCAGCCGTGCGGATGAGGCAGTCGGCGCCCTCGATATTCTCGGCGCGGTGGCCGATCGAGACCTGGATGCCCTTGGCGATCAGCTCGTCCGTGGAGACGGAGGCGTTCATGTCCGAGCCGGAGATCTCCATCCCCATGCGCCGCAGCACCAGCCCCAGCGGGCGCATCGACACGCCGCCGATGCCGACCAGATGGCAGTGCTTTCCGGGCTGCAGATACTGCTCGATATGTTGACAGGAAGGATGTTCCATGTATGGTTCCTCCAAAAGATTTGAATTGCAAGCGCGCGCGATCGCGAGTATAATGAAACTGACAGCATTATATTATATACGGATTTCGGCAATAAAACAAGAAGTATTTCGGATTTCTGCGCGGAATGCGCGGAAGACGAGGGGGGGATGAACATGCGGCCGGATGCGATCTTACAGACGCTGGAGCGTGCCGGGTTTGAGGCGCGGTACGTCGGCGGGTGCGTGCGCGACACGCTGCTGGGCCGCCCGGTCCACGACTGGGATATCGCCTCGCAAGCGCTGCCGGAGGACGTCCTGCGCCTGTTCCCCCGCTGCGTCCCCACCGGGCTGCAGCACGGCACGGTGACGGTCCTTCTGGACGGTACCAGCGCCGAGGTCACGACCTACCGTCTCGACGGCGCCTATCATGACAGCCGCCACCCGGACGGCGTGCGCTTCGTCCGCAGTCTCGCGGACGACCTGGCCCGCCGGGATTTTACCATCAACGCCATGGCCATGGACCTGTCCGGGACCGTCACGGACCATTTCGGCGGCCGGGAGGATCTCACCCGCGGCATCATCCGCTGCGTCGGCGACGCGGAAACGCGCTTCCGCGAGGACGCGCTGCGCATGCTGCGCGCCCGCCGCTTTGCCGCGCAGCTGGGCTTTGCGCTGGAGGCCGGGACCGAGGCGGCCATCGGCCGCTGCGCCGGGCTCTGCGCCGCCCTCTCCCGCGAGCGCGTGCGGGAGGAGGCGGAGAAGACCCTGCTGTCCGACCGGCCGACGCTCTTCGGCCGGATGCTGGAAGAGGGACTGCTCGCCGCCTGCCTCGCGCCGCAGCAGGCGGATTTCTCCGCGCTCTCCGGTCTTCCCCGAACGCCGGAGGCCCGGTGGACCGGCGCGAAGCTCGCCTGCCCCGCGCTGCAGCCGGAGGCGTTCCGCCTGCCCGCAAGGCTCTGCCGCCTGGTGAGCCTCACCGCCGGGACCTGGCAGGAGGGCCGGACAGAGCTTGGCTGGAAGCGGCTCATCGCCGCGCACGGCTGGGAAACTGCCCGCCTGCAGGCGGACATGCAGCGCACCGACGCCGTGCGGCAGATCGAATCGCGCGGCGACTGCGTCACCCTGCGCCAGCTGGCCGTCACCGGCGCAGATCTCCCGCAGCTGCGCGGCCGGGACGTCGGCCGGATGCTGCAGCTGCTTCTAGCATATGTGCTGGAGCACCCCGCTGAGAACCAGAAAGCGCACCTTCTGTCCCTCGCCCCGCAGCTTTGGCAGCGAGAATCCAAAAACAACAGTTGACTTTTGCCCTCCCCATCTGCTATAATAGTCCAGCAATGGAGGCTTAGCTCAGCTGGTTAGAGCGCTTGCTTCACACGCAAGAGGTCGACGGTTCGAGTCCGCCAGTCTCCACCAAAAAGAGAAGACACGCTTATGCGTGTCTTCTCTTTTTGGCGGAGTGCAGTCTGTGCAGCAGACCGCACTCCATTTTTTATAAGGGTTCGCACGCCATTGGGGCTGGATTCTCCGCTCCGGCTTTCACAGCTCCCCGATGTACGCCAGCACGCATTCGCGGAGGCGGGAGATGCCGGGGGGGAGCTGCTCGCGGGGGTGCAGGCCCATGCCGAGCTCGCGGCTGACGCAGGGGCGGACCGGCAGGGTCTTGACGCCCGTGAGCTTGCCGCGGATCATCATCTCCGCCATCATCGAGATGCCGAGCCCCTTGCCGACCATGCGGATGACGGTCTCGTCGTCCACATAGCAGGGGCGGATGATGGGCTCGACGCCGTATTTCCGGAACGCCGCGCCGACGTCGATATCGAACCGGCCGTAGGGCATCAGAAATTCCTTGCCCGCAAAGGCCTCGATGGGGAAAAAGTCCTGCCCGTTTGTCGGATAGTCCGCGGGGAGGATGGCGTACATCGCGTCGTCGTGCAGCGGTGTCCAGTCACAGGCGAAGCCGCTCTGGCGGGCGGCGAAGATCACGTCCGTCTGCCATTTTTCCAGCAGCTCAAACGGCTCGAGCTCATGGTCGACCGTCCGCAGGTCCACGTCGATATGCGGGCAGACGCGGCGGAAGCGGTATAGGATCTCCGGCATCCAGCGCATGGCGATGCTCGCGTAGGCCGCGACGCGGATGGTCCGGGTCGATTTTTCCGTGATGGCGGCGATGCGGTTCTCCAGCTTCGCGTTCGCGCGCAGAAATTCCCGGATGGCGGGCATCAGGGCCTCGCCTTCCTCGGTCAGGGCAATGCCGCTGTGGTCGCGCCGCACGAGCGTCAGGCCGATCTCGCGCTCGAGACTGTCGACCAGGTGCGTCAGGCCCGACTGCGTATAGCCGACCACCTCCGACGCCTTGGAAAAGCTGCCGAGGTCGACGGCGGTCATCAGGATCTCCAGTTTTTTGCTGTCCATAGTTGGCTCCTTCCGGATGGGGTATGACAGATGGTATTACGAATCGTCATATAACTATTATAATCCCGCGTTTCACTTTTGCAAGTATATCCTTTATAATCAGTTCATAAATAAAGGAGCTGATCACTATGACTGTGAAAAAATTGACCATGCGGCAAAAAATTCTGGTGGCCGGGACGTTGTTCGGTATGTTCTTCGGCGCCGGCAACCTGATCTTCCCCGTCCATCTCGGCCAGCTGGCGGGCCGGAACGTCATCCCCGCCATCATCGGCTTTATCGTCACTGCCGTCGGCATCCCCATCTTCGGCGTGGCCGCCATCGGCATCACGCACTCCGATGGGCTGCAGACGCTCTCAAGCAAGGTCGGCAAGGGCTACGGCATTTTCTTCACCTGTCTTCTGTATCTGACCATCGGCCCGCTGTTCGCCATCCCCAGATGCGCGACCGTCTCTTTCACGACCGGCGTGGCGCCCATGCTGCTCGACCCGTCCAAAGAGTGGCTTGCGCTGCTCATTTTCTCGGCCATTTTCTTCGCGTTCGTCCTGTTCTTCTCGCTCCGCCCCGGCAAGATCACGGTCTGGATCGGCAAGATCATCAACCCTATCTTCCTTCTCTTCCTCGCCGTGCTCGTGATCGCCGCGCTCACCAACCCCGGCGCTTCGATCGCCGCGGTCGAGCCTGTGGAGGCTTACGCGACCGGGACCAGTTCCTTCTTTTCCTCCTTTATTGAGGGCTACGGCACCATGGACGCCATCGCCGGTCTGGCCTTCGGCATCGTGGTCGTCGACGTCATCCGCCGCATGGGCGTGGACAATGACGACGCTGTCGCCGTCGACGTGCTGGGTTCCGGCGCGCTGACGGGCATCCTGATGGCCGTCATCTACATCGTGACCATCCTCATGGGCACGCAGTCGCGCGGGCTGTTTGAGGTCTCCGACAACGGCGGCATCGCCCTGACGCAGATCGCGGGCCATTACTTCGGCGGCGTCGGCCAGATCATTCTCGCCGTCACCATCCCCTTCGCCTGCCTCAAGACCTCCATCGGCCTCGTGACCTCCTGCTCCGAGACCTTTGTCAAGATGACGCACGGCAAGCTCTCCTACAAGGCCTGGGCCATCCTCTTTACGCTGTTCTCCTTCGCGGTCTCCAATGTGGGTCTGAGCGCCATCATCGAGTATTCCATCCCCGTGCTCATGCTCATCTACCCGCCCGCGATCGCGCTGATCATCCTGGCCTTCATCGGAAAGTTCTTCCACCATGACAAGGCCGTCTATATCTCCGTCATGGCCTTCACCTGGGCCGCCGCGATCTTCGATTTCATGAAGACGCTGCCCGCAGGCGTGCAGAGTTCTCTGCATCTCGACCGGCTGGTCGCCTTTGCCCGGCAGTACCTGCCGCTGTTCGACCTGAACCTCGGCTGGCTCCTCCCCGCCTGCCTCGGCTTCGTTATCGGCCTCGTTATCCACTTCAGCGGCCGCAAGAGCCGCTGATATCCCCAAAAAACATCCCCGCCGGAGCTCATAGAGCTCCGGCGGGGTTTTTGTTTCCTATCCGTGCGGGGTTGAAGCTGCCCTCTTTCTGGGAGACGGCTCGGCGAAGCCGGGGCGGCAATGTTGGCCTCTGCAGCTGCCGGTTATCTCCGGCGGCCATATTTTTCTCTTACGTGCGGACTTCATTTGCAGGGGTCAAAGGTTTCCTCGTGTAAAGAGGACTGGCCCGGCGAAGCCGAGACTGCGGGGCCATATCCGCTGCAGCGGAAAGAAAAAGGGCAGCGGCACTGGCCGGTAGGGCCAGTGCCGCCGATGGAAAGGGATTGGGAATCTTTTATGCTCCAATGTCAGCCGCCATAGACGAGCCGCGGGATAAAGAGCGTGATCTGCGGGACGTAGGTAATCACGATCAATGCGATCAGGCTGATCGCCAGATACGGGAACACGCCGACGATGATATCCTTCATCTTTGCGCCCGTGACCGGCTGCGCGACAAACAGGTTGAGGCCGAAGGGCGGCGAGAACATGCCGATGGCAATGTTTGCGACCATCATGACGCCGAAATGCACCAGATCGATGCCCAGTGATTCCGCGACCGGATAGAGCAGCGGCGCCAGAATGATCGTGGCGGACGAGCCGTCAATGAACATGCCTGCAATCAGGAACAGGACGTTGACCATCATCAGGAACATAAACGGAGAGAAATTCGCCTCGGCGATGAGCGTTGCGACCGTCTGCGGCACCTGACCGACCGTCAGGACCCAGCTGAAGATCGACGCCGTCGCCAGCATGACCATGACCTGTGCGCAGGCCTTGACCGAGTCGATGCAGGTCTTCCAAAGCTGTTTTAGGTCCATCTCGCGGTAGACGAGCATGCTGATGATGATCGCGTACAGAGCCGACACACCGGAAGCTTCCGTCGGCGTACAGACACCGGAGTAAATGCCGCCCATGATGATGACCGGAACGCCGAGCGCCCAGGCCGCATCCTTCGTGGCTGCCCATTTTTCCCGGCCGGTGCTCTTTTTGCCCTTGATGCGAATCAATAGTAGAAACCGAAAAAAAGATGACAAAAGGCGCAAGAAGAGAGATAGTAAGGTGTGAACAAACTGATCGAACTCTATTGCGCGATTTGCCATCACAGTGAGGATAGCAGAATCGCGGAGAAAATGCAACACGGAAGCAACAATAAGTCCGCCCAATTTACAGACGTGGAGTTGATGACCGCATACTTATGGGGCGCACAGCAGGGCTTATTGACGCGGAAGAGTATCTACAATTTCATCAGAACATACCATCTGGGCGAGTTCCAGAAGCTGCCCAGCTATCAGGCGTTCTGCCGCCGGCTGAACCGGCTGGCAGAAGCCTTTGCCGCGCTGGCCGAGGTTCTGTTTGAGCAAAAGCTTGCCAGCAGCGAGCCGACGCACGGGTATGTGCTGGATTCCTGCCCGGTCATGGTGTCTGTCGGTTCCCGGTCAAATACTGCGAAAACGGC
>CEAR01045154.1_pt1 | contig 22041 bp, 29 predicted proteins | sample 557461 | NCBI WGS metagenome assembly CEAR01 (sample SAMEA3182075, study PRJEB8094) | gut metagenome | biome: human; feature: gut; material: Stool; isolation source: human stools | place: Canada | collected 2012-03-14
CCTTCTTCCTCCAGCTGCAGACTGCTGCCCAGGGCTACCGCCTGCCGGTGTACCTCACCTTCAAGCAGGCGCACAACCTGAAAGCCCATGTACTAAAAGGTGAAAAGGCCTTTCCGGTGGTCTATTGGGATGTGCTGGTCAAGGACAAGAACGGCCATAAGGTCAGTTCGGATGAGTATAAGGCCATGAGCAAGGAGGAGAAGAAAGGCATGGATGTCATTCCCTTTTTCAAGGCTTTCCCCGTATATAACATCGACCAGACCAACCTGGCAGAGGTGCAGCCCGAACGGGTGCAGAAACTCATGGAGAAGTTCAAGGTGCCCGAGCTTCGGGATAAGGAAGGCATGTATGCCCATGCTGCCCTCGACCGGATGATTGAGACGCAAGGCTGGCTCTGTCCCATACAAGCAAACAAGCGTGAGGACGGTGCCTACTATTCTCCGGCCCGCGACATCGTGGTGCTGCCCATGAAGGAGCAGTTCAACATCGGCAATACCCCCGAGGAAATCTACCGGGGCGGCATGGAGTTCTATTCCACCATGCTGCATGAGATGTCACATTCCACCATGACCCCCGAACGGCTCAACCGCGAGATGGGCGGACGTTTCGGAGACCCGAAATACGCCAAAGAAGAATTGGTAGCCGAGCTGACTGCTGCCATGATCAGCCATTCGATGGGATTTGACATGAAGGTGACGGACAACTCCGCAGCCTATCTGGATTCCTGGATTGGGGTGCTGAAGCAGGAACCGAAGTTCATCGTTTCCGTCATGGCGGACGTGAACAAGGCTTCGGACCTGATTCTGGACCATGTGGACAAGCAGCGGCTGGCGCTGAACGAGCAGCCCTACCTGACAAAGAACGACCCGTTTGCCCCGTTAGGTGAAGGCGAAGAGGTGCCGTTCAAGAATACGGCCATCGTAAAGACACGCAACGGGGATTATGCCATCCGTGCCTCCTACGACGGTGTGGAACTGGGTTTGAAGAAGGTATCGAAAGATACGGCAAAGACCTACTTCCAGCTGACGGACTACAAGGACAAGGCTGCCTTCCTGAACATGACGGCGCACAAGACCTTCGAGCCGGATATAGCCAATCTCAAACGCACGCAGGCCGTGGGAGCGAAAATGAGTTTCTAATCATACTTTCAAATCCATGAACCATGACTGATTACAAAGTGAACTTCAAGGACCTCAAATCCAAGGTGGGCATTGATGATGTAGCCTATACGCTGGGGTATCGGCTCGACCGTAAGGCCGGTGTGGGTCGCTACATAGAGCTGGTGTTGGGTGACGGCAGGGAAAAACGAGACACGCTTATTGTCTGTCATCCCCAGGACAAGGCTTCCCAGCGGTTCTTCCGCCGCGACGGTTCCAAGGGGGATGTGGTCACACTCATCCGGGAGAACCTGAATGCCTTCAACGTGTCGGGCAAGGATGAATGGCAGAAGATAGCCAAGGTGCTTTCCCGCTTTGCCAACATGCCCGAACCCGAATACCGCGAAGACCAGGAGTATGTGCAGTCAGTCAGGTATCATGCAACCTTCGACAGCTCTAGGTATGAGGTGAAGCCGATAAATCCCGATAAGATTCCGGCCATCTTCCATCAAAGGGGATTGTCCGATGAAACGGTACGCACCTTCGCTCCGTTCATCCGGCTCATCCGCGACAAGAAGAACGAGAACTTTGACGGCTTCAACATCGGCTTCCCTTATACCAACGGAGAGAACGACCAGGTTCGGGGCTACGAACTGCGGGGGTACGGCGGTTACAAATCCAAGGCAGCCGGAAGTGATTCTTCCTCTTCTGCATGGGTAGCCGACCTTTCCGGCGGCTATCCGAATGTGGTGAAGAGTGTCTTCTTCTGTGAGTCGGCTTTCGATGCCATGGCATTCTACCAATGGAACCGGAAGCAGCTGACCAATGAAATTGCCCTGGTATCACTGGGCGGTACGTTCTCTGACGGACAAATCCGGCAGGTGCTGAACCGCTTTCCCGGAGCCCGCCCGTTTGACTGTTTCGACAATGACCTGCCCGGTCGTAACTACGGCTTGCGCATGATGGCACTGGTAGAGAACATCCCCTTGAAAATCAACCGAACCCGTGACAGTCTGGAAGTGGAAGCGAACGGACGTTCCTTCTGGCTTGATCCGGAGCGTCCCTTTCAGGTGCAGGTAAAGGAACACCTGTCGGTCAGATACGATATGGGACAATGGCTTCCACCGAAGGCTTTCAAGGACTGGAACGACTGTCTGCTCAACAAACCGATGGAGGTGCGGCTGCATCCGACTAAACAGGACCAAATCAATAACCTGGCCGAACGCAGAAATGCAGGCCCTAAATTATAAACGTATGAATGCAAGACGATGGAAACGCTCCTTGTTAATAGCTGCTGTTGGCTTATTGATAGGTAAAACTCCGCTCTTTGCCCAACAGACCGACCCAGCGCTAACTTCTGCCGTATTGGGTCAGACCGCAGCCTTGAAGAAGATCCACAAGGACCGCAAGAAGACGCAGGAGAAAATCATTGCAGCGGAAGTGGCCGTTACCGCTTCACTGGAGCGGATTCACTATGTGGAAGACAAGATGCTGGACTACCTCTCGAATGCGCAGGGTGCCATGCAAAACCTCTACCAGATTAAGCGTGCCGGGGAACTGGTGGCCAAGGAAATCCCGCAGAACTGCAGCCTGCTCCTCAAATCGGTAGGCGGCAATCTGAAGGGAACCGTCATTGCGGCCATGGTATCGGATGAACTGACGGATGCCGCCACACAGATGACAGCGCTCTTTCCCTTCATGAAACAGCTGGTGACTTCGGGCAAATATGATGTGACAGGAGATGACGGCAAGAATGAAAAGCACAAGGTGAACCTGCTGAACGCTTCGGAACGCTACTACATCGCCAATGAGGTGGTGAGCCGGCTGGAAGCCATCAACACCGACCTGTTTATCCTGGCCTGGCAGGTACGCACGCTCTCATGGAACGACCTCTGGTTCTCGCTCGATCCCGAAGGATGGGCCAATGTAATGTCCGGCAAGAACATCATCGGCGGTATCATCTCGGACTGGAACCAGGGATACAGCCTGAAATGGTAAATAGGTAAACAAGTAAACAAACTTACTAATCACAAAGTAATCAAGTAAGGAAATAAGAAAGTAATAATAGCAACAAGTAACAGAATCATATAGTAAACAAATCATCCAAAATAAAAGCGTATGGAAAAGAAAATAATCGGTCGCTGTCCCTTATGTGGCGGCAACGTGGTAAAGACCTGCAAGGGCTACCGCTGTGAGAACAATATCGCCGAACAGCCTACCTGTGTGCTGAATATCAACGGCATTATCGGCAACCGCAAGATGAGTGACGAGGAAATCACCGAACTGTTGGAGCGCCGCTTCATCCTGTTGGACGGCTTTGCTTCCAAGGAGGGAAAGGCATTCCCTTCCGTGCTGGAACTGGCAGACAACGGTGCCATCAACATGCAGTCCGTCATCGGCAAATGTCCGCATTGCGGCGGTGATATTCGGGTGGGTACACGCGCCTTCAACTGCTCCAATTACAGCAACCAGCAAGCGCCGTGCAACTTCGCCATCTGGCGCAACATCGGTGGTCACCAGCTGAGTTTGACAGAAGCCAAGGAAATCTGTGAAAAAGAAATCACCTCCAACGAACTGGAGATGTACCGCGACGACGGCACCATCTACCGCAAGCGTCTCGGTCTTTCTCCCGATAAACTCCAAATTGTGAAGATATGAAACCGGGAATGAAACTCACTATTCTGCTGGTGACCGCCGTCTGCTTCTGGAGCGGGCTGTTTTACTTCGCCAGCTGTTCCGACCATCCCGAGAAGCGGGCGGTGGAAATCGCAGAGAGGGCCCTGAAGGCAACCATCGATAATCCGGAGTCCATCCAAATCAAGGGCATCAGTAAGGCAGATTCGGTATTCGGCAAGGAATATGTCAATCCGCATGAGAAGGCTGCACTTTCCATGCACCTGATGCAGTACAGCCACAAGTTGATGGAAGAAACAGACTACTTCCAGAACATCGACAAGGACGATGCCGCAATGAGTGATCAGGTCACCCGTCAGCTGGATGCCATGACCACGCTCCGGGCTTTGATAGCTTATGGAGAAATGGAAGAAGCAAAAGCCGGGAAAGAAAAGGTCGCGAAGCCGTTTAACGGATGGAAGGTCAAGATAGATTTTGAAGCCAAGACCTTAAAAGGAAAACCTTTTCACTCGGAATACTGGTTCATCCTCGATAAGGAGGCGGAAATTGTAGTTAAGTCATTTGAAATACCGCTGCTATGCAACCGAGAAACTTGAAACATTTACTGTGCGCTATACTCACAGGAGGAGCGATGCTATTCACCTCCTGCGAAGAATGTGAGCATGAAGGAGACAGATCCATTGCTTCTTCCCTCCAGGTTGGTGATGTAGTCTGCTCGGATGGCAGTGTGCTGTCTAAAGAAAAGTTCAGTTCCTTCAAGAAAGAGCCGGTGGCCATTGTCTATCATGTGAACCGGAATCCGGAGATCAAAGCTTTGGGCTATGCCGTTTCCATCCGGGATGTCGCACCTAAAGCCTTTACTGACAGTCTGGGTGTCGAACAGGAAACGTCAGCTTCATTGGAGAAGGAAGACGGCAACGAGAACACCCATGCCATGTACCGCCACGAGGAAGTGAAATCTCCCTTAGCCGTTTATGTCTTCGACATGTGGCGCTACGGCCAGTCTGCCTACATTCCTTCGGTGAAGCAGCTCACTTACCTCTATCAGCAGATTGGACTAGTCAACCAACGGATAGAGTCGGTAGGTGGATTACCCATCAGTCTGCAGCCCGGTGACTGCTGGCTGTGGACTTCCACCGAAGTGGAGGGACAAAGGGACAGCAAGGCTTGGCTCTTCTCGATGCAGTCGGGAACCATTCAGGAAACTCCGAAGGACCAGGCACATAAGTTCAGACCCGTGATAAGTATCTATTAGATAGTGTAACCTCTAAACGCAAAGATTATGAATGAATTACTCGTACAACTCCAGATGAAGATGGAGGCATTCCAAAAGGATGCAACCCTTCAAGCAGAAAAAGGAAACAAGGCAGCCGGCCAACGTGCCCGCTGTGTCTCACTTGAAATGGAACCGCTACTGAAGCAGTTCAGGAAATTGTCGTTGGCGGCTTCGAAAAGATAAAATCAAAAACTTTACGTGGTTGCCATTCATAGGCAATGAAAAAACAAGAGGTCCTGATGCCATTCATCCATGCGCATCAGGACTTTTTTGTTGCATCAGTAAACCATGCCTTTCTGTCTCATTTCTTCCCGAATAAGTTCTGCTTCGGTATGGGTCAGCTGGGGAAGCTGTACCTGTTCCGGACTCTCTTGCTGGTAAGCCTTCACTTCGTTGATGAGCATTTGCCAGTCGTAAAGGAACTCCTGACTGCAGCCGTGTTTCTGATAAATCTTTTTGGCGGCTTCCAGTATCTCTCCGGCACAGCTGTCATTTCCCTGGAATACAACTGCCGGAATCTCGTTATGGAAGCAATCTCGCAATAGACGTATTTGATCTTTCATTTGTAGAGTGATTAAGTCTGTTCTTTACCGTGCCTTTCTGAACTTTTATTATCAGGGCTTGCAAAGATAGTGAGATTTTGGAAAGATTAAAAGTTAAACATTCATCTTTAACAGCTGGCGGATTCTTTCCTTAGGTAGGCATTTCCACTCCCGATGAATTTTCCGATACAAAGAAACGAAGGGTCGGTACGGCAGCAAATGGCGCTTTGCTTGGCTGCAAGGAAAGCAGCCGGCAGCCTTCCGCAATTTGTGCCAAATTGGGTATTCCGTCTGCTTTCCCCTTGCCACATTTGCCTTCTGTCCCTTACACCCTTCGTGAGAAGAGGCATCGTAAAAATCACCCGGGAGTGAGAAGCCCTAAGGCTTCAAACCAAAGGGAAAAAATTAGTTCAGCTATGGCATACAAACTTAAAGACCGAAAAGAAAAGATGCTCTACAAGGGCAGTGTTTACGAACTCACCCTGCAGTGGGACAGAGAGAGTCTCCGCAAGTGCTTTTGCGGTATGCCTCCCTTCTATGCACACATCCGGAAGGACGGCGCCAACTTTGCACAAATCGACTGCTATTCCAATGGGGACGATTTCAGTGTGGTACCCATGCACCCGCTTTTTGAAGAGCCGGAATGGATAGTACACTTCCTAAAGTCGGACATCAACTCCATTCCACTGCAGAAACTGCTGGAACTGCTTCCCATCTAATTCACGGAGTAACGAACTAAAAAGAAAACGCTATGGACACACTCATTGAAGCCATCCCGACATGGTCACTCTGCTATCTGTTCAACTCGGATGCAACCGGACTGACGGACGAAGAAATCGCTCAGATTGACCAGTGGTACACGGAGAACAAGGTCATGGGTATCACTACCGCAACGGAACAAGAGGGAGAATGTTTCCCCTTACTTCTCACACTATCCGGCTTTCGGTCTTCCTGCCGAAGTGGTGGACTGCCACGTAATGGTAGGTTGATTGCCGAGAGCATTAGAATAATCAAATCTTTTACGCTTAAACATAGGAACATATGAAAGGAACTGACCATTTCAAGGAACTCATCAAGAACTATCTTGATAACCGAGCCAAGGAAGATAAACTCTTCCGTGCCAAGTATGAAACCACTACACGCACCATTGACGATGTGGTCAACTATATCTTCCATGCCGTACAGCAATCCGGCTGCTGCGGTTTCAGCGATTTGGAGGTTTATGCTATGGCAGTCCATGCGATAGATGAACCTCATTTGGAAATCGGTAAGCTGATGAACTGCAATGTGGTAGTGAATCATCACATTGAGCTGACTGAGGCTGAGAAGGCAGAACAGCGAGCCATTGCCCTCAAACGATACCAGGAGGAGGAAATGCGGAAGCTGCAGCAACGCAACAGCCGACCCAAGGCAGCCAAACCGCAACCCAAACCCATTCAAGAACTCTCACTCTTTCAAGGCATGGAACTATGAAAGCAAGAACGAAAATAGAAAAACAGGTGGCAGCTTCCAATGAGAAGCTGACCGCCATAAGCCCCAAAGTGATAACATGGGCAGTGCGGAAAGTGGCAGGACATGTCTGCTTCCGTACTTCCGCACACAAGTGTACATGTGGCGATTGTGGCAGGCACTTCGACTATGAGGGAAAAGGAAAGTCGGTATGCTGCCCTTATTGCGGTACTCGCTTACAGATAAAGGACACCCTCAAACGCACCATCAAGGAAGCATACTACTTCTCTTCCCTCGAAGTAATAGACCATTTGCAGGTGCAACGAGTCTTCCGTTTGGAAACGACCTTCCGGAAAGGATTGCCTATAGAGGTAGACTACTGGGAGGTATGCCGTCTGTGGCTCAATGCCGAAGGCAAGTTGGCTGTCACAGCAAGAACAAGGACATTGAGCTATTATGTGGACTGCTTTGATTGGGCATCCGAAATCACCTTGAAGCGACCGACCGAAGTCCACTGGCTCATTGCCGACACCTATGCCTATCCGCACTATCGGTTGCTGCCCGAACTGAAACGCAACGGCATGAAAGGCAAGCTGCTCGACTGCCACCCGATGAAACTGATGAAAGCCGTGCTGACGGACAGCCGGATGGAAACCATCCTCAAGTCAAAGGATTTACATGCCGTGTCTTATTTTGTAAACCGACCTTTGGAACTTGACCGATGCTGGCAGTCGTATAAGGTAGCCACCCGGCATCACTACCGCCCTTCGGACATGGGATTGTGGGCAGACACCATCCGTTTGCTGGAGCAGTGTGGCAAGGACATCTGTAACCCCAAGTTTATCTGTCCGCAGAACCTCAGAGCCGAGCATGACTATTGGATGAACCGACACAACCAAAAGGAGCAGAAACGCAGAAGCCGGGAGCAGATGCAGCGAGCCAAACGGAAGGAAGCCGAGTTCTACAAGGAGAAGTTACGCTACTTCGGCATAACCATCACCGACAAAGACCTGGTGATTTCGGTACTCGATAGTCTGGAAGCCTTCCAAACCGAGGGAAATGCCCTGCATCATTGTGTCTTCCAATGCGAATACTATGCCAAAGCGGACAGCTTGATACTATCGGCTCATGACAAGGAGGGGAACCGCATCGAGACGATTGAGTTTTCACTAACCGAGGGGAAAGTGATACAGAGCCGAGGGCTGTGCAATACGAATACTCCGCACCATGACCGGATTGTCCGGCTGGTCAATTCCCATGCCCATCAGATACTCGCAGCCAAACAGACAGCGTAAATTCCTTATATATGTTCCACTCCGACTTTCGCCGTGAGGTGCAGGTCGGAGTTTTTATATTTCAAATAGTAGAAATAGTTGATAATATTAAATTGAAATCTAATGCAAATATCTATTTATTATATGGTAGATTATACATAATAATCTGTTTAATTACGATTTGAAATTAGTATATATATTTATAATTTATTCCCTTAGAAAATGATTTAAATACATGATATACAACATATAAATGCCGTGCTATTTTTAATAAAATATAGGTAAACTAATTGTGTAGTAATAAAATAATATAGTATATTTGTAGTATAATAATATAGTAGTAAAGTAACATAGTAAACCTATAAAAATGGTAGCAAAAAATATAACAATAGCCATCGGTAATCAGAAAGGTGGAGTCGGCAAAACCACTTCTACCGCATGTATAGGTGCAGCACTTGCTCTGAGAGGAAAACGGGTGCTACTCGTTGACCTGGATGCGCAACAGAACCTCACGTTCACGCTGACGCAGAACGAAGACCCGGAAACAAGTATCTACGACACACTGGTCAAAGACCAACCGCTGCCCATCGTTCCCATCCGTGAAAACCTGGACCTCGTTCCGGCATCGCTGGACTTGGCAAGAGCCGAAATAGACATGGCTACCATGATGGCAAGGGAAGGCATCCTCAAATCCTGTCTCGATGAACAGAAGGAGAAGTATGACTACATCCTGATGGACTGCTCTCCCTCACTCGGTATCGTGACGACCAATGCGCTGGTGGCAGCGGACAAACTCTACATACCGCTCACTGCCGAAGCCTTGCCCTTGAAAGGCTTGACCATGCTGGATGATATAGTCCGGGAAGTGAAACGCCGGGTGAACCCAACGCTGGAGTTGGGTGGAGTGTTCTTCACCCGGTTCAATAACCGGAAGTTGAACAAGGAAGTGATTTCCATGGTAGAAAAGCGGTACGGAGAGAAGGTCTTTCAGACGAAAATCCGTGAGAATATCGCCATAGCCGAGATGCCGCTGTCCGGTCAGACCATCTTTGAATACGACCCGAAAAGCAATGGTGCAGCGGACTATCGCACACTGACCGATGAAATAATCAGTCGGGAGGAAAATAGGTAAACTATCTTACTATATGACTAATCACAAAGGTTATTGGTAACATAGTAAGTTAATCATCAAGTAAATAAGTAATAAAGTAAACAATATGAGTAAAAAGAATTTATCCTTATTGATGGATGGCTTCATGGGTGAAGCCAATCAAGCAGAATCGGTGCAGGAACAGCCTAAGGAACAAGCTACTGAACAAGCAGAACAACCAACAGCTCTAACCGATAAGCAGGAAAGTCCGAAGGCGGTATCTTCAAAGACAGCTACTAAAAAGGACGCTAATGGAACAGAAGCTACCGATAAAATGAAATCCAAACTGGAAGCCAAACGCAGGGAAAATGTGGGTCGTCCCAAGAAAGGCGAAATAGCCAAAAGTACCAAGAAGCCCCAGGAAATCCGAGCCACCTTCATCGTAGATCCAGATTTACTTCAAAAGGTGAAGTACATTTCTCTTGTGGAAGGTGCCTTATTGAAGGACGTTATTTCTGAAGCTCTGAACAACTATGTGGATAAATGGGAAACAGACAACCGGAAAATACGCCTGCCAAAGAGGAAGTAAGAATTTCTGCAGTAGTTCTGTCATTGCAAGCGCCAGACAGCAATGACAGGACTGCTGCGTTATTTGGGAATTGAGGTCTATAAATTATTTATATTCGTCCGACCTGCCAGATAATGCTTTTGTACTAAAAATTGGGGCTATTTGCAGGAAACAAGATACAATATAAATAAAGCCTTGGTAGTTTAAAATAAATATGTTATCTTTGCAACAACAAATCCCGCCCGCTTCCCGTAAGATTAGCGTACCCAGCGGGACATTTTTTATTTATGGGAGTCAGATATACAAATCAAGCCATAACCACTGAACAGCAAATTGAAATTCTCCAAGAAAGAGGTTTGCTTATTGATGATATAGAGCAAGCAATTGATGTTCTTGATACCATCAGTTATTTCCGTCTTGCTGGCTATTGGAAACACTTTGAAATAGACCATTTCACACATCAATTTAGGGAAGGCAGTTGTTTCTCAGATATAGTGAAGCTGTATTCTTTTGATAAGCAACTTCGAGCATTGCTGTTTACTGCTATTCAAACAATAGAAGTTTCGGTCAGGACGAAAATAATCAAGCATTTTTCCCCTGGTTTTGGTGCATTTTGGTTTATGGATGAAACTTTTGCACTTAATGACGCTCGTTTTGCTACAAATCTGACTGTCATCCGTAAGGAAGTATCGCGTTCTCATGATGACTTCATAACAGAGCATTTTCGTAAATACAGTGAACCTGATCTTCCCCCTGTATGGAAAACGTTGGAAGTTATTTCAATGGGTACACTATCCAAACTTTATTCTAACTTTTCGGATGCTACCGCTAAACATGCCGTAGCGAGAGAGTTCGGCTTGAATCATCACAAATTCTTACGAAGCTGGTTGGAGTGTCTTGCTGTGCTTCGTAATTGCTGTGCCCATCATTCAAGATTGTCAAACAGAGTCTTTCCTGTAAAGCCTAAAATGCCGGAGCGTATGCCTAATAAATGGATTACAGATTTTTCTTTTCGAGAACAGACTCTTTATCCACAATTATGCTATTTGGTATATTGGCTCAATTCTATTATCCCAGACAATACCTTTGTTGTTGATTTCAAACAACTTTTGATAAAATACCCTTCAGTAAACACTCGTCTGCTAGGTTTTCCTTATAATTGGGAACAAGAACCTTTATGGAGATGAGAGGATTTTGTACAGAGAAAAATCCATCCGGTTTGCTCCGTCTTAGTGACACCAAGCAAAGCTCGGCTGATAGGCTTTTGCTACAAATGGAAGTTCCAGTCCATTGCCACAGAGAGAAACAGCAGGGTTTCACTTTGCTTCACTCAGTTGTTTCTCACAATGTCAATGAGGTTAGGCTGCTGCTCTTCAAATGATGATTTACTCGATGGCTCTACCGAATGGCTTATAAAGTTAGCTCACAGATGTTGGCCGCCACTTCCGACTAATCGTATTGCATGCGATGCCGGAAGTGACGACCTTTTGGGAAGAATATGCCATCCGGTTTGCTCCGTGTCGGTGACACCAAGCAAAGCCCGGCTGATAGGCTTTTGTTACAAATGGAAGATTCAGTCCATTGCCACAGAGAGAAGCATCAGGGTTTCACTTCGCTCCACTCAGCTGTTTCTCACAGTGTCAATGAGGTTGGAAAACATATCTACAAATGATGACTTGCTCGATGGCTCTACCGAACGCAGGCTGACGCTTGCGGAAGTAGAGCCATCGAATGGTTTATACGGTTAGCTCACAGATGTTGGTCACCACTTCCGACTTATCGTATTGCATGCGATGCCGGAAGTGACGACCTTTTGGGAAGGATGTACCATCCGTTTTGCTCCGTGTCCGTGACACCAAGCAAAGCTCGTCTGATTGGCTTTGGCTGCGAATGGAACTCTAATCCGTTGCCATAGAGAGAACCTGCAAGGCTCCACTTCGCTTCACTTTGTAGGTTCTCACAACGGCAACGGTTTTCGGGAATGTGCATCTTCAAGACGGTCGGGATGCTGGGTTACGCGGACTTTCTAAGGAATATGTTTGAGATGACCTGTTAGAACTAATTCTTTCCCTTGGAGTCCTAGTCGGGAAAGTCTTGAAAACCTTTGGAGCTTCTTGGCCCAACTCGTTTTATACGTGCAAAGGTACTGCGGACGGGAGAAACGTCAAGTGCCGCTGACGCTTTCGGACTGAGGACTTTCCGGCAGCCTTCCACAATTTGTGCCAAATTGGGTATTCCGTAAAGTCCTCGGACCTCACACTTGCCTTATTCTCCCTGTTGTCCGCAGTGAGGAACTGCACGAAAAACGGTTTTCCCGACCAAGAAGCTCTAAAGGGCTTCACAAGAGGGAGAAGAATCGGAATCGCAACCATCTAAATTGTTTTAACTATGGATTATCCCGAATTATCCGGAGCTACCATCTCCGAACGTGACAAGGCTTTTGCACAAGAGTTTGCCAACTTTGTAAATGGCAGTATGTGTTCACCTGACCAGACTGGCAGGGAACTGACCAAAGCTCACCGCTACCTGCAACAGCAGATGTTCAAGGTGTTCCTCGGCTTCATGAAGCAGCTGGCACACAACTATCAGCAGGGAAGATACGATGACCGCAATGAGTGGGCATCGCGGCTTTCTGCAGAAGCCTATCAACGGCTCATTGAGTGTGACTTGATTTTTGACCCCGAATTTCCAACCTCTAAATGACAGGACTATGGACGAATATGATTTTCCCGAATACGGCAGACAATGCGAGTTGATAACCCCTTGGCGAGGCTACCACCGAGGAACTATCGTAGCCCTCTCTGAACATGGTTTTGTGGTTCAGTTCAGCAGTGGTGCAGAAATAGATGTTTATAAAGACGAAATAATTTTGGATTGATATGTGCAGACTTATGACAACGCAGTTGGAGGAAGCCTTGAAAGGCTTTCCTCTCTATTCCCAAGACGGCAAGGGAAAGGACGCTATTTGCCGTGCCATCTTTGCGCTCGGTGGTGTGCGGTGGTTCATCCTTGAAGGTGAAAAAGAAGGAAACGACACCATTCTGTTCGGTATCGTCATCGGACTGATGGAGGATGAGTATGGCTACATTTCTTTGAATGAACTTTCGGACATTGAGTTGGATTTGACCAAACAAGGCTTCGGAAAGCTGCAAGTAAGGCAGCAGGAAAACTTCCATCCGGTGCCACTGAAAAAGTTGCGTGACAGCCGTCTGCAGGAGTTCCTTGCAAGAATGGGTTATTGAACGTATGATTTGTAACAAGAAAGTGCCCTGCCATATCCATCACGGACTTGGCAGGTCTGTATGTAGCTTTATGTCTTATGAGAAATAAAAATGTATTCAGCATTGCAGCCTTGCTTGGCTGGACTGTTTCTGTAAAGTATGTAGATGGCAGTCTTTTCTTTGACTTCCATCGGAAAACCTTGAGCGGTGTTCCGTTTTCCTTCACCGCTGAAATGAAAGATAGAAAGTTGGAGAACCTTATCAAGGAGATTGAATCCTTTGTGGATGCCATTGACCCTGAGACTTGTGCCGGGGAATGGATGATTCAGTCAGGTGCTATGGCTCCTTCCCGGTATCAGCAGGCGGTAAACGACATGGATACCATCCGGACTGATGCGTGGCTGCTGGCTTGCGAACTGAGGGAAGCTGACGGAAAGTCATTGCTGGCAGGCTTGCCCTGGAACCAATGGAACTGACCCCACATTCTACTACTATTCAAAGACAGCCTTCTACCGAGATGTGCTGTCTTTGAATTTGCGCCCTTTCTTGGGGAGACCTGCCGCTTTATAGGCAAGCAGGTCGCTTCCCTGGAATACGATGCCTCTTTTATCGGTATGGATCCGGATAAAAGGAAGCGGACGTTCCTCATGTCTGATGTAGTCATAGATGGTACACCGGTGGATGCCGAGGAAGATACAGGCTTCCTTCACGGAATATCTTTTTTCCGGGAGTATCACAATCGTTTGTATTTGCTGTATATAGTTCATAAGTATTCTTTTGGGTGTAAAGTTACTCATGCAGGTCCATTCTTACAATAGGTAAAATCTTTGATAATGAGGGATATTGTGATGTTTTGAAAGACTTTGTATTACTCATTACTTGTTGCCAAGGTGAGTTCGGTCTTTCCTGAATGATTTATATGGGAATGACTTGCGATTTCTGTTTATGGAATGTATAAGTTCAGAAACAGGATTGGTATAGACGGTGACAGTTCTATTTTGTCATCTCTGCCTGCGAGGATATTTTTTTGCAAAGGTATTGCTGTCATCACCAAACGTCAAATCCCTTGCAGAAAATCTTCCTCAAACAAGTTGAGCGTATTTTCTGCCCTGAATTTGCCTTATTGGGCTGCCAGCACTCTGATAAAAGCAAAAAATATCCCTTCGGACAAGCTGAAAAACAGCAAAACAGAAGGGAAAAAAATCAGAGCGTATGGCACAGATTGACAATAACCTCAAGAAGCAGTTGGCAAAACCTCAGACATGGTTCTGCAAGTATTTTCCCAAGCGTATTCGCAACGTCGGTGAAAAGGAAATTTCCGACAGACAGATGGTGTACGATTTCAAAGACGGAAGAAACTTTGAAGCGGTAGCGCAAATGACCGCAGCAAACATGCAGGAACAATACGGCGAATCCTGCAAGAATATTGTTTTCGTTCAAGTTCCGGCATCCACAAGTTCAAAGAACGAACTCCGTTACAAGGCTTTTTGTGAAAGGGTTTGTGAACTGACCGGAGCTATCAACGGCTATGAGCATGTAAGGGTAATCGGCGGACGGCTTGCCATTCATGAAAACCGGAAGATGGAAAAGGAAATCCGCAAAGTGCATATCATCGATTTTGATGAAGATTGGTTCAGTGGAAAATCCGTAGTGACATTTGATGATGTTATCACTCGCGGCATCACATGGGCTACCTATGCTGACCAGTTGGAGAATTTGGGCGCACATGTTATCGGGGGCATCTTCCTGGCTAAAACTCACTATAAAGTAAACAGACAATGAAACAAAGATTTACGATAAAGGAGGCTTCCATAGCCTTTACAGGGCATCGGAATATTGCACCCGAACAGAAAGATAAGGTGAGAGAACGGCTCAGAAAGGCCGTTTCTCTTGCTTACAAGGAAGGAAAGTACCAATGTATCTGTGGGATGGCTTTGGGTTTCGACATGCTCGCAGCGGAGGAAGTTCTTTCCCTCAGAGCTCGCCTTCCTTATCTGCAACTGATAGCTGTTGTGCCGTTCAGAGGACAAAACAGCCGTTGGAACTTGGCAGAACAGCAACGATATGACCATATACTTGCCAAGGCAGACAAGGTGATTGTGTTGAGTGATACCTATTATAAAGGATGTCTGCTCAGACGAAATGACTTCATGCTGCAGCATTCAAACTTTGTGATTGCCTATTATGACGGAAAACAGAAAGGAGGGACTTATTATACTTGCCGTGAGGCTCGGAAGAGGGGGATGACTGTCGTCAATCTCTTTTAATGCCAAACATTTTGCTGATTCCGACAAAAACCGCTAAAAACATTTTGCTGATTTCGACAAAAAATGCCGAAAACATTTTGCTGATTTCGACATATTGTGTATTTTTGTAATCAAATAAACTCTCAGTATATGTCCGAAAAAATATTCAAACGCAAAATTTATGAAAGAATGCTCCAATGGAAGCAGGAAAGTGATGGACAGACTGCACTTTTGATAAAAGGTGCACGTCGAATCGGAAAATCAACCATTGCTGAGGAGTTCGCCCGTAGAGAGTATGACTCCTATATCAACATCGATTTTTCAATAGCTGATGCAGCAGTCAAAGAATTGTTCTCCCATATTTCAGATTTGGATTACTTTTTTCTGCGGATTCAGTCACTATTCAATGTTTCATTGCATGAACGAAAATCGGTTATCATTTTCGATGAAGTGCAACTGTATCCACCGGCCCGACAAGCCATCAAGCACTTGGTTAAGGACCGGAGGTATGACTATATTGAAACAGGGTCACTTCTTTCCATTAAAAAGAATGTGAAAGGAATCGTAATTCCGAGTGAAGAAACACGTATCTCTATGTACCCGTTGGATTTCGAAGAGTTTTTATGGGCTGTCAATAAATCCCAAACCTACGATTTGATTAGATACTCATACCAAAACTTAAAATCATTGGGTGATGCTGTCAATCGTGACCTTATGCGTAATTTTCGTCTTTACATGCTTATAGGTGGTATGCCGCAGGCCGTAAATGCTTATTTGGAATCGAATGATTTTTCAGCCATAGATGCGGTAAAGCGTAATATTCTCGAACTCTATATTGATGATTTCCGTAAAATAGACCCGACAGGACGTGCTTCACGCTTGTTTACTTCAATACCTGCAGAACTCTCCCGAAATTCGAAGCGTTATCAGGTGGGAAGCGTGATTGAGAATGCAACTGCCTCCAGACTGGGTGAGTTGCTGATGGATATGGCGGATTCGATGACGGTAAACTTTTCCTATCATGCAAATGACCCCAGTGTAGGTTTTTCCCTTCATGCCGATTATGATTGTTTCAAGTTGTTCCTTGCCGATACAGGACTGTTCGTTACACTCGCTTTTATGGATCGCGATTATACAGAAAATGTGATATACCAGAAACTTCTTTCGGATAAGCTTGCTGTGGATCTGGGGTATGTATATGAAAATGCGATAGCCCAGATGCTCAAGAGTGCCGGCAATGAATTATTCTACTATACATTCCAGGAAGAAATAGTCAAGGACGAAGACGGGAACAAGACTGTCCGTAACTATGAGGTGGATTTCCTGCTTTCCCGCAAAGATAAGATATGTCCTATTGAAGTGAAGTCCTCCGGATATAAGTCCCATAAGTCGCTTGATGTTTTCCAGGAGAAATTTTCTTCAAGAATCCTGCAAAGGTATCTTCTCTACACAAAAGATGTAAGAAAAGACAAGGATATTTTCTGTTTGCCTGCATACATGACGGGATTGTTTTAGATGACGACCCATGAGTCTGCTCACGGGTTATTTATAGATGACACAAAGCGGAATCCTTATCTGAAAACCAAAGATAGAATTTCGCTTTGTGTCTTTTTTCTGAAAACAGACTTGGACTGGTGTGGTGGGAGTCCAAGTCTGCCGGTTGTTTCAGAGGGTGCATAGGACATGCCAGCAATCAATGATGGATTGTCCGGAATACTTAGGCCGATAGACATTGCCCGGATTCAGCGGCTTGATATAGCCGCTTTCCCTGTATTTCCGGAGTGTCTTGTAGCTTATGCCCAGCTCGGCGCATACACGTTTGACGGAATAGACCCCGTTCGGGTCGCATGTAGGTTTCATTTCTCTCATAAGCATTAAATTGTTAGATTGATTTTAACCAATGGCGGAAGCATCAAGGCTGGTAGTTGTTCGAACTGTCCTGATTCAGCATACCGTTCGTTTTCATGTAGCTGATATAGCTTTTGGCTGTCCTTTCCTTGATGTCCATCGCCAGCATCAGTTCGGTTACGAGTTCAGTGTACATGATTTTCTTCCGGCTTCGGAAGATTTCTTTTATGATGCCCTGCAACTCTTCCTTTTTCCGTTTCTCTTTGTCTTCTGCCGGCTTTTCACCGGCAGATACGTGCATATCCTTCTGTTTGTCCCATGTGAAAAGCAGCATGGGTACATCCAACGGACTGCCGTCACGGACTTTGATAGCCTTGACTACGGAATAGGCGGGATTCTCATCCTTCTCAATGGAGAGAATGGCAGCCGCTTTTCTCTGCAGCTCCGAGCCGATGTGCCCGCGCAGTTTTATTCCGTTGGGCACAAAATGCAGCACACAGATGATACAGGTTTTGTAGATGCCGGCCAGGCGGTACACTTCATCCACAATGGCAATGCTTTCCGCTTCATCATTGGCCGAACGGATAAGGTCTGCAATGCCATCCAGTACAACGAGGTGGATTCCTCCGTGCCGGTGGTAATACAAATCCATGCTGTCACGGATCATGCTGATACGCTCTTTTCTTGACATAGGGGCCAGATAGAACGTATGGTAAAAATCCGGTGGTGCAGGTAATCCGATACGTTTGATTGTCTTGCTCAGATTCTTGAATAACTGAAACTCAGACTGCTCAGTATCATAGTGCAACACGGCCTTGTCTGAGTAGTTTGGTGAGACTTCAAAGCCAAGCGTGTCGATGTTTTGTGTGTCGTCAGCAAGTGTACCTGCAATCAGGGCTGATACGAAATTGCTTTTTCCGGTACCTTCACCACCTGTTATACATAGAAGGTTGTCGTAGGTCCCAAGCGGTACTCCGTTGACGGAAACCACTGTTTTGGAAGATTCGGGAGGATTGTTGTAGTCCATTTCGCAAGATTTTAAAAGCATCATAGTTTGTGAGTAAAGCTTCTCCAGCATGGAGGTAATCAGTACCTGAAAGTCCGCTGCACTTTTTCCGGAAGCAAAGTAATCGGAAATATCCTTGTCTCCCTTTGCTCCGGATATAGGCAGTTCCATTCTGAGTACATGAAACGAGGACAATTCATCCATGCGTCTGGCAGATTCGTTCCGGCCTGTATCGTCCATATCGTACAGAAAGACAATATGACGGAACTTACGGTCAAACATCTCAATCAGTGAAGTGGGTATGGCGGCCGTTTCACTGTTGAAACAAACGGCATTGAATCCTTTGGAGGCAAGTGACATTACATCCTTTTCTCCTCCGGTGATAAAGACCATGTCCCCCTTGTTGGGTAGCTGTTCCAGACCGAAACAGTACACCTCAGGCATCTCTCCTCCATAAAAGAACCGCATATTCTGATTTCGAGGCCGGTATACCTTGGTAAATCCAATGCCCATGTAAGCAAACATGGGTTCTGTTGCAGATGAACTGATTTTATAAATTTTATTGGAACGGTTATAGCCTTCAAATGACTTTAAGGAATGTACATTGTATCTTTCTAAAGTATCCGGCTTGATTCCATATTGCTGCCAGTATGCAAGTTCAGCAACTGAAAAGGGTTTAACCTCTGTATGGTAATCCTTCCTTATTGGATTGTCATTGTCATTCATAATGATACGTTTTTCTACTGCCTTTTTACGAGCAGGCATATCGTTGTTTCCTGTGTGGACTATGGTGATGTTCAGGTCCGATACAATACGGTTGATGATAGCGACAAAGTCTCTTTTCACATCCAATCCGTAAAGCATGCCGACGAACCAGAAGCAGTCTCCCGAATATTCGTTATTTCCGAAATCCTTCATCTTGAACACTTGGGCACGCCGGTCATAATAGATATTGCATGAAGCAATCCGGTCTTCGTAGAGCGGATTCCTGAAATTTTTTCCGGGTCTCACCGGAAAGTTGATGTAATGTTTGAACACGGCAAGCCCGCGGCCTGTGCGTTCCAGTATATCTTCCTTGTCTATCATTTGGTTTCAGTTGTGCATTTGTTCAGAAGAATCCCGTCTTTATAATCAGACAGTCGTTTGAGTGCTTCCTCCTTCGCCATACCCGGAATTTTTATGCGGAAACACTTTATTGCCATGAACAGGGAACTGTATGAAAAACGTACACCACCGGTTTCGGTATATCTGAAACTGATGGAACCTCCTTTCCGCCATCTGTACAGCGTAGATTCTGAGATACAGAAGATGGTCATCAGGTCTTTGGTGCTTATTTCCAAGGCATCGTCTATATCACGATACAACTCTGTTGTACGCTCCACGTAGCTTTCAATCCGGTTGAGCTGTTCAACCAGTTTTTGAAAAGCAATGCTGTCTATCGTTATCACTTCCATACTATTTGTTCTTTAGATTCTTGATTTGCAAGTTGTCTTTTCCCAATATGTCAAGGTATTCTTTCAGTTGTTGCGGGCTGGAAACGTTGATATTGAGGTTGATCCGGCAGTCTTCTTTACTGCGTCTTTCCTCTGGGGAAAGTAAATCGTACCAATTCATGTCCAAAGCCTTGCAAATGTTGCTGATTACATCAAATCTTGCTTTGGTTTTACCGGTCTCAATCTTTGAAATTACAGAGGTACTAACACCCACTAAACCAGCTACATACTCTTGTGAAAAACCTTTCAATTCACGTTGCTTTCTTAGCATTGTTCCTATATTTTCCATAAATATAAAGTTAGTAGCTTCTAAGCGGCAATTATCTTTCCCAAACAGGCAAATTCTTGTCTCTTGGGCACAACATATTTCCGTAGAAGCAAGTTCAACAAAAAATTCAGGGAAATAATATAAGAGACATAAAATCAACAGGAACAGTAGTGAATTGGCGTCAAAAAGTGCCATTAGCATCACTATAGGAGCTAATGGCACTAATTTACCTTCAACCATTGCCGAATAGGAGATAGTCAATAAGGTAAGGTCTGTATAAACTATATTCTGAAAAGCATAAATGTCTCAAGAAAGCCTTTTCACAAACATCTATATGATTTCTTCGGCAAAGCCTTCCGGATGATACAGATATTGTATGGTTCCAAATGATTCGCCATAACCGGGAAATGACTGATATAAGTTTTTGGTAGTAAGATGTTGTTTGTGAATGTAGTCATTGGTGCAATGCCACACACAGTCTCCGTTAGTGCAAGGTGCAAGCCTATATATATAAATAGGCTCGCACCTTGCACTAAAAAGTGTAGCAGTGGAGTGGCTGAAAATATTTATTATAAAGCATTTGGCAATGTGTTCGTTTTTTAGTATCTTTGAACCGTGATAAAATGATGGCATAGGCATTCAAAAGGGTTTCAAAAAGCCTTCAGAAATGTGCTACAATTTTGCTACATTTGTTCTTTACCTTGATGTTATAACGCTGATATACAGAGAGAATAGGCTGACAAGTTCAGAAACCTGTCTCTCCGCTGAAAGCAGCAAAAGCTGCTTTTTACGTTTTATGGAGGCAGGTTGCTTCTTGATATACATAATCAACCGAAAAGGAGAGATGCTCGAGTGGTTGAAGAGGCACGCCTGGAAAGCGTGTAAACCCCTAAAGGGTTTCGCGGGTTCGAATCCCGCTTTCTCCGCAAAGTCCTGATGATTTATTATCGTCGGGACTTTTTCTTTATGGGATTAATTAACGGTATTTTGAAATAAGATATGGATTCTTTATCTTTGCAAAAAGTTTTTTAGGGAAGGAATGTTAGTAACTACCGTGGATAAAAAGATAAAGTTTTACCAGCGTGTGATTTTGATGATCATGTTGGTCTTTATGCCGTTTTATTCAGTTGGCAGCGATTTCTTTCTGGAAGGTTTCCCAAGTTCTTCCATCGAGGTGGTAGAGAATGGAGTGCATGATGTACTTGATTTTGACGATAATGCCTCGTTGCGTACTGTCCGGCAGGAACAGATTCAAATCCAACAGTTTGTTGCAGACTTTATAGCCGACTGGCTGACTATAATAAATGTGCATGAGCTGATTCATTCTCTTGAATTGCAGCAATGTGCATTCTTACCTATATTTTATCAACTTCATAAAACCCAGAGTTTTGTCTGGTTTTGTTCCTATCTGATTTAGGTCTTATCCGATTCTTTTTATTTTTCAGAGCGTGTATGGGTATGTTGTGCCGGTATGCGGAAGGTTTTGTCGTATCCCTGATATTGCACGCTTTATCATGTTTATAATTATAACCTAAAAATAAACTAATCAGAAACGATTTATGACGAGAAGATTATTTTTTAACTATTTACCTTTTTTGTTTTTAATAGCCAGCTTTTTTACCTCTTGTAACCGGAGCCATGAAAAAAAATCCGGAAGTAAAGACAATACGCTGGTGGTGAAGCTGGTAGCTACGAGTATCGAAGTGGCTCAATCGTATGTAGCCGATGTGCAGGCTGTCCAGTTTGTGGAGGTTAAACCGAAAGTGGAAGGGTTCGTTGAAGATGTCTTGGTTGACGAAGGAGAGCACGTGAAGAAGGGACAGGTCTTGTTCAAGCTTTCCTCTGCCGAACTGTATGAAGAGGTCAAAGAGGCGCAGGCCAATTATAAGCAAGTGCAGGCCGAGTTGAAAATGGCGGAAGTCGAAGCGGACCGTGTAAAGCGCTTGGTGGAAAAGGACATCATTTCGCCGATCCGCTTGGAACAGGCATTGGCGGAAGCCGATGTCGCCCGTTTGCGGGTACAGCAGGC
>CEAR01021162.1_pt1 | contig 21783 bp, 17 predicted proteins | sample 557461 | NCBI WGS metagenome assembly CEAR01 (sample SAMEA3182075, study PRJEB8094) | gut metagenome | biome: human; feature: gut; material: Stool; isolation source: human stools | place: Canada | collected 2012-03-14
GGGGACAGATATCCCGCTTCCGCCACCTCTTCCAGTATCCACGCAAAGACCTGGTCCACGGTTTCTGCGGTAAACCGATGACGGAAATTATAACTCACCGTGGAAAAATGCGGCGTTTCCTCTTGCAGCGTATAGCCCAGAAACCAACGGTAGCAGATATTTGCGCTGATCTCATCCGCCGTCCGCCGCAAGGACGGCAGGCCGTACAGATGCTGGATCAGAACCATTTTGAACAGCACAACAGGGTCCACACTGGGCCGCCCGTTATCTTCGCTGTACAATGGTTCCACCATTTCATAGAGCCGGTTAAAATCTACTGCTTCATCTATTTTTCTCAGCAGATGCCCCTTGGGAACCAAGCTCTCTGTATCGACGATTTCTATGACACCACGATCCATTTTTCCGCGTTCCAGCATCTTTCATCACCCAGAACCATTTTATCATATAAACGCAAAAAAGCCCAGCCGTTGCTGGACTTTTTCGACACGCTGAAGCCTCCGGCCTAAGGCCGGAGGCTTTTAATTGCATTAACGATTTTTCCTATATTTCGCTTATCAATACTTGTGGAACTTATTGTGCCAGCGATCAAGCAGCGCATCGATCTCTTCCTTTGTTGCAACAGTTCCGTAAACATCATAGTTATGCTCACCGACCTCGGGCAGAGGAAGATAATCGGGATTTTCCGCATCGCTCGATGTTTTGAAGGGCAGTCCCTTTATCTTATACTGCTTGCGGCCGGTTTCCTCGACAATGCTCTTGGGGAAGGGGATATCCTCGAAATAATGACGCGACGCGAGCTGCGGGCATTCGTGCATCTCCCAATCGGCCTTGACCTCGGCACACGGCACATCGTGTGAGCGCAGGATCTCGATCGCTTCACTTGCGTTCTCGTACTTGGAAAGCCACGCCTGGATTATATCGACCAGCTCATAGCGGTTCTCAATACGCTTGGACATATCGGAATAGCGCTCGTTTTCGAGCAGATCCTCGCGCTGCATGGCAATGCAGAGATTTTTCCAAATAGGAGGCGTCGGTGCGCAAATGGCAATGTATCTTTTTCCTGCGCCCTCAAACAGTCCGTAGGGTGCGGAATTGAACATATGGTTGCCGGTACGGCCGTTCTTCAGACCGAACAGGGAGTAAACATCGACATTTGCAGACAGATACGCAAGGCTCTCATAGAGGCTTACATCGAGATACTGTCCCTCGCCGGTGACTTCGCGGTGATACAGCGCCGCACAAATCGCCGACAGGACGGACTGTGCGCCGACATAATCGCCAAGGTAGGTGCCGATCCTCTGCGGAGCGCCGTCGGGGTCGCCGGTAGAATTGATGATGCCCGACTCTGCCTGAGCTATAAGGTCAAAGCCCGGGCGCTTGCTGTAAGGACCGGTCTGACCGTAGGTCGAGATAGAGCAGTAAATAAGCTTCGGGTTGACTGCCTTCAGGTTTTCGTAATCAAGCCCGTATTTTGCCATCAAGCCGGGGCGGAAGCCTTCAAGGACGATATCATAGTCCTTTACGAGCCGCTTGAACACTTCTCTGCCCTCACTGTCCTGAATGTCAAGCTCGATGGATTTGCGTCCGTGGTTAGTCTGAAGAATATTGCCGGAATGATGACCGATCTTCATATTCATCATGCCGCGTCCCGAGTCGCCGCAAACGGGCATTTCGACCTTTACCACATTTGCGCCCATATATGCCATGAGCTGGGTAGAAGTAGGCCCAGCAACGAAGCTGGTGAGGTCAAGAACTTTTACTCCTTTAAGTAAGGTATTCATGCTTTGTCTCCTTTTCAGTATTTCAGTTTTTCAGCATCGCTATCATGGCGTCGCAGACTTCGTCCATATCTCCGACGATGCCGTAGTCGCAGTAGTTGAAAATGGGTGCGGAGGCGTCCTTGTTGACGGCGATGAACTTTTCCGCGTCAACGCCGGTGACATGGTTTACAGCGCCGGATACGCCGAAGCCTATGTAAAGCTTGGGCTTTATCATGACGCCCGACTGCCCGACCTGAAGCTTTACGGGCAGAAGCTCTCTGTCGCATACCGGGCGCGTTCCCGCAAGCTTGCCGCCGAGCAGCTTTGCAAGCTCCTTGTACTTCGGCAAGCTTTCGTCCTTGACGCCGTTTCCGACGCAGACTATCGTATCGCACGACGCTATATCAAGCTCAGGATCAAACTCGTTTGCCTTGTACTCAACAAGCTTTGTGCGGATCTTCGTCGGGTCAAAGTCTATGTGCTCCTGCACAAGCTCAAACTCCGCTTTCTTGCCCGTCGGAACGTATTTGAACGTGCCCGGACGGATCGTTCCTACCTGCGGACGCAGCACCGGGATCGTGATGACAGCCATGATCTTGCCGCCCGCTGCCGGCTCGACAAATTCTATATCGGTCGTTTCGGGATTATATATAAGTTCTGTTGCATCTGATGTGCAGCCTGTCTCAAGGCACGCTGCAAAGTGCGGCGCAAAGTCTCTGCCGTTCGCGGTCGCGCCGATGAATATCGCTGAGGGCTTGTACTTCTTGGAAAGCTCGACATAGAGATTTGAAAACGCCTCGGTATTGTAGCGCTCATATCCCGTGCCGGAGACCTCTATCGCTCCGTCGATGCCGCACTCTTTGAGCTTTTCAAGCTCTCCTTCCGGAATGCTTCCGGCTATAACGCCGATCAGCTTATCTCCCGACTGATCGCACAGCTTGCGAATCTCGCAGCAAAGCTCGAGCGCCGCCGAGCTTACCTTGCCTTCGGTGTGCTCTATATGCACCCACATGTTTTTGTATTCACGCTTATCCATTTTGAGCACCTCCTCAGTCCTTAATAAGCTGCATGAGCTTTGCTACCGAAGCCTCCACGCTGCCCTCATCTATGATGATGCCGGGTTCGGGCATCACCGGCGGGAACATGCGGGGCACTTTGGTCGGTGAGCCGGGGTCGCCTATGCGTCCGCGGTCCAGTCCCGGAATATCGTCGGCCGTTATCGTTGTGATGACCGCTTTCTTTGCGGCAAGCTTGCCCTTGAGATTGGGTATACGCGCGGGGTAATTGGTCTTTTCCATGGTAAACAGGCACGGAAGCTGAACTTCAAGAGTTTCAACGCCGTCTTCAAGCTCGCGCTCGACAACTGCGGTCTTTGCCTCTTCGTTTACTTCCTTTATGAGCAGCGCGCCGGTTACCTGTGCAGCTCCGAAACGCTGTGCAAGCTGTGCGCCCATCTGACCGGTCGCACCGTCGAGCGATTCCTTGCCGCAGAATATCATATCGTACTTATCCTGTGTGTTTGCTGCCGACAGGATAGAGTAACTCGTTGCCAGAGTGTCGGCATTGCCGAACGCTCTGTCAGTCACGAGAACCGCCTTATCCGCGCCTACCGCAAGACACTCGCGCAGAGCAGCCTCAGCATTCGGCGGGCCCATAGTGATGAGCGTGACCTCGCCGCCGTATGTCTCCTTGACCTTCATCGCAGCCGAAAGCGCGTTTGCGTCCTGCGGATTGAGTATCGCGGGAACTCCTGCGCGGATGAGGTTGCCGGTCTCCGGATCCATTCGCATCTGGTCAACGTCGGGCACCTGCTTTACGCAGCATAGTATTTTCAGCATCAGTCTGCCACCTTTCCGGGATTGAGTATTCCTTTGGGATCAAGCTTCGCCTTGACCGCCGCAAACTCGCCGCGGGCTTTCTCGCCGAAGAACGGCACTTTCGCATAGCCGATTCCGTATTCTCCGCGCACGTCGCCGCCCAGAGATGCGCACTTTTCGTACACTGCTGCACTCAGCTCGGTCAGAGCCGCCTTGAACTCGTCTCTGCCGGCGTCGGATGCGACGTGGATATGCATTCCGCCCGTCCCGACATGCGCATAAGCCATTGCCTTCATGCCCTTTTCCCCGGCACTGGCTTTGACCCATTCGACCATTTCCGCTATGTTTTCGGCCGGCACGGTTATGTTATATTCAAACGAGTTCTTTGCTCCGCTTTCCATCGATGTGTGGAATGCATCGTGAGCTGCCCACATATCGCGCTTCATCGTCGTTGTGTCCCCGACGAGGATATCCAGGCATTCCATTTCTTCCGCAAGCTCGGCTATGGCTTCCATCTGCTCCATGACGAGGTCGTCGTCCTCGTCCTCGAGCACTGCCATGAGGGTCGCTGCGACTCGCTCTCCGTCCATTTCGACCGGGAACACGGGATTGCCAGTGACATTGCCGGAAAACTCGACCATGTCCGTATCCATGTACTCTACCACTGCCGGTGCGCAGCCTGTTCCGATGACCGTGGCCGCCGCCTTTATGCAGCTTTCAGTATCCATGAACGGCAGAAGCAGTATTGCGTCGGCCTTCGGCTTGTCCACAAGCTTGAGCGTCAGCTCGCAGATAACGGCAAGCGTTCCCTCGCTGCCGATGACCGCTTCATTTCCCGCAAGCGTCGTTATGCTGCCGTCTGCAAGGACGATGACTGCGTCGAGAATATAGTCTTTCGTGCTGCCGTACTTCACTGCGCACGGGCCGCCTGCATCGGTCGCTGCGTTGCCGCCTATCGTCGCGGTCTTTTCGCCGGGATCGGGAGGATAGTACAGCCCGTGCTTCTCGGCTTCGGCCTTGACATCCTGAAGCAGAACGCCCGGCTGTACGCGCAGCGTGCGCTCTTCTTCGTTATACCCAAGGATCTTGTCCATGCCTTTGACCGACAGGACAACTCCGCCCTTTACGGGCACTGAGCCGCCGACCTGACCTGTGCCAGCTCCGCGTACCGTTACCGGCACGTCGTTTTCGCTGCACAGTTTCAACACTGCCGCAACTTCCTCGGCACTTTTGGCCTCCACGACCGCCTCAGGTGCAAAATTCCCGCCGGGATACTCGTCATGGCAGTAGTCTGCGCCTATCGCATCGCCGGTGTGGATTGTTATTCCATCTATTAACTTCAGGCAATCTATAAATTGATTGTTGATCATTTTCTTCCTCCATGCGGACTTTTCGCATAAAATTTTACGGCTGCGAGAAACCGCGAATCTGCATCGGTTTCAATTCACTTGGCACGCATCGGTCATCGGCGTGCCAAGTGAATTATTCGCGCAGCGCTTTTTATGTCTGCACAATAAGCGGATGCTTACTTGCAGTAGTTATCAAAGAACTCGATTGCGCTGTTTACGGCGAGCTCAGTGCCGACGCCTGCGCCGCCTGCGGCCGCACCGACTACGTATGCGCCCTCGACCGGAAGCTTGATCTTGGGACGGTATGCGCCGGTCTGGCCTGCGACCTGTCCGATGCCGATTCCTGCGCCGCCCTTGCCGGATGCGGTCATGATATCGCTGTTAAACAGCACTTCCTTAATGATAATGTGTTCGCTCAGGCCTGGGATATATTTTTCCGCGGTGACCATCATTTTATCAACGAGTCTGGCTTCGATCTCCTCGGGAAGGTCGAGCTGGTGGGGACAAGTAAAGCAGATCATCTGCTTGCCTTCCGGAGCTGCGGATTTGGAGTAGTTAGAGGGATTGGACATGAAGAAGTTCACTTCCTCCGGAATAATGCCCTTTGCAAGGTCTTCATAGAATTTTTCCTGATCGAGTGTGCCAAACTGAGAAAGCATCTTGAGATCTGTCAGATGTCCGTCTACTGCGAGCTTGACGGTAGTGCCGCCCCAGGAATACTTGAGTGCATTGACGTAGTCTACATACTCTTTGTCGAAGTGCTCTGCGCCGATGACCTTGTTTACAGCCGTCTTGATATCGCCGTTATACACCATCATATCACAGTCGATCTCTTCACCGTTTACGATTACGCCGACGACCTTGCCGTCCTTGACAACAGCCTTTTCCACGGGCGCGTTGAGCATTATCTCACCGCCGAGCTTTGTGAATGCCTTGCTGTATGTATCGGTGATAGCCTGGCAGCCGCCTTCGGGATAGCCCGAAGCTCTTGCGGCGGATTCCCAGCGCAGGCAGCGCATAAATTCTCCGGCGCTTGCTTCCCAGTAAGGCAGGCAGGTGTAAACTGCGCAAACCATCCAGATGCATGAGCATGCAAGCGGATTCTTGGTATACTTGTGCAGGACATCCTTAACGGTGACCGTATCGAACTGTGCGACTTCCTCGTCGGTATAGCTGCGGATATCCTTGAGGAACTGCTTGACACCGAGAAAATCCTCCTCGGGCACCATGGTTGCCAGATCATGAGGGAAAATAAAGGTTTTTCCGTCATAGCTGGAAAGCGGACGAACATTGGTATACTCAAGATTATTTTCCGCACCGACTCTGCGCAGGACCTCGCCGAGAGGGCCTTTGTTGCCACGGGAGATGATGTGAACGCCGAGGTCGAAATTAAACTCGCCCTTCTTATATGCGGAAACTCTGCCGCCGAGACAGTCGTGCTTCTCAACCATAAGGACCTTCTTGCCCTGATGAGCCATCAAAACGCCTGCCGCCATGCCGCCGATTCCCGAGCCGACAACTATTGCATCATATTTTTTCATAATTCAGTAATTCCTTTCAATTAAACATTTCGGCAAGTTTTCTCTTGTCAATTTTTCCTGTGCTGTTCACAGGCAATTCATTTACAAAAAACACTTTTCTGGGCTTCATAAAGCCTGCTATTTTACCTTTGCACCAGTTCCGAACCGTTGCTTCGTCCAGTTCTGCGCCCGGGGCCTTAATTATCACCGCCGTGACCGCCTCGCCGAGATGGTCGTCCTTTAGGCCGACAACCGCAACATTTTCCACGCCGTCAAGGGCAAGTATGCATTCCTCAACAGACTTCGGATATACATTCTCCCCGCCGCTGATTATCATGTCCGACATTCTCCCGACAAGATACAGGTAATTATCCTCGTCAAGGTAACCGACATCGCCGGTGTGATACCAGCCGTCGCTGAAAACACTTGCGGTTTTATCCGGAGCATTATAATAGCACATCATTTGCCCAAGCCCCTGTGCATAGATCTCTCCCTGCCGGCCGACCGGGCATTTGCTTCCGTCGGGAGCGACGATTTTGATCTTTGCGCCGAGAGCAACTTTGCCTACCGACTTCAGTCGTTTTTCAAGCAATGCGTCGTCCTTGGCCCTGTGATCCTCGGCCCGAAGCAGCGTAATTACCGGTCCCATTTCCGACATACCGAAGAGCTGATAAAAATCGCAGCCGAGCTTTTCATTCGCCTTTCGGATATATTTTGCCAAAATAGGCTCGGCTCCGTATATAACGCTCTTAACGCTTGTAAGATCGTAGGATCCTTCGTCGATCTCGTCCAACAAGGCCGAGAACATTGAAGGAGTAAGGCTCAACGTCGTTGCCTTATATTTCTCGATCGTTTTCAGATACACCTTTGGTCTGAAGCGTTCGAGCACGACCACCGTTGCACCCGCAATCAAAGTGGCAATCGCTCCCGATGAAGACGCATGAAAAAGCGGAAGAACGCACATATACACGCTGTTGCCCGTTTGACAGATATCGGTGAGATGACCGAGAGCATGGCTGCATATTGCATTATCGGAAAGCATTACCCCCTTGGGTATGCTTGTCGTTCCGCTGGTGTATATCTGCATAAGGCAGCCTTCTCCGCTGCGATCAGCGGAGCTTATCTCCTCATTCGGATATGCCAGGCACCCGGAGTAAGCCGCGTTATCTTCGTCGACATCGTCTATGACGATAATTTTGCGCTCACCGGATATGCTGTGCTTTAATGTCTCCAGCTGCTCAAGAAAGCTTTTGGATACAAACAAGACTTTTGCATCGGTAGCATCTACAAGTTCGATTATGCTCTCTGCGCACATTCTCCAGCTTATCGGCGTGAAGACAGCGCCTATGCGAGAGCAGGCAGTTAATATTTCAAAATACATCTCGCTGTTGTACGCTATGTAGACAACATGGTTGCCCACCCCGATACCGTTGGCGCGCAGAAAAGCTGCAACCGAGTTTGCATTTGCGTCAATTTCAGCATACGAATATTCTTTATCATTATAGATAACAGCGGTCTTGTCGCACAGGCAGCTTGCTCTGCTGGCAATCAAATCTCCGAATCTCAAATAGCAACACTTCCTTTACCGGGTGATCTGTGATCGCAATCGTTTGTGAGTTACCCCATCATGTCCGTTGTGAACGGAAGTATATAAAGGGTGGAAACGCCCTTTGCAACCTCAACGCCGTCAATGTCACGCAGAGTGATCTCGACCGGCATGCGACCGCGGCCACGCTCACGGATGGGCTTAATACGCTCTGCCGCTTCCTCCTCAGTCCATTCGATCTCCGCTACAAGATCCTTCTTCGTGGGCTTGAGGAAGCTGATCTCAAAATTGCTGACAATGGGAACGAATTCGTCAAGACCGTACGTGCACATAAATATTGCGCCTGCGGCAAGCTCCATTGCGGTGAACATTGTGCCGGCATAGACAATACCGACATGGTTAAGGTGCAGGCCCTCGACCGGGACAACGACGCGCACATGGCGCTCATCAAGAATTTCATTTGTGAATTTGCCGTCGCCTACCCACTTTATCGGGCATACTTCAAGAGATTTGCGTACCTTTTCTATATCAACAGCCATTTTAATGTATCCTTTCTGTTACACTATAATTACAGCAGCTCGGTAAGCGCCGGAACGACCTTGTAAATGTCTCCTACGATACCGTAATCGCACTGCTTGAAAATCGGCGCATTTTTATCCTTGTTGACCGCAATTATGATCTTCGCATCACGCACGCCGACCGTATGCTGGACCTGACCGGATATGCCGAGGGCAACATAGATATCCGGCTTGAGCATAACGCCGGAAACGCCGATGTATCTCGATATTGCCATCCAGTTTTCGCCCTGTGCAATGGGTCGGCTACAGCCGACCTCCGCACCGAGCTTTGCGGCAAAGGCATACACCATCTCGAGATCCTCCTGCTTGGCAAGGCCTCGACCTATGCCTACGGCTCTTTTTGCTGCGGAAAGGTTTACCGTTTCGCCTTGCTTCTCGCGGCGCTCAACGAATTTCGCCGGGTGTGCGGGAGCTGCGAAATCAACACTCTCTTTTTCTGCCGCCTCGCCCTTAAGATCCTCAAACGAACCCGGCGCAAGGACAACTATGGTAGTATCCGCCGCGCTGCTTTCGCAGCGAACGGCGGCACCGCCGTAAACCAAATGGCTGCAATACAGCTTTCCTTCCGCAACCTCCATTGCATTTACATCTGCGATAACAGCGGTTTTGCAAACCGCTGCAATGCGTGCCGCTATCGAGCGCATGCGCTTTTCGCTCGAAACTATGATCGCATCCGGCGCATATTCGGCCGTGACCGCAGCGAATGTTTCAAAATAGTCATCAAAAACTATGCCCTGATCCGCGACGACAAAGGCCTTGTCCACCGGGCAAGCGGGAGCCGAAGCCACCGCAAATGCTGCCGTATGTTCGGCAATGCTCTTTGCAGCAGAGCAAAGAAGTCCGAATTGGCTTTCTTTTTCTGCAAAAATCAATACTTTACTGAGTTTTTCCATTGCTTTCTCCTTACAGCTCTCTGCGGATTATAGCCGCCAGTTCTTCGATGTTCTCGGGGCTGTCGCCCTCTTTGACTATCTGCTTGCGCTCCGTGCTTTCGGGAGCAAGCGTGGAGCGGACACATCGAACAGCCGCAGACACCTTAATGTCGGCGCCGTCAAGCTGTATCTGAGGTTTCTTGCCGCCTGCAAGTATATCCTTCATGCTGGGGATCCTCGGAGTTGCGATACCTGCCGCAGCGGAAAGCACCGCCGGCAGGGTGATCTCGATCAGCTCCTCGCAGTCGTCAAGACTGCGGCCGATGAGCAAGCCGTTCTCTGCCGGAGCAATACTGCTGACCGCATTGAACACCGGCAGTCCGAGCATTTGGCCGAGTATCATGCCGACCTGCTGAGAATACATATCACTTGAGCCTTCTCCACACAGCACCAGATCATATTCGGTGCTGCCAAGTGCCCGGGCAAGAACCTCCGCAGTGCAGTAAGCATCAAGATTTGCAAATGCTTCGCTGCATACTACTATCTGATCGTCCGCTCCTCTGGACAGGATGGACTTTTTGAGCTTTGAATTGAGCACCTCGTCGCCGCCTACGGTCAGCACGGTAACCTTTCCGCCAACGCTGTCGCGAAGCTGAACCGCCGCTTCAAGCGCCTCTAGATCATATTCACCAAGGCTCCACTGAGCGCCCGACACATCAACGCTTCTGTCGGCCTTTATCGCGATGCCCTCTTCATCGGGGACTATCTTATAACAAACAACTATGTTCATGCTTTTTCCTTTCAGATACGCTTACTTGTTTGCAAACTCCTTGAGCAGAGCACGGCCTGCGATGTGAACCATTATCTCATCCGTGCCCGCCATAATACGACTCAAGCGGCAGTCGCGCCACAGTCTTGCAATGCGGACATCGTTTGTATAGCCGATTCCGCCCATGATCTGCATTGCGTCGTCAACGACCTCGAATGCGGCTCTGGAAGTATAATACTTTGCCATAGCGCTCTCGGTTGCGATAGACATTCCGTTCTGCTTCATCCATGCATAGTGATAAACCATGTTTCTCATGTTTTCGATCTTTATCGCCATGTTTATGATCTTTTCCTGAGTGAGCTGGAAGCTGCCTATGGTCTTGCCAAACTGCACGCGCTCGGTTGCATACCTTGCCGCTTCCTCATATGCCGCCTGTGCCATGCCGACATTCATTGCGGTGGACATAAGACGCTCGACCTCGAAGTTTTTCATCAGCTGGAAGAAGCCTCTGCCCTTCTTGCCGACAAGCGCGCTCTCATCCAGAACAACGTTCTCAAGATACACCTCGCAGGAGTTGATCATATGCTGGCCGATCTTATCCAGCGGAGTGACCTTCACGCCGGGTGTGTTCATCGGCAGCCAGTACATGCTCATATCCTTCTGGGGAATTTCGTTTTCATAATTTCGTGCCATCAGGAGCATATACGGCACTCTGTCGGCGTAGGTGATAAAGGTCTTCTGTCCGTTTATATAGACCTTACCGTCTCTGTGCTCCGCACGGGTCGACATGGCGGAGTTGTCACTGCCGGCATTGGGCTCTGTGAAGCCGAGAGAGAACGGCTTCGTGCCGGTCATCGCATTCTTCATGGTCTCTGCCTGCTGCTCGGGGCTGCCGAATGCGAGCATATCATCGACCTCGCATGCAAAGTTCATCCAGCACAGATTGGGGAAGCCAAGTGCGCAGGCCTGCTCGACCACCATGCACTGTGTCAATATATCAACCTCGGTGCCGCCGTACTGCTCGGGGATGCCGAGAGTTGCAAAGCCGGCGTCGACCATAACATCGATTGCCTTCTGCGGGAACTCGTGCTTCTCGTCGCACTCCTTAAAATATGCGTCAAGGTCATTTCTTTCGTATACTTCTTTCAGGCTTTCAAGCAGCAATTCCTGATCTTCTGTTTTCTTAAATTCGTACATATTGTTTCTCCTTTTCTTATTTTGTTTTTCCGTATATTCGCGTATTGCCTCTGCATTGACAACAATCTGTTAAAGTGTTATTTTAGTTGTGTTGTTGTCAATCCATTGAATGCAAATGCATATGTATGTACAGGGAGGCGTCAAAGTGAAAATTGAGTATTTCGGATATTTTTGCGAAGTTGTTGAGTCACAGGGCATTTCACTTGCGGCTCAAAAGATGTACATTTCTCAGCAGGGCTTGAGCAAGGCTCTCAACGTCATTGAAAGTGAGCTCGGAACAACATTGCTTAACCGCAACCGGAACAGCGGCAGCGTCTCGCTTACTGCCGAAGGACAGATCTTTTATGATTATGCCTCGAGCATTTGGAAAGAATACAGCCGGATGTGTACTGTTTTTCAGTCGCTCAAGGACAAACAGTCCGGCGGAGAAAAGGTCACGATTTGCGGCACAAAGTTTCTTCTTAACAATGTCCTCACGCCTGTGTTTCACACGATGACAGCTGCCGGAAAGGAGCTTCCGCAAATTCTTGAAAAATCAATAGATGAGATTTTCTCGGGACTTGATTCCCAGCCTTCCAATCAGCTCAATATCGTAAACATTCCCGAGTACACTTTTTCCGAGATCAAGCGCAACTCCGACCTTTGCTTCGTTGCTCTGTATTCTTCATCGCTGATGGCTTATCTTTATAAGAACAACCCTATGTCGAGCAAAAAATGCATAAGCCTTGATGAGCTCAGCACCGTGCCTCTCGCGATTTATCAGGATGACAATCTTCTTGAAATGCTTTACCATTTGCTCGGCACCGATAAGCTCGGCAACATTAAGTTCATCACATCCAATGCAAGAGCCATCCGTCAATTCATGCGTGAAAATCAGTGCATAAGCATAACCGATTCTTACTTGGAGCAGTTTGACAAACGCAGCAGCTTTATCAGCATTCCTCTTAAAAAGAGCATTGTGATACATCAGGGCTTCATTTACAGCAGAAAAAATCCGCCTTCTACAAACGCCATGCAAATGATCGACACCATAACAAAAATCGTCGGCAATCTTAAATAAGCAATTGTTTCGGTGCGCTCCGGAGTTCTTTATGAACTCCGGATATTTTTATACTCCAAGAATTCTGATTATCAGCGGTGTCCAAACCGCAACGAATGCGCACAGTGCGACCGACGGAATAAGTCCTGCCTTCGCCATATCGGCAGAGCTGTAATAGCCGTAGTCAAAGCTCAATGCAGATATCGGATTTATGGGGAGCAGATACGTTCCGGCAGCAACAATCGTAATTATCAGCGTCGGGACCGCTGCCGAAATTCCCATCGGCACGCACACCGCGGCAACAGCCGGTACGAACAGGCTTATTATCGCCGGAGCGACAGGGAAGAAGGTCTGCAGCAGGTAGGCAAATACGCCGACTATAAAGAACACAAGGATAATGTTCAGATTCATGACGCCGCTTGCAAGGAACAGCTTTGACAGATATGCAGCGCCGCCTGTCTTTGCAACAATTGTTCCGAGTGAGAGTATCGCGCCGAACATAAGAATTATGTTCCAGGGAACAGACTCTTCAAACTGCTTCCATGTCAGTATGTTTATGCCGGGCATGAACATCACCACAAAGCCGATTATGGAAACGACCGTAACATCCAGCGCCGGGAACCATGTTCCGAGGATCCACAGGACCGGCATGGCAACCAGCATGAATAGGACCTTCTTTTCATAAGCCGAAATTTTGCCTGCATTTTCTGCTTCTTCTCTTATTGATGCCGAGCATTCTTCGTTTATGGCCTCGGGTTTGAATATCTTCACAAGGCAGATCCAGCATACAAGAGTAGCTACGATCGCCGTGGGCAGTCCGACCGCCATCCACTGAAGAAATGTCAGCGGCTTTCCGGCAATGGACTCGAAAACTCCCATAGCCAGCACATTGAAGGAGCTTCCCGCAGGGGTGGCCATGCCTCCGTTAACGGCTGCAAACGGTATGCCTATCATCAGGCACTTTCCAAGCCTTGAGGAACCGGGCTTAGCGCCGACGGCTTTAAGGACAGGCTGAGCAAGACCGAGAAACAATACCGTAACCGGCACATTGCTCATAACGGACGAAAGAAGAGCTGCCGCCGCCATATATGCAAGGACGAGTTTTTCCGCACTGCTTCCTGCCCAACGCAGGAGCTTATTTATAAGACGAAGTGTAAGCTTTGTGTTCATAACCGCTGCCGTAAGGCAGAAAACGGTTATAACAAAAATCACAGAGCTGTTTGAGAATCCGACAAAGACACTCGCCATGTCGCTTACGCCAAGAAGAACCAGCATCACAAGTGCCAGCAGCCCCGTAACGCCGAACGGCAGTGTGTTGGATATCCACAGGATGCTTGCCATTCCAAGAACGCCAAGCGCCGTGATGCCTTCATGGCTCAGTTCCTCAGATCCCGGCAAAAGGTAAGTTACCGTCACGCATATTGCTGCAAGTATCACGCCTATCAGACTTTTGCCTTTCATCATTGATTCACTTCCTTTTAGAATTTGCCCTGACCGATATAGCCAGGGCAAATATTTCGTGTTTTTCAGTTGTTTGAGTTCTTCGGGATCTTAACCATGACGGCAAGTGCAGCGGTTACAACGAGGATGACGGCTGCAACGATGTACACGCCGACATAAGTGCCGGTGTTGTCAAACACCACTCCGGCAATGAGCGGAAGGGTGGATGAGAAAATGGTGGTGGTCAGCTGTGCAACGCCGATGTTCTTTGCGAAGCTTGCATTTCCGAAATAGTTGCTGATCGCAACAGGCATGGTAGTCGTTACGCCGCCGAAGCCGAGGCCAAGCAGCAGATAGTAAGCTACCATCATCGCCTGGCTCTTGGCAAATGCAGAGCAGAGAGTGCCGACTGCAATGATCAAGAGGTAAACTGCCATCATTCGGGTAGGCTCGACCTTGTCGCCGATAGGGCCGACGGAAAGCTTGCCGACCATGTTTGCAATGCCCATGTAGGAAACCGCAGCAACGATAGCCGCGCTTTCAAAGCCCTGGGTCGTGAAGTGCTTAACGGCTGCCGCAGAGTTGAGGCTGTACAGGCAAAATGCGCCGGTAGCCGCAAGAGCAATGAACCAGAAGTTGCGGTTTTTGAGAACCGCCTTGTGGTCATAGGCTTCGCTGGTCTTATACACCTTGGAGAATTTCTGAGCTGCCGCAACTGCGGAACCCGGCTCGATGCCGTCGGGATACTGACCCTTGTCTGAGGGCTTATCCACAACGAGAGCCACAGCTATAATGATTACCACAACACCGAGACCTGCAACGAGGAGCCATGCATTCTGCCAGCGACCGGTGCTTGCAACGATTGAATTGAGTATACGCGGGGAAATGAACGAGCCGATTGCGCCTATAACCGTCGCGATCGACATGGCGAGCGCACGCTTCTGAACGAACCATGCACTGACCGAAGTCTGCATGGTGACCTGACCTGCCATCTGGCTGCCTATTGAGAGAATAACGCCGAAAGCAATGAGATATCCGATCGTGGTCTTAACGACAAAAGCCATGAGCAGACCGCCGATGATAAGCAGCAGACCGCCGACGATAAAGGTTTTCTTCTGGCCATACTTAGTTATGAACTGACCGATCAGCGGAGCGGGAATGCCCTGGCACAGAACAAACAAAGTAAAGCCTAAGCCCATAAGCGTTGCATTCATGTTCATGCTGGAGTCCGCCATCATCAGAGGATTTACGACGGAAGCTCCTACGAGAATAAATCCGCTGGAGCATAAGAACATGATGCCGATGGCTACAAGCAGTATCCATCCATAAAAGTTTTTCTTTTCTGCATTCATAGTTGATAGTCCTTTCGGTTTCCCAAAACTGTTGTCTCTACTATTTCATCCAGAACCGCTCGGCCGCCGCTGAACTGGCATTGAAATCAATTTACTTAAAAAGTTTGTGGTATTTTTGACTGTTAAAAGATTAGCATAAAAGTGTCTATATATCAAACAAAACATTGTTTTAAACCTTACAACTTTTCGTGACAAATCGCACAAATGATCGAAATCTAACACAACAATTTCCGTCATTTTCACTTTTTAGTTAATTTTTTGACTACGAAAAGCAGAACGCCGCTTAATTAATATTCCGTCAAATTTAATTTACAAAACAATTTAACAGGAGTTTTGCAAGCACATTCCCCAGCTTCAAGCCCGGGAGCGGCTCGATCGGTGATCCCTTGTGAAATTTTTCATTCCACATGGGTGATTCGCTCGAGTTTCGGCCGCACATTTTGTCCCAGGGGTACAAAGGAAAACCGTCCATGACCGGAGTTGCTCCCGGCCGTGTACAGCTCTGTATATATAGAAAATAATGATTTATCGTTTATATTCTTATAACGATTGTTATTTTACCAAGCCCAGTCTTTTCCGACCATGGCCGCATCAAATCCGGGCATACAATTTGCTTATGGTCGAAAATGTTCGGAGTATCCCCGTTTCGTGCCAAAAACATTCCAAGAACGGCAACAAATAAAAAAATACCGTTGCTGATATTGTATCAACAACGGTAACTGATTTGGTTGCGGAGGAGGGATTTGAACCCACGACCTTCGGGTTATGAGCCCGACGAGCTACCGGACTGCTCCACTCCGCGATATCCGATGCTCCTTAAAGCTTATATATAATACCACATACAGAGGCACAAGTCAATACCCTTTTGTGTTATTCAGGCTAATGATTCCGGGCAGGCTTTTGCCTGCCCGGGATCGCAGGTCTATTTTACTTGCACAGCTCTGCTGCGGTTTTGGATGCGACGATGGCGTTATTGAGAACAAGCTGGATATTGCTCTCAAGCGAGTCGCCTCCGGTCAGCTCGACCACGCGGGCCAGCAGGAACGGAGTGGTCTCCTTGCCGTGGATGCCCTGCTCCTTGCTCTCGGCAACCGCCTGCTCGATGGCTGCGTCGATAACGGCCTTGTCCATCGCGTACTGCTCGGGGATGGGGTTGGTGACGAGCATGCCGCCCTTCATGCCCAGATCCTGCTGCGCCTTGAACATTGCGGCCAGCTGCGCCGGAGTATCGACGCGGTAATCAACGCCGAAGCCGCTGGAGCGAGTGTAGAACGCGGGCAGCTCGTCCGTGCCGTAGCCGATGACTGGAACGCCCTTGGTCTCGAGGTACTCGAGCGTAAGGCCGAGGTCGAGGATGCTCTTTGCTCCTGCGCACACGACCATTACCGGCGTGCCTGCAAGCTCTTCGAGGTCGGCGGAGATGTCCATGGTAGTCTCTGCGCCGCGGTGTACGCCGCCGATGCCGCCGGTCGCGAACACCTTGATGCCGGCCATGTGTGCGATGATCATGGTCGTTGTGACGGTCGTTGCGCCGTCTGCGCCGCGTGCGACGATTGCTGCCAGGTCGCGGCGCGAAACCTTCGCGACCTTGCGGCCGGATTTGCCCAGATACTCGATCTCCTCGGGGGACAGGCCTGCCTTGAGTCTGCCGCCGATGATCGCGATAGTTGCAGGAACTGCGCCGTTTTCGCGTATCGTCTTCTCAACGAGCATAGCTGTTTCCACGTTTTTGGGATAAGGCATGCCGTGGGAAATAATCGTGCTCTCAAGTGCTACGACGGGCTTGCCGTCTGCAAGGGCCTGCTGAACTTCGGGTGAGATGTCAAGATATTTATTCATAGCTAAACTCCTTCTTTTTCATTTCTGAAAAGTATATTATACACACGAAATCCCATCCTGTCAAGTCTTTTTAGTGGCGAATTGGGGCAGTTGCGGATACATTTTTTGCGGTGTCCCGGTTCGGGACTGCTGACAAAACCGTGGTTGCCTCGCGTAACACAATTGCACTGCAGTGTTTTGCAGCGCACTTATGTAGCGCGAAACGTCACGGTTTCCTACGCAGTTCCGAACCGGGCTACCAGAGATATACGTATCCGTGACTGCGTCAATTCGCCTCTAAAAAAGTACGGTGATGACGGTGCCTTTGCCGGGGGCGGAGACGACGCTTATTTTCGCGTTGTGCAGCGCGGCGGCGTGCTTTACGATCGAAAGGCCGAGGCCTGTGCCGCCGACCTCCTTGGAGTGGCTCTTGTCAACGCGGTAGAAGCGCTCGAAAATGCGCTCCTGCTGCTCGGGCGGAATGCCGATGCCGTTATCCTCGACCGTCAGCAGCGCCGAGCCGCCCTCGCGCCGGACGTTGACTTTGACAAAGCCGCCGGGGCGGTTGTATTTGATGGCGTTTTCGCAGAGGTTGTGAACTATCGCGTCGAGAAGCTGCGGAATGCCGTTTACGACGGCGCTCTCGCCGCTGACAGAAAGCGAGACCTCCGCACTCTCGGCCGCCGGTGAGAGGTTATCGGCCTGGCGGCGCGCGACGGCGAGCAGATCGACGTCCTCGCGCTGCATATCCTCCGCACCCTCGTCGAGGTGCGAGAGCTTGATGATGTCCTCGATGAGCGCGATCATGCGCTTTGCCTCGGACTGGATCTGGCTGAGAAAATGCGGAACGTCCTCGGGCTTGACGATGCCGTTTGCCAGAAGCTCCGCGCAGCCGGAGATGGTGTGCAGCGGCGACTTCAGCTCGTGCGAGACGTTGGCGGAGAACTCGCGGCGCAGCTGCTCGGCCTGCTCCTTCTCGGTGGTATCGAGCATCAGGAGCACGGCGCCGGTGACCTTATCGCCAGAGGTGACGGGGCTTGCGTAGAGCCTGTAGCTCACGCCGCCGAGGCACGCGTGCGCCTCGCAGTGCTCGCCGCCGAGCGCCTTTTCGCTCAGCTCGCGCAGCTGCGGCACGGCGCTGACGGCGCGGATATCCTTGCCGATGCAGTAGCGGCTTATGTCGAGGATGTGCGTTGCCGAGCGATTGATGCTCAGCACGCTGCCCTGCTCGTTTAGCAGGACCAGGCCCTCGGTCATGTTGCCGGTCGCGGCCTCGAACTCGTCGCGGCGGCGGCGCAGCTCGGTCTCCTGCTCGCGCAGTTGATTTTGCTGGCTTCTGAGCTTATCGGTCAGCGGCTCAAGCTCGGGGTAGGTCTCGATCCTGTCGGCATTGTCGAGGCTCAGCTCATTAAGGGGCCTTACGATGCGTTTTGACATGCGCGAGGCCAAAAGCAGCGACAGCAGCAGCGCGAGCAGCGCAATGATGATGACCGGCTGAAGCATACCCAGGATCAGCGTCAGCGGCGTGTACTGCATGTCCGAAATGCGCACGACCGAGCCGTCGGACAGGCGATCGGCGGAATAAAGCTGGCGCTCCATGAGCGTCGTGGAGTAGCGCATGCTCTCGCCGTGGCCGGTCTTCAGCGCCTGCTGCACCTCTTCGCGGTCGGCGTGGTTTTCCATGCCCGACTGCTGCGCCTGGCTGTCGAACAGCACGGTGCCGTCGGCGGCGATCCAGGTTACGCGGCAGCCGTCGATGTCCATATCACTGAAATAATCCGCGCCGGCGGACTCGACGCCCTGCGCGGCAAGGTGGGTCTGCATGTTCAGCTGATCCATCTGCTTGTTTGAAAAATACTCGTAAAGCACGCCCGTGATGAGCACGAACGACGCAAGCAGCACCACGGCCGCGACGGCGAAGGTCGAACGAAAAATACGTTTCGTCATATGCTCACCTCCAGTCTGTAGCCCACGCCGCGCACGGTGCGGATATACTTGCCGCAGGCGCCGAGCTTCTGGCGCAGCGTGCCGACGTGGACGTCAACCGTGCGCGTTTCGCCGAGAAAATCCTCGCACCAGACCGAAGACAGCAGCTGCTCGCGCGTGAACGCCCGGCCGGGGTTTGTCATGAACGTGTGCAGCAGCTCGAACTCCTTGAGCGTGAGCTGGACACGGATGCCGTCGGCGGTTACGCTGTGCTCACCGAGGTTCATCTCAAGGCCGCCGACGCGGATCAGCTGCGGCTTTTCCGCCGCGCGGCCGCTGCGGCGCAGCACCGCACGAACGCGCGAGGCCATCTCCATCATGCCGAACGGCTTTGCAAGATAGTCGTCTGCACCGAGATCAAGGCCGATGACCTTATCGTACTCGTTGCCCTTGGCCGTCGCCATAATGACCGGAATGTCCGCCGTGCGCGCGTCGGCTTTCAGGCGCTTGAGGATGGATATGCCGTCCTCGCCCGGCAGCATGATGTCAAGCATTATAAGCTCAGGAGTGTCGTCTGCCAGAGCGGCATAGAACTCCCTTGCGTTTTCAAAGCCCACCGCCCGGAAGCCCGAGGCGTTGAGCGTGTATATCATCAGATCTCGGATGCCTGCGTCGTCTTCAACACAAAATATCATTGTCATTACCTCGCTTTGCCTTAATTTTAAATGTAAAGCGTAATGTAAAATACCATCCCAATGTAAAATCCCCGTAAATTCTTTTTAGTGGCGCATTGGGGCAGTCACGGATACATTTATTGCGGTTGCCCGGTGTCGAGGCTGCGGAGGAAACAGTGGTTGCCTCGCGCTACGTTAGTGCGTTGCTGAGTTTTGCGGTAGCCCGGTTCGGAACGTTGGAATAAACCGCAGTTGCCTCGCGCTACGTTAGTGCGCTGCTGAGTTTCGCACCGCACCCTTGTAGGGAACGGGCTTGCCCGTTCCGCATGTTGCGGCTTAATCGGCACTGAAACAGAACTGTAGGGAACGGATTTATCCGTTCCGCATGTCGCATCTACCTGCGCAGTTAATACAACGGTACGCAGCAGAGGCTTTGCCCTTTGCCTTCCCCTTGCGGAGCTTGAGGGGAAGGTGTCACCTTGGTGACGGATGAGGTGTTATTAAATCTGCGGTGCTAACCGCCACATTTTTTAGAGGCGCATTAAAATTTTACGGATACCTTTTTTGCGGCATCCCGACCGGAAACCGCTGACTAAACCATCACAGCGGAACGGATAAATCCGTTCCCTACAGCTATAGATTTGAGTTCCGGCAAAACCGATACATATTGAAACAAAGTGGCGCCTACGGCGCGGATATAATAACACCTCATCTGCCGCAAGCGGCATCTTCCCCTCAAGGGGAAGACAATTGGGTGCGCTGCAAAAAACTCAGCATTGCACTTGCGTTACGCGAAACGTCACGGTTTCGTCGGTAACTTCGATACCGGGACACCGCAATATGCGTATCGGTAGCTGCGTCAATTCGATTCGAAAAAGCGGACGAATTGGGAGATGTGGTAGCCGTCGATGAAGCGGTGGTTAACTTCAAGCGACATGCCAAGCACCTTGCGGCCATTGCCGTCATCGACGAACCTGCCCCATGCAACGCGCGGAATCGCATCGTCGGGGTCGAACGTGCGCTCATGCGAGAGCGAGGTAATGTCGAGCCAGGGCAGGCTCGTGATGAAAATGAGGTTTTTACCCTCCATGCTCATGTCGATAAAGCAGTCCTGCTCCAGGCTGCGGCGCTTCGCCTCGCGGCAGAACTCGACAATGTCGCCCTCGCAGGGCATTGTGACAATATGAAACTGCTCCGCGCCGGGCTTGAGATCGGTGAAGCTCGGCATCAGTGAGTCAAAAAGCACGATCTCACCGTCGAGTTTGGCATACCTGAACGCCTCAACGGAGTTAATGGCCTTAGTTACGAGGTAAGTCATCACCATGTAAAACGACAGTGAATGCTCCTTTGCAAAATTATACGCGCGCGTCACGTCAAGGCGGAACGCGACATTGTAAAACGGCTGATCGGCAGCGGAAAAGAACTCATACATCTCCCTGCGCGGCCAGCTTGCGTAATCGATCACTTTGTAATCCATGGCTACCTCCGTTCGTCAAAGCCGGAAAGCAAAATTTGTCTCAATATACCTAAACATTTTATCGCAGCTTCACATTGCCTGTCAACGCCGGGCTGACTTTTGCGCGGCAAGCAAAGTCGGCATATATGCAAAAAGACCGCTACTTTCGTAGCGGTCTATTGTGTTGGCATTGACCTATCTTCCCGGTCCGTCTCCAGACAAGTATTGTCGGCACTGGTGAGCTTAACTTCCGTGTTCGGAATGGGAACGGGTGGACCCTCACCGTTAAAAACACCAACTATTTGAGGCATTACACCCTCAAAACTGAACAGAAAAGGAAGGAAGAAACAAGGCTGCCTGCATAACTGTAGGTCAAGCCCTCGGGCTATTAGTACCGGTAGGCTGAACACATTACTGCGCTTACACCGCCGGCCTATCAACCATGTAGTCTACATGGACCCTTACTCCATAAAGGATGGGAGATCTTATCTTAGGGGGAGTTTCACGCTTAGATGCCTTCAGCGTTTATCTCGTCCCGACATAGCTACCCAGCTGTGCCGTTGGCACGACAACTGGTGCACCAGAGGTCAGTCCATCCCGGTCCTCTCGTACTAAGGACAGCTCCCTTCAAATCTCCTGCGCCCGCAACAGATAGGGACCGAACTGTCTC
>CEAR01022541.1_pt1 | contig 21221 bp, 20 predicted proteins | sample 557461 | NCBI WGS metagenome assembly CEAR01 (sample SAMEA3182075, study PRJEB8094) | gut metagenome | biome: human; feature: gut; material: Stool; isolation source: human stools | place: Canada | collected 2012-03-14
GCATCGTACTAAAGTACGAGCGTGCCGCGTTTCTTATACCCTGCCAAGGGCTACGGGGATTTGATAGCATTTCTTTACTAACTCTCAATTTACATCTATATCGAATTGCTAATTGACGTAATCTTATATCCATATTATTATGAAAATAAATAAGACATTTTTGTAAAAATTTGGAGGTAATAGCATGCGAGAGTATGATGATGCGGTACTGGAATGCTTTCTGGACAAACAGCTCCAGCTTTTTCCGGAAGCTGTAGCAGAGACACTGGATGAGGCAGAAGATTTTCTGGAAGAGTGCATGGCAGTCGTGGTAGATTCCGTGGAGGATGTCATTGAGTATTTTGATGAGGCCGGCATGGATGTGGACGGCGCTGTGGATGATGAGATTCTGGAGGCAGATGAAGTATTCGATATCGGAGACGGCAGATATCTGATCGTAGAAGCGTAGAATCGAAGATTATTGTAGACAGAAACTGGAATGAACCGGAGCTCTCCGACATATATATGTTGGAGGGCTTCTTTGCGTAAGTCTCCTGTAAAAATCTCTTCCCCATTTGTAGGGAATGCGTTATAATGAACTAATGGACTTTTACAGAAAGGTATGGTAAGGAAAATGTTAGAAGGACAAAAATGTCTGGTCATCGGCTCCGGCATCAGCGGGATCGGTGCAGTGGCTTTATTGGAAAAATACCATGCAGACGTGGTTCTGTATGACAGCAGTGATAAATTGACAAAGGAAGATCTGGAGGCGAAGCTTCCCGGGGAAAGCAAGGCAGTCTGTATCGCCGGAGAACTGCCGGAGGAGGTAGAACTGAGCATTCAGGCAGCCGTTTTAAGCCCCGGAGTACCTACGGATATTCCTCTGGTGAACCGTATGAGGGACCGCGGGGTACAGATTCTGGGAGAGATCGAACTGGGATTCCTTGCAGAGCAAGGCAGAGTGATCGCCATTACCGGCACTAACGGCAAGACTACCACCACCACATTGACCGGTGAGATCATGAAAGCTCATTTCGGTGCGGAGAAGACCTTTGTAGTGGGTAATATTGGCAACCCTTATACACTGGAAGTAACGAAGACGTCAAAGGATAGTGTCACCGTGGGAGAGATCAGTTCTTTCCAGCTGGAGACCATACATACATTCCATCCGGTAGTATCAGCCATCCTGAATATTACACCGGATCACCTGAACAGACATCATACCATGGAGGCCTATGTGGCAGCCAAGGAAGCAGTGGCTTCCCACCAGACAAAAAATGATATCTGTGTATTGAATTATGACAATGATTATACCAGAGATTTCGCAGGAAGATGTCCTGCGACTCCGGTACTGTTCTCCTCCCATCACGAGCTGGAAAACGGTTACTTCCTGCGGGGAGACAAGATTATCAAGAGTGTGAACGGCGAAGAGACCGAACTGATGGATATTCACAAGGATATGAATCTGGTAGGCCTGTGCAATGTGGAAAATGTCATGGCAGCCATAGCCATTGCAGAAGGTATGCAGGTGCCCATGGAGACGATCCTTACTGTGATCCGCGGTTTCCAGGCGGTGGAGCACCGGATCGAATTCGTGGCTACCAAGGGCGGTGTGGACTATTACAACGATTCCAAGGGAACCAATCCCGATGCCGCTATTCAGGGCATCAAAGCCATGAGCAGGCCCACGGTTCTCATCGGCGGCGGCTATGACAAGCAGAGTGAGTACGATGAGTGGATCGACAGCTTTGACGGCAAGGTAAAATGCCTCGTCCTCATCGGACAGACCAGAGAGAAGATTGCCGAATGTGCCAGAAAGCATGGCTTTGACAAGATCCGTTTTGCGGACACTTATGAGGAATGCCTGAAGCTATGTACCGAACTGGCCCAGCCGGGAGAAGCGGTACTGTTGTCTCCGGCCTGTGCAAGCTGGGGCATGTTCCCGAACTATGAAGTCAGAGGACAGCTTTTCAAGGAATATGTACACGGACTGGCGGAATAAGAAATCATAACAGAAGTAAGGAGTAAAAGCAGGCATGGCGGAAACGCGGGGAAGAAGACGTAAAAAGAAACAACAATCCGAATACTTTTTTGACTACAGCCTGCTTTTTATTGTGCTGTTTTTACTGGGATTCGGACTGATCATGATCTATTCGGCCAGCTCCTATGAGGCTTATGATTCCTATGGAGATGCCGCCTATTATATGAAGAAACAGCTGATCGCCAATATCATCGGTCTGGTCTTCATGATGGTCATTGCCAATATCCCGTATACCTTCTGGGAACGGTTTGCCACCCTGGGATATGTGGTGTCCATGATCCTGATCTTCCTGGTAAAGACCCCCCTGGGTATCACTTCCCACGGCGCTACCAGATGGATCGGTATCCCACATACGGGCTTCAACCTGCAGCCTGCGGAAGTAGCGAAATTGTGTATGATCCTGTTCCTGGCAAGTCTGGTATGCAAGATGGGAAAAAGCGTCCGTACCATGAAAGGCTTCTTTACCATGATGGCGGCACCCCTGCCGATCGCAGCATCGGTGTACCTCATTACGGATAATTTGAGTTCCGCCATTATTATTATGGGTATTGCGGTGCTGATGGTATTCGTGGCAAGCCCGGATTACAAGAAATTCATCATCATGGGAGGCAGCGTACTGGCGGCGGCTGGACTTTTGGTAGTCGCAGTCGTACAGTTGGGAGATAAGATCGGTGGCAAGTTCCGTCTGGCAAGAATCCAGGCGTGGCTGAACCCGGAAAGTCAGGCACAGGATAAAGGCTTCCAGACCCTGCAGGCACTGTATGCCATCGGAAGCGGTGGCATCTGGGGCAAGGGACTGGGGCAGAGTATGCAGAAGTTAAGCTTCCTGCCCGAGGCACAGAACGACATGATCTTCTCCATTATCTGCGAGGAACTGGGATTGTTCGGAGCGGTTGCCATTATTCTCATGTTCATTATGCTGTTGTGGCGGATGATGGTCATTGCCAATAATGCACCGGACCTGTTCGGCGCCATGCTGGTGGTGGGCGTTATGGGACATATCGCAATCCAGGCGATCTTAAACATTGCCGTAGTTACCAACTCCATTCCCAACACCGGAATTTCCCTGCCGTTTATCAGTTACGGTGGTTCTTCGGCATTGTTTTTGCTGTCGGAGATCGGACTGGTATTAAGCGTGGCGCGCAGGATCCAGTTAAAAGAGCTGTAGAAAAATACATATTCAGAAGACATGGTACGAAACAGAGCCTTCCTACATAAGATAAGATTATCATAAAAACGGGGATGGTGCTGTATGAAAGGAATCCGCATGCAGGGAGGCATTCCGCTGCAGGGGAAGGTACGCATACAGGGATCAAAGAATGCGGTACTTCCGATCCTGGCGGCAACGCTTCTTACCAATGAAGTATCCTATATTCAGAACTGCCCACGTATTGCAGATGTACACTGTTTCGTGCATCTGCTTCGGGAACTGGGATGTCTGGTGCACTGGCAGGAAAAAGGGATCCGGGTACAGCCGGGAGAAAATGAAGAACTTCCCTGCGAGAGAGCGGAGGCCAGACGGATGCAGGGGGAAGCTATCACCGGAATGCGTTCATCTCTGTGCCTGTTGGGAGCATTGCTGGGAAGATGTGGTTATGTGACCATGGAGCATCCGGGTGGGTGCATCATCGGAGAACGGCCGATCGATCTGCACATCAGGGCACTACAGCAGATGGGCGTCGAATTCCGGGAGGAAGAAGGGCTTCTGTCTGCACAGGTGAAGGATGGGAAAATGCACGGGGCAGAGATCACACTGGAGTTTCCCAGTGTGGGAGCTACGGAGAATATTTTGCTGGCTGCGGTGAAGGCGGACGGAGACACCAGGATACTGGGGGCCGCCAGAGAACCGGAAGTGACGGCATTGTGCGAATTTCTGACGGCATGTGGTGCACAGATCGAAGGAATCGGAGAAACGGAACTATTGGTTCATGGTGACAGACCGCTTCATGGTACACAGTTCACGGTTCCGGCAGACCGGATCGTAGCCGGGACGTATCTGTTCGCCTGTATCGGCTGCGGAGGCAGTACACTTTTGACAGAGGCTCCCTGGGAGCAGATGGAAGCGGTGACCTTTGTGGCGGAAAAAATGGGTGCACAGTGTATTGCCTCGGAGGAAGGCCTGTTCGTACAGTGTTCCAAAAGGCCGCAGGCCATACCACATTTGCGGACTGGGCCATACCCGGAGTTCCCCACGGATCTGCAGTCGGTGGCAATGGCGGTGCTGACGAGAGCGGAAGGATGCAGCTGCATTGAAGAGAATATTTTCGAGAATCGTTTTCGTATTGCGGAACCGCTAAAGGGCATGGGAGCAGAGATTGTTCTGAAGGACGGAAGACATGCCGTGATCACCGGAGTGGAGCATTTACGGGGAAGCCGGATGGAAGCATGTGAACTTCGCGGCGGTGCGGCACTGGTTCTGGCGGGGCTTGCGGCAGAAGGCGAGAGTTTCGTGACAGGACAGCACTTTATAGAACGCGGATATGAAAATATCTGCAGAGACTTGAGAGAATTAGGAGCACGGATCATCAGTGTATAGAGACCGAAGCAAAATTATCAGAAGAATAGTGATCATAGGCATCCTGCTGCTGGCACTGGGCGGTGGTGCGGTGGCATTGCACTCCGTGTATACGGTACGTACCGTGTATGTGGAGGGCAATGTGCATTATACCGAGGACGAGATCATGGAGATCGTGATGTCGGGACCTTTGGGAGATAATTCCCTGTATCTGTCTCTGAAATACCGGGACAGAGGGATTCAGGACATTCCCTTTGTGGATGTGATGAATGTATCGATTCTGGCACCCGACACGATCAAGATCACTGTATATGAAAAAGCACTGGCGGGATATGTGAAATATCTGGATACTTATATGTATTTTGATAAAGACGGCTATGTGGTGGAAAGTTCCGGGATCCGCACCCAGGGAATACCGCAGATCACGGGGCTTTCCTTCAACCATGTGGTGCTGGGAGAGCAACTGCCGGTGGAGGATCCGCAGGTGTTTTCCAGGATCATGGATCTGACAAAGCTTTTGAACAAATATTCACTGGCTGCGGACAAGATCTATCTGCATTCTTCCGGTGACATTACGATCTACTTCGGACAGATCAAGGTGTCCATGGGCAGTGACAACAGCCATATAGAGGACAAGCTGCAGTTGTTGCCGGACTTCCTGGAGAAGTTACAGGGTAAAAGCGGAACCCTGCAAATGGAAAACTACGAGGAAGGAAAGGGTAAATTTACATTCAAACCGGACGCGTGAAACATTTGTGAAACATTTTGAAAAAATAGGTTGCTAAATTTGTAAAATGATTATATGATAGTCTATGTGAAGTTGAAAAGGGTTAAAAGGAGGAACTAACCTTGCTGGAGATTAAGACGAATGACGCGGATGTAGCTGCCAAGATCATCGTAGTCGGTGTAGGTGGCGCGGGTAACAACGCTGTAAATAGAATGATAGATGAGAAGATTGACGGAGTGGATTTTATCGGGGTGAATACCGATAAGCAGGCATTGCAGCTCTGCAAAGCTCCGAAACTGTTACAGATCGGTGAGAAGCTGACCAAGGGTCTTGGTGCGGGAGCCAAGCCTGAGATCGGTGAGAAAGCAGCCGAGGAGAGTGCAGAAGAGATTTCCGCAGCTTTGAAGGGTGCAGACATGGTATTCGTCACCTGTGGTATGGGCGGAGGTACCGGAACCGGAGCTGCTCCGGTAGTGGCCAAGCTTGCAAAGGATATGGGCATCTTAACCGTTGGTGTGGTAACGAAGCCTTTCCGTTTTGAAGCAAAAGCCCGTATGGTCAATGCATTAAACGGTATCGAGCGTATCAAGGAACACGTGGATACCCTGATCGTAATCCCTAATGATAAGCTTCTGGAGATCGTGGACAGACGTACCACCATGCCGGAAGCACTGAAGAAGGCGGATGAAGTACTGCAGCAGGCAGTACAGGGAATCACTGACCTGATCAATGTTCCCGCAGTTATCAATCTGGATTTCGCAGATGTACAGACGGTTATGAAGGACAAGGGTATTGCTCACATCGGTATCGGTGAAGGCAAGGGCGATGACAAGGCTATGGAAGCTGTCAAGATGGCAGTGGAGAGCCCTCTGTTAGAGACTACGATTTCCGGTGCTACCCATGTTATCATCAATATTTCCGGTGACATTACCCTGGCAGATGCTTCCGATGCGGCAAGCTATGTTCAGGAGCTGGCAGGAGACGATGTAAATATTATCTTCGGTGCCATGTATGATGAGTCCAAGTCCGACAGTTGCACCATTACGGTTATTGCTACCGGTCTGGAAGACAAGGCCAACAACGGTGTACAGAATCGTCTGGGAGGAGGCGCTGCATTCAGACAGCCTGCTTCCCACATGACTCCCAGTTCTCTGAAGGGAATGAATATACAGCCTACCGCTCCGACGACACCCCAGGGACAGGGAGGACAGGCTCCGAGACCCATACAGCCGGTGCCCGGTATTCATAAGCCTACAGATATCAGAAGCTCTGTAGAAGAGAAATCTCTGAAGATTCCTGATTTCTTACAGAGAAAGTAATACTTAGCATTTGTTTTTATAATAACGGAACATAATAAGAGCCACGACACAGAATACTGTGTAGTGGCTTGTTTTGTGTGGAGATTTTAGGAAAGCATATTAGTCCGCCGTTCTCTTTTTCCTGTGCAGAGAAATAATCCTCTCCCCCAGTACAAAGAACGCACCGATCGCACAAGGTAACAGCATGGTGGCGAACCGGTAGAGAAGCACGGCAGACAGGGCTTTGGCCTCCGGCAGGAGACGCCGGAACAGCAATGTAAAGACAGCCTCTACGGATCCGATCCCCGCCGGGGTGGGGATGACACCCGCCAGCGACTGGCTGAGAGAGGTCAGAGCAAAACATTGCAGGAAAGAAAAAGGCAGATCGCCGTATTCTCCCCCAAGAGAATTGCAGAACACGATCCAGGGGATGATATACCAGGTAGTGAACTTTAATACATTACACAGGAACAGGTGAAGCAGCAATATTGGATCCTGTAACAGAGACCGGCTTTCCGCCTGTAGCAGGGCAAGCTTATGCCCGGCACCGGTGAGTTTTTCCTCCCAGGAGGGATGCTTTGCACGGAACCGGTTGGCCAGCAGATTACAGGCAGTCTGCATCCAGGGTACGGTAGCGACAGCTAACAGAACTCCTGCAATCACACAGACTCCTGCAAATCCCAGCAGGATATAACATTGATAATCGGCAAATGAAGCATGAATAAATCCATAGGTTGCCAAAAACAATAGCAGACTATAGACTGCCATAGAGACCTTGTGGACAATATATTGGAAAAAGTACATGCCGGTGGCATTGGGAACCGGGATACCGGCTTTGTTCAGGTAATAGATTCCTGCGATGCCGGAACCGCTGCCCAGAGTGGCTGTCTTATAGAAAGAGCAGTAGAAAGCATTACAGAATCCCTTCAGGCGGGGATATTCCGGGTGCGTTTTATGCACGATCAGCCAGGTGATGTGCCCTTCAAAGATATGGTAGAGGATCACGGTCAGGAACAGGGACATGACCACTTGCGGGGAGACATTGGCAAGCTCCGTCAGCATATCTCCCATGGAATCCCGGAAGCTGTAATACAGGATACCTAATAACAGACAGACAAACAGAAGCTTTCCTGCGAATTTTAATCTCTTTTTGGTAGTATCCGACACAGACGTTTCCTCCTTTTTGAACCTTTTGGCAAGTAAAAATCTATTTTGATTGTCTCTCTTTTGCCTGAAAATGGAAAGAAACAGATTTTGAAAAACGTAGTCTTTTCACCGCATAAGTTTATCTTTTTTTTAGAATAAGGTAAGAGAATATCCATTGATTGTCTGATGAAAAGTGGCTATGATTGATTTATTACAACAGATTTGGACAATAATACAGGAATGAGAAAGGGAAAATGTATGCAGGAAGTCAAACAACCAAACAAAAAACCGTTCATATTCTATTATATGATTGCATTGATCGTGATTATCCTGATCAACAGTCTTCTGGTACCTCAGATCGTACAGAGGGCAGTGAAGGAAGTGGATTACAACACTTTTATGCAGATGACTTATGATAAACAGATCGATGAGGTACAGGTCCAGGACAATCAGATTGTATTCACGGCAAAAGATGACAAGACCATCTACAAGACCGGTCTGATGGATGATCCGGACAGAACGCAGAGACTGTATGACAGCGGGGCAAAATTCTCCAGTGAGATCGTGGAGGAAGCATCGCCGATTTTAAGCTTCCTGATCAGCTGGCTGCTGCCTTTGATCATCATTATTGGCTTCGGACAATTGATGTACCGTCAGATGGCGAAAAAGGCCGGCGGCGACTCCATGATGTTCGGCATGGGAGGCATGGGCAAGAGCAATGCGAAGGTCTATGTGAAGTCTTCCAACGGTATCAAGTTCACCGATGTGGCAGGAGAGGACGAGGCGAAAGAAAATCTGACAGAGATCGTGGAATACCTGCATGACCCCGACAAATACAAAGAGATCGGTGCTTCCATGCCGAAGGGTATCCTCTTAGTAGGCCCTCCCGGAACCGGTAAGACGATGTTAGCCAAGGCAGTAGCCGGAGAAGCCAATGTTCCCTTTTTCTCCATGTCCGGTTCGGAATTCGTGGAGATGTTCGTAGGTATGGGTGCCTCCAAGGTCAGAGATCTGTTCAAACAGGCGAAGGAAAAGGCTCCCTGTATCGTATTTATCGATGAGATTGATGCCATCGGTAAAAAGCGTGACGGACAGGTGGGCGGAAACGATGAGAGAGAACAGACATTGAACCAGCTGTTGACCGAGATGGATGGATTCGAAGGCAACAACGGTGTTATCATCCTGGCGGCCACCAACCGTCCGGAGAGTCTGGATCCTGCACTGTTACGTCCCGGACGTTTTGACAGACGTGTGCCGGTAGAGCTTCCCGACCTGAAAGGAAGAGAAGAAATCCTGAAAGTGCATGCCCGTAAGATCAAAGTCGCAGATAATGTAGATTTTAATAAAATCGCCCGTATGGCTTCCGGAGCCTCCGGTGCAGAGCTTGCCAATATCGTCAATGAGGCAGCTCTTCGGGCAGTCAGAGATGGACGTAAGTTCGCAACCCAGGCAGACTTAGAAGAGAGTATTGAAGTAGTCATTGCCGGTTATCAGAAAAAGAATGCCATCCTTACAGATAAGGAAAAGCGGATCGTGGCATACCATGAGATTGGACACGCACTGGTAGCAGCGAAGCAGACTAATTCCGCACCGGTGCAGAAGATCACCATTGTGCCCCGTACCTCCGGTGCACTGGGTTATACCATGCAGGTGGAAGAGGAAGGCAATCATTATCTGATGAGCAAGGAAGAGATGGAGAACAAGATCGCTACACTGACCGGCGGACGTGCCGCGGAAGAGATCGCCTTCGGATCTGTGACCACCGGAGCTTCCAATGATATCGAACAGGCTACCAAGCTTGCCAAAGGTATGATCACCCGCTACGGTATGAGCAAAGATTTTGACATGGTAGCCATGGAGACCGTGACGAACCAGTATCTGGGTGGAGATTCCTCCCTGACCTGCTCCATGGAGACCCAGACTGCCATCGACAGAGAAGTGGTGGAGCTGGTGAAAAAACAGCATGAGAAGGCAGGACAGATCCTGTTGGAAAATCGTGCTAAACTGGATGAACTGTCCCAGTATTTATATGAAAAAGAGACCATTACCGGAGAAGAATTTATGAAGATATTGAATTCCTAAAAGGGTTTCCGGAGAAGACGGAATCGGCGCTTGTGCCGGTTCCGTTTTGCGTTAAGAAAATCTTAATCATATGGTAAAGGCATCTTAACCCGTGCCTGCTGTTATCTTAAAAAAGAAACCGCTATACTTTTCCTGTAAGAAAAAGCTGTGGAACACACAGCAGAATGGGAGAAAGGCATAGGGATTAAGATGCAAAACAGAATTTATTGGAATAACAGTAACAATAACATGCAAAAAGGAATCGCACTGGCGACCTGTATGGCAATCGTCATGGGACTGTTCACCGGGTGTGGGAATAAGAACGATCAGCAGATCGCAGCGTCACCTGATGAAGTGCAGAAAGGACGATATGTAGAGACGGAACTCTCACTTCCGGAGGAATGGAAGGACAAAAATATCAGCCAGATCTTCCGTTCAGGTGATGAATTACATTTTCTTGTGGCAGGAGGCGCAGAAGGTCAGGTCTCTTTAGAGGAATGGATGCTGGGCGAAGGGGATACTCTGACGGAAGTGACGAAGGACTGGCTGAAGGCGCTTCCAGAGGGAGAGAGTCTGGAGAGCAGTGACAGTTTTACACTGTTGCAGGATGCGGAGGGGAATCAGTACCTGTACGGCAACTGTTACCGGGACGAGGAGAGCTCTTCCGCACATCTGTGGAAGGAAGCGGACAGCAGTGCGCTGGATATTACACCACAGAAGTGGCTGGAGCCTATGGATATGGATGGCTATCGGTTCTATGATACGCCGCAGTATGTGACACTGACAGAGGACGGATTGTTAGTGGGACTGTCTTATTTTTCCCTGGATGTTGTATTGGCACAGGACGGAAGCCTGGTGAGCAGCCAGGAGAGCGACAGCCTGACAGACAGTGGCAGTCTGTCGGATAATAAGTGGGTCAGTGCTGTGGGAGATACGTTGTATCTGGCACAGGCGGATGAACAGGGAAACGTGAACGGTCTGTTGCAGATGCAGCTGGACGGAAGCAATGGGGCAAAAAAGAAGGAAGTGCTTCCTTTTTCCCAGGACAGTTACAGCTCTGCTTATTTCAGTGTGCTGGGAGACGGCACAGTCTATGCGGCGGATGCAGACGGATTCTTCCGCTGCGACGCAGGCGATACCAACTGGCAGAAGCTGCTTCAGGGAATCGATACAGGTTTTTCTCTGTCGGATCAGTGGTGCAGGGATATTGTGGCGCTGTCGGACGGCAGTGTATATGCGTGGTTTGGAAGTGAGAGCGGGGATAAAATAATGATTTATCGATACGATCCCGATGCGGTGACAGAGGTGACCGAAGAACTGACGTTGTATACCGTGGAGGAGAGCTTCTTTTTACAGCAGGCTGCGGTGCAGTATCATAAGCAGCATCCGGAGATACTGATTCATGTGGATGCGGCAATCTCCATGACGGATAAATACAGCGGAAATGCGGATTATCAGCAGATCTATCAGGATCTGAACACTTCCCTGACCTCCGGCAACGGACCGGATCTCATGGTGATGGATCATCTGAAACTGGACACATATGCCTCTAAGGGCTTGCTGTTTAATCTGCAAGAGATTTTGCAGCCCATGGAAGAGGACGGAACCCTGCTTTCCAACATCACAACAGCCTATGAAGAGGCGGATGGAAGACGGTATGCGGTGCCGCTGCAATTCGGATTATTGTTAGCTGTCGGCAGGGATGTGCAGCCGGAGGAAATGAGCAGCATGGATGCTATTGCAAAGGCGGTATCCGGAAAGACGGAGAGTTATCTGGGAGACCGTACCTGCGGCGAACTGGTGGAAGAGTTCTATCCCCTGATCGTCGATGATATTTTACAGAACCGTCAGGTGAATCGTGATTCTTTACGTCCCTGGCTGGAAGATTTGAAGAAGATTGCGGATAACTGCGGTATCCTGCCTTCCAGAAAAGAAGGCCGTGCAGCGAATATCTGGGATCTGGGATCTGATGTGAAGCTGGTACTTCAGGAGACTGACGGCTTTAATCAGGCAATGACACCCTATGCTGTGGCAGAACTGTTAAATGCCAATGTGGTATCCGTGGAAAATGCATTTTATCCGAAGATGGTCATTGGAATCAACAGCCGGAGTGAACACGTGGAGATCGCAAAGGATTTCCTGCGGTTTGCTCTGTCCGAAGAATTGCAGAGCGTGGATACCTATGAGGGATTCCCCGTCAATGCCAAAGCGCTGGAGGCACAGGCCGCAGCCGATCGCAGCATGGCGGAAGCCTATACCACCTATGATATCGACGGCAGTACCGCAGAGTTCGCTATCAAAGCCTACTCTGAGGAGACCGCAAAACAGCTGATGGATCTATGCAAGACTGCAACCCTGTGCCTCAAGGAAGACACTCAGATCGAGACTTCCTTGACCGAGAGCTTACAGGCATACCTAAACGGGCAGGCGAGTGTGGAGGAAGCCATGGATGCCGTGGAAGGAAGCTTGAAGATGTATCTGGCGGAGTAGCGCTCCGACCAGCATTCAATAGTCTATTTTCGAACGATTTTATTGATAAAATCGTTCGATTTGTGTATAATATAATTGAAAAGAGAGATTCTCTTTATGAGACGATAAATAGTTATTCTTCAAGAAAGGTGATGATGATATGTCCATTACTGCAACTGAATTAAAAATTAATCTTGGCAAATATCTTATGCTTGCAGAAACAGAGGATATTTATATTACTCGTAACGGAAAAGTTGTTGCAAAATTGTCTAATCCATATCAGGATAGAGTAGATGTTGCTAAATCATTGTTTGGCGTTCTTTCAAATGATATGACTCTGGAAGAAGCACGGGAAGAAAGGTTGAATACGATATGAGAGTTTTAGTTGATACTTGTGTTATCATCGATGCATTACAGTCTCGTGCTCCATTTTCAGAAGTAGCGCAAAAACTCTTTATATATTCTGCAAATAAGCAATTTGAGGGTTATATTACAGCAAAGTCAGTTACAGATATCTATTATCTGACACACCGTTTAACACATAACGACGTAGAAACACGAAAGATTTTGAGCAAGCTTTTTACTTTATTTCATTTGTTGGATACCACTTCTTTAGATTGCCGGAAAGCAATATCTTCTGAAATTGGTGATTATGAAGATGCTATTATGGTGGAAACAGCAATTCGTTCAGAAATGGATTGTATAGTAACCAGAAATGTAAAAGATTATATGAAATCTTCTGTTAAGGTGTGTGAACCTTCTGCATTATTAAAGCTATTAGAGGAAGAAAACGAAACTGAATAAAAACAAGAAGTGAATTGTTCAAAATGGATAATTTTTGATATGGATTGAAAAATAGCCTTATCCTGAACCGACCTCCTATCGTTAGACCTAAAATCTAACGATAGGAGGTCGGTTTTTTTATGGCTAAATATACACTTGTAAACGTCTGATAAAGTTACTATAATTTCAATTACAGAAAAAGGTGATGGAGAACTTACTTATGCAGATTTATGTGGATGCAGATGCCTGTCCGGTGGTGGACATAGTGGAAAAGATTGCAAAGAAATATCAGATTTCGGTGACACTTCTGTGCGATACCAATCATATACTGACTTCCGGTTACAGCGAGGTGGTGGTCGTGGGAGCCGGGGCGGATGCTGTGGATTATAAGCTGATCAGTCTCTGCCGCAGGGGAGACATCGTGGTAACTCAGGACTATGGCGTGGCAGCCATGACGCTGGGCAAGAGTGCCTACGCCATCCACCAGTCCGGTAAATGGTACACGGATGAGAACATCGACCAGATGCTCATGGAACGACATCTGAATAAAAAGGCAAGAAGAGCTTCTCATAAAAATCATTTAAAAGGTCCGAAGAAGCGGACAGAAGAGGATGACGAAAGATTTGCACAATCCTTTGAACGGATGGTAAAAGCAGCACTGGAGGAAGAGAAATGAGACTTTTTCCAAAGAGAACCGAAAAGAAGACTTACGACAGAAGCAATCAAAAACCTGTTATCAAAGCCAGCATCTGCAACGGTGAACAGGTGGCAGGATTTAAGGATATTCGCACGGGAAAATTTGAAGAGGTCATGCTGATCCGCCGGGCGGAAGACCTTGAGACATTTAAGATAATGTATGGGATTGAGGGAGAGATTGCAAAAGAATATTGATTTTAACAAAGCGAGAAATAGACTATGAAAAGAAAAATTATTTTAGCGCTGATGACAATATGTACTTTATCTTTTGTTTCCTGCGGAAAACAGGAAGCTACAGCGACAACAGAATCCATCCCCAATGCCGTTGAATCTGCACAAGTAGAACTTACAGAAACAACCACGGAGACAATAGAAAGCACTGAGGTAGTAGAAGATAACACAAGTGAAGCAGAAGCGAAAGACGAATCAACAGAGGCAGAAAAGACCACAGAAGTAACCAACATAGAAGAAGCAGAGCCACTTTCAGAAAAAGACCTTGCATTTAGTTTTTTGGGATATGATACATATAATGAATATGTAGAGGCAGGAAATGATGAGGCTGCATACATGCTTGCCGATAATGCAAACATGATAGTATCAGGTGAATTTACAGATGATGGTAATGTAATAGAAAGTACAGTAAGAGGCATCAAACTTGGAGACAGTATAGACAAAGTAATTGAATTATATGGAGATACAAAGCAGCGTTCCGCAGATATTAAAGATGTATTCTCACATGATGGGTTAAAGGACTCCGGAGCATATAATTATTTCTTAAAAATTGATTCAACCAAAGACTACTTTTATGCATTTAGATTTAGAGTAGATCAAAATAATAATATAATTGCAGTTGTAATAGAACCTATTTCAATGAAGTATTGGTCAGAAGATTGAACTTAACTGAAAATGCTGAAGAGCCGACACAGATCCTTGGTAGATTATTCACAGAGAGAAGGCAGCTTGAAAGAGTCTCACCCTAATATCATTATTTTTACAAATGAAAAAAGCTCAGGAACACCCTATCCCTGAGCTTTTTAAAGTAAAAAAATAATGCGGAAGATGGGACTTGAACCCACACGGTATTGCTACCACAAGATCCTTAGTCTTGCTCGTCTGCCAATTCCGACACTTCCGCATAGCGACACAAAATAATTACTATCTCGCATCACGCAAGAATGATAATAACATCTTCCCACGGCAATGTCAACATGATTTTAAAATTTGTAGGAATTTTTTATACACTTAAAACAGTTTGGAATAATAAAGAGTTTATACACAGTAAGTGTTAACTAAAGAAATAATTTCATTGTCAGAAGGAATGTTATTATCATCCTTTTTAGAATAAATAGTAAGCAGATAGATTTTTAACTCCTCGCTAATAGCATAATATAAAATGCGATATCCATTGGATTGCCCAGAATGTGTATCAGTATTAATGCTGCGAACCTTAAAAATATGTCCGTGATCCGAAATTTTTAATCCGGGAATTTCCGTTCCAACAAGGTGCCCTTGCTGAAGTTCGTTAGTTATCTGCCGGATATCTTCACCGATATGGAAATATCTTTTCTTCTTTATGTAATATTTGATGTCTTTTTCAAATCTTGCAGTGGGAATAACGGTATACATTTATTCACCACCTTCTTTGCACCATTGTTCAATGTCTGAGAAAAGTTGGTCCAGGGACTTCTCCGGTATTTTGCCATCTCTCATTTTTCGGACTTCCTGGCATGATTGGGTAATGGAATCGGTGATAGTACAAGGACGTGATGCTGTTACAGATTGCATATGCTCGTTCTCCTTCTTCGTTTGTGGCTTGGTCTGCGGTTTGTTTTTCATAAGAATCCTCCCTTGTTGATTACAAGTATAATATGCACAATGATAGAATACAAGTATAGGCATTACAATAATAAACGTGGGGAAAAATAAGGATTCCTATATCGAATACTATTCAGAATTATAAAAAGAAATAATTACAGTATCAGAATAGCATGGATAGAAAATAAAGGCAACTTCTTTTTGCTTTTTCTTTTACCAAGCAGTCGGTTTCTGTTATAATAAATAAAAAGATATATATGATAAACATCCCTGTAAAATACAAACGAAAAGGAACAACAATTATGGAATCAAGAGTGGAACAGGCAGCAGAGAGAAAAATGTGTGGTTACAACTGTGCGCAGGCAGTAGCGTGCACGTATTGTGATCTGGCGGGAATTGATGAAGAAACGGCTAGGAATCTTACTCAGGGATTTGCGGTAGGAATCGGCGGCAGCATGGAAGCTACCTGCGGAGCTGTCATCGGGGCGGTCAATGTACTGGGACTGATCAATAAAAATCCGCAGAAGACCATGCAAGGGTCCAGAAGGATAATTCAGAGCTTCAAGGAGCAGAACGGAACCGTGATCTGTAAGGAATTAAAAGGTATCAACGATGGCATTGTAAAGAGAGAATGCATCGACTGCGTCAGAGATGCAGCGGCTTTACTGGAAGCAGAATTACCGGAAAGCTATGGAAAGTCGAAACCGGTAGTACCATAGAGGTGTGACAGCATGAGTACGAAGGAAACTTCAGCGGATAAAACTAAATACCGTCTGGCGGAAGCGGCGAAAAAGTGTATGGCTTCGTCCGGCACCGATGCCATGACAGTGACGCAGATCGTGCAGACCTGCGGCGTGACGAGGCAGACCTTTTACCGGAATTTTCAGGACAAATATGACCTGATCAACTGGTATTTCGACAAGCTCTTACTGGAATCTTTTGCACAGATGGGGGATGGGCTTACCGTATACGAAGGTTTAACCAGAAAGTTTGAATTTATTCAGAAGGAGAGGGTCTTTTTCGCAGGAGCATTCCGCTCGGACGATCATAATTCCCTGAGGGAACATGACTACGAACTGATCCTGGATTTTTATACACAGCTGATCAGGCGTAAGACTGGCAGACAGCCCGAAGAGAATATTTTATTCCCACTGCGGCTCTATTGCAGAGGTTCCATTGATATGACCGTGGAATGGATCTTCGCTCCGAAGGAGAAAACCCCGGAGCAGATGGCGGCGCTGTTGGTAAGTGCATTTCCGGCACCGGTGACAGAATTATTTCAGCAGTTAGGCGTATTACGTTGAGGAAAAATGACCAAAAACATTTGTGAAAAATTAACAAAAGCAACGGACGAAATATGAAATTTCTGTAAAAAGTGACAGTCGGGGCAAACTGTCACTTTCTTTATTCGATGTTTACAGTTAGAATAAAATTATCAATAAGATCGTTTTTATGTCGAAAGGAGATTATGTATCATGGCAAACAGAATTATGCTCAACCAGACATCTTATCACGGTGCAGGAGCAATCGCAGAAATCGTAACCGAAGCAAAGGCTCATGCTTTTCAGAAAGCATTCGTATGTTCCGATCCCGACCTGATCAAGTTCGGTGTGACCGGAAAAGTAACCGGACTGCTTGACAAGGAAGGTCTTGCTTATGAAATTTATTCCGATATTAAGGCTAACCCCACCATTGACAATGTGAAAAACGGTGTGGCTGCTTTCAAGGCATCCGGCGCAGACTATATCATCGCCATCGGTGGTGGTTCTTCCATGGATACCTCCAAAGCCATCGGTATCATCATTGCCAACCCTGAATTCGAAGATGTACGCAGCCTGGAAGGCGTAGCACCTACCAAGAAGCCCTGCGTACCCATCATCGCAGTGCCCACCACAGCAGGTACCGCAGCAGAGGTTACCATCAACTACGTTATCACTGATGTAGAGCGCAAGCGTAAGTTCGTATGCGTAGATCCTCATGATATGCCTATTATCGCTGTGGTAGATCCCGAGATGATGTCTTCTATGCCTAAGGGTCTGACTGCTTCCACCGGTATGGATGCACTGACCCATGCAATCGAAGGTTACACCACCAAGGCAGCCTGGGAGATGACCGATATGTTCCATCTGAAAGCCATCGAGATCATTTCCAAGTCCCTGCGCGGTGCGGTAGCCAACACTAAGGAAGGTCGTGAAGGCATGGCTCTGGGTCAGTACATTGCCGGTATGGGCTTCTCCAATGTAGGTCTCGGTATCGCTCATTCCATGGCACATACCCTGGGTGCTGTCTATGATACCCCTCATGGTGTTGCCTGTGCAATGATGCTTCCTATCGTTATGGAGTACAATGCTGACTGCACCGGTGAAAAGTATCGTGAGATCGCTCGTGCTATGGGAGTGGAAGGTGTAGACCAGATGGATCAGGCAACCTATCGTAAGGCTGCTGTAGATGCCGTTCGCAAGCTGTCCGAGGATGTAGGAATTCCTTCCAAGCTGGAAGCACTGAAGGAAGAGGATCTTCCTTTCCTGGCAGAATCCGCTCATGCAGATGCCTGCGCACCCGGCAACCCTAAGGATGCAAGCATCGAGGATCTGACCGCATTGTTCCGCAAGTTAATGTAATCATTAAATTTGCTACTGTTTTTCGGAAAAATAATATGGTATGCTGTAACTATTCAGAGCCATGCAAATCATGTCAAATGTACGTCAAATGCTTGCATTCGTAAGAACATTTGACATGATTTATATGGCGAAGTAACCATATGAGCAAAAAGTAAGCTCTGAAAGAGCGGTTTTGCGAATGTGGTTCTGAATAGTTACGGAAGCTGATCAACGAGCAGGCTTGCGGAAGCAGACCTGCTCGTTTTGACAGAGGAGAGTTGTGAAAAGACGAAAAGGATATGATCATGAATAATACAAAACATACCAAAGAACAGATCCGTGAAAGAATCCAACAGAAAAAGATTCTGTTTGACGGAGCTTTCGGCACTTATTACGGAGGAAAATACGACACGAGGCAGCTGCCGGAGCTCGCGAATCTGGAGGCTCCGGAGCGGGTAAAGGAGATCCACAGAGAGTATCTGGAAGCAGGAGCACAGATTTTACGAACCAATACCTTTGCTGCTAACAGCTTCTGCATGGATATACCCCGGGAACAGATCGGAGAGACACTGCGCAGTGGGCTTCGACTGGCAAGGGAAGCAGTGGCAGAGTGGAGAGAGACCACCGGAGAGACGAAAGAGATCTACATAGCGGCGGACATTGGCCAGATTCCAGGGGAGGCCATGGCACAGAAAGATGCTTTAAGCAGAGAATATGAAGAAATTTGTAATATTTTTCTGGAAGAGGGAGCGGACTTTTTTGTCTTTGAAACTTTTTCCGAGATGGAAGAGCTCCTGCCTGCGATCAAAATGATCGGGGAACAGGCATTTATTACGGTACAATTCTCTGTAAACCAGTTCGGCTACAGCAATGCAGGATTAAGTGCCAGAAAGCTTTTACAGAAAGCGGGTGAGGCAAAGGAGATCGATGCCGTGGGCTTTAACTGCGGTGTGGGTCCGTCCCATATGCACCGGATCCTGCAGATACTGGAAAAACCGGAAGGAAAACTTCTCACAGCCCTTCCCAATGCGGGGTATCCTCAGATGGTCACCGGCCGTATGCTCTTCACCGGGGATAACAAAGACTATTTTGTGGACAGAATGCAGCAGATGACTGCCCTTGGAGTGGATATGGCAGGCGGCTGCTGCGGTACGACACCGGAATATATCGCGGAGCTTGCCGGAAAGCTGGATCTGACCCAGTACCCACAGGCAAAAAAAGACACAGAACCGGAGAAACAGCAGGCACCGAAGGAAGACCGTTCTTTTTATCATACCAAAGAGGCGGAGGGCAGGAACCGAAAGCTGATCGCCGTGGAACTGGCACCTCCCATGGGAATCGATGACGAAAAACTGATGGATGCGGCACATCTGCTACAGAAGAGCGGAGTGGATGTGCTGACTTTCCCGGATTCTCCTTCGGGACGTACCAGAGCAGATTCCATTCTCATGGCGGAGAAGGTGGCAAGAGAGACCGGTATGTGTGTCATGCCCCATATCTGTTGCCGGGATAAAAATGCCATTGCCATGCGTTCCCAGCTGCTGGGAGCCTATATCAATGGTATTCAGAATTTCCTGGTGATCACGGGAGACCCCATTCCTTCCATGGTGCGGACCACGGTGAAGAGTGTGTTCAACTTTGATTCTGTGGGATTGATGCAGATTCTGGCGGATATGAACGAGGAGCAGTTCACGCAGGCTCCGGCCAGCTACGGCGGAGCCATCAATCAGGGCAGGCGTAATCTTGAGGTGGAGATCGGCAGAGTGAAGAAGAAAATGGCGGCGGGAGCCACCTTTTTTCTGACACAGCCCATTTCCACACAGGAGAGTGCCGACAGAGTGCGCCGGATCAAAGAGGAGACCGGAGCAAGGATTCTCTGCGGGATCATGCCGTTCGTGAGTCTTAAAAATGCCACCTTTATGAAGAACGAGATGGCAGGCATCGACGTGACGGACGAAGTACTGGCAAGATACCGGGCGGACATGACCAGAGAAGAGGGAGAGCAGGCCGGTGTGCAGCTGGCAAAGGAAGTGATCGTCATGACGGAGGATTTTGCGGACGGCTATTATTTCTCCTTTCCCTTCAACCGGGTGACCATGCTGGAAAAAATACTCAATTAATGGGATTTTTTCAAAAAACAGTTAACAAACCTTGGAAAAATCCGAAATAAGTAGTATACTGTAACTGATATAAAAGGACTAATGGCTGAAAGGCCGATTCAAAACAGTTGACACGGAGGTGACTGTGATGAGTATTAATATTCAGGCAAAGACCAATTATTCATTTCTGTTTTCCGGTTTGAACTCTACGGCATCCAATGCGGCAAGCAGCAACTGGCTGGCAGATTATGCAAGTATTAAGAACGGCAGCTATGCCAAGCTGATGAAGGCTTATTACGGCAAGGAGAACAACGCATCCAAAACCGCAGCTTCCGACATAACGAAGAAAGACACCACGACGGAGACCGCGAAGAAAGCACTGGCCAAGGTAGAGACCGCCACTGATGCTTTGAAGGAATCCGCAGATACATTACTGGCTACCGGTAAAAATGATCTGTTCGCACAAAAGGATATCACCACCAAGGATGAGAATGGCATAGAGACCACGACCAAGGGCTATGATACCAGTGCCATCTACAATGCGGTGAACAGCTTTGTGAAGAATTACAACAGCGTGATGGCTGCTGTGGATGATGTGAGCGATACCACAGTGAACAACCGCACGGAATCGCTGGGGAATACCACCATTGCCAACAGTAAGCAGTTGGCGAAGATCGGCATCACTATGAAAAATGACGGCACTCTGTCTCTGGACAAGGATACCTTTATGAAAGCGGATATGAATACTGTGAAGAACCTGTTCCAGGGGAACGGTTCCTATGGTTATCGTGTATCTGCACAGAGTTCCATGATCAATTTTGCAGCAGACCATGCTTCCACCAGAAGCAGTCTGTACACCGGAACAGCAGGATATACCGGCACTTACAATGCAGGCAATCTGTTCAGTTCCTACATGTAAATGTAAAATAATTGGTAACTATTCAGAGCCATGCAAAACTGTGTTCTGCGAATGCTTGCATTCAGGCAGATAA
>CEAR01012493.1_pt1 | contig 20971 bp, 10 predicted proteins | sample 557461 | NCBI WGS metagenome assembly CEAR01 (sample SAMEA3182075, study PRJEB8094) | gut metagenome | biome: human; feature: gut; material: Stool; isolation source: human stools | place: Canada | collected 2012-03-14
GCCGGACGGTCCCAAGATCGGCTCGGCGGCGCTCTCGCCGCGCGGCGACTGGCGGATGCCGTCTGACGCGTCGGCGGCGCTGTGGCTGCGGGGGGCGGAAGCGCTGAAACAGGCGCAGAAGGAGGAAACTGTATGAATCTCTGTGATCCCCGCACAATCCGGGACGTGATGTCCATGTACGGCATGACCTTCCGCAAGGAACTGGGGCAGAACTTTCTGACCAATGCCGCTGTGGTGGAGGACATTGCCGACGCCTGCTCGGATACCCGCGACGCTACGATTCTGGAGATCGGTCCCGGCATCGGCGTGCTGACGCAGGAGCTGGGAATGCGGTATCGGCGGGTGCTGTCCGTCGAGATCGACAGGCGGCTGGTTCCGCTTCTCCGCTTCACACTGCAGGACTGCCCGCCCGGAATCGTCGAAATAATCAATCAGGACTTTATGAAAGCCGATCTGCACGAGCTTTTGGACGACGCATTTGCTGCCGGCTCCGTTTCGGTTTGCGCCAACCTGCCCTACTACATCACGACGCCCATTCTCATGCGGCTGTTGGAGTCAGGTCTTCCCTTCTCCTGCATCACGGTCATGGTGCAGGCTGAGGTGGCAGACCGTCTGTGTGCCCGCGCCGGCAGCAAGGACTACGGCGCCATCACCGCCGTCCTGAACTATTACGGCGCGGCAGAAAAGCTGTTCCGCGTCCCGGCAGGCAATTTTATGCCCGCCCCCAAGGTGGACTCCGCCGTAGTGCGCATCCGCCTGTGGCAGGAAAAGCCCGTCTGTCCCGCCGACGAGAAGCTGTTCTTTGACACCATCCGGCTGGCTTTTGAGCAGCGGCGCAAGACGCTTGCCAACGCACTGTCTGCCGGGTTCCCGGACATCCCCAAGGATGTGCTGACCGGTATCATCACGGACTGTGGGCATCGCGCGGATATCCGGGGCGAACGTCTGGATACCGCCGCCTTTGCCGCTCTGTCCGACCGCATCGGAATCTGGCAGGCGCAACACCCCCGCACGCAGGCAGGCGCCGATTGATACCGCTCCGCGCGATGCAAAAAACAAGCACTGTTTCCGTGAAAAAAATAACGAAAATCTATTGCCAAATGCGCGGCGATATGGTATACTGTCCACGAATACGGGCATAGCCCGCATGAAAGGAAGGACAAAACATGAGCAAGGATTATATGACCGAAGGACACGCCGCATGGATCACCTACGCAGACCCTGCGGGAACTGTTCCTTCCGAGAAAACCAACCCATGGGAAACCCCCATCGGCGCGGCTGACCAGTTCGCTCCCATCGTGGACAAGAACGGGATTGCGCTGTTCCGCAAGACCTTCACCGTCCGGGAGCTGAAAGCGGCACGCGTGGATGCCACCGCTCTCGGCATCTATGACCTCTATGTCAACGGCAAACGCGTCGGACGCCAGGCGGGACGTGAGGATGCCGCCCCCTACGACGAACTCAAGCCCGGCTGGACGGACTACACCGCCCGGTGCCTGTACTACTCCTACGACCTTGCCCCCTACCTGACCGAGGGGGAAAATACCCTGCTCGCCGCAGTTGCCCCCGGATGGTATAACGGGCGCATCGCAATGGGCACCTACGGTGAGACGCATATCGCCCTGCTGGCTGCCATCCGGCTGTCGGATGCCGACGGCGAACGCGTCCTGTATACCGACAAGACCTGGGAAGCCTCCTGGGGCAGTGCCATCCGCGCCGCCGATATCTGGGACGGCGAGATGTACGACGCCAACCAGCCCTCGCTGGCAACCATTTCGGAAAAGCAGGATTCCCTGCACTGGGGCACGCCTGCCGAGGAGACACACGACCTGTTCGTAACACCGCAGGTCGGCTCGACCATCACGGTCCGCCCCAACCTGACACGCAAGCCGGAGACGGTCACGGTTTACAGAGGAACCGAAGACAACGGCAGTGACTACGGGAAAATCCACGTCGTGCGCACGCTGACCGGAAACAGCTTCACGCTGGCAGCCGGTGAGGCGGCGGTGCTGGATTTCGGGCAGAACATGGTAGGATGGCCGACCTTCACGGCACGCGGCGCAGCCGGCACCTCGCTCCAGATCCGCTTCGGCGAGATGCTCAATGACTCCGGACTCAAATCCCGCGGGAACGACAACCCGGAAGGCTCCATCTATTCCATCAACTACCGCTCCGCCAAGGCGAAGCTGTGCTACATTCTGAACGGGCAGGATAACGCCTACCGCCCGACGTTCTCCTTCTTCGGTTTCCGGTACTGTGAGATCCGTGCAACGGCGGACGTGACGTTTGAGAATCTGACTGCCGAGGTGGTCGGCTCCGCGAACCGCGAAACCGGACATATGGAGACCTCAAACGCCGATGTCAACCGGCTGATTTCCAACGTTCTTTGGGGACAGCGCGGCAATTACCTCTCCGTCCCGACCGACTGCCCGCAGCGCGATGAGCGTCTGGGCTGGACGGGCGACACGCAGGCATTCTGCTGCACCGCCGCCTACAATGCCGATGTGGACGGCTTCTTCCACAAGTGGCTCCAGGACGCGCGCGACTCGCAGGCAGAGAACGGGATGTACCCGGACGTCATCCCGAAGGTGCGCGTGGTCGGCTGGGGCGGCGCCGCATGGAGCGATGCGGGCATCATCGTACCGTATACCATGTGGAAAATGTATGCCGACACCGACATCATCCGGGAACATTACGCCTCCATGGAGCGCTATATGGATTGGCTGGCGACTACCGATCTGAGCGGACCGAACGCGACCTACGGCGACTGGCTGGCTTACGAGCCGACCGATGCACGCTACATCTCGGTCGCGTACTACGCACTGGATGCCCGTTACATGGCTGCCATGTCCCGCGCCATCGGCCGGGCGGATCGCGCCGCACACTACGACAGCCTGTTTGAGCAGGTTCGCGATCACTTCCGCCGCATCTACTGCAACGCCGAGGGGGATCTGAACCCCGAGGTGCGCACGCAGACCGGCTACCTGCTGGCACTGCGCAACGATCTGCTCCTGCCCGAACGGCGCCCTGCTGCCGTTGCGGCACTCAAGCAGAAGATCATCGACAACGGCTATAAGCTCTCCACCGGTTTTGTCGGCTCCTGCATCCTCAACGAGGTGCTGGCTGAGTTCGGCGAAAACAACCTTGCATACTCTCTGTTGCTCCAGACCGAGAATCCGTCCTGGCTGTACAGCGTGCATCAGGGCGCCACCACCATCTGGGAGCGTTGGAATTCCTACACCAAGGCAACCGGCTTCGGCGACGTTGGCATGAACTCCTTCAACCACTATGCCTACGGCGCAGTGCAGGAGTGGATGTACCGGCACATTGCGGGCATTGAAACGACCGAGCAGGCGCCCGGCTTTGCGCACCCCATCCTGCAGCCCAAGCCGGACACCCGGAGCGCGGAGGAGATCCCCGCCGGACAGGAGAAGATTACGTGGGTCAGGACATCCTTTGCATCTCCCGTCGGTCTTATCGAGTCCGCATGGGATATGACGGACGGCTTTACCTACACCTGCCGTGTGCCTGTGGCGGCGACTCTGCACCTGCCGCTGATCGGCAACGCGGAAACGCTGGTCATCAACGGCGTGGCGCATAAGCCGGACGAATTCAGGCTCTGCCCCATCGGCAAGGGTGTGACCATCGAGCTTGCGCCCGGTGCCTACACCATTGAACAGAAGTAAGGCTCTCCGTCGAAAAACGCGGGGGCTCCACTCAGAAAAAAAGCAAAAGTAACAGCAATAAGGGAGATTTTGCAATGGAAAAGAAAGTCGTAGTCGGCGTCATCGGGTGCGGTTGCATCGCCAACGCCGCACACATTCCCAGCTACATGAATAACCCGGATGTTGTCATCAAGTATTTCTGCGACATTATTCCGGAGAGAGCCGAGCAAGCCGTCAGCCAGTACGGCTGCGGCATCGCCGTAACGGATTATCACGACGTGATCGGCGACCCGGAGGTCGAGGCGGTCTCAGTCTGCACACCCAACCGGATGCACCCCGTCATCGCTATGGACGCTCTGCGCGCCGGCAAGCACGTCCTGTGCGAAAAGCCTGCCGCACGCACCTACGCCGAGGCGAAGGAAATGCAGGCAGTCCAGCATGAGACCGGCAAAGTGCTCAACATCGGCGTTGTCAACCGCTTCAATACCGCCGTCAACAAGATCCGTGAGCTGATTTCCGCGGGTACTTTGGGCGAGGTGTACCACGTGTACGTCTCCTTCCGCGCACGGCGTTCCATTCCCGGACTGGGCGGCGCCTTTACCACCAAGGAAATTGCGGGCGGCGGCGCGCTGATCGACTGGGGCGTACACTACCTGGACATCGTCATGTTCTGCACCGGTGACCCCAAGCCGGTCACCGTATCCGGGCAGGCGTACAGCAAACTGGGCGTGGATATGAAAAACTACATTTACGAGAACATGTGGTCGGAAGGCACCAAGGATCTCAACGGCACCTATGACGTGGACGACAGCGTAACCGGACTTGTCCGGACGCAGACCGCCCCCGGCGTCTGGGGTCCCACCATCTCGCTCAACGGCGCGTGGGCACAGAACATCGGTCCCCACGAGGCATACATCGACTTCCTGGGCGATAAGGCGGGCATCCGCCTTCAATACGGCGGGAATTTCACGATTTACGGCACCAAGGACGGCAAGCTGTGGGAGGAGACACCGGAATACGAAAGCGTCAATATGTTCCAGAACGAAATTGATTCCTTCGTCCGCTGTGTCCGCACCGGCGAAAAGCTGCCCTCTCACATCGATCAGGTCATCATCACTGCCCGCATGATGCAGGCGATTTACGACTCCTCCGACGCGCACGCCGAGGTCAGGCTGGACTGGTAACGTACCGGCTCACAGAACGCAGAGGGGGTAGAAAACTCATTTTGGGTTTTCTACCCCCTTTTTTTGTCCGCCTCACGCCTCCTCCGCACCGGCAAGACGAACCTGTACCCGCCCTGCCCGCAGCAGAAACCGTTCCGCCGCGCCCGCCGCACGGCGTCCCTCCCCGGCGGCAATAGGCAGCCCGCCCGGTGCGCGCAGCCACTGACCTGCCAGCAGGACATTTTCAATACCCGAGACAGTGCCCGCAGGGCAACCGGGCAACCGCCCGGACAGCAGGCGCTCTGCCAGCTCCGCCGCGCCGTTCCGGAATCCGTCCCCCGGCAGCATCGGAAAGCTCATGAAGGAACCCGTTTCGGTCCCCACGAAACGCCGGTAGGTCGCCGGCGTCCATACGTCCAGCAGGCGGAGTTTTTCTTCCCCTCCGACCGGCGGGCAGACAGCCTCCAGAATACCCGCAAAGGTGCGGGCAATGTCCTGCTTCAGCGCGGCATAAGCGGGGCGGGACAGAGAGAGGATCCGCCGCGCCTCCTGCTCGCCGCAGAACGCCATCGCCTGCACAACGGTATACCCCTGCGGGGCGAAGCCCGGCTCGTGCGAAAACTCCCGCAGCAGCACGGAGGATGCGTGCGGGCAGGCATCCTCTCCGGCTGGGAACGGCAGGATCAGTTCGCCGGAGAATCCGACGCGCGCGGACGGACAGGCAAACGCCGCCTGCACGGCGGAAAAGCGTTGCGGCGGCTGATCCGCATACCGACGGGCAAGCGCGGCGGGCAACGGCGCATCCAGTATGCGTCCGCAGACCGTTGCCGGATCGGCAGTAACGATGACATAGTCCGCCGGAATGTGCATGACCCGCGTTCCCTGCCGCACCGTAACCCCGCAGGCACGGCGAATCCCGCCGGTTCCGGACAGATCAATCGATTCGGCTTCTGTTCCCAATCGGAGAACACCGCCCAGCGACCGGAAGCGTGCCGCCATGCGCTCTGCCATGGCGGCAGAGCCCCCGGCGGGCAGGTCGGCATTGCCGGCGCAGAACTGCGCCATGACCGCCAGCTGAGCCAGTGCGGAAAATGATGTGTCGCACACTGCTGTCAGGAACTGCCGCAGGAGCGGGTGACGGAAGCGCTGTGCCAGTTCCCCCGTGGTCAGCCGTGCATACACCGCAAGCTCCGGCAGACCAGCCGCCGTCCGCCGGAGCAGTCCTGCCCCACCCGTCAGCCCCGACAGCGACTGGAGCGCCCGCACCGCGCGAAACAGGCGCCGAATCTCCCGCCCGTCCGCGGGGGAATACCACAGCATGGCACGCTCAACCCGCGCCGCATCCCGCCACAGCGCAATCTCCTCCCCGTCCAGACGGCAGGTATACAGGCTGTCCGGATGCCGGATCTCCGCACCGTCCAACGCCCCCAGTTTCACCCACTCCCGGTACAGTGCCGTTGCAGGGTTGGTTCCCACCAGCCAATGAACGCAGTTATCAATATAACAGCCGCCGCGCACCCAGCCGGTCAGGTTGCCGCCCGGCACGGTATGACGCTCACAGACCGTCACGCGATGCGCCTGCTCGCTGTCTGCCAGCAGGTGGATGCCTGCCGACAGCCCCGTCACGCCGCCCCCTATGATTACAATACCCGCCATATATCCGCCTCCCCGCTATTTCTTCCGGGAGAGGATGGACATATGGCGGGCACTTTATACAGGCGGCAGATGTATCTCCAGCGCCTCGCCCAACGGCACCGAGTAAATGAGGATCCGATCCGGCGCACGTCCGTATATTTCGCGGACAGCGGCGGCGTACTGCTCAAGCTGGGAGCCGTACTCATCGGTCAGACGCGCGGCAAGCAGAGTCGGATCATCCCGCTCGGCACGGCTGATACGATCGGTTTTGTAATCGGCTACGGTAATGCGTCCGTCCGGATATTCACACAGCAGATCGACGGAGCCCTGAACATACAGCGTGCGGTCGCCCAGCGCCTCACGCAGGGTCGGCTCGCGCGTCAGCGATGCCAGCGGCACAAACCGCGCGAAGCGGAACTCCCGCCGCACCACCGACGCACGGCGCACCTCCGCGAAGAATCTGCTCGCAAAAAAGCGGCGGATCGCATCCCGATCCAGGATGGCGGCAGTGCGGGCATTCAGATACCCCGCATCCTGCAAACGCGCAAGCTCGGCGTCCGCTCCGTCGGCACAAACGCGGTCGTAATCGCAGAACTGCAAAAACAGGTGCATTGCCGTACCCCGCTCGGCGGCGGTAGGCTTGCGGCTCTCGGCAAGCAGAAGCTCAAATTCGTCCGTTCCTGCCGCCCGGAGCAGGCGGATGGACTCGCGCACGGCATCGGTCGTCCGGGGATCACAGCCGCCGAAGCCACGCTCGGAATCAGGCAGTTTGCCCTCATCGCCCACCGGCAGATCGGAGGAAAAGTAAACGCATTTGTCCACCATATCCGCCACCATCCGCGAAGCGGGTACCTTGGTCGGCAGACTGCGAAGCAATGCCTCGACAGGTGTGGGAACAGGAAGGCTTTCGGCAAGGCTGCGGTAGTAGGCACAGGTCGCCCGCGTGCGCTCATCCGCCGTATCCGTATCGGCTACGGCGCGCGACAGCGGCTCGCAGGGCAGAATCGAGGCGACCGGCAGAAGATTCAGGTCACCATAAGCGGCAAGCTCGGGGTGCGCCTGCCATGCGGCAGTCACCCAATCCATATAACGCCCACAGGACAGCGCCGCATAGCGATCCCCCGCCGGGAAGGACGGCGGCAGTGTCTGCCTGCCGGTGCCGGTTATGTAAAGCCTCTCGCGGGCGCGCGTCATGGCAACATACAGCACCCGCATATCATCCTCGCGCTCGTGGCGTGCGACTGCCAGCGACACGGTGCGGAACGGAAGCGTCGTGTATTTCCGATGGTCTGCCCGCGAAAACAGCTTCATCCCCAGTCCGCAGGTCGGGTCAAAAACCATGTCCGGCGATCGATGCCCGCCCGCCGCCCGCGCGCCGCATTGCGCAACGAATACCACCGGGAACTCCAATCCTTTGGATTTATGTATGGACATCACCGATACGTATCCGCCGCTTTTCCCGTCATTGCCGACCGGCGCGGATACCGTCGTCTCCAGCTTGCGCTCAAAGTACCGGATGAAATCATACACGCCGGTAAAACTGCCGGTTCGCACGGTGCGGGCGGTGTCATACAGGTACAGGAACGCCTGCCCCGTTCGTGCGGCAACGTGTCCGTCCTGGCGCAAAAGGCGCAGGATACCCTCTGCCGGGAGCGTAAAGCACAGGGTGCGATAGCCCTCCAGCCAGCGCACAAAATCTGCCGCGCGCCGTGCGGGTTCCGCTTCCGCCCCGGTTCCGCCGGCTGTTGACGCCAAGGCGCACAGCCCGCCATAAAGAGAGCCGGCACCCGCCGCCCGGACAGTCATCAAATCCTCCAGCGAAAAACCCGGATAGGGTGCGCGCAAAACCTCTGCCAGCGGTACATCCCGGTCAGGGTTGTCCAGAACGCGCAGCAGGTTGACGAGGTAGCACATATCCGCCCCATGCAGCAGATCCTGCCCGGCATCCGCCTCTTCCAGTTCGCCGCACCCGACCGGGATTCCGGCGGCGGCAAGTGCCGCAGTCAGTTCGCGGAAGTGTGTCTTGGAACGCAGCAGAACCGCGATATCCCCCGGTCTGACCGGCCTGCCGTCCGCCAGACACGCCCCGCCGCGCAGCAGTTCCGCGATGCGGTTGGCGATATGGGTAAATTCCGGATCCCGCGCCGCCTTGTCCGCCTCCGGCTGATCCGGATCCCCGGCATCCTCTTTTTCGCTGTACAGAAGGTCGATCTGTACGCGCGGGGAGACATACCCCGCCGGGACGCGCTTGGAAAAGCCCAGATCGTCCTCCGCCCGGTAGCCGATACTGTCGGGGCACGCGCGGAACAGGTGCCCGCATATGCCGTTGGTCACGCGGATGACAGGCTCGTCACAGCGAAAGTTATCCGACATGAAAATACTGCGCCCGCCGTTATCCTCCGATGCCCCGTCCGTTTGTGCGGACAGATCCAGCGGCGGCAGAGCGCGGCGATAACTGGCAAACACGGAGGGATCCGCCCCCCGGAAGGCATAGATGCTCTGCTTGATATCCCCGACCATGAAACGGCGATTGCCGCCGATGAGGCGGAAAATGGCATCCTGCACCGCATCCACATCCTGGTACTCATCGATGTACACCTCGTCAAAGCTCTCGCGGTACTCCGCCGCGACGGAGCTCGGTGAGCCGTCCGGATTGCACAGAAGCCGCAGCAGGTTGCGGCGATTGTCGGTAAAATCGCAGATACCGCGGCGATGTTTCTCCGCCGTGATCTCCCGGTCATAGGCAGTCAGAAAATCATACAGCACCTCGCACATCCGTGCCATGCGCCGCATATCGGAGGCAACCGCCTCCGGGTCTGCGGAGAACCATTTGTCGCGCAGGCTTTTTTTGATTTCATCCACATAGCCCGTGCGCCTTTCCTTGCGTGCCTCCTGCTCCGGTGTCTGTCCCCGGAGCACCCCCAGCTTCACCTGCTCAAAACTGCGCAGGCAGGTCTGTATGGCGGCGTAGCTGTCCGCCGCAGACAGCCGGTCGATAAAATCCGACTCGTAAGCATAGGCGGCTCCCCATGCTTTGGCGGCTTTTTCATCGGTGGCAAAGCTGTCCAGTGCTTCACGGTAAAAAGCACGTGCGGAGGTGCAGAATTCCTCCTTGTGCGCCCGCAGGGGAGCACCGGTGCGTGTGCAAAGGAAGTCGGTCTGACTGCCCGCCCGCAGCTCCGCCGCCTCGTTCTTCAGCTGTTCCAGCCCGTCCGGATAGGTCAGGAGTTTTTCATACAACCCGCGCAATGCATCGGGCAGTCCGTCATCCCGCCGCGCAGGGGTCAGCGCGTCACACAGATCGGCAAAATCATTGCCCTCCAGCATGGAAAATACCGTGTCCCCGGGGCGGCTCTCCGGCGCATATTTTCGGTAAAATGTGTCGATGAGATCATCCATAACCCGCCCGCAAAGCGGTGCAAGCTCCGCCTCATCCGCAATGCGGAAGGATGCCGGCAGTCCCGCCTCGGCGAAGTGTGTCCGCAGCGGCTCCATGCAGAAAGCGTCAATGGTACAGATATGCGCCGCGCCGAGACGCAGCAGCTGCTCCTGCAAGTGACGGCTGTCCGGGTGCGCGGCGATCGCATCGTTCAGCGCCCCGGAGATGCGCTCCCGCAATTCGGCGGCGGCGGCGCGCGTGAAAGTCACGATCAGCATCCGCGAGATGTCGCCGGGGTTCTCCGGGTCGGTCAGGCGGCGGATGATACGCTCGGTCAGGGTAGCGGTCTTGCCGGATCCGGCGGCGGCAGAGACGAGAAGCGTCCTGCCGCGCGTGTTCATGGCGGCGAGCTGTGCCGCAGTCCATTGTCTTGCCATAGCAGAACCTTCCTTTCTCAGAGTTTCCTTATGCGTTCCGCAACGGGACAGCCGGAGCGCATCGTGCAGAAGCGGCAGGCATCCTCGCCGGGCGTGCGCGCGGCTCTGCCGCTGTACAGCGCCTCGCCTACCTGCCGGATGAGCGACCGGACGGTATCATCCAACTCCTCCAGATGCGCCGCCGTGCAGAGCGCGGCACCGGTCAGGGTACCGTCCTTCCCGACCTTCAGCCCCGGAAGGTAATCGGGGGACAGGTCGGCACTGGCGGCGTGCAGGACTTCATCGTTGTTCAGAATCAGCCCGGAGCGGCAGGGCGAAAAGCTGCCGTCATCTCCCTCGACGGGGCTGAGATACAGCACCTCGGCAGGCAGAACGGCATCCGGCAGTCTGCCGTCCGCGTCGGCAAACAGGTGCCGGTTCCGCGGAGCGCAGAGTGTGAACAGGTAGAGCAACAGCTGGATATTCATATCCTGCCATGCCCGCTTTTCGGAAAAAACATGGCGCGAGGACTTATAATCCATGACGCGGACATACACGGTGCCGCCGTCCCGGAAAACATCCACCCGGTCGATCTTGCCGCCCATGAGAATGCGGGGGGACGCGGACGGGAGGGGGGAATCAGAGCTCGGATCGGTATCCGGATGCGCCCCACCCGCCGAAGGCAAGGGGGAATCGTATCCGCCGGGCAGTTGCTCCGGGGGCGGATCCAGCGGGATCTCCAGCGGCGACGGATCACCTGCCCGCCGCCCACGCGTATCCCACTCCAGACCCGCGACCGTGAATGCTCCCTGCTCCAGTTCCGCCTGCACCGTCCGTACCAGCATGAGCGCAACCGCGCGCAGGCGGGCAAACAGGTGCAGAAGCCGCCCGTCGCCGGCAATATCCCCGCACAGCTCGGTCATATACTCCTGCATGATGCGGTCGGCGGCGGCAACCGTCTCCTCTTCCGTCAGGTGCCGGATGCGCCTGTCCTGATCCAGGGAGGTGCGCAGGAACACCTCCAGCACACGGTGCAGGAAAACGCCGGCGTTGACCGCGTCCATACGCGCTTCAATTGGCGCGCGCAGACGGAGCACCCGGGAGCCGAAAAAGCTGTACGGACAGCGGGCATAGCTTTGCAGTGCCGTGTGCGACAGCCACAGCTGATCCCCCAGTGCCCGACGCACAGCGGGACGCGGCAACGTGTCGCCGAGGGGCGGGCGGTAGGCAAGCGCTCCGTCCTCCGGAAGCGTCTCCGGGAATGCAATCGGCTCCAGGTACGGAAGCAGGTAACGCACCCGGCTGAAGGCGATGGAAGGTGCCTTGACACTGCCGTCCGCCGTGGCGGTATGGGTAAAAAGCAGCAGATACTGCTTCGGCTTGGTCACGGCACGCCAGATATACAGCAGTTCCTCTGCCGTCAGACGCGGCGCGCGGCTGTCAAACTCAATGCCGAAATTCTCCAGCGTCTGCTTGTCCTGCTCGGTCAGCAGCCCCGTATCGGTCACAGGCTGTGGGAATTCGCCCTCACACAGCCCCAACACCAGCACCGCCGCCATGTTTTCCAATCGGAGGGTAGCGGCAGAGCCGACCGTCACGCAGTCATGCCGCGCCGGCACCGCCCCCATGTCGGTCTCCTCAAAATACAGCTCCAGCGCCGCAGACAGCTCGTCCGCAGACAGAGGCCCCTCCTCTCCGGGCAACAGCGTGGATATGTCCGCCAGCGCGCCGGTCAGCAGGTTCCACAGCCGAACCGTCTCCCCCGCCTCACGCGTCTTACCCAGCAGGAGCAGTGTCTCAGCGGATGCCGCCAGACTGTCCTTGACGCCCAGCCCGCTCAGGTACCCGAACAGTGCCCTGCTCTGCTCTGCCGGCGTATCCGCGACAGCCAGGTGGGCTTCCAGTGCGCACAGCGGCGGCAGAACCGTCTGCCGGACACGGTTGGCGGCGGCAAGGATCTCCCGCCCGCGCGCCGTCATCTCGGTGGTATAACCGTCCGGATTCATGCTCCAATCCCCGGCGGACAGGTCTGACATTTTCTTCCCCCGGATGCGCCACGTGTCGATGTACTCCGCAAAAGCGTCCAGGTCGGTCAGGCTGATACCGCACAGCCCCGTTTTGCACAGCGACACGACATCCGCCGTCTGGTAACCCCGACGGATACAGCGTAGTGCCAGCAACAGCAGCCGCGCGGCGGGGCGGTCGGCAAGTCCGGTCCGCTCCGACAGAAAGAACGGAATATGTGCCGCCTCCAGCGCCGCATCCAGCACGCCGCGCCACGCAGTCGTGTCGCGCACGACCACGGCTATCTGCCCGTACGGAATCTCCGCATTCCGCAACTCGCCGATATGCAGTGCGGCGGCGCGGGCTTCGCCGTACACCGTGCGGGCGGTGATCAGACGTACTGCCCCCCGGTGGTCTTCGTCGGGAATCAGCCGTGCCTCCGGCTGAATGCCGAAGCGCCACAGCCCGTCCCCCAGAATGCGCAACTCGGACGCGGCTGTACAGCCGTCATCCGGCAGGACGCTGTCACACGAATCCGTGCCGACATCCGCGCACAGTCGTTCCAGTCTGCGCACCGTATCCCGCATACTGTCAAACTGCGCACCGTCTCCGGCTCGCCCCTTCATGCACAGCGTGACAGTTACCGCCGATGCCTGCGCCAGCATGACCCGCAGAGCCGCATATTCCGGCGCCGTAAAGCTGGTGAAGGAATCCAGGTAGACCGTCGTCCCCCGGAAAAAGTCCTCCCGCTCCAGTACCCCGGCTGTACGCAGCAGGCGGTCGGCAGGATCATTGCCGCACAGTTCACGCAAAAGTCCCCCATAGGCGGCGCTGACAAGCGACAGGTCGCGTAGTTTATGCGCCAACGGAGCATCCGACGGGAGCAGTCGCGCAGCCCGTTCCAGTGCCGCCGGGGAAACGGCGGCGCGCGACAACTCGTCAGTCGCATCCAGCATCAGACGGCAGAGTGCGGGATCCCCATCCGGGGCAGGGTTCGTTCCGGTTTCCAGCAGTCCGTGCAGTTCCCGCAGGGTACGCCACATCAGCAAGGCACGCGAGGCGCGTGTCAGCGTCCCGAAGGCACGCCCGCCGAAGCGGTCAGCGACCGTATCGCACAGGCGCGTAAAGCTGAGCACCGACAGGCGCTTCCCTGCCTCGGGCGGCAGACCGGGCAGAATGCCGCTTTCTGCAGAGTACAGCATCTGTTCCGGCACAAGCAGATAGACCTGTCTCTCTCCGGAGGACAGGTCGGCGCGGATGCGTTCAATCACGGTGCGCGTTTTGCCGCTACCGGGACCTCCGAACAGCAGGTTCAGCATGAAGTATCCTCCGTTTCCGTACAGTTTTGTTGCACTGCCGCTCCGTGCAGGGCGAGATTTCTTTCAAGCGGCGCACGCCCCCGCCACGCAAAGGCCCGCTCCCGGAAGCATTCCTCCGACATTCCGGCAAGTGCTTCGGGCGTCAGGCACAGCAGACGCTCCGCACGGAAAAAGGCAAGCGGCGTGTCATGCGCTCCGGAAAGCGCCGCACGGTTGAGCGGACAGACCAGCTGGCAGTCGTCACAGCCCCAGATCAGCGGATGCCGCCGCAGAGCATCCTGCTCTTCAGGAGTCAGTGCGCCCTTCTTTTGCGTCAGGGCAGACAGGCATTCCTGCACGGGATGCCCGTCCGCATCGGTAACCGGACAGGCACGGCGGCAGGCACCGCATCCCGGACAGGCAGGCGGCTCGGTCGGGAAAATGCCCGGTGCGTGTCCCGTAACTGCCGCAAAACCCGCTCCGACGATCACCTCCGCGACAAAGACAAAGCTCCCGTACTCCGGCGTGATAAGCAGATGGTTCCGTCCAAGAACCCCCATGCCCGCCCGCGCCGCCGCCTCACCTTCCGCGAGCGGGGAGTGGTCGGAAAACAGTGCGAACGGGATGTCCCGGAACTGTCCGCGCAGGGCTGGGAGCGCCCGATCCGACAGCTGCCGAATGTAGAGATGGTAGTCGCGCGGTACGGCGTACAGTGACAGATTGCGCTCCGGTGCGCGTGCATCGGCGGCGATCAGATAGGGTACGGAGAAAAACAGTACCGTCGCGTCCGCCGGGATACCGGCGCGCTCCAGCAGGTAGGGACGGGTCACGCGGCAGGCATTCAGGGGGATCGGGAAGACCGCCGTCCCGACCTGCTCCGCTACGGCGTCCAGTATGCTTTTATCCGGCACGGTTGCCCTCCTTTCCGGGGCGCCCCGAGGCGCCCTTCTGCCGCATTCCGAAAAGCCGGCGCACCCGGCGAACGGCTGGGTGCGCCGGCGATTTGTCTTACATCTTGTCTACGGGATAAAGGATTTTCAGCTGGTTGATCTTCTTCTGATACGCTTCCTGCTGTTTCTCCTGCATGACCTGCTGGTACAACTCCTCGCGGATGTCGGCGTAGGAAATGGGCGTTGCCTCGTTCTTCTTGTTCATCCGGATGAGGTGGTAACCGAACTGAGTCTTGACGGGACCGGTCAGCTCACCCTCCTGCAGGGCGAACACGGCTTGGTCAAATTCCGGAACCATCTGCCCGCGGGCAAAATCGCCTAGCGAGCCGCCCTGCTTGCCGGAGGGGCAGGTGGAATACTGCCGTGCGGCGTCCTCAAAGCTGATCTTGCCTGCCCGGATGTCCGCCAGAATGCTGTTTGCCTTTTCCTCGGAGTCCACTAGAATGTGACTGGCGTTGACGCTCTCCTCCGCCTGCAGGTCATCCTTATGGGCGTCGTAGTAAGCGCGCACTTCCTCCTCGGTCACGCGGACGGACTGGATGCACTTGGTGATGGCATACTCCATCAGCAGCTGCTCCTTCACAGCGGCAAGCTGCGCCTTGAAGGCGGGTTCGCGCTCGTAGAGATTGCGCTGCGCATCCAGCAGGAACAGGCGCTGCGCGATCATCTGCTCCAGTACGGCAGCACGCCCCTTCGGATTGTTGTACGCCTGCCCGTTGCGCCCCATTGCCTGAATGAAGCGAGTCACATCCTCCTCGGTGATGGGCTTTCCGCCCACCTGTGCCAGCACCTGCCCGGCAGGCTGTGCGTTCACGGTATTTCCCAGATCTCCGGGTGTCAGAATTGCCATGTCTGTTATCTCTCCTTGACGGCTCGTCACGAAATTCATAGTGGTACCAGTATACCACAGAAAAAAGGAAATTGCAAGGGCATTTTGTAAAGGAAACGCTAATTTACTGCAGTTCTCATAATTACAGGCAGCGCCCATCTGCGTCAAAACACCCTGTACTATCCTGCATGGGGAAGTTGCTATAGATCTCAGGCTGACCTCCCGTCAGTCCGATTAGCTTTCTTCCTCCGCAGAACCACCCATGCGACGAGTGCCAAAATACCCAACACGGATGCGCCAAATGCGACTATCGTATACCCCAGCCGCCTGTCAGCGGTTATTTCGTCGGTTTCACTCGTATGCGAGGAGTCCGGGACTGTCATTTCGTTTCCGGCGGACGCGGAAGTTTCTGTGTCAGATTCCGGTTCGGATTCGGATTCCGTTTCGGCATCCGTTTCAGTCTCGGGCGGCAGTTCCGGATCGGGGATCGGGGTTGTGTCAACAGGCGTTTCCTGCTCGCCGACGCGCCGCACTTCTACCGACAACGCCGTCATACGCGAGCCGTCCGCGCTATAGGCAACCACCAAAGCAGAGCCGGGCTTGACGGCTCGGACAGTTCCGTCGGAAACCGTCACGGCATCGCCGATGACTTCCAGACGGTATCCCGTTTCATCTGTTTCCAATCCCAGGCTTGCCTCGGTGTTTTCGGTCATGGTCAGCAGGCTTTCCGTAAACCGGATTGTGCCTGCCGGAGCGACCTCCTGCACGTGTGCGCGATACATTTTCACAATTTCCGCGTCGTCCGGCGCCGTCTCCAGCAGCTCCACACCGGTCAGTTTCCCCCGGAAGTCAAATCCCCCCTCGACCAATCTGCCGATATATAGTGTTTCCTCCCCGCCCGCAGCAATAAAATCGGCATTTCCTTTTCCCGCTTCTTTGCCGTCAATGTACACAACCACGGTGTTGCCGCGACGCACCGCCGTCAGCATATGCCACGCACCGGTGTATCCGCTCATATCTACACCCAGCGACACGGCGGTGTTTCCGTTTCCGGTCGGGGCATAGATTTTCAGCTTGCCCCACTCCATAAACAGTTCAAAGTGTCGGTCGGTTGCCTTGGTTCCGCGTGCAAGCAGGATATTGAAGGAGGAAATGTCATCAATCTGAAACCACAGATTTACCGCCTGCCCGTCCGTAAAGGTGAACCCGCTCTGCCGCGCCTTTCCGCAGTCGTTCCCTTCGATGTCGATCACAATGGACGCCGCATTGCCGGCTTCCCTCGCCATTTCCCCGGCACTCAAAACGCGTGTATACAGTCTGACTTCATCCAGGATGCCGGCATATGGGATAGAGCCGTCATTCAGCGAACCGATCGACAAGGTTTTTGTCGTTTCGGATATCTTGCCGCGAACTGCCGCGTTGCCGACATTCTGACCGTCGATCCAGGTCGAAATATGCCCGTCCTGCCAGGTAAAGACCAGGTAATGCCAACCGGGTGTGCGGTCCAGGGAGGCATTCAATCTGATATCGCCGATCTCCGGGGCGTAGAATTGCAGATTGCCGGACGCTGCGTAGAATTCAAAGTGCCCGTCCGTCTTAGGTCCTTTGGCAAGCAGGACATTGAATCCGTCGGAGGCAGCGCCGTTGTACCACATTCCGACAGAGCATCCCTCCCGGAACGTGTAGGTGACATCTGCCGCACCGGCACCGCCCTTGGCGCACGCCCAACCATAACCGGACTTGCCGCTGTCGGTCGCAGCGCCGCTCTGAATGGGAAACAGTTGGCGGAGCTCTGCGCCGCCGGTAAACAGTCTGCCGCGGTTGTCCGGTTCAAAGGATACGGACATGGCAAGTCCGTCATCCAGCTGCACCTGCGTATACGGCATACGCGTCTTACGGTAGCCTGCCGCACGGACACCGACCACGCCGAGCGTGTACACCGCATCGGCATCCATATGCTCGACGGTCAGCACGACCGTTGCAGCGTCCTCCCCCGGCACAGCCGCAGTTACACGTGCGCCGTGATTAAGCAGGTACTGCTCTGCTATCCGGACACTGTCGCTGTCCAGTGCGCGGTCAAAGCGCAGCAGCAGTGTACCGTCCTCCACGCGTTCTGCCCGGAGCAGACGGGGCGCCGCCGTATCCGCATCCGTTGTGAAGGAAAACCCGCGTGCCATTGCCGAACGGTTTCCGTTGTTATCCAGGGCGGCAACCGTCACGTGATAACGTGTTACCTCCGAAAGGCCGGTAAAGGTATAGGACAACTCGTCCGCCGGGACGAAGTCCACACGCTTTCCGTCCAGATACAGCTCATAACCAAACAGACTCACATCATCCGTCGAAGCGGACCAGGTCAGCGTTGCCCCCTCATGCGTCACGTCGGTCAATGCCGTATTTCCCGGTGTGGTGGGCGCGACCTTGTCGGCAGGATCCGCCTGATTGAAGCAACTCACCCCGCGGACGGCTGCTCCGTCACTGACCTGCAGCGTAACCGATTCCCCGGCGGCGAGGAAGAAGTAATTGTCCTCACAGGTGAAGGTAGCCGTGTCATCCACCAAAAAGTGAACAGACGCAGCGGGCACGGAGCCGGTGTTGGTCACTGTGATCTGATTTCCGTTCTGTGACCACGTAAGATAGGTGCGGGGCAGACAGAACAAACTGCCCGTGCGATATTCGTAGTTCATGTACGTGTAACTGCGGTTGTACAGAGAACCTCCCAGCAAAAGGTCAACCGTAATGATCAGCGGCGTGGAAGCGGTCTGCTCCGCAGTCAGCGCAAATACGCCCAGCTCACGCAGGCGTCCGACGCTTCCCTGCCCGTCCCAGGTTTCGGTGCGGACTGCCTCCAGCTGTGCATTCCACGCCGTGACACGAACCTGCCACTTCTGCCCTGCCGCAAGTGCGTCCGCATCATCCAACAGGTAAACCGGCATCCGGAAGGGCTGATCCTCCCCGGCGGCATTGCGCGTATGGTAGCGGTCAAATTTACCTGCCGCCATCAGCGGACGGTATGCGTCCTGCATCAGATAGTAGGCGATTTTGGGCGCACCGTACCAGTCCACGATTGCCCAGGACGCTCCCGGGTACACATCATTGAGCTTGTAGACACAGTTGGCGGTATTGTACGGGAAATTCATCCGGGCATTCTGCGCCGCGAGATAATCCGCCTGCGCCAGCTGAGAGCCGAGCACCATATCCTCCAGACTGTCCACCTTCAGAAAAGCGGAGGCATAATGCAAAAACGTATCCACGTCATACCCGTAGGGGGTAGGCGTCCATCCGGTCGTTCCGTTGAAGGTAGCGGTATGGTATGCAAGCACCCCGTCACGGGACAGCGGCCACTCGTGAAGACTGTCACCGGTCGCAAACTTGGCGATGGAATCCGGGTTCATCATGCCGTCCAAGCCGTACTCCATCAGGTTCAAACCCCGGAAATCCGCGTAGGTCTTGCAGTAATGCTCCGGGGAGGCGCCGGACCAGTGGATATGATCGTGCGCGATTCCGCCGCCGCCGACACCGCCGTCCTGCCGCCAGAACACGCGTGTTCCGTCATATTCGTATGTCAGTCTGCCGATTTCATTCAGATTCTGATCGTCCAACGCGGCAACGCCCTCGTTACCACCGCCCCAGATAATCAGGGAAGCGCGGCTACGCAGACGCTTGGCATTCAGCCGGATGGTTTCACGCAGGACATCCATGGGCTGTGTCTTTTGAGAATCCCAGCAGCAGGGCCATTCCTGGTAGACGCAAATGCCGTACTCGTCGCACAGATCGTAAAATTCCTCCGTTTCCAGCAGTCCCCCGCCCCAGGCGCGCAGGAAATTGATACCGGCATCCCGCGCACGGGACAAAATGCGGTCGTAATCCTCCCGTTCAAAGCGCATCATAGCGTCAATCGTGCACCAACCGGCGCCCTTCATGTAGACAGACTGCCCGTTGATAACGACGGTTCGGTTATAGGCGGACGCGCTCTCCCCGTCCGGGTAGGACGCATAGGCAAGCTCTCGGATTCCGAAGTCCGCAGAGGTTGTCCGTGTGGCGCCGTCGGAGCCGGTGTAGGTCACATACATGGTATAGAGATTCTGCTCACCATACCCGGCGGGCCACCACAACCGCGCGTCCGGAATGTCAAAGCGCAGATGCAGGGCGGTTGCAGATGCCATGCCGGCGTGAACCTGCGTGGAGAACGAGTAGGTCTTCCCCTCAAAATTTTTCGGCACAATCACACCGGTCAGGATTCCGTCCAGGCGAGCGGAGCCGACACGCTCCAGCTCGCAGTACAGATCCACGGTGCCCTTTTTATAGTCGTAGGTCGATACGAACGGTCTCTCCATCTCAACCCCCGGCACATCCTCTACCCGAACCGACTGCCAGATACCAAGCGGAATCAGTTTCGCATAATGCCAACCGTAAGAACAGTTGAATACGACTGTCTGTGCGTAATCCTTAGCCGGCTTGAGATGCACAACCAACGTGTTTTCTCCCTTGCGTATGCTGTCCGTTACATCGATATACGGACCGCCAAACATTCCCTCATGCGAGGCAATCTTTTTGCCGTTGAGGTAGAAATCCGCCACGTTGCATACACCGTCAAATGCAAGGCGGACTCGATTTCCGCTGCCCTCATAGGCAAAGGTGCGGCAAAAATACCAGTTCTTTTCGCTGTATCGATTCGCCTTCACCATGTTTTTGCCTAAGTACGGATCCTCTATAACCCCTGCCTCCATCAGACCGGTGTAGATGCTGCCCGGCACCTCTGCCTCATACGCAGAACCCCATCCGTTTCCGGCTGCCAGCTCCGATATCCGACCGGCGGATTGCATCTTCCAGGTTCCGTCCAGCGTCAGGGTCCAGGCACTGTCCTCCGAAGCCGTGCCGCCGGCTCTCAGCGTAACCGACTGCGGCTTGCTCTCCATCGGTCCAGCCGAGGGCTTGAGGTAGGTTTGCTTTTCATACTTTGCCATGTCGTCCGCGCTGACCGGAATCACGACTACCGGAATCGCGCAGAGTATCAGAGCAAATCCAAGCAACCAATTTCCCACCCGATATCGACAGCTGATCTGGCAAACATTCTGCACTGCTCCCGTGCGGGCGTGTTCCGCGCTTTCCGACAGTCATTCGGAAACACCCCCGGTCAATACATCACCAATGTTCGCATCCGGCACGCCCAACTGCTTCTGCAGAGCACGGACATGACTGTTGCACAGATCGCTTCCGCCGTCGGTATTCCAGATGCGGCATACTTTTCCAAGCTGTTTCATCGCCTGTCCGGCTGTACTGCCGGTTGCTGACGGGAAAAATCGAGAGAGCGGGCATGACGATTGTAACACTACGTTCCGTGCCATCAAAGTTTGTCAAAAAAGGTTGAAAAAGAGCTTCAGGTATGGTATAATAGATGGGAATGGCGCAAAGCTGCAAATACAGACAAAAGCCCCCCGCGCGCCGGAGGGAACGGAGGAAAGCATGGACTGTAAGGAATCAAGACCCGCCTGCGGACTTAAGCCGGGGTTCTCCAACGAGGCGTACATCCGCCTGCAATCCGAAAAAATACGGAGCCGCATCGGGGAATTTGGCGGCAAGCTGTATATGGAATTCGGCGGCAAACTCTTTGACGACTACCACGCGTCACGTG